>Ga0075426_10003904_pt1 | contig 10615 bp, 9 predicted proteins | sample SoiMethybrSBSTD5_FD_75304 | JGI IMG/M metagenome (GOLD analysis project Ga0075426, IMG submission 75304) | Bulk soil microbial communities from a Populus tree surrounding site in Tennessee, USA - Soil MetaG P. TD hybrid SBSTD5 | ecosystem: Environmental > Terrestrial > Soil > Tree plantation...
GTAAGAGCGGCGTCGCGGTACGGAGCCTGAGCGATCTGCTGCACGTCAACCGCGTGCAAGGCGTGGTGCCCGGCGCGGGGTGGGTGTGGCGGAGAGACGATGGAGCGCTCGAAGCGCGCCTGCGCGCGAGCTATGGCTTCGCCGATCGGAGCGTCGACGGGGCGCTCTCGTTGCGCGTCGCGCTCGGCACGCGGCGCGTGTCGGCCGAGGCGTACCGCGAGGTGCGCGACGTCGCCGACCACCCGATCGTGTCCCCGGTGATGAATTCGATCGCGGCGCAGGAGTTCGGCGACGACTACGGCGACTACACGCGGGTCGCGGGCGGCCGCGTGTCGCTCGACGGTGCGCTCGGCGGGCCGCGGCGGGTGTCGTGGCGCGTGGGCGTGGCCCGCGAAACACCCGTCACTCTCGTCGTCCGCTCGGCCCCGGCCAGCGGCCTCTACCGGCCCAATCCCGCGCTGGGCGGTCCCGCGGTGAGCTTCTTGACCCTGGCGCTCACCCGCGCCGGCGCGGGACTCGCCGTGCGTCACGATCACGCGTTCGATCTCTCGGTCGAAGCGGGTCGCAGCGACGCCGGCACACGGTACGCGCGCGTCGCGGGAGTGGCGCACGTGCTGCTGCCGCTGGGCGGCACCCGGCTGCTGGTGCGCGCGGAGGGTGGTGCGGCCACCGTTGCCGTTCCCGCGTACCGCACGTTCGTGCTCGGCGGTCGCGGCACGCTGCTGGGCGACGACTTCCGCGAATGGGGCGGGCGCCGCACCGCGCTGCTGCACGTCGAGTGGCGCATCCCGGCACCGTTCCCCAGCATCGCGCTCGGCGCCGCGGCCCGTACCCCGGGCTCGATCATGGTTGCGCCGTTCATCGCCACGGGGTGGGCCGACGCGCCGCTGGCCAACACGCCGTGGCGTGCGACTCCCGGCGCGCGCGTCACCACCGGCGTCGGCCTCGAATGGCTCGGCGTCTTCCGTCTCGAGGTCGGCTACGGCGTGCAGAGCGGCCAGACGCGCATCGCCTTCGACGTGACCCGCGATTTTTGGAGCGTTTTGTGACGGCGGTCTAGCCTCCCGCCGCGCTCCCCCGCTAGGTTTCCTGCAATTCCATGCCCGACACCTTCTTCCCTGACGAGTGGTTGGCTCAGTCGTTGGAGGCGCTCACCCCGGAGCGCCTCGCCGAGCTGCGCGCCAAGGCCGAGCCGGGGAAGACGCTGTGGGAGACGGTGGTCGAGGAGAAGCTCGCCACCAACGACGAGATTCTCGAGAAGCTGGCCGCACGCTACCGGCTGCGCATCGCCGACCTGAGCCAGCTCGATCAGGGCGCGCGGACCGTCCTCCCGGAAGCCCTGGCGCGGCGCTACCGGGTGCTCGCGGTGCGGGAGACGAACTCCTACCTCGAAATCGCGACGGCCAATCCGTTCGACATCGACATGGAAAAGACGCTCGCGTTCGCGACGGCCCGCGAGATCCGGCTGACCCTGCTCGCGCCGTCGAAGATCGCCGAGCAGATCGAGCAGCAGTATCGTCCCGAGAAGGCGCTCGATCGCCTGCTCGAGAACATGGGGCAGTCGGCCGAGCTGGTGCAGCTCGAAGAAGACACGGCGGTCGACGAATACAACATCACCGAAGCGGCCGCGAGCGAGCGGCCGGTCGTGAAGTTGGTGGACCTGATCCTCTCCGAAGGCATCATCACCCGCGCCAGCGACATTCACGTCGAGCCGGAAGAGGGCGGGATCGCGGTGCGCTACCGCATCGACGGCGTGCTGCGCCAGGTGATGAAGATTCCGCGCGCCGCCGGATTACCGTTGATCTCCCGCATCAAGATCATGTCCTCGCTCGACATCGCCGACCGGTTGCGGCCCCAGGACGGGCGGGCCCGGGTCGCCGTGAACGGGCAGCCGATCGACCTGCGCGTGTCGACGCTGCCGGCAGCGCACGGCGAAAAGGTCGTCATCCGCATTCTCGATTCCCGGGCCACCGTCAAGTCACTCGACTCGCTGGGCCTGCTCCCCAACGAGACGGAAGCGGTCAACAAGCTGCTGCAGTTCCACGAGGGGATCATCCTCGTCACCGGGCCGACGGGGTCCGGGAAGACCACCACCCTCTACTCGATGATCAATCAGATCAAGAGCGAGGGCGTGAACATCGTGACCGTCGAGGACCCGGTCGAGTACCGCATCCCGGGGATCGTTCAGGTCCAGGTGCAGGAGAAGACCGGGCTCACCTTCGCGTCGGCGCTGCGGTCGATCCTGCGCCAGGACCCCAACGTGGTCCTGGTCGGGGAGATCCGCGACAAAGACACGGCCCAAATCGCGACGCAGGCGTCGCTCACAGGCCACCTCGTGCTTTCGACGCTGCACACGAACGACGCCGCCAACGCCGTCACGCGCCTGGTCGACATCGGCGTGGAAGCATACAAGATCGCGGCCGCGTTGCGCGGCGTGATCGCGCAGCGGCTCATGCGACGGCTCTGTCTCACCTGCCGGGAGCAACACACCGACGCACCGCCCGACCAGCTGAAGCGCTGGATCCCCCACGGCACGACGTTGTATCGGGCCGCCGCGTGCCCCGACTGCGCGATGACAGGGTACCGGGGCCGCCTGGCGATTCTCGAGGTGCTGACGATGACGGCCGACATCGAGCGGCGCATCGCGGCCGGGGAACCCGCGGACCGGATCGCGGCGGCGGCGCGCAAGAGCGGCATGCTCGGATTGTGGCACAGCGGGTTGGCGCACGTCTTGCGCGGCGAAACGTCGATCGACGAGCTGCAGCGCGTGGTCGACGTACCGGCGGAGGAGGAGCGCACGGAGCCGGCGCGCCGCAGCGGCGGCAACGCCGCCGCTGCGACATCCGCACCGCCCGCCACGGGCCGGCCCTCGCCCGCTCCACCGCCCGCGGCGGCTCCAGCCGCCGCGCCAGAGCACTTCGGAGCGAGCTTCGAGCTGTTGGAGGAAGTCGCGGGAGGTCGAGCCGGACGCGAGGGGCCGGCCCGCAAGGTGCTGCTCGTCGACGACGAGGACAGCCTGCGCAAGGTGCTCAAGGATCTGCTGGAACGAGACGGCTACGAGGTCTCCGAAGCGCGCGACGGCGTACAGGCGCTCGATCAGGTCGACCGCGTGGGGCCCGATATCATCGTCCTCGACCTCAATCTCCCCGCGCTCGACGGCTACGGCGTGCTGTCGCAGCTGCGCTCGCGTCCGGCGACGGCGGGGATTCCCGTGATCGTGCTGACCGCCAAGGGCGACGAAGACAACGAGGTGCGTGTGTTCGAGCTCGGCGCCGACGATTTCCTCCAGAAACCGTTCCGGGCGCGCGCGCTGTCGGCACGGCTCGAGGCGGTACTGGGCCGGCGCCGCCCGGCGTGACGTCGATTCAAGTCAAATTCGTCGACACGCTCGTGCTGCGCGGGGCGGGCGACCGGCTCGAAGTGCTGTTGCTGCGGCGCGCCCCCGGAGGCCGCAACCCCGGATCGTGGGAAACCGTCCACGGCACGATCGAGCCCGGCGAGACGCCGGTGCAGGCGTCGGTGCGCGAGCTGCGCGAGGAAACGGGGCTCGAGCCGCAACGCTTCTACAATCTCAGCCGCATCGAAGGGTTTTATCTCCACGCCACGGACGAGCTCGCCATCATTCCCGCGTTCGCCGCGATGGTTGTCGCGGACGCCGAGCCGCGTCTGTCCGAGGAGCACGACGCCTTTTGCTGGCTGCAACCCGCGGACGCCGCGCGCCGCTTCGCCTGGCCCCGGGAGCGCAGAGCACTGGACGACGTTTTGTCAATAGTAGGGGGTGGCGACGGGGGCTTGCTGGACGATGTGCTGCGGGTATCCTAGGCGAGCCTCCTCTCCGACGGTGACCATGGTGCCGTCCGCACCGATGCACAAACTCAGCTGGTCGTCACCGCACACGCGCCGCGTCGTGTGAATCCGTTCTACCACCGCATCTACCGCATCGTTCGCCACATCCCCAAAGGGCGCGTCGCGACCTACGGGATCGTCGCGCGACTCGCCGGGCGGCCCGGCGCCGCGCGCACCGTCGGGTGGGCGCTGTCGGCGCTCTCCGAGGACGACGATGTGCCGTGGTGGCGCGTGATCAACGTAGCGGGACGCATTTCGCTCGCGACCGATCACAGCGCGGTGCTGCAGCGGGCATTGTTGCTGCGGGAAGGGGTGAAGTTCGCGCCCGGCGGCGCGGTGAATCTCTCGACCTACGGCTGGCCGTCAGAGGCCTACGACAGCATCGCCGCCCATAGCCGGGCCGCTTCCTCGCGCAGATCGCGCAGGTTGAAAGGCTTCCGCACGTAACGCAGGCCGAGGCGCTCCAGCGCCTCTTCGGTCACGGGGCGCACGTCGCCCGTGGCGACGAGCATGCGCGTCTTGAGCTCGGGATGCAGCGTGACGAGCTCCTCCACGAACAACTTCCCCTTCGCACTGACCTGCCCGTCGGCCAGCACCAGATCGTAGTCGCGCTCGCGCACCATGGCGAACGCCTGTTCCGGAGTCTTCGCCACGTGCACGAGATGGCCCTCGCGGCCGAACAGCGCCTGCACGAGACGGCGCACCGCGGGATCGTCGTCCACCAGGAGAATCGAGCGCTTGGCGAACGACGGCGGCAGCTGCGGCTCGGGCGGCGGCGGTGGGGCCGGTGGCGCCGGCCGGGCCGCCGGAGCGGCCGGCAGGTCGATGCGGAACGACGCGCCGCCGCCCGGCGCGCGCTCGTAGCTCAAGTGTCCGCCGTGCGACTCGACGATCGAGTACGAGATGGACAATCCCAGCCCCGTGCCGTGCCCGGGCTCTTTGGTGGTGAAGAACGGCGTGAACAGGTGGCGCTCGAGGCGTTCGGGAACCCCGGACCCCGAGTCACTCACGCGCAGGTGCACCATGCCGTCCGCCCACGTGTCGATGCGGACGGCGCGGGTGCGGCCTTCGGGCAGATCGCCCACGGCCTGCGCGGCGTTGGTGAGCAGGTTGAGCACCACCTGCTGCAGCGCGTGGCGGTCGCCGATCACGTCCGGGAGGCCGTCGGGGAGCACGATCTGGGTGTCGACGTCGCGGAGCCGCAGGTCGTAGCTCATCAGGAGCAGCGTGCGCTGCACCAGGTCGTTGACGTCCAGCCGCACGCGCTCCGCCGGTCCCTTGCGGGCGAAGGTGAGGAGGTTGCGTACGATGCGGCCCGCCCGGTCGGCCTGCTCGTGAATCACCTTCAAGTGGCCGCGGTCCCCGGGCCCCAGCACTTTCTGCTCCAGCAGGAACTCGGACAGGCCTGCGATCGAGGTGAGCGGGTTGTTCAGCTCGTGGGCGACTCCGGAGACGAGCTGTCCCACCGTGGCGAGTTTTTCGCTCTGGATGAGCTGCGCCTCCATCGCCTGCTGCTCGGTCACGTCCTGCACCAGCACCACCGCCGTCTGATCCGCCCGCGCTTCCGCCATGCGCGCCGCATTGATGCGGAAGGTGCGGCCGCTCACCTCGGAGCGCTCGATCAGCGGCGCCGGGCGCTCGCCGCGACGGACCTCATCGAGCATCTGCACCAGCGCATGGGAGCGGCCGAGCAGGGCGTGGCACAGATGTGTGCCGATGACGTCGGGGAGCGGTTGGCTCAACATCAGGGCGAGCGAGCGGTTGGCGCGACGGATTTGCCCCATCTCGTCCACGACGGCGAGCCCCTCGGACAAGGCGTCGAACGTCGTCTCCCACTGCTCCTTGCCGCGCGACACGAGATCGAAGAACCGGCCGTTGGCGAGCGCCACCGCGGCGTGCGTGGCCACGGTCGAGAGCAGGCGCACGTCGTCGGGGGCCAAGGCGCCGCCGCGCGGCTCCGCGACCACGAGCGAGCCCACCACCACGCCGTGCGCCCGCAGCGGCACCGCCGCCGCCGACTCGACGCGGGCGCCGCCCGCCAGCGCCGCCCCGGTTTCGCTGTTGCGGATCAGCTCGAGCCGCTCGCTGCGCGACGACCGCGCCACCAGTCCCGGGTCGCCGGCGGGGACCGTCGTTCCCTTCAGCTCCGCGAGCGACCCCTCGGCGGCGGCGATGGTGAGCGGGTCGTCGGGATTCTCGCCGGCGAGCGCCACCAGAGCGCCGCGGGCGTCGATGAACCGCATCGCGTAGCGCACCACCTGCTCCACGATGCGCTCCAGCTGGATCGATTCGGAGAGGACGTAGGACAGCTCCTGCAGCCAGAACAGCTCGGAGAGACGGCGGTTCAACTCGTCGGCGGTGCGCTGGCGGTCGCGTTCCAACGTGCGATAGCGCTGCCGCAGACGGTGCACGCCCCAGACCATGATGCTGCCAGCGGCGCCGACACCGAGGATGACGACGAACCAGACGAGGGACACTGTTGATAAGGTAGGAGGTGCGGTTGCCTCGGAGAATCGTACGTCGTATCATCCAATTACGCTAGTTGAAATTCATTCTCATCTAACCAACTGCGACTGACCCGCCCACCCGGGCTGTCCGCCCGCCGACCCCTTTTGTCGGGAGAACCCGTGTCATCCAGCTTGCTCATTCGCGGCACCGTCGCTGCGGTCGCACTGCTCACCGCGGTCCGACTGGACGCGCAGGAATCCACCACCATCGGCGGATATGGCGAAGTCCAGTACAGGAACCCGTCGGGCGCCGCGTCGCCGGCGACCGCGGACCTGCGCCGCTTCGTCATCTACCTCGCCCACACCTTCTCCGATCGCATCTCGCTGCGCTCGGAAGTGGAGATCGAGGACGCGAAGGTCGAGGCCTCATCTGCCAAAGGCGAGCTGGAGGTCGAGCAGGTCGTGTTCGACTACAAGCTGAGTGACCGCCTCACGCTGCGCTCAGGCCTGCTGCTCGTTCCGATGGGGATCGTGAACGAGATCCACGAGCCGCCCACGTTCAATGGGGTGGACCGGCCGGCGTTCGACCAATTCGTGATTCCCACGACCTGGCGCGAGATCGGCGCGGGGATCACGGGATCCCTCGCCGACGGGTGGAACTACCGCCTCTACCTGCTCAATGGACTGCGCGCCGCCGGGTTTACGTCCGCAGGCACGCGGGAAGGCAGTGGCGAGGGACAGGATGCGTCGTTCGCCAATCCATCGCTGACCGGCCGCCTCGAATACGTTCGTCCCGGGCTCCGAGCCGGGGCGTCGTTCTGGTATGGGGGAACGACGGCGGGCGATACGCTGCTCGGGCGGGGCACGTTCTCGCGGCCCGTGACGTTTCTCGCCGCCGACGTCCGCTATGACGTCGGGGCGCTGGCGCTGCGTGGCGAAGTGGCCAACGTGGCGATTCCCGACGCCGCGGCTATCAACGCCCTGTACGGGGGCGCCGTCGGCCGCCGCATCGCCGGTGGCTACGGTGAAGCGGCCGTCAACCTGCTGCATTGGCTCGCCCCCGCATCCACCCAGAAGCTCGCGCTGTTCGCGCGGCACGACCGGTTCGACACCCAGGCATCGGTCGCCCCCGGCACGGCTCGCGACCGGACGCTCGATCGTCGGGTCACCACCTTCGGGCTCACCTACAAGCCGACCTGGAACACGGCGTTCAAAGGCGACTATCAGGTGCTGCGCAACGCCGCGGGTACGGGAGAGGGGGAGGTCTTGAGTCTGGGGATCGGGTTCCAGTTCTGATGCGCCGCCTGCGGGCCGCAATGCTGGCGGCAGGGATCGCCGCGACGAGCGCGGTGCCGGCGTTCGGACAGCGGGCACCGGCGGCCAAAGTCGACGCGTCGGTGCGCCGCATCTTCGGTGCCGGAGCGCAGGTCGCCGTCCTCACCGTGGGAGCGGACACGGTGCTGCGCGTGTCGCGCGCGGACTCGCTGCTGGGCTTCGCCGTCGTGCGCAACGTCACCGGAAAAGATCAGCCGATCACGTTCCTCGTCGCCGTCGATTCCGGCAATGTGTTGAAAGACGTCGATGTGCTGGTGTATCGCGAGTCCTACGGCGGCGAAGTCGCCTACGACGCCTGGCGGCGGCAGTTCCGCGGCAAATCGGCGGGCGATCCGTTGCAAGTCGGGCGGGACATCCGCACCATCTCGGGTGCGACCATCAGCGTCAACGCCGTGACGCTCGGCGTGCGTCGCGCCCTCGCCGATCTCACGACCTGGCATACCACGGGAGCGATCCAATGACGGACTGGAGTGGACTCTCCTGGCGGACGCTTCCCCCCGCGCTCCGGACCCTGGGCCGCTGGGTCACGCTGATTCAGCTGGTCGGCTACACGACGTCGCTCGTGTTCGTCTGGCACACCACGGGCATGACTCCGCCCGGCGTCGCCGCGCGTTACCGCGGCGTGGTGGACTCGAGCGGCACGACCGGTCCCCTGGGCGGCTCCTCCGGCGGGGCGATGCAGTTCCCCAAGTCGTTCGCGGAGATGCTGACCATCACGCACACGCACCTCCTCGGGATGGCGGCGATCTTTGCGATCAGCGGGCTCTGCCTGGCGCTGTGCACCCGGCCCGCGGAGCGCTGGCGCCGCTTCCTCATCGCCGAGCCGTTCGCGGCCCTGCTCGTGTCCTTTTCGTCGATGTGGCTGATGCGCTACGTCGATCCGCGCTTCTCCTGGCTGCTCGAGGCCTCGAGCGCTTCCCTCGCCATCGTATTTTACGTGCAGTCGTGGCACATCCTGCGCGAGCTCGGACGCGCATGAGACGTCGTGGGTTCCTGGTGACGCTCGGCGCCCTGGTGGGATCCGGGTGGCCCCGCCTGCTCCGGGCGGCGCCCTGGGCCGGTGATGTGTTCGTGGAGCGATGGTCGTGGGCAATGGGCCAGCCCGTGCATCTGATGGTTTTCGCCGCAACCGAAGACGCGGGGCTCGAGGCATGTGCCGCGGCACTCGCGGAGCTGCGGCGCGTGGAGAGCCGGCTCAGCCTCTTCGACCCGGCCAGCGACCTCTCGGAGCTCAATCGGCGCGCGGGGCGTGAGGTGATGCGGGTCGATCGCGACCTCCAGGAGGTGCTCGGTCTCTCGGCCGCGTTTCACCGCGAGAGCGGTGGCGCCTTCAACGTGGCGGTAGAGCCGCTGATGCGCGTCTGGGGGTTCCACCGGCCGCGTCGCAACGAGCCGTCCGCGGCCGAGATCGCCGAGGCCGAGGCCGCGGTGCGGGCGGCGGTGGTGCGCCTCGAGGGAGACCGGGCCACGCTTCCCAGCGGACACACGCAGCTCGACTTCGGCGGCATCGGCGTCGGCTATGGCATCGATCGGACGATCGCCGTACTGCGCGCCCGCGGTATCGATCGGGCGTTTCTGGACGTGAGCGGCGATTGCTACGCATTGGGTACGCCGCCGGGCCGATCGGGGTGGCCGGTTGCGGTCGCGGATCCGGTCCACCCCGGCGGGACGATCCGCGAATGGTCGCTCGCCGATCGTGCGATCGCGACGTCGGCCAATACCGTTGCGGTGGTGCGCTACGGCACCCACGTGCGGGGCCACGTCATGAATCCGTCTACCGGCTATCCGGCCGAAGGCCTGGTCCAGGCGACGGTCGTGACGCGGAGTGCCGTGGCCGCCGACGCCCTGTCAAAGACGCTGCTCGTGTCGGGGCGCGAGCGCCCGGGGGTGCTGGCGAGCTGCGTGGTGCGGCACTCCGGCGCAGTGTGACTGCGGCGCTGCGCGGGATCCTCCTGCTCAGTGCAGCCGCTGCCGCCTGTGGACCTGCCCGCACCCCCTACGTCGCCCGCATCCGCGAAACGCGGGGCGTGCTGATTTCGGTCGCCGCCTGGGGACCGGATTCGCAGCGCCTCGACTACGCCGTGACCGCTGCGCTCGATTCCGCAGCGGCGGTCGAGTCGGCCCTGGCCGGCGTCCGCGATCGGCCGGGGACCCAGGGCGTCTCACCCGGGCTCGCGCAGCTCGTGCTGCGGGCGATCGAGCTGGCGCGCGCGTCGGGCGGGGCGTTTGACCCTACGGCTAGGAACTTGCGCGCGCTCTCGGTCGACACGGTGCGGCACACCATCACCCTCGCGGGCGGGCTGCACCTCGACCTCGGCGAGGTAGGCCGCGGCTACGCACTCGATCGCGCGCTCGCCGCGCTCCACGGGGTTGCCGACAGCGCCGTGATCAGCTCGGGGGGGCAGTCTCTGATCCATTCCGACTGGTCGGGAGCGCGGGTCGTGGGAATCGTCGATCCCAACCACACGCTCGCGCCGCTCGCCACTCTCACGATCCCGGCCGGGACATGGGCGGTAAGCACGATGTCGGTGGCGGAGGCCGGCGACGAGGTGCTCGACCCGCGCACCGGGAAGCCCGCGACCCGCACGCGCGTCGTGGCCGCGATGGCGGCGAGTGCGGCCGCAGCCGGCGGCTGGTCAGTGGCGTTTTATGTCGTGGGATGCGACAGCGCGCTCGCCCTCGCTCCGCGCGTCCACACGTCGGTGGTCTGTGTGGATGACGGTGTGCGGTGGAGCGCTGACTTGGACGGGCGGGTGATACTCACTGATACAATGCGTGAGAAGTGAGACGTAAGAGGTGAGAGGTGAGAGGTGAAGCCTAACGATTCCGGCTCACGCACTACACCTCTCACCTCTTACCTCTCACTTCTCACGCTTTTCGTATCAGGGGTTGGGTTGGGATTGGGCCCTCGCGCGAACTCGGGCTCGCTCCTGTTGCAGTAGCTGGAACGAATGACTCCACGACGCCTGGGTCCCCTGATAGTCGGC
>Ga0075426_10003905_pt1 | contig 10614 bp, 9 predicted proteins | sample SoiMethybrSBSTD5_FD_75304 | JGI IMG/M metagenome (GOLD analysis project Ga0075426, IMG submission 75304) | Bulk soil microbial communities from a Populus tree surrounding site in Tennessee, USA - Soil MetaG P. TD hybrid SBSTD5 | ecosystem: Environmental > Terrestrial > Soil > Tree plantation...
GGCACCAAGCTCCTCGCCGGCTACGAGATCCTGCGCCAGCGCGTGCTCGGCGATACCGCCTTCGCGGTCACCAAACGCAACACCAATTCCGGCTTCGCCGGCATCAACCAAGCGGCCGGCAACACGCGCTTCGAAGCGAGCGTGCGGCGCGACGACGACGACCAGTTCGGCGAGCGCACGACGGGGAGCGCGAGCTATGGCGTGGACCTCGTTTCGATCGGCCGCGTCGCGGCGACCTACGGCCGCGGATTTCGCCCGCCCACGTTCAACGATCTCTACTTCCCCGGCTTTTCGAATCCCGACCTGCGCCCGGAGCGCAGCCGCAGCTGGGAAGTCTCCTGGAAAGCGTCCGCCGGCGCGTGGCGATGGGGCGTCACGGGATTCGACAACCGCTTCGAGGACCTGATCGTGTTCAGCGGCGAGGAGAACAAGCCGCTCAACGTGGCGGCCGCGCGCGTGCGCGGCGTCGAGATCACGGCCGAAGGCACGTGGCTCGGCACGCGGCTGCGCGCCGACGTGACGCTGCAAAAACCGCGTGACGACGCGACCGGCAAGCAGCTCCATAGCCGAGCGCAACGCTTCGGCTCGCTCGATGCGTCGCGCACGCTCGGCGCGTGGACCGCGGGCCTCACCGTGTCGGCCACGAGCGTGCGCTTCGATTCGGACGACGAATCGCCGGGCTCCCGCCTGCCCGGCCACGTCGTGGTCGACGCGCGTGTGAGCTACAAGTGGGCGAAGCACTGGTCGGTGGAGCTCTCGGGCGCGAACCTCGCCAACAAACGCTACGAGAACGCGGTAGGCTACGACGCGCCGCGCCGCGCGGTGTTCCTCAACGCGAGATTCGAGGCGTTCTGAGTGGCGATCGAGGCCCTGTACCTGCGCCTGCTGAAGCGCGCGATCGACGAGCTGCGCGCGTCGAAGCCCGCGGTGCAGGGCCTGCTCCTCGGCTATCCCGACCTCGTCGTTCCGCGAGCCGCGCTTGCGCCGATCGTCGGCGACGACATGCTCGCACGCCTCGCCAAGGTCACGGATGCCCAGCGCCAGTGGGCCTATCATGGATTTCCCGCCATGACGGAGCCGATGTACGACAGCCTCGACCTCGTGCGAAGTCTCGGCGTCGATCCGCTGGTGATCGACGCCGCCGTCCTGCGCGGCATGGAGCGCGTCGTCGACCTGAACCAGCCGCTGCCCCCGGACCTCGCGCGGCGCTTCGACCTCGTCGTCGACACCGGCACGTGCGAGCACTGCTTCAACGTCGGGCAGGCGTTCTGCAACGCGTGCGATGCCCTTGCCGAGGGCGGCTTCCTGGTGCACGCGGCGCCGATGACGCGCGTGAACCATGGCTTCTGGTGCTTCAGCCCCACGGTCTATCCCGATTTCTTCGAGGAAAACGGGTTCCGGCTATTGGCCCTGACGGGCGTTGCGGGCAGGATCTCCCAGGGCATGCAGACCTTCGCCGTCGAAACGCTCGCCCGCTTCCTCCCTCCGCCGGATAGCGCCGTTTACGTTGTCGCCCAGCGAGTCGAGCTCAAACCCTTCCGATGGCCGGTGCAGCGCAAGTATCGCGGCATGCTGTCGCCATGAGCGGCACCGTCGTCGCGAGCCGTTGGTACGCGGACCGGAACGCGAGTCCCGATCTCGGCGTGCGCGGCGCATCGCTCGTCCGCCTGCACTGCGTGGAGGAACCGCGCGGCGTTCTCTCGGTGGGCGAGATCGGCCGCGCACTGCCGTTCGCGCCGCGGCGCTTCTTCGTCATCTCGCGCGTTCCAGGGCGGGACATCCGCGGCGAGCACGCGCACCGTGAGCTGCGCCAGCTCCTGCTGTGCCTCGAGGGCTCGGTGCTCGCCGAGGTGGACGACGGCGAGCGGCGCCGCGCCGTGCTCCTCGACTGCGCGCAGGTCGGCCTCGCGCTCGAGCCCATGGTCTGGGGCGCGCAATCGCAGTACTCGGAGGACGCGGTGCTCCTCGTGCTCGCCTCGCGCGAATACGACGCGACCGACTATATCCGCGATTACGACGCGTTCGTCGCCGCGGCACGCGGCGCTCGGCGATGAACGTTCCCTTCCTCTGCCTGCCGCCGGTATACGAGGAGCTGGGCGAAGCCCTCGACGCGGCCTTCCGCCGCGTGATGCGCTCGGGCTGGTTCATCCTCGGCGAGGAAGTGCGCGCATGGGAAGAGGAGTTCGCGCGCTACTGCGGCGCGGCGCATTGCATCGGCGTGGCGAGCGGGCTCGACGCGCTGGTGCTCGCGCTGCGCGCCTGGGATGTGGGGCCCGGCGACGAGGTGATCGTTCCCTCGAACACCTACATCGCGACCTGGCTCGCGGCGAGCCACGTCGGGGCCCGCCCGGTTCCCGTCGAGCCGGACGTGGCGAGCTACAACATCGACCCCGCGCGCATCGAGGCGGCCATCACGACGCGCACGCGGGCGATCATTCCCGTTCACCTCTATGGGCAGGCCGCGGACATGGCGCCCATCATGGAGATCGCGGATCGGCGCGGACTGCACGTGCTCGAGGACGCGGCGCAGGCCGCGGGCGCGCGCTATCGCGGCAGGCGCGCCGGCGCGCTCGGCCACGCCGCGGCATTCAGCTTCTATCCGGGAAAGAACCTCGGCGCCTTCGGCGACGGCGGCGGCGTCGTGACCGACGACGCGGCGCTCGCCGATCGCGTGCGGCGGCTGCGCAACTACGGCTCCACCGTGAAGTACCACAACGAAGAGAAGGGATTCAATTCGCGGCTCGACGAGCTGCAGGCGGCGCTGCTGCGCGCGCGGCTGCCTTCCCTCGACGAATGGAATCGCCGCCGGGCGCGCGTGGCGGCGCGCTATCTCGAGGGGCTGCGCGGCGCGGCGCTGACGCTGCCGGTCGTGAGCGAAGGCAACGAGCACACCTGGCATCTCTTCGTCGTGCGCTCCGCGCGCCGCGATGCGCTGAAGGGCGCGCTCGATGCCGCCGGCGTCGGGACTCTCATCCATTACCCCGTGCCGCCGCACCTGCAGCCGGCCTATGCCGAGCTTCGCCTCGGCCGCGGCGCCTTCCCGCTGAGCGAAGCGATCCACGCCTCGGTGCTGAGCCTGCCGATGTGGCCGCACCTCACCGACGCGCAAGTCGACTGCGTGATCGAGCGCGTCCGGCAGGCTGCGAGCGCGTCCTAGGCCTTCTCCAGCGCGTGAGGGCTGTGCGGAAGCTCGCGTGCCGGATTGCCGGCGACGACCTTTCCCGGCGCTACGTCGCGGATCACGACCGAACCCATGCCGACGAGCGCCGACTCTCCGACGCGCACGCGCGGCGCGATCGACGTGCCGCCGCCGATGAACGCGTTGCGCCCGACCTCGATGTAGCCGAGGAGCGTCACGCCCGCCGAGAGCGTCGTGAAGTCACCGATGCGCGTGTGATGGTTGACGGAGCTGTTCTGCAGGATGATGACGTGGTCGCCGACGACGGACTCGGGACACAGGACGCTGCCCGCGAGAACGACGCTGCCGCGGCCGATGCGCGCGCTCTGCGCGAGCGTCGCCCTCGGATGCACGATCGTCTCGAAGGCCTCGGGCGCGGCGCCCGTGCGCCGGATCACCTCGGGTATCAGGCGGAAGCTCGCCACGCTCGAGATGCCGTTCACGAAACGGCAACCCGCGAGCTTCGGCGCGTCCTCGATACGGCCGATGACCTTGCAGCCGAGCACCATGCGTCCCTGGTTCTGCGGGATATCGTCGAGGATGCCCTCGATGCGGTAGCGCGGGCGCTGCGGCTCGAGCGCGTTGATGGCGGCGACGGCATCGATCACGCCGAGCGAGTTGCCGCCCGCGCCGAGGATCACGATCGGCTGCATTTTGCCTCGGCGCTCTTCAGCAGGGTGTCGAAGTAGCGCGCGGAATAGCGTGCCGAGCCGCCCGCCTCCTCCTCGTAGAAGCGCGACTCGCGCGCGATCCACTGCGCCCGGAATGCCGCATCGGTCAGCATGCGTGAGGCGAGCTCGACGTATTCGTCGGGCGAGCGCGCGCACAGGACCGGATAGTCGTCGAGGCTCTCGCGTGGCCTCGCTTCCTTCCAATAGCGCATGCCGAAGACGGTATTGGGCTCGAGAAACGAGAGTAGCGGCACGCCTGCCGCCATGGCCTGGTAGCCCGTGATGCCGCAGCCGAGCGGGAACGACTCGAGGAACAAGTCGAGCGCGGCGCCGAAGAGCGCCGTGTCCACCCAGCCCACGAAATGGCAACGATCCGCGAGCCCGCGTTCGCGAAAGAACGCGTCGATGCCCGCGTGGCGCTGCTGGCCCGTCCACAGATAGCCGCACCCGGGATGACGCTCGAGGACGCGCGCGACGCATTCGAGGAACACCGGGCTCGCGATCTTCTCGTAACGCGCGAGCGTGCCGAGAAGCACGCGCTGCGGAAACTGCGCGCGCAGCTTCTCGATGTCAGCGCGCGCGATGGCGCGACGCTCGAGCGCCAGGGGCACCGGGCACACGGTCCAGCGCTGTCCGTGAAAAGTGCGTTCGCTCTCGCCCCAGGAACCATACGTGACATAGCCGTCGATCTCGGGAAGCCGGACGGGATGGTAGCGCAACGACCAGAACACCTGCACCGGCGCGATGCCCATGGCGAGGGCGAAGCTGCTCGTCACCGGCGCGGACAGCCAGACCGCGGTCGTATCGCCATTGCGCGCGAACGTCTCCTGCAGCCAGCGCAGCCGCGGCAGGAACCCATCGGGCGGTCCCGACCAGCGGCTCCTCTCGGGAAACACCTCGACGCCCACGCCGAGCGCCTGGGCGCGCGCCGCGAAATCGGGCGAGCAGCCGTTGAACGAATAGAGCCGCGGCTCGACCGCCGCGCGGTCGCGAAATTCCAGAAGACGGAAAAGAACCTCCGTATGGCCGAGCACGACACCGTTGAGGAACACGAAGCCGATACGCCCCGGCGCGACGGGCGCAACGGCGGGCGGTCGGCGATACCGGCGGCCCAGGGCCGCGAGATCGTCGCGCCATAGCGAGAAACAGCGCTCGTAATGATCCTCGTCCTCGACGCTCTTCACGAAAGATTCGTAGATTGCCGCTTCCAGTGCGAGCGCCGATTCCGCGTCGCCGGCCGCGATGTACTGCCGAAGGAAGGAAACGGCGGCCTGGAACGCCTGCGCCGCCTCGGCTTTCGCTCCGGCGCGCTGCGCTTCGCCACCCGCGCGGCACACGGCCATCACGTCGATGGTCTGCTGCATGGGATGTATTATCCGCCAGCATGGTGCCCGACGCGATCAACCTCGCCTCCGTGCGGCGCGTCCTGGTGACGAAGCTGCGCCACCACGGCGACGTGCTTCTCGCGAGCCCCGTCTTCACCGTGCTCGCCAACCGCGCCCCGCACGCGGAGATCGACGCGCTGGTCTACGAGGACACGCGCGACATGCTCGAGGGACATCCCGCCGTCGCGCGCATCCACACGATCGATCGCGCGTGGAAGCGGCAGGGCCTCGGCGCGCAGGCGCGGCACGAGAGCGCTCTCGTCTCGGAGCTGCGCGGCCGCGGCTACCAGCTTTTCGTCCACCTCACCAACCACTGGCGCGGCGCGTGGCTCTCGCTCGCCCTGGGCGCGCGCTGGTCGGTCGCGCCGCTCGTTCCCAACCGCGCGTGGAACTGGTGCTTCACGCACCGCTTCCCGCTGCCGCAGGGGCGCCCGCGCCACACCGTCGAGGCGAACCTCGACGCGTTGCGCCGTCTCGGGGTGTATCCCGAGGATGCGGAAAAGCCGCTCGTGCTCGTTCCGGGAAGTGCGGCCGAGGCGCGCGTCGAGGAGCTCTTGTCGGCGGCCGGCATCGCGTCCAAAGGCTTCGTTCACGTGCACCCGACGTCGCGCTGGCTCTTCAAGACATGGACCGAGGCGAAGAACGCGGCGCTCATCGCGCGGCTCGCGCGCGACGGCCATCGCGTCGTCGTGACCTCGGCGCCGGATGCGCGCGAGAAAGCGATCGTCGAGCGGATCCTCGCGCAAGCGGGCGCAGGCGTGGTCGACCTTTCGGGACAGTTGACGCTGCGCGAGCTCGCGGCGCTCGCGAAACGCGCGCGGCTTTTCTTCGGCGTCGACTCCGCGCCGATGCACATCGCCGCGGCGATGGGAACGCCGGTCGTCGCGCTCTTCGGCCCGAGCAGCGAAAAGGAGTGGGGACCGTGGCGCACGCCGTACCGCGTCGTCACGAGCGATCATCCGTGCCGGCCGTGCGGCAACGACGGCTGCGGCGGCGGCAAGGTGAGCGAATGCCTGACGGAGCTTGCGGTCGAGCGCGTCCACTCGGCGGTGAACGAGCTCCTCGCCGAGCGGTGAGCGCCGCGGCGGCGAGGCCCGAGCGGCTCCCGCCGCGCGTGGCACTGGTGCGCGGCCGCTACGACGCCGCGGGCGGCGCCGAGCGTTTCGTGCAGCGCGCCATCGCTTCCCTCAAGGCCGAAGGCGCATCGGTCACGATCGTCACGCGCCACTGGCCCGGCGACGACGGCTCCGCGATCGTCCTCGATCCGTTCCACATCGGCAGCCTCTGGCGCGACTGGAGCTTCGCGCGCGCCGCCTGCGCGGCGCTCGGGGCACGTCGTTTCGATCTTGTCCAGTCCCACGAGCGCATCGCGTGCTGCGACGTCTACCGCGCTGGCGACGGCGTGCATGCGCAGTGGCTCGCGGAGCGCGCGCGCGCGCAGTCCGGGCTCGCGCGGCTCGCCACACGCCTCGATCCGCACCATCGCTTCGTGCTCGCGGCCGAGCGCGCCGTCTTCACGAGCCCACGCGTGCGTGCGGTGATCTGCAATTCGGAGATGGTGCGGCGCGAGATCGCGGCGCATTACGCGACGGGCGCCGAGAAGCTCGTCCTGATTCGCAATGCCGTCGATTCGGCGCACTTCCATCCGGGATTGCGCGCGGAGCTGCGCGCCTCGGTGCGCCAGCAGCTCGCGATTCCCGCGGCCGCGAGCGTCGTGCTGCACGTGGGCTCGGGCTTCGAGCGAAAAGGCGTTGCCGCGTTCCTCGAGGCGGTTGCCGGCGCGGGCGAACGTTGGGCGATCGTGGTGGGCAGGGACAAGCACGCCGCGCGGTATCACGCGCGCGCGGCGGCCCTCGGCATCGCGCCGCGCGTGCGTTTCGTCGGCGCCGTGTCCGACGTCCGGCCCTATTACGCCGCCGCCGACAGCTTCCTCCTCGCCACGCTCTACGACCCGCAGCCCAACGCGATGCTCGAGGCGATGGCGTGCGGCCTTCCCGTCGTCACCACGCCCAAGTGCGGCGCGGCCGAGCTTCTCGCCGAGGGGGAAAGCGGCTTCGTGCGCGATGCGCGGGATACGGCGGGAATGGCGCAGGCGCTCGCCGTCCTCGATCCGGCGCGCGCACGGGCGATGGGCGAGGCCGCGCGAACGGCAGTGGCGCGGTTCACGCCTCAAGCGATGGCGCAGGAGTACCTCGCCCTCTACCATCGGCTGCTTCGCCGATAATGGCGGGATGAGCCATCCGACCCTGTCGGGGCGCGCGCTGTACCTGCGCCTCCTCGGCCACGTCCGTCCCTATCGCCAGGCGGTGCTCGCCGCGGTGCTGGCGATGGTCGTGGGCGGCCTCGCCGACGCCGCGATCGTGAAAGTGGTCGGCCCGCTGGTGAACGAGCTCTTCGTGCGCCGCAACCGCGAGCTCGCCATCCTGCTGCCGCTCTTGGTCGTCGCCGTGTTCTTCGTGAGCGGCCTCGCGAGCTTCGCCTCCGGGTTCTTCATGCAATGGACCGCGCAGCACGTGATCCTGGACTTGCGGCGGGCGATGTTCTCCAAGGTGCTACGGCTGCCGCCCGCCTACTTCGACGAGATCGCCACGGCGAAGCTCGTCACGCGCTTCACCAACGACGTGAACAACCTGTCGGAAGCGTCGACGACGGTGACGACGACGCTCGTGCGCGATTCGGTCACGGTCATCGCGCTCGTCGCCGTGCTGCTCGCTTCCAACTGGAAGCTCACGCTCATCACCTTCGTCGTCATTCCGCCGATCGCGCTGGTGGTGCGCGCGTTCAGCAGGAGGCTCAGGCAGATGAGCCGCGAGAGCATGCGCGCCATCGGCGGAATCGCGACCGTGCTCGACGAGGCGATCTCCAACCAGCGGGTCGTGCGCGTCTTCGGCGGGCAGGAGTACGAATCGAAGCGCTTCGAGGAGGCCGGCCAGAGAATCCGCCGCTTCAACATGAAGCAAGCGGTCGCCGCGGCGGGCACGGTGCCCGTCACGCAGCTCATCGTCGCGTGCGCCATCGCCGCGATCATCTACTTCGCCGCGGGCCAGGCGTTCGCCGGATCCACGGACGTCGGCGACTTCATCGAGTTCATCGGCGCGACGGGACTCCTGCTGCAGCCGCTGAAGCGCCTCACCGGGATCAACGAGCAGCTGCAGCGCGGGCTCGCGGCATGCGAGAGCGTGTTCGGCCTCGTGGACGAGGAGCCCGAGGAGGACCGCGGCACGGTCGAGATCGCGCGCGCGAAGGGCGCGATCCGCTTCGAGAACATCTCGCTTTCGTACCTGCAGGGAACCCGAACCGCGTTGACCAACGTGTCGCTCGACATCCGGCCGGGCGAGACGGTCGCGCTCGTGGGCCCCTCCGGCAGCGGCAAATCGAGCCTCATTCACCTTCTGCCGCGCTTCTACCATCCGGATTCCGGGCGCATCACGCTCGACGGCCACGACCTGGAGTCCCTCAAGCTCGAGAGCCTGCGCAAGCAGATCTCGCTCGTCTCGCAGAACGTCGTGCTCTTCAACGACACGGTCGCGGCGAACATCGCCTATGGGCGGGCGGACCAGGCGGCCGAGGCCGACATCGTGCGCGCCGCCGAAGCCGCGCACGCCATGGAGTTCATCCGTACGCTGCCCCAGGGGCTCGCGACACCGATCGGCGAGAACGGCGCGATGCTCTCCGGGGGCCAGCGCCAGCGCATCGCCATCGCGCGGGCGATCCTCAAGGACGCGCCGATCCTGCTGCTCGACGAAGCGACTTCCGCCCTCGACACCGAGAGCGAGCGCGCGGTGCAGGCGGCGCTCGACGCGCTCATGCAGGGCCGCACGACCATCGTCATCGCCCACCGCCTCTCCACCATCGAGAAGGCCGACCGCATCGTGGTGTTGTCGCAGGGCCGCGTCGTCGAAATCGGTCCGCACGGCGATCTCGTCGCGGCGGGCGGCGTCTACGCGGGCCTGCATCGCCTGCAATTCGCGGGGGCATGAAGGCGCTTCGCATCCTGCACACGGAGTCGTCGCTCGGCTGGGGAGGACAGGAGATCCGCATCCTCACGGAAGCCCGCGCGGTGGCCCGGCGCGGCCACGCCGTCACCCTAGCCGCGCCCGCCGAGGCGCGGATCGCCCGCGAGGCGCCGCGCTACGGGGTCGACACGGCGACGCTTCCGATCGGACGAAAGAACCTCCGCGGGCTGTTCGCTTTGCGTCAATATCTCGCACGCGAGCGCTTCGACGTGGTCAATACTCACAGCTCTACCGACAGCTGGCTCGCGGCGCTCGCCTGCGCGACGCGCTCGCCGGCGCCTCCCATCGTGCGCACACGCCACATCTCAGCATCCGCCGGACGCAATGCCGCCACCCGCTGGCTCTATGGCCGCGCGACGGCGCGCGTCGTCACCACGGGCGAGCGGCTCCGGCGCCAGGTCATCGAGGAGACGGGCGTGGATGCGGCACGCGTGGTGTCGATTCCCACGGGCATCGATCTCGCGGTATTCAAGCCCGGCGACCGTCTCGCCTCGCGCGCCGCCCTCGGCCTTCCGCGCGACGCCGCGATCGTCGGCATCGTCGCGACGCTGCGCGACTGGAAAGGCCATCACGATTTGTTACGGGCGATGGCACGGCTTTCTCCCGCGACCTTGCTCGTCATCGTCGGCGATGGGCCGCAGCGCGACTCCCTCGAGGAGCTCGTCGCCGAGCTCGGCATCGCGGAGCGCGTGCGTTTCGCCGGCGAGCAGGTCGACGTCGCCCCGTGGATGCGCTCCTTCGATGTGTTCTGCCTTCCATCGTATGCCAACGAAGGCGTGCCTCAGGCGTTAATGCAAGCCATGGCGTGCGCAATTCCCGTGGTCACCACGAATGTCGGCAGCATCGCCGAGATCGTCAGTGACGGCGTGACGGGAGTATTCACGGCGCCCCGCGACCCGCAGGCGCTCGCGGCCGTCCTTGGCGCGCTCCTCGGCGATGGCACGCGGCGCGCGGAGCTGGGCGCGCGCGCGGCAGCCGCGGCGCGCGAGCGCTTCGGCGAGGAGCGCATGGTGGAACGCATGCTGGAGGTTTTCGATACCGTGGCGGCACGCGCATGAGCGAACGCTTCAACACGCGCGTCCTCGTCGTGTCGCACGCGCTCGCGCGGCGGGCGGCGCGCGCGGATGGCTCCGCCGCCGCCCATCCGAAACGCATCCTCATCGCACACAACCTGCGGCTCGGCGACACCCTCATGCTCACGCCGCTCGTGGCGAAGCTGCGGGCGCTGCACCGCGACGCCGAGATCGGATTGCTGATCGCTCCCGCATTCATGCCGATCTTCGCGGGCCGGCCGTACGGCGTGAAGGCGTTGCCGTTCGAGACCGCCGATACCGCCTCGGCGCGTGCGCTGCTCAATGCGAACG
>Ga0075426_10003906_pt1 | contig 10614 bp, 7 predicted proteins | sample SoiMethybrSBSTD5_FD_75304 | JGI IMG/M metagenome (GOLD analysis project Ga0075426, IMG submission 75304) | Bulk soil microbial communities from a Populus tree surrounding site in Tennessee, USA - Soil MetaG P. TD hybrid SBSTD5 | ecosystem: Environmental > Terrestrial > Soil > Tree plantation...
CCGAGGCCCGGCCGCTGTATGAGCGCGCCATCGCCATCCGCGAGAAGACCCTGGGCGCGAACGATCCGCGGCTGGCCGAGAGCCTCAACAATCTCGCATTGCTGTACAAGACCGGGCAGCGCTATGCCGAAGCCGAAGGGCTGTACCGCCGTTCTCTGAACATTTGCGAAAAAGCCCTTGGCCCGGCGCATCCGCGCGTAGCCATCGAGCTCAACAACCTGGGGAAACTCGCCGCCGCTCAGGGCCAGTATCCGGAGGCAAAACGGCTTTACGAGCGTGCGCTAGCGATCTGGGAAAAGACTCTGAGGCCGGACCATCCCGATCTCTCGTCCGGCATTACCAACCTGGCTTCGCTCTACTACGCACAGCGCAAGTACGGCCAGGCCGAGGCGCTGTATCGCCGAGCCTGGCGTATCGATGAAGCGCACTTCGGGACTGCGCACGCCGCCTTCGCCGCGGATCTGAACAATCTCGGAACGGTCTACTATGCGCGCCGCCAATATGGGGAGGCTGAAGAGTTTTTCCAGAAGTCCATCGCGACCTATGAACGCGCGCTCGGACCGGATAGCCCAAGCCTTGCGGATCCACTGCTGAATCTCGCCGCGCTGTATCTCGCCCGGCAGCGTATGGGGGAAGCCGCCGCGCTTTACAGGCGGGGACTGCCCTTGCGCGAGCGCGCCCTGGGCGCTGACCATCCTAAGCTGGCCGATGCTCTCGAGAACTACGCCGTCGCACTCCGAAAACTCGAAGACTACGCGGAGGCAGAGGCTGCCCAGGTGCGCGCCACCCGCATTCGCGTCCAGATAGCGCTGCGCGCGGAAACCGGCACGGGCTCGTAGTCAGCTTACCTGCTGGAGCCGGCGTTTCTGCTCGAAATTCCAGGCGCTCTGGACGATATTGTGCAGCTCCGAGTAGCGCGGCTCCCAGTGAAGTACACGCCGCAGCTTGCTGGAATTCGCCACCAGCTCCGCCGGATCGCCCGCGCGCCGTGGGCCCATCACGTGCGGTACCTTCTTTCCTGTAACTTCTTCCACTGCGCGCAGCACCTCGCGGACCGAATGGCCCGAACCAGTCCCCACATTGAAAACATCCGACGACCCGTCCACGAGGAGCGATTCGAGTGCCACAAGGTGCGCCGCGGCGAGATCGTTTACGTGGATATAGTCGCGAATGCACGTGCCGTCCGGGGTGGCGTAATCCTCGCCGAAGATGGTGATCGGCTGGCCTGTCAGGATCGCGCGGAACAGCAGCGGGATCAGGTGCGTTTCCGGATCGTGCTCTTCGCCGAGGCCCGCCTCCGGATCGGCGCCGGAAGCGTTGAAGTAGCGCAGGCTGATGCTGCGCACTCCGTAGATCAAGTCGAACCAGTGCAGCAGTTTTTCCACCATAACCTTCGATTCGCCGTAGGGGCTGACCGGATCATACGGAAAATCTTCCTTGATCGGCACGCTGGCAGGCATGCCATAAACGGCGGCGGTGGACGAGAATACAAGGCGCTGCACGCCCGCCCGGACCATGGCCGTAAGCAGCGAAAGCGATCCGCCAACGTTGTTGGCGAAGTACGTTTCCGGCGCGCGCACCGACTCCCCCACCGCGATGAACCCCGCGAAGTGGATCACCGCGTCGAAAGGCCGCTCGGCGAAGACGCCGCACACGGCATTGGTATCGGCGAGATCAACCTCGCGCAGGCGCCGCGGATCTACATTGTGGCGGTGCCCGCGCGAAAGATCATCCACCACGGTGACGTCGTAGCCCTGGCGCAACAGAAGACGTGCGGTGTGCGACCCGATGTATCCCGCGCCACCCGTAACCAGGATGTTACCTTTCACCACACCCGATTGTAGTCCGTCGCGGTGGAGTACGATGGCAACTGGGAGGCTATCGATGTCACCCGTCCAGGAAGCCGCCACCTACCAAAATCTGATCTTCACGCGCGAAGGCGCGATCGCTATCGTCACCTTGAACCGGCCCGAGCGGCGCAATGCGCTGTCGCTCGCGTTGATGCAGGAGCTCGTCCGTTGCCTGGATGAAATCGGCCGCGATCGCGATATACGCGCCGTCATTCTTGCGGCGGCGGGAAAAGTCTTCTGCTCGGGCCACGATCTTTCCGAGATGACCGGCCGCAACATCAACGAGTACCGCAACATTTTCGACGTGTGCACGCAGTTGATGGAGAAAATCCAGTCCATTCCACAGCCGGTGATCGCGGAAGTGCAAGGTATCGCTACCGCGGCCGGGTGCCAGCTGGTTGCGGCCTGTGATCTGGCGGTGGCGTCGGATCAGGCGGCCTTCGCCACGCCCGGCGTGAAAATCGGCCTTTTCTGCAGTACTCCGATGGTCCCGCTCACTCGCGCCATCGGTCGCAAGCACGCCTTCGAGATGCTCGTAACCGGCGAAATGGTGGACGCGAAAACGGCGGCCGAGTGGGGCCTGGTCAATCGCGTGGTGTCAGCAGCGGAGTTGCCGGCCGAATCGCGGAAGCTCGCCCTCCGCATCGCCTCCGCCAGCCCGCTCGTCATCGACATCGGCAAGCAGGCGTTCTACACGCAGATCGATCTCGACCAGCCCAAGGCCTACGCGTACGCCAAAGAGGTCATGAGCATGAACGCCCTGGCCGCCGACGCGCAGGAAGGCATCTCAGCGTTTCTCGAGAAGCGTGCGCCCTGCTGGAGCGGCAAGTAAGGGCTCCCGCGACTCTTGCGACAATGTCCAGTACATGTCTGGTAAGACTTACCGGCTGAGCGCCCAGGCGCTCTTAGCCAGCCTGTTTGCGGTGTGTGTGTACCGGGCCTTCACGCAATCCATTACCTTTGATGAGGCCGCCACCTGGGACACATACATCCGGGCTCCGGTCGACAGCATCTTCCACGTCTATATCGCGAATCATCATTTCCTGAACACGGTGCTGGCGCGGCTTTCGACAGCGCTGTTCGGAGTCTCCGAATGGTCCATGCGGCTTCCCGCGCTGGCCGGGGCGGCTCTGTATTTCATGGCCTGCTACCGCCTGGCTCGAACGGCTTTTGGCGATGGTTTTTCCATGCTGTTGGCTGTCGCGTTGGCCGCGCTCAATCCGCTCGTGCTGGATTTCATGGTGGCAGCGCGCGGATACGGCCTGGCGCTGGCCTTGTGGATGTGGGCGGCCGCGGTATTGCTGGATGCTTTCTCGCGGCAAACCTACCCGCGGACTCAGATGTTGATTGCCGGGTCGGCCCTGGCGCTCTCGGTGACCGCGAACCTGGTGTTCGTGCTGCCGGCGGCGGCGCTCGCGGGAATGGCCGTTTACCTGATCCGGGGCCCGTCCGCGTCACTGCCCGTTGCCGCGCCTGATGCGCCCAAGAAGAGCCCCACGGCTCCAAGCCGTGCGCGGTATGCCGGGAAAAAGCAGAAATCCGCCCCGCCGCCTCAAGCTCGCAAGCTGGGCCTTGCGCCGTGGATCTGGTTCACGCTCCCGATCCTGGGAATCGCTTTCGTTTTCCTGAACCTGGCGCCGTTCGACAAGATGACTTCGGCAAATTTTTACACCGGCGCGCTGACCATCCGCGAAAGCCTTCGCAGCCTGGCGCTGTCGTCGCTCGAGCACTCAGGGCCGTTGCGCCGCCAGCCTTGGGTGCGCCAATGGACGGACGTGGTGGCGTTCGGGATCGCGCCCCTGGTCGTGGTTGCCGGATTGATCGTCGGTCTGCTGCGCCGCAATCTGATGTTGTTACTGGCGGCGAGTGCGGCCGTGTTCTCCGGCGTCGCTTTGTTGCTGATTCATGTGCTGCTGGACAAACCGTATCCTTCCGATCGCACCGGTATCTACTTCTTACCGCTGGTGACATTTATCCTGGTCGGTCTGGCGCATTTCTGGAGGGATCATCAGGGTCCTGGGCGTGCGGCGTCGATCGCGGCATACATCGTGGGCGTCGCGTTGGTGGTGCATTTTGCCACCGAGTTCAACACCCGCAAATTCCTGGTGTGGGAATATGATGCCGACACGCGTAGCATCGGCGATTACGTGGCCGACCACCGGCTGCAAAATCAGGAGGTCGTGCGCGTCGGCGGCTCCTGGCAGCTCCAGCAGTCGCTCCGGTTTTACGCCGCCGTGCGGAACTGGACCTGGATCGAGCTGCGAACTGAAGAGCCGGCCGCCGGTCTGGACTACTATGCCCTGGTCCCGCCGGACCGTGTGCCGGTGGAACTGAAGCTCCGGCTCCACGAAGTTTATCTCGGTCCAGTATCTGGAAGCGCTCTGGCGAAGCCGCAATGACGGTCGTGCGCTACCACGAGGTCGTGCCGGACGCCATGATGCGTGGACTGCGGACTTATGTGGATGTGCCACAGGACAAGAAGCTCGGTGAGCATATGCAATTGCGCACCAGATCGGCGCCGCAACTGTTGCGCGAAACGGGCCAGGGGACCGCCGAGATCTGCGTCGATCTTCCTTCCACCAGCCGAACGGATGGAAGCTATCGCGTCATCGTCTTCAATCCGGGCGCCGGCTGGGCCGGCGTTGGCGTGGTTCCTGTGGCCGACGTGATACGCGATCGGGAACACTGAGGCGGCCACTCGGATGAGCATCTCGGCGGATACTGCCGCGTTGATCCGTCGCTCTCACGGATTCCGGGAGGTAAACGAGGATTTCCGAAAGGTCGACACCGTGGAAACTTCGATGCTTAAGTTTCCGATAACCCCACTTATCAACCGCGAATCGCTGTAGACTGAAGCTGATGTCATCGACATCGGCGCGAACGGCAGTTCTTCTGGGGGTCCTGCTGCCATGCCGGATGCTTTTAGGGCAGGGCCGGTTCGAGGCAGGCGAATTCAACGAAATCCACAACTGAGCACATCATTAACCGTCACGATGCACTGGTGAGGGTTAGGGTTTTCCAAGGCCGTGTTGTTGATCCGACCGGCGCTCCCATTCCCGGTGCTATCGTCGAGGTCCGCGCGGACTGTGGGCGTACCGACAGGGTGAAGGGGATCGTGACTGATAAGCGGGGCCGGTTCAAACTCGGGCGTCTTAAAAGAGGATCATATGCGTTCAAGATCACCTTCGATGGGTTTCAATCTGTTGTGGGGCAACTGGAAATTGCTCCGACTGCAAACGAAGAGACGCCGGTCAAAATCATTTTGAAAGTCGGTGTCTGAGCTTCTGCCAGACGCTTCCGTTGCGTGGTGGCTGCTGGCCGAACCGGGCCTGGCGTCGTTTTCCAACAAAACCCCACACTTTACGAGGCCCAAGCGTTCGTGAAATCTGGGGAAATGGAAATGGGATGACTCCACTTCACCGCCGCGTCCGGCATGTCTCAGCCGAAATAGATCGGGTTGCCTTCGGCGCGTGCCGCCGCGAGGAGTTCGCGCATCTGCCGTAAGAACTCCTCGATGTACCGTGACATGCTCGGGGGACACCCAAAACCGGCCAATGAGGCTTTCCCGCCAGAATGGCTGTGGCGAATCGATGTCGCCGCAAATTTGTGGGCACCGGTGCGCTGATTGCGGTAGCTTCTAAAAAGGGCCATGGAAGAGACCAGCGCTCAACGAGAGGAGTCCCTGGGACCGATCGCAATGGCGACTTGGCGCGAGACGCCATGCGTTCGGGGACGGACGGCAACAGAAGATGATGCGAGAGCTGGCAGAGCTGCCTTCTACTTTGGTCTTTCCGAAGGGCAGGAGAGCCACCCTGTCGATCTCGATCTCCCCCGTTGCGCCGTCCTGCATGACAAAGATGAAGGTGACCTTCCTGTCATCGTCATCCAAGCGGAGGAGGGTAACAACGGCAGCGGTGCAGTAGAAGCCATCGCCGGTTATCGACCCCTAACGGGTGGCATTGGAGTCTGCATGTTGTACCAGTTGGAGTTGCTTCCGGAGCCCGATGACCGATTCGTCAAGCGACCACCAACATGACCCTTCGCACCGACCGGGGCGATCAAAAAGTGCGACTCTCGTCGCCCGCCATTTACGGCCGCTGTGTCGGCGGTCTGGTCGCATCCCTGCGGAGCCATTCCTCCGCCCCAGCTATCGTCAGCAAAGCTGATCGCAGGCGCCCTTTTTTGAAGTTTTCATTGCCGCACGGCGCGGCCATGGGTTATAAATAACCTTGTCTTGCCTGATTCCGTTGGCCGGTTTTGAGGTGTCCCTCATTGGCCGCTTTTCAGCTGTCCCCCGAGGACGTGATCGGCGAATCGCCGATACAGATCAGGATCATCAAAGTCGATTAAGCCGGTTCGGTCGTCGATTGACACACCGGGCGTGGAGGAATCGAAAGGCAGCCGCGTGCGATTCCGGTACACGTATGCGTCGAGTCCCATCTAGAAGGCCCCTAGCAGTATACCGAGGCCGGTATTGCCAGGAAAACGGGAATTTCGGAAACTTCGGACGGCGGTCAGGGGACTTGCGTCATGCAAAACCCGCAGAGCTTCGCGTATTGTGTTCGGAGCGGCTTGCCGCAGTATTGGCAAGGTGGTCCGTATTGCGATAGTCGATGGTGGTAGATCGCATTCGGATTGGTTTCGCGGACTCCAGTGATGCGCTCGTATTCATCGAGCACCGGACCGAACTCTCGCGCCCGGATATCTGGTCCGGTGCCGGTCCCACGCAACGAGGTCACCCGCTCGAACTCATCATCTTCGAGCATGGAAACATCGGCTTTGCACCGCCAACACCAAAGCATCCTCATTGTTCACTAAATATACCAGCGCGTCGGCAGGACTGAAGTTGTTACTTCGGGCTGTAAAACGGGCTTTCCGGAAACTACACCGTTTCGTGTTTTCCAGACTCGTTCTTGCTCGGAAGGGCGTAGGGGCGAGGCACGCCTCGCCTATTGCGCGCGGTAGATCACGATCGTGCGCGTCCGCGCCACCTCGTGATACTGCGCCAGCCACGGGCGCAAGTCGGCGTAACGATCCATTGCGAGCGCCGGATTGTACAGGCTTAGACCGTCCATCACGAACGCGGGACGCGCGCGCGCCAGCTCCGCGCGATTGCCGCGCGTGAATTCGGCGGCCACCGGAGCGGCCTGCGTCAGGTGCCGGTCGGCCGGAACGCCGGTGAGCGGCTGCGAATCAAGAAATCGCGTGGCCGCGGGCAGACCGGTGTAGACAAACAGGTCGGGACGGAACCCCCAGACAAATAGCGTGTCGCCCGGACGCGCCATGTCGCGAACGATCCGCGCCGCCGCCCGGCTGTCCTGGTCCATGGCGACATCGCTCCATTGGTGCGGTTGCCCGGTGGCCAGATCGCGCGCCAGCAGGACATACCGTGGTCCGAAGCGGATCATTGGGATGAGCAGCAGCGCTAGCACGAGGGCACGCCACCGTCGCATGAGCACGATGCCGCGCGAGGCGGTGATGACGAGCACCGGCAGCAATTGGAAGAAGTATCGCGGGAAAAACCGCCACCCGACAACCGCGGCCGCGAACGAAATCGCTGCCCAGGCGAACATCTTCCATCGAAACGGGAATGAGTTTGGTTTCGAGAGCGCGGCTGCGATCAGCGCTGCATGGAAGCCAAACCAGTCGGCCGTCCGCATGATTCCGTTGCGCACCGGATGCTCGACGAAAGTCCTGCCGGCATACAAAAACCCCCAGCGCCAGACCTGGTCGAGGTAGGGAACGAGCGCGCCGGTCAAGGCGAGGCACGCCGCGGCAATAGCGTTAGCGGCGAGAAAGCCCGCGGCCAGCATTCCCACGGCCGGAAAACACCAGACGGCGCAGGCAGCCAGCACGAACAGCGCTTTGGCGTTGATGAGAAACGCGATGCCCGCAAGCACTCCGCTCCAGAAGGCGCGCCCGCGAAAGGCCAGCCAGACCGCTGCCAGGTGTGGGGCGAGCATCGTGAGATCGGCGGCCAGCGGGACCACTGCCGACGGGAAATCGAAAACCAGAAAAAATCCCAGCAGTCCCGCGGCCCAGTATCCTTCGCGCCGGGTCCAGAGATCGCGGGCAAACCCGAATGCGAGCGCGCACGCCACTAGACCGTAGAGCGCGCCGGCCACGCGCAGCGGCCATCCCGCGCGCACGCCCCATGCGAGATACAGGGCAGGCAGAAGGGGCGGTTTGTCGAACCAGACGTCCCGATACAGCGTCTTGCCGGAGGCCATCTGCTTCGCGGCGGCCATGGGCAGGTCTTCCTCCGCCCACAGGATGTCCACGTGGCAGAGGCGCGCACCGAGCAGCACCAGAAACAGCGCCGCGAAGAAGGTGCGCGCGCGCATCATCACTTCAATTGACTATAGACCAAACTTGAATGCCAGCCGATCTCGTTCTATAGTAGGCGAAGACAAGGCGAATATGGCCGATATCCAGGAACAGTTGGCTTTGCTTCGGCAAAAAGTCGCCCGGATCGACCGCAAGTACGCCGCGGCCGAGCGCGAGCGAGTGGCGCCGTGCCTGATCGAGCAAGTCGTGTCGGGCCAGGTGGTCGAGACCGCCTTCGGCGCGCACTTTGAAACCGAACGCCTGTACGAGCGGCACCGGCGGCACGGATCAGTGGGCATCGCGGACCTGGCCGACCTGCCCGAAGGCCTTTTGGCGGCGTTAAGCGAGGGCGCGATTGCGCAATCGCACCCCAAGCGCTGGGCATTCCTCGATACTGAGACCACAGGCCTGGCGGGCGGCACCGGCACGTACGCTTTTCTAATTGGTGTGGGCTCCATCGGCGACGACGGATTCCGCGTGCGCCAGTTTTTCATGCGCGATTACGGCGAGGAGGCCTCGCTGCTGGCGTCATTGGGAGAACATCTGGCGAAGTTCGACGTGCTAATCACCTACAACGGCAAGGCTTACGACCAGCCTCTGCTCGAAACACGTTACCGCATGGTGCGGGCGCGGCCGCCATTCGCTCGCATGGAGCATCTGGATCTGCTCTTCGGGGCGCGGCGGTTGTGGAAACTGCGGCTAGATAGCTGCCGTCTGGTGGATCTCGAATACCAGGTGTTGGGGGTGGAGCGCCAGGGGGATTTGCCCGGCGAGATGATCCCTTATTATTACTTCGAATACCTGCGCATGCGGCAGGCGTTTCGCCTGGTGCCCATTTTTCACCACAACGCTATCGATATTGTGTCGCTGGCGTGCCTGACGGCCATCGTGCCGGCGGCGTTCGGCTCGGCGGACGGGGCCAGCCTGCGCCATGGCGCGGACATGATCGGCCTGGCGCGGTGGCTGGCCGCGGCCGGGCGCGACGAAGAAGCGGTTGGACTTTACCGGCGGGCGGTGGAAGCCGGATTACCGGACGATCTGCTGTTTCGGACACTGGCCGAGATCGGCGCGCTCGAGAGGCGGCAGGGTCACGACGCTGCGGCGGTCGAGGTATTCACGGATCTGGCGGCATCGCCCAATCCCTACCGCGCGCATGCCTTCACGGAACTCGCCAAGCACTACGAGCATCGCGAGCGAAACTATGCGCTGGCGCTCGAAATGACCCGCAGCGCGCGTCAGGAGGGGGACTCTCCGGAGCTCGAGCACCGCGAAGGGCGGCTCGTGCGGCGCCTGCGCACCGCCCCGAAGGCCAAAACTCGGCGCAAGCGTTAACATGGTTTTCACCTTCCATGAGAGTTCTGCTCCTCGCGTTTTTGCTGTCTCCGGCATTCGCGTCTGATTCCGACGATCGACTGGTTCGCGACCTGCTGCGCGAGCTGATCGAGATTGACACCACGCATTCGACCGGCAGCACCGGTAAGGCCGCCGAAGCGATGGCGGCAAGATTACGCGCGGCGGGATTTGCGCCCGCGGACATACAGGTTCTGGGTCCGCGGCCCGAGCGCGCCAATCTGGTGGCGCGGCTGCGCGGGTCCGGAGCGCGCAAACCGATCCTGCTGATAGCGCACCTGGACGTGGTTGAGGCGCGAAAGGAGGACTGGACCACCGATCCGTTCCGATTCGTCGAGAAGGACGGTTACTTCTATGGCCGCGGCACAGGGGACATCAAAAGCGGCGTTGCATTCCTGGTGGCGAACTTTATTCGATGGAAACGTGAAGGCTATGTGTCCGACCGCGATTTGATTGTGGCGCTGACGGCCAACGAAGAAGGCGGCGACGTCGAGGAAAACGGGATCTACTGGCTCTTGAAAAACCATCGGGACCTGATCGAAGCCGAGTACGCGATCAATCCCGACGGCGGCAACCTGGAGATCAAGAAGGGGAAGAAGCTGTTCAACGAGCTGCAAGTCGCCGAGAAGGGATTTCTCAGCTTTGTGCTCGAAGTGAAGAACAAGGGCGGGCACAGCTCGCTGCCGGAGAAGGAAAACGCCATTTACCGTCTGGCGCGAGGCCTGGTGCGACTGAGCGAGTTCGATTTTCCGGTGATGCTGGACGCTGGAAGCCGTGCCTACTTTGAGGCGGTGGCCGTTCGCGAGGGCCCGGAAGCGGGACACGCGATCAACCGGATGCTCTCGACCAATCCACCAGACGCCCCCGCGGTGGCGTTGCTTTCCAAATCACCCGACTGGAACGCATCGCTCCGCACAACCTGCGTGGCGACGATGCTGGAGGGAGGGCACGCCGAGAATGCGCTGCCGCAATCAGCTAAGGCCACGGTGAACTGCCGCATCATGCCATCGCAAGCCGTGGCTGATGTGGAGCGAACTCTGAAACGCGTCTTGCGAGACGGCCAGATCAGCATCACTCCGCTGGAACG
>Ga0075426_10003908_pt1 | contig 10612 bp, 10 predicted proteins | sample SoiMethybrSBSTD5_FD_75304 | JGI IMG/M metagenome (GOLD analysis project Ga0075426, IMG submission 75304) | Bulk soil microbial communities from a Populus tree surrounding site in Tennessee, USA - Soil MetaG P. TD hybrid SBSTD5 | ecosystem: Environmental > Terrestrial > Soil > Tree plantation...
CCGAGCGGCCGGGCAAGCGGCGACGGCACCGCCGGATCCGCTGACCGCCCTGCTCGCCGAAGTTCCTGCGACTGCGGATGGCCATGGAACAATCCGCGACTTGACAGGACATAGTCAAATAATCTATTGATTACTTGATTATGGCGCGTGACGCCCACCGTCACTTCAAAGACCGCCTGTACGGGCAATTCGCCCGCATCGGCAAGGCGCTCTCCAGCCCCCACCGGCTCGAGATCCTCGAGCTGCTGGCCCAGGGCGAACGCACCGTCGATTCGCTGGCAACCGAAATCGGACTCTCGCTGGCCAATGCCTCGCAACATCTCCAGGCGCTCAGGCAAGCGGCATTGGTCGAGAGTCGCAAGGAAGGCCTGTACGTCTCGTATCGCCTCGCCGATTCTGCCGTCATCGACCTGTGCACGGCCCTTCGCACCGTCGCCGAACACCGCCTCGCGGACCTCGAACGTCTGGTCCATGAGCATTTCGGCGATCGCTCCGACGCCGAGCCGGTGCAGATGGACGAGCTCCTGAAACGCGCGCGCTCCGAAAACGTGGTCATCCTCGACACGCGGCCCGCGACCGAGTACGCCGCCGGACACATCGCCGGGGCGATTTCCGTACCCGTCGACGATCTGCAACAGCGGCTGCGGCGGCTCCCCAAGCGGAAGGAATACGTGGCGTATTGCCGCGGACCGTACTGCGTGTACGCGGATCGCGCCGTCGAGATCCTGCGCTCGACTGGACGACGCGCGCGGCGGCTTCTTGAAGGATTCCCCGAATGGCGCGCGGCGGGCTTTCCGGTCGAAACCAGCTCCCGGACAGGAACCTGACATGCGGTCATTCTGGGCACGAGCGTGACGACGGCCGTGTTGTCCGGGAGCCGTGCAGCGGTCCGTCTGGGGCTTCGCGAGAACGTCGCGCAGTTCACGCTGCTCGTCATCGTGAATGCCTTCGTCGGCGCGATGGTGGGCATGGAACGCAGCATCCTGCCGGCCATCGCGGAGCAGGACTTTCATCTCGTCGCTCGGACGGCGGTGTTGTCGTTCATCGCCGTGTTCGGTGTGACCAAGGCGGTGACCAACTACGCCGCGGGCCGACTCGCCGACCGGGTCGGGCGGAAGCAGGTGCTCGTCGCGGGCTGGGCCGTCGCCATCCCGGTGCCGTTCATCCTGATGTGGGCACCGAGCTGGAGCTGGATTCTCGCGGCGAACGCGCTCTTGGGCATCAGCCAGGGATTCACCTGGTCGATCACGGTGATCATGAAGATTGATCTGGTCGGCAACGAGCGGCGCGGTCTGGCGATGGGTCTGAATGAATTCGCCGGCTACGCGGCTGTCGCCGGCGCCGCCCTGCTCACCGGCTGGATCGCCGCTCGACACGGGTTGCGACCCGACCCGTTCTATCCCGGTGTCGCGTTCGTCGGGGTGGGACTGTTGTTGTCCACGCTCATGGTGCGGGAGACACGCGCGCACGTCGCCCTCGAATCGAGTCTCCGCGGTGCGTCGACGCAGGCGGTGAGCGCCGGCGACGTGTTCCGGCGAACGACATGGACAGATCGGGACTTGTCGGCCATCAGTCAGGCCGGGCTCGTGAACAACTTGAACGACGGCATGGCGTGGGGTCTGTTTCCCTTGTTTTTTGCCGCCGCCAACCTGGGGTTGGATCGCATTGGCATCCTCGCCGCGATCTATCCGGCGACATGGGGCGGCGTCCAGCTCGCGACAGGTGCAATCTCAGACCGAGTCGGACGAAAATGGCTGATCACGACCGGCATGTGGGTGCAGGCCGCGGGCATCAGCGTGGTGATCCTCTCCCGTGGTTTTGCGGGGTTCGCGGCCGGTGCGGCGCTGCTGGGTCTCGGCACCGCGATGGTGTATCCAACGCTGCTGGCCGCGATCGGAGACGTGGCGCTTCCCGCCTGGCGCGCGTCGGCGGTCGGTGTGTACCGCCTGTGGCGCGATCTGGGCTACGCGGTGGGCGCGCTGTTGGCGGGCATCACCGCTGATGTTCTGGGACTCGCCGGCGCGATGTGGCTGGTGGCGGCGATCACGCTGGCGTCGGGTCTCGTCGTGGCCGTACGCATGCGCGAGACCCTGCAGCGCGCAGCGACGTGATCGATTCACGTTCGGATCGGTAACTCAACGAGGAGGTGTGCGATGGCTCTTCAGATTGGCGATCTCGCTCCCGATTTCGAGGCGGAAACAACCGAGGGCCGTATTCGGTTCCATGAGTGGCTCGGCAATTCCTGGGGCGTGCTGTTCTCGCATCCGAAAGACTTCACGCCGGTTTGCACGACGGAGCTTGGCTACATGGCCAAACTCAAACCCGAGTTCGACAAGCGCAACACCAAGATCATCGGGCTCAGCGTCGACCCGGTCGACAACCACAAGCGCTGGTCGAATGACATCAAGGAGACCCAGGGGCACGCGCCGAACTATCCGATGATCGGCGACACGGATCTGAAAATATCCAAGCTCTGGGGCATGCTGCCCGCCAGCCTCGAGGGCACGTGCGACGGCCGCACGGCGGCAGACAATCAGACCGTCCGCAACGTCTTCGTCATCGGTCCGGACAAGAAGATCAAACTGCTGATCGTGTATCCGATGACGACCGGGCGCAACTTCGATGAGGTGCTGCGCGTCATCGACTCCTTGCAACTGACGGCGAAGCACAAGGTCGCGACGCCGGTCAACTGGAAGCAGGGCGACGATGTGATCATCGCCGGCTCGGTGTCCGACGAGGACGCAAAGAAGACGTACCCGCAAGGCTGGAAAGCGCCCAGACCGTACATCCGAATCGTCCCGCAACCCAAAGCATAGGAGCGAGAAGGAGAAGCGCCATGGCGACTGCCTGTCCGGTCGATCTCGATACGCTCAAGCTGCGAGCCGAGATCCAGTTCATTTATGCGCGCGTCGCAACCGAGCCCTCCGGCGAGTTTCATTTCCATCGCGGTCCGGCGTACGCCGGAGCGATGCTGGGCTATGACGCGAACGCCCTGGCCGCGCTCCCTGCGGACACGACCGCGTCGTTCGCCGGCGTGGCGAACCCGCACCGCATGGCGCCCCTCGCGCCCGGCGCAACCGTCGTCGACATCGGATGCGGCGCAGGCATGGATCTGCTCCTCGCGGCCCAGGCGGTCGGACCGCGCGGTCGGGCGATCGGGGTCGACATGACCGACGCGATGGCCGAGCGCGCGCGGGCCGGCGCGCGGGCGATGGGACTCGACAACGTCGAGGTGCGTCTTGGAGACGCTTTGTCGCTGCCCGTGGCATCGGCGAGCGTCGATTTCGTCATCTCCAATGGTGTGCTGAACCTCACGCCCGACAAGAACGAGGCCTTTGACGAGGTCTTCCGCATCTTGAAGCCCGGAGGTCAGTTCCTGTACGGGGACATCATCGTCGCGAGCGAGCTCTCGGAGTCGATTCGCCGGAACATCGATCTCTGGACCGGTTGAATTGCCGGCGCTCTGCCGGAGGCAGAGCTCATCACGCTTCTGACGCAGATCGGATTCCAGGGGGTCGTTGTAAAAGAACGCTTTGACTGCTTCCGTGGGACATCCAAAGAAGGTGTGGCGAAGAAATATGGCGTCTCGGGCGTCAATGTCTACGCTTCAAAACCATCGGCCTGAAATGAGTTCATGCTGTTCGAGCTTCGGCCATATTGCGGACGGGCATTTCGACCAACGGATGGCCCGACGCGACCTGGCTCGCTATCGCAAAGCCGGCCCGGGCTCGACGACGCGTCTGCTTCGGGACTTGATTGTTGAAGCATGTCCGCTCGATGGTCCTCTTCTCGATGTAGGTGCGGGAATCGGCGGGTTGACCTTCGAGCTGCTCGATCGCGGCGTCGGGCGCGCGATTGCCGTTGATGCGTCGTCTGCGTACCTCGCGGCCGCTGCGGGCGAGGCAGCGCGCCGCGGCCGATCTGAGGCGATTCAATTCGTGCACGGCGATTTCTTGACTGTCGCTTCCCAACTTCCAGCGGCCAGCGTCGTGAGCCTCGATCGGGTGATCTGTTGCTACCCGCTTTTCGAGCCGCTGCTCGAGGAGTCGCTGCGACATGCCGAGCGCTGCTTCGCGTTCTCGTATCCGCGAGACGTGTGGTACGTCCATTGGGCCGTCGCCGCGGAGAACGGCGTCCGCCGGCTTCGACGTAATCCGTTCCGGGCGTTCGTTCATCCTGTCGAGCGGATGACCAACACGATCCAGCGCGCCGGCTTCACATTGGCGGCACGTCGTCAAACCTGGCAGTGGTGCGCAGAGGTGCACGTGCGATCAGGCTGAAGTTTCCAAACACGACTGACGCACGAGATTGTTTTCATTCCGACAACTCGGCTCGCAGCCAGGCTTTCGCGATCGTCCACTCCCGAACGACGGTCGCGGCCGATAGTCCCTCGACTTCCGCCACTTCGTCGATCGTGAGACCGCCGAAGTATCGAAGTTCAACGATTCGTTCCTGCTGCGCGTCGAATGCGGCGAGGCGTTTGAGCGCATCGTCCAGGGCGAGGAGGTCGATGTCGCCGGCGCCGGCCGGCGTCTGGTCCTCGACCAGCGGGACGCGCTCCCATCCGGCGCCGCGCTTCTCGGCCCGCCGCGCTCTCGCGTGATCGACGAGGATCCGACGCATGATCTGGGCGGCGACGCCGTAGAAATGCGCGCGGTTTCGCCATCGGACGCGACGTTGGTCGATCAGTCGGAGGTACGCTTCATGGACGAGCGCGGTCGGCTGCAGTGTCCGCTCGCTCGATTCATGGCGCAGGTAGCGAGAGGCCAGACGCTTCAACTCCTCGTAGACCAGCGGCAGCAGATCGTCCAGCGCCTCGCGGCGGCCCCCGCTCCACGCAATGAGCAGCTGCGTGATCTTGGCTGGTGGTCGATCGTTATCGCGCATCCGTCAGACCGATCTGGTCCGCGATGCGACGGTAGCGGGGATCGTCGCGGACGCCGTCAAGGGCGGAATCGACCGCGATGAAGACCACTCCATTCGACCGCTCTTGAAGCGCCTTGTCCAGCCACGCGAAGCCGTTGTCCCGATCGCCCAAGAGGAAATACGCAAGGTAGATCCCGGTCGGTGACACGTACTTGCGGCGGGAAAGATTCGCCAGCTCATTCAGAATGGAGATCGCTTCACTCCGCCGCCCGGCGCGTGCGTACGCCTGTGCCAGCCAAGCAAGACTGGATGGCCCACGATCGGTCATCTCGACCACCTTGCGCGTTTCGGTAATTGCTTCGTCGAATCGTCTGAGAGCGGTGAGCTCTCTGCCGAGGCGCATGCGCGCCTGGATGTACGTCGGATCGAGCAGCAGTGCGCGCCGAAAGGCCGCGATCGCCTCTTCAGAGCGCTTGGCGTGTGAGAGTGTCCATCCGACGTTGGTGACGACGACAAGGGAGAATGGGTCGAGCTGCTCTGCGCGCCGGGCTTCGGCAATGGCGTCGGGGATCCGCCCGCGTGTGGCCAGGTAGTTCGCGTACCACGTGTGGGCCAGCGCAAGATGCGGATTGAGCTCGATCGCCCGGCGGAATTCGCGTTCGGCGGTTGTCCAGTCCCAGTCGTAATGGCTGATGTAGCCAAGGGTCGCGTGCGCCTCAGCCAGCGACTCATCGGCTTGGATGGCAGCGATCGCCTCCGCCTTCGCGCGGGGACGCATGTCGATCGGTGATGCCACACCGACCATGACGGTGCCGAGCTGGTTGTAGCAATCAGCGAGTGCGGCGTGCGCGGGCGCATATGTCGGATCGCGGTCGATCGCGGCCTGATAGAACGTGATCGCTTGCTCGAGCGATCCATCGGTCCGCTTGTTCCAATAAAAGCGACCCTTCAGGTAGTCTTCATAGACGACCGGATCAACGGCACGCGCCACGCGCAGCGTCGTCTGCTGCGAGGTAGACACCGCCACCCCCAGGTATTCCACGATCGACCGCACGACGTCGTTCTCCAGTGCCAGCACCTCGTTCGCCCGGCGATCGAACGCCTCCTGCCACAGCCGCTGTTCCGTCGCTGTGTCGACCAGCTCCACCTTCAACCGAACCCGATCGGCCGGATGCTCGACGACGCCCCGGACGACGACGTCCGCCTGAAGATCGCGGCGAAGCGTTGCAAGCGACGTCTGACGCCCATATCGCTCAACCGACGCGCGCGAGATCACCCGGACCCCATCGATCGTTCCGAGGCGATCGATGAGCGCTTCGCTGACGCCATCAGACAGGTAAGTCCGATCCTCGCTGGCTGAGATATCGCGCAGGGGCAGGACGGCGATCGACGGCTCGCGCGGGTAGATCGTCGTATGTCGTTTCGGGGAGACAATCCACGCGAGGCCCGCTGCCATCGCGAGTGCGCCGATCGCAGCACCCGCGACGATCGCCTTTGACACGTGATGTTTGCTCCGCCTCGGCACGCGCCCGCCCGACTGGAGCGCCCGGAGCGCCGACAGCAGTTCACCGCCATTCTGGTATCGCTCGGCGGGATCCTTCGACAGACAGTTGTCGCGGATCACGCGTAGACCCGCGGGTACTGACGCCGGCAGCGATGGCGGCGGTTCGCGCAGCACCGCGGAGGTCAGCTCGAACGGCGTGCGGCCTTCGAACGGCTGCTGCCCTGTCAGCACTTCATGGAGCACGATGCCAAACGCCCAGATATCGCTACGCGCGTCGGCCCGCTCCCCTTTGAGCACCTCTGGCGCCAGATAACTGAGTGTGCCCGCGATGACGCCCGTGTCGGTCAGCGACGCCGCCGAGACGGCACGCTCGACGGTGCGCGGCAGGCGCCGCGCCAATCCGAAGTCGAGTACCTTCAGCCGGCCGTCTGCCATCAGCATGAGATTCGCGCATTTCAGATCGCGGTGCACGATGGCGTGCGCATGCGCATGAGCGATGGCGCCGGCCAGCTGCATGGCCAGGTCGGTCGCCCTCAACGCATCGAACCCGCCCTTGGGCACGGCATCCGCGAGAGTGCGGCCGTCAAGAAACTCCATCGCCACGAACGCGCCCGTTTCATCGTCGGCAACCTCATAGACCTCGCAGATGTTCGGATGAGCGAGCTCCAGTGCGTGATGCGCCTCGCGCTTCAGGTGTCGCGCGGCATTGACGCCGTCATCGGTCAAGACTTTGATCGCCACGCGCCGCCCAGTTCGCGTGTCCCAGCTTTCGTACACCTCGCCCATGCCGCCGGTTCCAACCCGCCGGCCGAGGCGATAGGGGCCACGGAAAGAGCCGCTGAACCGACCCTGCGAAACCACATCGGTGACCAGGCCGCGGACGGGGGACGTCTCGATGAAGTCGGCCGCGCCCGCGTGCGACGCCAAGAGTCGCTCGACCAAGTCCCGCAGCTCGGCGTCCCCGCCGCAACGGGCCGCCAGATACGCGCTCCGGGCGTCTGCCTCGCAGGCGACCGCCTCGGCAAACATCGCTTTGACCTCGCTCCATCGCTCCGGGGTCATGGCAGGTCGAGGATACGCAGAACAGGCGGGCCACTCAAGAGCATGAGGTGAATCGCCCGCGGTTTACGCGTTAAGTAGCAGAAGAACAGAACTCGGGGACGAGCTGATAAGAGGAGGGGCCCATGCGTCCGATCAGATCCTGTGTTCCGAACGTGGCATCCACTTTTGCCGCGGTGCTGCTTGTCTGCGTCGCGGCGGCGAGGGCAGCAACCGCGGAAACATTTACACCGACCATCGTCCAATATCCCGGATCGACGTCGACAGCGGCCAGGGGCATCAATAACAGTGGAGATGTTGTTGGAACCTACTCGTGTGCCGCCGCATGCGTGAATCCCCTGACCGGAGAGGTCAGTACGGCCGGCACGCATGGGTTCTTGCTCCAAGACGGTGTCTACACGCGCATCGACGTGCCCGCATCAGGACGCACGGCAACGACCGCCCGCGGCATCAGCGAGCAGGGAGCCGTAGTCGGACACTATACGGCTGCTGGCATACAGCATGGATTCGTTTACTTCGAGGGCAACTACGTCTATCCCATCGACGTGCCCGCTGAATTCTTCGATCACCCCGATTTCCCGGCTCGACACACACTCCCGGTGCGCATCTCCCCTCAAGGTGACATCGTGGGCTGCATTCATGAGGGCAACGCCACCATGACGACGATGCATGGTTGGCTCCTGCGGAACGGCAGATTCAGCATCCTTTCAACTCCGCACGATCCCGGCGATACAGACAGCCGCGATCCGGACACCATGAATAACGGCAGCGCGCCGACCGGCGAGATTGTCGGGTTTTATCTTTCGTCCGGCGTGAGCTATATCGCCGACAACAACGTCATCGTCGCCACGTTCACATTTGACGGCGACCGCTTCACCCTCGCTTGGGATGTCAATGCCAGAGGCGATATTGTCGGCGTCGTTGGTGACAATCTGGCCAACACGGTCGGTGTTCCCGTGAACCCGCGCGGCTTTCTTCGAACCAAGCATGGAGACTACCGCACTCTCGAGGTCGCTGGCGCAAGCAGCACGCAAGTGTTCGGCATCAACACGATCGGCGACATCGCGGGCACCTACACTGACGCGACCGGGACACATGGATTCGTGTACCGCTTGAGACGGAGCAACCAGTAACGGTATGTGATCCGCGTTTGACACATGCCGGGCCGAGGCGGACAATGGTGTGATGTCCCGGTGGCTCCGCGCGCTCACTGCGACGTTGATGGTGGCCGGCCTGTGCACGTCCGCGCTGGCCGCGTGCACGGCTGGCGCGATGGCGTCCCAGCACGAACAGATGGCCTGCTGTAAGGGTGGTCATCACAAGTGCGGGGCGTCCAAGGTAGCCTCCGACTGCTGCAAAAAGTCAGAGCAGCACCCGCAGCAACTCGTTTTAGCCAAATCTGATCCGCTCAGTGCATCCGCTCGCTGGCTCCTCCTGACCCTCACATCCGCACAGCCGGTCGTGATCGAATTGCCGGCTGCCGCCGCATCCTGCGCCTTGTCGCCTCCCGACGAGACGATCGCTTCCAGTCCTCCGCTCTACATCGCCTTCTCCGCGCTTCTGATCTAGACCTCCGCGAGTTCTTCGCACCGTTCTTGTCCTGTCCCGACGGGACTTGTCGGTATTGGCGCGGTCCAGACAGAGGTGTGTATGTGGAGACGACGCAATCCCTGGATGCTGTGTGCACTGCTCACGGTGATGCCGCTCGCCCAACGTCAACGCGTCGACGCGCAGCAGCCTGACGAAGGTCCACCTCTCACGCTCAGAGAGGCGGTGGACGAGGCGTTCGCGAACAATCTCGATCTCATCGCGCTGCGCCGCCGGCTCGAGACGGCACGACTGCGGCCGGAACAGGAACGGTTTCTCGCGCCGCCGATGCTGGAAACCCAAATCTGGCAGTGGCCGCTCAACACGATCAATCCGTGGAACACGAACATGTACATGTTCATGGTGAGCCAGGAGATACCGGGCGGCGGCAAACGGGCGCTGCGGACAGCCGTCGCCGACACGGACGTGTCGTTGGCAGACATCGACGTGTCGATTCGCGCGCGGCAGATTGCCGACGAGGTGAAGCGGTCATATGCCGATCTCTTCATCGCCCGTCGGGCGATCGATCTTCATCTCGCGAGCGTCGATCTCTTGCGGCAATTCGCCGATGTGTCTCAAGCGAAGTACACCACCGGCCGGATTTCGCAGCAGGATGTGCTGAAAGCCGTCCTGGAGCTCTCGCGCGTTCACGGCGATCTGATCAAGTTCCAGCAGCAGGCGGACCTCGCTCGCGTCAGCCTCAACGTCTTGTTGAACCGTCCGCCGGACGCGCCAATCGGACCGTTAACGGGTGCTGGCGAAACGATTCTGAATGCGACCCTGCCAGAGCTTCAACGGTCAGCGGTGGAACAGCAGCCCGAGCTTCGCATGGCGCAGGTTCAGGTCGAACAGGCCGAGGCACGGCTTGCCGTGACGAAGAGCGACTACAAGCCTGATTTCTCGGTGACGGGCGGTTACCTCTTGATGCCGAATCAGACGGATGCCTGGCTGGGAAAAATCGCCGTCACCTGGCCGCGCGCCCCGTGGTCCCGCGGCCGCATCGATGCGCGCGTCGCCGAGGCGACGGCCGCCGTCGAGACGGCAAAGGCGCGGCAGCTCTCGATGAAGGCGATGGTGCGCCTCGCCGTTCAGCAGGCCTACGTGAGAGTCAAGGCCGCCGAGCAGCGCGCGGCGCTGCTGCGAACGACCATCCTCCCTCAGTCGCGTCAAACGCTCGATGTGTCGCGCGTGGGCTATCAAACGGATCGCGTCGAGTTCCTGGCGCTTCTCGACAACGAGCGGACGTTGCTCGACGCGCAGCTCGAGTACTTCCGCGCGATTAGCGATCAGCAGCAGGCGCTCGCCGATCTCGAACGGGCACTGGGCGCGGATCTTTCTCCAGGAACGACCAGTCCGGTCGGCGCAAGCGAGGTGAAGCCATGAGGCGACGACGAGTCTGGCTCGCCCTCAGCGTCCTCGTGGTTGTCCTCGTTCTATCCGCCGTGATCATGCGTGTTCGGTCGCGGCGCAGCAATGTTCCCTCGGCTGCTGCTGCGAATCCGCCGGCCGCGGCGGCTCAGGCCACGACGTCCGCGGCCCGCGCGGAGGTGTCAATCGACCCGCGCCGGCAGCAACTGATCGGCGTGCGCACCGTGG
>Ga0075426_10003909_pt1 | contig 10608 bp, 9 predicted proteins | sample SoiMethybrSBSTD5_FD_75304 | JGI IMG/M metagenome (GOLD analysis project Ga0075426, IMG submission 75304) | Bulk soil microbial communities from a Populus tree surrounding site in Tennessee, USA - Soil MetaG P. TD hybrid SBSTD5 | ecosystem: Environmental > Terrestrial > Soil > Tree plantation...
GATGGTGCCGGTGGGCGAAGAGCGCCGGGCGCTGCAATTATTCAATCCCGGCCTCGGCGGTCGCTGGGCGACGACAAACAATCTCATCGCTGCGGTGCAGCTATTGCTGCCCGGCGAGGTGGCGCGCGCACACCGCCACACGCCGACGGCGATCCGCTTCATCATCGAGGGCTCCGGCGCCTACACCGCGGTCGACGGCGAGCGCGTCTACATGGAGCCGGGCGATCTGATTCTCACGCCGAGCTGGTCGTGGCACGACCACGGCAACGAGACCGACAAGCCGATCATCTGGATGGACGGCCTCGACATCCCGCTGATCGCCTCGCTCGACGCGATGTTCTTTCAGTTCTATTCGCAGGCGCAGGTGCCCGCGACGCGCCCGGCGAATTCGTCGAAACAGCTTCACGGACACACGCATCTCGCGCCGACGTGGGTCAAAGAAAAAACCAAGGCTTCTCCCCTGCTGCTCTATTCGTGGCGGCAGACGCGCGAAGCGCTCGAGGCCCTGCGCGCCCAGGAAGGCAGCCCGCACGACGGCATCTGCCTCGAATACCAGCATCCGCAAACCGGCGGGCCGGTCATGCCGACGATGTCGTGCAAGGTGCAGATGCTGCGCCCCGGCGAACGCACGCGCGCGCACCGCCACACAGGCAGCGCGGTGTATCACGTCGTCCAGGGCGAGGGCGAGACGATCATCGACGGCCAGCGTTTCCAGTGGAATAAAGGGAGCATCATAGCGCAGCCGTCGTGGGCGGTTCACGAGCACGCGAACACTTCGGCGAAAGAAGACGCGGTGCTCTTCTCGATCAACGACGCGCCGGTGCTCGAAGCGCTCGGGCTTTATTACGAAGAGGAATTTACCGAAGGCGGCGGGCGCCAACGGGTCGCCTCGACTTTTTCGTCCCATCCCTGATAGATACTGCGCATGGCCGCGCGTAGTGGAACCGAATATCTCGCGGGCCTCGCCGACGCGCGCGAGATCTGGTTCGACGGCGAGCGCGTGCGAGACGTCGTCGGCCATCCGATCCTCGGCCGCACCGCGCGCACACTCGCCGGGCTCTACGACCTCCAGCGCGATACCAAACTAGAAGCCAAGCTCACCTATCCGTCGCCCAAAACCGGCGACCCGGTGAGCCTCGCCTTCATCCAGCCCCGCAGCGTCGACGATCTCGTCCGCCGCCGCGTGATGTTCAAACTCTGGGCGGATTTCAGCGGCGGCATGCTCGGGCGCACGCCGGATTATCTGAACGCGATCCTGGCCGGCTCCGCGTCGTCGGCGGACTATTTCGGGCGCAACGGGCCCGAGTACGCCGGGCGCATCGTGGAATATTACGAATACTGCCGCGAGCGCGACCTCTGCGCGACGCACACATTCGTCGATCCGCAGATCAATCGCGCGCTCAGCCAATCCGAGCAGGCCGATCCGACTGTGCCGCTTCACATCGCGGGCGAGAGCGAGAAAGGCCTGGTCGTATCCGGCGCGCGCATGCTGGCGACGCTCGCGCCCTACGCCGACGAATTGCACGTCTTCCCCTCGCCGTCGCGCACGCAGCAGAGCGACGCGCCGCGCTTCGCGTTTGCCTTCGCCGTGCCGATGGCGACGCCGGGACTTAAGTTCATGTGCCGCGAGAGCTTCGACATCGGCGGCACGACGGGCGACTATCCGCTCACTGCGCGCTTCGAGGAGATGGACACCGTCGCCGTCTTCGACGACGTCGTCGTGCCGTGGGAGCGCGTATTTCTCAAAGGCGACATCGTCCTCTGTAACCGGCTGTTCCGCGAGACGCCCGCGTTCATCCACGGCATCCACCAGTTCACGACCAAAAATCTCGCCAAGGCCGAATTCGTCCTCGGCGTCGCGACGCTCATCGCCGAGGCGATCGGCCGCGCCGGCATGCCGCAGTACCAGCAGATGCTGGGCGAGATCGTCGACGCGGTCGAGACCGAGCGCGCGTATCTCCGGGCGGCGGAAGTCGACGCGATCACCGACGCGCGCGGCTTCGTCCATCCGAACCCCGAGATCCTCTCGACCGCGCGGAATTATTTTCCGAAAATCTATCCGCGCCTGATCGAGATTCTGCAGCTGATCGGCTCGAGCGGCCTCATGGCGACGCCGGCCGAACGCGATTTGAAATCGCCGGATATCGAGAAGGATATCGAGCGCTACTACCAATCGGCGACGCTGATGGGCAAAGAGCGCGTGCGGCTCTTCCGCCTCGCGTGGGACCTGGCGTGCAGCTCTTTCGCGGGGCGGCAAGTGTTGTACGAGAGATTTTTCGCGGGCGACCCGTTCATGCTGATGGCGAACCGCTTCGCCGCGTACGACAAGAGCGAAGTTGTCGCGCGCGTCAGGGCGTTACTCGCGAAGTCGGACGAGAAAGGAGATTAGGAGAGATTTTTCGCTACGCTCACAATGACAATCAGAATACGACGAATAGTTTTTCTGTCATCCTGAACGAAGTGAAGGATATCTCCGATGCATTTAAGGAGTCACCATGAACATCGACTTTCACTGCCATATTTATCCCGAAGCGTATTTGAAAAAGCTGGAAGCCTCAACCGGCGATGTGCGCATCGAGACCACCGCCAAGGGCGAGAAGATCATCGTAAGCATGGGCGCCAAGGCCGGGCCGGTGACGCCGGAGTTCTTCGACATCGATCTCCGCGTCGGCACGATCCAGGAGCATCGCGTCGACATGCAGGTGCTCTCGACGCCGCATCCCGGCGTCGACCGCTTTTCGCCGGAAGAGAGCGCCGAGATGAGCCGCATCATCAACGACGGGCTCGCGCTGTGCGTGAAGAAGCACCCGAAGCATTTTCAGGGGCTCGCGATGCTGCCGCTGATCGACACCAAGGCCGCTCTCAAGGAGCTCGACCGCGCGATTCTGGATCTGGGGCTCAGCGGCATGTGCATGCTCACCAACGTCGCGGGCAAGACGCTCGACTCCGAATTTCTCCTGCCGGTTTACCAGCGCGCTGAGGAGCTGCGCGTTCCGATCTTCATCCATCCGACGACGCCGCTCGGCGCGCAGGTGATGCAGGAGTGGCGCCTGGCCGTGATCCTCGGCTTCGAGTTCGACGTGATGCTCTCGGCCACGCGCCTCGCCTACTCCGGCGTGCTGGAGCGATTTCCCGAGCTGCATTTCGTCATCTCGCATCTCGGCGCGGGGCTGCCGTTTCTCGCCGGGCGCATCGACCGCGGCTACCACGATCCCACGTGCGGCATCAAAACCAAAAAGCCGACGTCGGATTATCTCAAAGACCTCTACTGCGACACCGTCTGCTTCTATCAGCCGGCGCTCAAGATGGCCTACGAATTCTACGGGCCGGAGCGCATGGTGCTCGGCAGCGACTTTCCGCTTTTGATCGGCGACCTCCCCGGCGCTGTGCCGAGCATAGAGGAGATGCAGATCCCCGAGCGCGACAAGAAGAAGATCCTCGGCGAGAACGCCGAGCGCCTCTTGAAGATGAAGCGGTGACGCGCTTAAATTCGCCCGTCCGCGGTGCTAGACGTACTACTTAAAGGAGCGTCGTATGGCGAAATTCACCCTTAAGGTTAACGGCAAGACCCACGTCGTCGATGCCGATCCCGAGATGCCGCTGCTTTACGCGCTGCGGAACGACCTCAAGCTCAACGGGCCGAAGTTCGGCTGCGGCCTCGCGCAGTGCGGCGCGTGCGCCGTCCTCATTGACGGCAAGGCGGTGCGTTCCTGCTCGCTCGAGGTGAAGGATGTCCGCGGCCGCGCGGTTACGACGCTCGAAGGCCTCGGCACGGCGAAAAATCCGCATCCTCTGCAGAAGGCGTTCATGGAGGAGCAGGCGCTCCAGTGCGGCTATTGCATCAACGGCTTCATCATCGGCGCCAAGGCGCTGCTCGACGCCAATCCCAAGCCCACCGACGCCGAGATCAAGGAGGCGCTCGCGGGCAACCTATGCCGCTGTGCGACACACACACGCATTCTCCGCGCGGTCAAGCGCGCTTCCGGACAGGCGGTCTGAGGAGACCTCCATGAAAACCGAACTATCGCGCCGCGAGCTGCTCAAGACCGGCGGCGCGCTGATCGTGAGCTTCAATCTGTTTCCCGCGCTCGACCTTTTCGCCGGCGAGGCGCAGGCGCCCGGCACGCCCGACCCGACGCAGCTCGATTCGTGGATCGCCGTCGCGAAAGACGGCACCGTCACCGTCTTCACCAGCAAGGTCGAGCTCGGCACCGGCGTCAAGACCGCGCTCGCGCAGATCGCCGCCGAAGAATTGGACGTGCCGCTCGGACGCATCCGGATCGACATGGGCGACACCGACAAGACGATTGACCAGGCGACGACCTCCGGCAGCCGCACGATCGAGCGCGCCGGGCCGCAGATCCGCCAGGCCGCCGCAGCGGCGCGGAAGGAATTATTGCGCCTCGCCGCCGAGCGCCTCGGTGCGCCCGCCGACAAGCTCACCGTGAAGGACGGCGTCGTCAGCGTCGCCGGCAGCCCGTCGAAGCGCGTCAGCTACGCGCAGCTCGTCGGCGGCAAGCGCTTCAACACGACGATCCAAGCCGAAGGCCGGCTCGGCGAGATGAAGCTCGCGCAGGACGTCAAGCCGAAGGACCCGAGCGAATACGAGACCGTCGGCAAATCGATTCCGCGCCTCGATCTGCCCCCGAAGACGACGGGCGAGGCGATCTACGTCCACGACGTGCGCATTCCCGGCATGCTGCACGGCCGTGTCGTCAGGCCGCCGGTCGTCAACTCCGCGCCGGCAAGCATCGACGAACCGTCGATCAAAGATATCCCCGGCGTCGTGAAGATCGTACGCGAAGGCGCCTTCGTCGGCGTCGTCGCCAAAACCGAGTGGGCGGCGATCAAAGCCGCGCGCTCTCTCAAAGTCACTTGGAACAAGCCCGCGTTCCAGCTGCCGGCGAACCGCGAGAAGCTCGACGAATATCTCACGACGAACAAGAGCTTCACGACGCTCAAGCAGGTCGAGAAAGGCGACCCCGCCGCCGCGATCGACAAGGCCGGCAAGCGCTACGAGGCGGTGTTTCGCTGGCCGTTCCAGATGCACGGCATGATCGGCCCCTCGTGCGCGGTCGCCGACGTCCGCGGCAACAAGGCGACGGTCTGGTCCGGCTGCCAGGGGCCGTTCCGCACGCGCGCCTCGATCGCGACCCTATTGAAAATTCCCGAGGAAAACGTGCGCGTGATCTATCACGAAGGCTCGGGCTCCTACGGCCGCCTCAGCAACGACGACGGCGCCGAGGACGCCGCGCTGCTCTCGCGCGCGGTCGGGGCGCCGGTGCGCGTCCAGTGGATGCGCCACGACGAGCACGGCTGGGAGCCGAAAGGCCCGGCGCAATTGCAGAAGGTTCGCGCCGCCGCCACGGACGGCAAGATCGTCGCCTGGGAGTTCGTGGATTACAGCCTGCCGTGGACGGTCGCGGCGACGACGACACTCCTCGCCTCGCAGCAGATCGGCCTCGCGGCGAAAGTTCCCGGCCAGGGGAACGGCAACCAGGGCGGCGGCGAGATCTACGCCTTCGACAATACCAAAGTCCTCGCCGAGGAAATCCCCTGGATGAAGCCCGAGGCGAATCCGCTGCGCACGAGCAACCTGCGCGCGCCGGGGCAATTGTCGCGCTGCTTCGCCAGCGAGACACTGCTCAGCGAGATCGCCGCCGACTTCGGCGTCGATCCGATCGAGCTGCGGCTGCGCTACCTCGCGTCGGACAAGCGCGCGGCCGACGCGCTCAAGAAGGTGGCGGAAAAAGCGCAATGGCGCACGCGGCGCCAGCCGTCTGAGAATCCCGGCGGCGCCGTTGCCAGAGGCCGCGGCGTCGCGATGACGCGGCGCGCCGGCGGCTACACCGCCGCGATCGCCGACGTCGAGGTCGAGCGCGCGACCGGCAAGGTCGCGGTCAAGCGCGTCACGCTGTCGCACGACTGCGGCCTCATCGTCAATCCCGACGGCGTCAAGAACCAGGTCGAAGGCAACATCGTCCAAGGCGTGAGCCGCGCGCTGTACGAGGAGGTCGCCTTCGATGCCAACGGCGTCACGAGTCTCGACTGGGCGACCTATCCGATCCTCAGATTTCCCGACGTGCCGGAACTCGACGTCGTCCTGATCGACCGCAGGGACCTTTCGCCGCTCGGCGCGGGCGAGCTGTCGACCGTGCCGATCCCGGCCGCGATCGCGAATGCGATCTTCGATGCGACCGGCGCGCGTCTCCGCGACGTGCCGTTCACGCCGGCGCGCGTGCTCGCCGCGCTCAAGGCGGCAAAATCGGCATAAGCGCGCGATGAAAATTTCGCGCTCCGGATTGCTCCTCGCGCTCTTTCTCCTCGCCGCAGCGCCCGCGCGCGCAGCGGCGCAGCTCACGCGCGTCGTCATGACGACCGGCTCGTTCGCCGAGCGCGAGGGCGTCGTCTACGTCGCGCAGGATCAGGGTTTTTTCCGCAAATACGGCGTCGATTTGAGTTTCGTCCAGGTGCGGAGCGGCCCGGTCGGCATGTCTGCGCTCGCCGCCGGCGAGTCGCAGTTCCACTGGGGCTCGGTCACGGCGGCCAACCTGGGCGCGATCGCCGAGGGCGCCGACATCGTCTTCATCGCCGGCTTCATCAACAAGCTCACCGGCGCCTTCGTCGTAAACTCGAAAATAAAAAGTCCGCAGGACATCAGGGGCAAGACGCTCGGCGTCAACAGCCTCAGCGGCGGCGGCTGGATGTTCACGATGCTGGCGCTCGACCACTGGGGCCTCGAGCCCAAGCGCGACGGCATCAACATCCGCTCGCTCGGCAGCGACGGCGTGCGGACCGAAGCGCTCTCGTCGGGCGTGATCGACGGCTGCCAGATCGGCTACACCTTCGCCGCGCTGCTGCAAAATAAGGGCTTTCGCGTCCTCGCCGATTTGGAAAAGTTGCCGATCGCCTATCAGGGCTCGGGCATGATGGCGCGGCGGGTCTTTGTCACATCGCAACCGGCGGTTGTCGAGAACACGCTGCGCGGCCTGCTCGACGGCGTCGCGTTCATCCGCAACCGCGAAAACAAGGCGGCCGTGATGAAGAGCCTCGCGCGCGGGCTTCGCCTCTCGCGCGTCGAGGACGCTGAGGAAGGCTGGCGCAGCATCGTCGACATCTACGAGAAAAAAATCTACCCGAGCACCGACGGCATCGCCAACGTGATTCGCCTACTCGGCCCGACAAATGAGAAAATCCGCCGCTTGAAGGCAGTGGATCTCGTCGAGACTTCCGCCGTAAAGAAATTGGAGAAAGAAGGAAGGTTCTGATCGCGTACCCCGCGTTTACCCCTCGGGGGTACCGACCTTTCTCGGCACGATTTACAGATCTGGGTAATTTTCCTCAATTGATAAATCTGATCGGAGATCCAAGAATATGAATGCTAGATTCCGCATCGCAGAGCACTTTATGCGCGTGAGAACGGAAATCCACGGGTGGCCTGGAAATTCCGAGGCGACGCGCGCGCTCCGGCAAAAAACCTGGACGGTCATCCTGCGCTGTTATTTTTGCCATAGACGCTTCACCGTCCGCTCGGTCACGCTCGACAGGCTAGCTCTCATCCCGCACGCCGTGGAGTGCGCGCGCTGCGGCGCGCTCCCCTCCGCTTCGCCCCGCAACTTGATCCATATGATCATCGATATGCGCGAGGAGGCGCACGGCGAAACGCCGGAGCCCGATTCCTCGCCGCCGAACGCGTAGTGCAGGCCTTCGAACTAGGCCATCTTCTTCTCCAGATACCTCTCGTAAATCCGGTACAGCGTCTCCATCGACGCGATGTCGATCCATTCGTTCTCGGCGTGGAGGTGGCCGACGAGCGGGCGCGTCATGATGACGGGGATGCCGAACTGGCAGATATAGCGCGCGTCGCTGCCGCCGTGCTCGCGGATGAGCGTGGGCGTTCGACCGGTGATTTCTTCCGTCGCAGCGAGGTAGAGCGGATCGGGCGCGACGTGTGTCGGCTCGGCGACGAGGATGATCTCCTTCTCGATGCCGTCGGTGTAGTGCGCGACGGCGTCCATAACCTCGCGCCCGGTATACGGCGCCGGGAAGCGGATGTCGAGCACCGCCTCGGCGTGCGACGGGATGCGGTTCGGCACGCGGTTCTCGGTGCGAATCTGCGTAACGGCGCAGGTCGGGTGCCAGTGGTCAGCGTCGGATTGAAGCTCTGCGAAATGATTCTGGATGCGCGCGGCCGCCGCGATGATTCGCTCCATCGGATTCTCGACGAGCCACGGGCGCGAGGCGTGCCCCGACGGGCCGTGCGCCGCGAGCCGCAAATGCAGAATCCCCTTCTCCTCGACGGCGATCTCGTGGATCGTCCCGGAGTCGGGGAGAATCGCGACGCCACACCGGAAGCCCGTCTTCTCGAATAGAAAGCGCGTGCCGTGGTTGCCGCCGTGCTCCTCATCGGAGGTGACCGCGAGGCCGAGCGAGACGCCGGGTCGGCGCTCGTGGAAGTCGCGGAAGATCTCCAGCAGGATCGCAAGCTCCCCTTTCATGTCGCCGCTGCCGGGGCCGTAGACGCGGCCGTCGCGCACGAACGAGCGGTACTCCGTGCCTTCCGGGCGCGCGACGACGTCGAGATGCGCGAGCAACATCACCTCGGGTCGCTCGACGCCCGCCGGCAGGACGACCGCAGACGGGCTTCCTTCCTCGCTGAAGCGCCGCACCTCGACCGCATCGCTCTCGGCGTGATTGACGACGAACTCCATGCAGCGCTCGATCTCGTCTGGCCGGTCGCGCGTGCTCGGGATGAGAATCAGATCGCGCGCGAGCTCGACGAGGCGGTTTTTCAGGATTTCGCTTTTGCCGCTAGTCGCGGTCATAGCCCCACTCGACGGGCAGCTCGCTCCACGCGCGCGCGAGCAGGCCGCTGCAGACGGCGTGATTTTTTCCCAGACAGAGAAACTGCCCCTTGGTGACCTTGCCGTCTTCGTCGACGTTGAAGTTGAAAGGAATGATGCCTTTTTCAACGCCGGGGCGGAAGAGCTCGCCCGTGCGCCCCATGTGATCGAGGAGCTGCGCGCCGTCGAGCGCGCTGCGGAACTGGATGTTGCGCATGTACCACGCGCCGCCGGGAAGAAAGCGGCGCGCGAGCACCGCCGGATAGGTCGCGCCGGTGACACGCGCGTTGACCTCGCAGATGATCGCCTCGGTCTTCGCCTTGCGGCGCACGACGAGGAAGTCGACGCTCGCCGTGCCGCGGTAGCCCTGCGCGTGCAACCACGCGCCGGCGATGCCGGCTTGATGAAATAGATCGTCTCTCAAGCCGGGGATTTCCACGGCGTACGGCGGCGGCGACTGGTTGCCCTCGTGAACGCTCTCGTCGGAGAGGATCTGCTCGGTCCAGTCGAACAGAAATACCGTGTCGTCGTTCAAAAACATCTGCACGCTCGGCGAGCCGAGGCGCTCCATGCCGCGGCAGTCCTCGTCGATCCAGCCCTGCACCATGCACGGCCCCTCGAAGAAGAGATACTCCGGCGCGTCGGAAGGCTTGAAGCCGGCGATCGGCGCCTTCACCATGCCGTAGCCGGACGCGCCGATCTGCGCCTTGATGACGGCTTTCTTGTAGCCCATCGCGCGGAGTTCCTCGAGGCACGCGGGAACTTCCGCCGGGCTCGCGGCCATGAACGTGTCGAAACCCGGCAACTTCCGCTCGACCTGATGCAGATGCAGCAGATATTTATTGTTGCCGTTCTTGCTGCCGGCGAGCGAGCTCACGGTCTTTTTCTTGAGCGATGCGGCGAGGCGGACGAGCGCGGCGTCGGTCACGTAGCCGTCGATCCACGCGGCGGGATGCTCCTTGAGTTTGGCGAGCATCGGATCGGCGGGCACGCGTGAGTCGCGCTTGGCCGAGAGATCCTGATAGCGCCGATGGTCGAGGACTTCGAACGTCGGCAGCGAAAGCTTCAGGTCGCCGGAAAAATAATCGAGCAGGTTCGCCTCGGGCGGCGCCTCGAGGAGGATTTTATTCGGCCCGACCTGGAACAGGGTATTCAAGATCGAGATGACGCGCCCGCCGTACGACTGCGCGCCGGCGATGCGCCGGACGAGCTCGGCCGCCTCGGCGTCGTTCTCGTAGAAAATCGAGCGCAGGTTGCAGAAAAAAAGGACGCTTCGGTCCCAGAACGGCGGCAGTTCTCCGGTGACGATCTGAACGCTGGGAGTCATCGATGCGCGCCGCGTCGGGGGAAGAAGCCGCGCGCCCGCGTTACGAGGAATGAGGCAGCGGCTCGCGGTAATCAGCGTCGATCGGATCGTGCGTCCGGAGCCGCGCGTTCTCGACCTCGAGGTCGCGCACGCGAGTCTCCAGCTCGGCGATCGTCTCGCGCGCGCGCCGCACTTCGGTATTTTTGCCGCGGATCGCGAGCGTCGAGGAAACCGACCGCGCGACGTAGAGGATCCACGCGACGAAGAGGCCGATCAGAAGCGAGCCGATGACGACGAGATAGAGCGGAACCTCTTCGATGGCGTATTCGGCGATGCGCAGCGTGACGGGAATCGTGTTCTGCGTCGCGAAATAACCGACGGCCGCGCCGAAAACTACTGCAATGAGAAGTGCCAGCATGATTGACTCCTTTCGTCAGAGCCAACGTTCTCCCCAGCATG
>Ga0075426_10003910_pt1 | contig 10607 bp, 7 predicted proteins | sample SoiMethybrSBSTD5_FD_75304 | JGI IMG/M metagenome (GOLD analysis project Ga0075426, IMG submission 75304) | Bulk soil microbial communities from a Populus tree surrounding site in Tennessee, USA - Soil MetaG P. TD hybrid SBSTD5 | ecosystem: Environmental > Terrestrial > Soil > Tree plantation...
GCGAATTCGTCGCGGGCCGCTCGTCGTTGAAGCGCGTCCGCAGCCTGCGTGATGGCCACGATCCCGATGGCTTCTCCCGCGCGCTGTGGACGGAGATGGCGCGCCTCGGCTGGCTCGGCATCGTCCTGCCGGTGGAGCACGACGGCCTCGGGCTCGGCTATATGGACCTCATGGTGGTCATGGAGGAGCTCGGCCGCGGGCTCATGCCGGAGCCGATGCTGTCGACCGTGCTGCTCGGCGCCAACGCGCTCCTGCTGGGCGGGACCGCGGAGCAGCAGAAGGAGCACCTCGGGCCCGTGGCGGCGGGTGAGCGGCTCCTCGCCCTCGCTCACCAGGAGCCACGGAGCCGTCACCTCCTCCACCACGTGGAGACCCGCGCGACCCGCGCCGGCGCCGGCTGGACGCTCCGCGGGGAGAAGGTCCACGTGCTCGACGGGCACGTCGCCGACCGGCTGGTCGTCTCTGCCCGGACGAGCGGCGAGCCGGACGCCGTCGAGGGGATCACGCTGTTCCTCGTCCGTCCGGATGCTCCCGGTGTCCGGGTGACGCGTCAGACCCGGCTCGACGGGCGAAACGCGGCGGTCGTCCTCCTGGAGGACATCTCCGCCGACCGCCACGCCGTCCTCGGCGAGGTCGACCGGGGCGGCGCGCTGCTCACTCGCGTCATCGACCGAGCAACCGCTGCACTCACGGCGGAGATGCTCGGCAGCATGACCGCCACCTTCGACATGACGATCGACTACCTGAAGACCCGCGTCCAGTTCGGCGTGCCGATCGGCAGCTTCCAGGCGCTCAAGCACCGCGCCGCCCGCATGTACGCCGAGCTCGAACTCGCACGTTCGGCCGTCATGCATGCGCACCGCACCATCGACGAGGGGCGGGACGACGCGGCCGTCGCCCGCGCCGTCTCGGTCGCGAAGGCCCGTACCAGCGACGCGTTCATGCTGATCGCCAACGAGGGCGTGCAGCTGCACGGCGGCATCGGCATGACCGACGAGCACGACATCGGCTTCTTCCTGAAGCGCGCCCGGGCAGCCGAGCAGACCTTCGGTGACGCCGCCCATCATCGCGAGCGGGTGGCGCAGCTCGACGGGTACTAGGACGGCGACGGGCGCGGGCGATCCGCGGGCCGGAGCCGCCCCAGTTCACGTCGAAGCCGTGGTCGTGGGAAGCAAGCCCTGACACCGCCGCGCGAATGCGCGCGGGCGGCGTCAGATGGATGAGCATGAACGCCACGATGTAGCCGACCGTGGTGTGACCCTGGGCTCGCTCATGACCCGATGCACCAGAGCGAAGTCCATCGCACCCCAGAGCAACCCGAGGACGAAGAACGGCAATCCGCTCGTGGTCATGACACCTTCTCGGCCCAACGTCGTTCAAACCTTGAGCATGTGAGGCGCCGGGCCGCGGCGTCGGACAGTGCCGCGGGCAGCTGCCGGCGCGGTCCGCATGCGGGGTGAGTCCTTCTGCACAGGATACTCCTGGCGACCCACGCCGGCCGGGCCCCGGGGCAGCGTCTCGCGACCGGCCTGCCCGCGCTCGCGAGCAGCCCCGGGACTTGCACGGTAACGCCCCGGTAATGAGCTGAGAATGCTACGTGAGTTCCTGGGAGACGCCGAGGCGCTGGGGTGACGCGATGTGGCAAGCCGAGGGCAGATGTCCTGGGGTATATCGTCCCGGGCAAGCATGAAGCATCACCTGGCCGAGTCGGAACCCATGAGCGGGATGGCCGCCCCGGTCCCGCGCGAGGGAACCCGGGCGCGCTCCACTCCCCGCGACATGATCGGCCAACGCGTTCATTCGCTCGGCGGACGCGCCTTCGCCCTGGCGCTCGGGGTCGGGGCGGCGTACGCCGCCTTCAGCTACGAGACCGAGCTGAACGTCCGGCGGCCGGCCGTCCTCCGCGTCCTCGCGCCCCCAGCGCCGCGCGGACGCGGGCCGGCGGCGCGTGTGGTCTGGGTGCTGGTCGATGGCCTGCGGCTCGATGCCTCCCGCCAGATGACGGTCCTCAATCGACTCCGGGCGGAGGGTGAGGACATCCTCGCCAGGGCAGAGTTTCCCACCTTCAGCGGGCCGAACTTCGTCGCCCAGGCGTCAGGCATCGAGCCGGCCGCCTCCGGCGTGCTGAGCAACAGATACCCCGGGGAAGTGCCCCTCGATTCGGTGTTCCAGCGCGCCAAGCTGGCCGGTTTCCGGACCGCCGTGCTCACCACCGACCCCGACCAGGGCCTGAGCGAGACCTACGCATCCTGGACCGACGAGGCGCACCTCGAAGACCCGGACCTGCACCTGCCGGCCGCGGACCTCGTCTTCGCGCACGTCGGGTACGTGGACGCGGCCGCCCATGCGTCGGGCGCGACATCGTCCGCCTATCACGCCGCGGTCGCCCGCGCCGACGCTGCCATCGGTCGCATCGCCCGCACGCTCGATCCCGGACGCGAGACGCTCATCGTGACCTCCGATCACGGCAATCTCGACCAGGGCGGCCACGGCGGCTCGGAGCGCACGGCGGTGAGGATCCCCATCGTCGTCTGGGGCGCCGGAGCGGAGACCCGGAGGCGTCCAGGGGGACGCGGACGAGACGTGGGTCCGACCATCGCGAGCCTCCTGGGGATCGGGCCGCTCTCCCACGCGACGGGCCGATCCCTCGTCCTCGGCGACGCCGTCGCGGCCCGGCAGCGCGCGCGGGCGCGCGCGACGGTGAGCACCTTCGCCACGCTGCGAGTCGACCACGTGCCCCTGGTGATCCCCATCGCCGTGATCGGGTTCTTCATACTCGCCGCGCGCTCGCGGCGCCGCAGGCGGCCTCTGCTGACCTCACCGATATATGCCGGCGTCTTCGCCGGGCTCCTGCTCGCGACCCACACGCTGTCGTTCAGCGTATCCAATGACAGCGCGTTCTTCGGGGCGCGGCTCTTGACGCTGACCACGCTCGCGGCGCTCTCACAGCTCCACCTCGGAGGACGCGCCTCGCTCGTCCCCGCCGCACTCGTCACGTCGCTCGCGGTGCTGGGCGTGGCCGTGGCGGCGGCTCATCAGCCCCTGGCGCCGGCCGATGGAACGGTCCGCTTCCTACCTATCCCGGCGCTCGCCGGCCTGGCGTTCGTCTGCCTCCTGATCGCGGCCATGGGGACGCGGGGAAGGAGGCGCAGACGATCGACCCTGCGCGCGGAGGCGACGCCACCAGCTCCCGCAGGCCTCGGCCGGCTTCTCGGCGAACCCGACCTGGTGGAGGCCTCCGACGTCGGACGTCTCGAACGTCCGGGCTACACGGCGTGACCGTGCGTGGAGGACCCATGGCAGAGCATCGTGTCGGCAATCTCGCGCTTCCCCAGCTGGCGAGCGTGCCCGTCATCACCACGGCTCTCATCGCGTTGAACGTGATCTTCAACATCGTGGCGAATGCGGCGTTTCGCGTCTCCGCACGAAGCGCGACCTGGAGCGACATCGTGACCTGGCAGGTGCTCGGCAACCTGGCCGGGTTCGTCACCGTCCTCACCCTGACCGGACTTCTCCGCTACACGCCACTCAGCATCGCCTTCCCCCTCACGACCGGGCTGAGCATCGTCGGTGTGCAGGTGGTGGCCGCAAAATGGCTGTTTCACGAGCCGATCACCGCCGTCCAGTGGCTGGGCTCGCTGTTGATCGGCGTCGGTATCTTCCTGGTCCAGCGCTGATGCGGGCGGCGATGCAGCGAGCAGCGGCTTCGCAGCGGACCTGGCTCGATGTCGTGCGCGACGGCGCCAGCCTCGTGGCACGCCCCGGACGGCGACTCCTCCGCCTGGACGCGAACCGCATGCTCGTCACGGCGAGCCGCCGGACCGGCCTCCACGACTTCGGGGATCCCGCCTTCCACGAGCCGCTCGAGCGGCTCCTCCGGTCACTGGAGGCCGAGGCCTGCCTGAACCTCGTGGGTCGCATCGCGGCGCTCGGAGATCTGACCGGCATGTTGATGAACCGCCTCAGGCTTGAGCGCGATCGAGCGCAGCATCCGGGGATCGCACGCGAGCAGATCCGGAGGCCACTGATCATCACGGGTTTGCCGCGCAGCGGCTCCACGTTCCTGCACGGTCTCCTGGCGCAGGATCCCGCCAGTCGGGTTCCATTGCACTGGGAGCTGCGCTTCCCCTCGCCGCCGCCGGAGCGGTCGAGCCACGACACCGACCCGCGCATCGAGCGGGCGGCGCGTCACATCCGCTGGTTCTTCCGTCTCGCCCCGGAGTTCCGGAAGATCCATCCCGTCGGCGCACGGCTCCCCGAGGAGTGCGTCATCATCCTGAGCCATTCGTTCCTCAGCTTCGAGTTCTCGTCGAACTGGTTCGTCCCCTCCTACCAGACGTGGCTCGAGCAGCAGGAGCTCGAGCCGGCGTACCGCTATCACCGCCGCTTCCTCCAGCACCTGCAGTGGGGATACCCGGCCGAGCGCTGGCTGCTGAAGGCCCCGCCCCACCTCCCGGGCCTGCGCGCCCTGTTCGCCGTCTACCCCGACGCGGACGTCATCGTCACCCATCGAGACCCGCTGGAAGTCGTCCCCTCGATCGCCAGCCTCCACGTCGTCCTGCGCCGGACGTTCAGTCGCGCGGTCGACCCGCTCGCGGTCGGGCCGGAGGTGTCGAGGATGCTCGCCGACGACATCCGACGCGGCTTCGCGGCGCGTGACGACGGATGCGCTCCGCCAGAGCGGTTCCTCGACGTCTGGTACACCCAGTTGATGGACGACCCGTTCGCGGTGGTACGGCGGATCTACCGCCACTTCGACCTTCCCCTGTCGGCCGAGGTCGAGGGACGCATGCGGACGTACCTGGCGACCAACCCCAAGGACCGGGCCGGTCCACACCGCTACTCTCTCGCGGAGTTCGGGCTCGACGCCGAGGTCGAGCGGGCGCGCTACCGCGAGTACTGGGACCGCTGGCGCACTCCCCGGAGCTGACCGGACGCGGTCGCATGGCGCCGCAGGCCGCGATGTCGAGAGTCGACCCGGGCCGAACCTTCGGGTAACCAGGCGGGGCGATGCCGGCCGTGGTCATCCAGAACCTCCGCCGAAGCTTCGGAGCGCGCGAGGCGGTGCGAGGGATATCACTCGAGATCGAGGAGGGGGAGATCTTCGGCCTCCTCGGTCCCAACGGGGCGGGAAAGACGACCACCATCTCCGTCGTCTCGAGCCGCATCCGGCCGACGAGCGGCGAGGTCTGGGTCTACGGCGAGGCGGTCACGAGCAACGTCCACGCTGCCCGCCGGCTCCTGAACGTCGCGCCCCAGGAGGAGGCGCTCTACCCCTCCCTCACGGGAGAGGAGAACCTCTACTTCTTCACGCGGCTCTACGGCGTCCCGCGCCGCGAGCGGTACCGCCGCATCGCGGAGGCCCTCGAACTGGTGCAGCTCACGCCGCGCAAGGACGACCCCGTGGCGACGTATTCCGGCGGCATGCGACGGCGCCTGAACCTCGCCGCCTCGCTCGTGACCGGGCCGCGGCTTCTCCTCCTCGACGAGCCCACCGTCGGCGTCGACCCGCAGTCGCGGGCGCACATCTTCGACGCCGTCCGCCACCTGCGGGCCCAGGGCATGACGATCGTGTACACGACGCATTACCTCGAGGAGGCCGAGGGGCTCTGCGAGCGCATCGCGATCATGGACGAAGGGCAGGTGGTGGCGCTCGGCACCCTGTCCGAGCTCCTCGCCCGTTCACATGCGAACGAGGTGATCGAGCTGAAGCTCTCCGAGCCGCCGGCGAGCCTGGAGGCGGTCGAACGATTGGAGGGTGTTCTGCGGGTCGAGCTGGCGGGAACCGAGCTCCGCGTGTTCACCTCGCGCGCCCAGCGCGTGCTCGCGGCGCTCTGCACGGCGACGCCGTTTCTCGACCAGTCGATCGTCACCACCAAGGTCACGCCGATCAATCTCGAGAACGTCTTCATCGAGCTCACGGGCAAGGCGATGCGGGACTGACCCATGTTCGCCGTCTTCCTGAAGGATCTGCTCATGCTCCGCCGCGATCGCGGCGCGCTCTTCATCTCGATCATCGTGCCGCTCCTGATGATCACGACCATCGCCGAGGCCCTGCACCGCAGCAAGGACGAGATCAAGATGCGGGTGCCGGTCGTGGACGAGGATCAGGGACCGGTTTCGCGCACCTTCATCAACCTGCTCGCCGAGCACGCCGAGGTCCAGCTCGTTACCCGGGCGGAGGCCGAGGCGATCGTGCGCGATTACAACAAAGCCGCGGCCGCGATCGTCTTCCCGGAGCACGTGAGCAAGAACTACCTGCAGGGGCGGACGGTCGAGATCCTCCTGTTGACGGACCCCGCCCGCAACACCGAGCTCGAGCAGGTGAAGGTGATGCTCCTCCTGATGGACAATCGCGCCGCCGCGCTGGCCGACCCGTTCGCGGAAGAGCGGATGTCGCTCAAGGAGGTGAGCCTCACGGGCAACCGTTACGACATCACCGCCTTCGAGCAGACCGTGCCGGGCTACTCGCTCATGTTCGTGCTGCTCGCGGTCATCTTCGGGACCGCGATGGCGATGCACGACGAGCGTGGCTGGGGGACCCTGCCGCGGCTCCTGATCGCCCCCGGCGGGTTCACCTGGATCCTCGTCGGCAAGCTCCTCGTGCGCATCGCGGTGGGCTTCGGCCAGCTCCTCCTGCTCCTGCTCTTCGGCCACTTCGCCTTCGGCATCTCGCTCGGGCCGTCGCCGGTCGCGCTCCTGCTCCTCGCGCTCGTGATCGTCTTTCCCATCGTCGGTCTCGGCATGCTGGCCGCGGGGCTCGCGCGTACGCGCGAGCAGACGCTTCCCATCGGGCTCGGGTTCGTGCTCGGCTTCTCCTGTCTCGGCGGGCTCTGGTGGCCCCCCTGGGTGACGCCGGTGTGGATGCAAAACGTCTCGTCCGTCGTGTTCACGACGTGGGCGATGCAGGGGCTCCACGACCTGATGCTCCGTAACCGCGGGTTCGAGGCGCTCCCGCTGACGGCGAGCGTACTGCTGGCGAACGGGCTCGCGCTCACCGCCGTCGGCCTCCTGCTGTTCCGGGTGCGTTACAGCGCGCGCTGATCCCACCAGGGGAGCGCGGCGGCCGTTCGCCGCCCAGGGCGAGCCCGCTGCCGATGTTGGGCGTTCACGGCCGTGCGGCGCGCTCGAGGGGCGCACCGCCGAGGATCACGCGGCTGATCTTGCCGAGGTCCTCGATGCGTTGCGTGGGATCGCCCGCCACCAGCACGAGGTCCGCGCGCTTGCCGACGGCGATCTCCCCGAAATCGGCGCGCTCGCCCCCGAGGAAGTGGGCGTTGTCCCAGGTGGCGATCCGCAGCGCCTCACCGGGCGGGACGCCTGCATCGACCAGCTTCACCAGCTCGAGATGCAGGCCGGCGCCCGGGAGCTGTCCGGGGTTGGCCGCATCGCTCCCCGCCAGCACCCGCACGCCCGCCGACCGGAGCTTGGCGACGTTCCGCCGACGAGCGCCGTGGCCCGCGGCTGCCGCGCGCAGGAAGGCGGTGGTGGCCGGATCGAGCTGCGGCACGGGAGCGAGCAGGGCCGCCATGAGATCGGGACGCGCCACCTCACGCTCGATGGGGAGAAAGTCCGACGGATGCGCCCGGACGATGGCCGCGGCGTCCCAGATGGCGAGGGTCACGACCACGGGCACGTGGGCCGCCGCGATCGCCGCCACCGCCTGGTCGGAGAGCTCCTCGCGCCAGGGTGCGTGCGCCAGCGCGTCGACCCCGCCGCGCAGCGCGGCGACCGCCTCGGCCGAGCTGCCGATGTGGGCGATCGAACGCACGCCGCCCGCGTGGCCCGCGGCGGTGATGGCGGCGATCGTCTCGGGGGCGAGGCACGGGACGTCGTCACGCGCCCCGGCGTCGATGGCGAGCTTCAGGATGTCGGGATGCTGGGGGAGGAGCTCCGCGACGGCGCGGCGCCCGTCCTCCGCGGTGGCGACCTCGCGCGTCGCGCGCGGCAGGACGTACCAACGGAGGTACCAGGGCAGCCAGGCACGGAGCACCTCGGCCGGGTGGCCGCCGGGGGCGGTGAAGACGGGCCCTGCGGCGTAGAGCCGAGGACCGAGCTTCGCTCCGTTCGCCAGGCGCTCGCGCTCGCCGAACACGGCTGGGCTCAGGTTGCCGAGATCGAGGACTGTGGTAACACCCGCATACAAGAAGGCCGCCAGGGTGGCATCGACGTTGGGGAGGAGCGAGATCTGCCACGGCGGATTCGCGGTGGATCCCGTGTGGGTGTGGACGTCGACCAGACCGGGGACGAGCGTCCCGCCCTCGCCGTCGATCTCCGGAAGACCTGGGGCCGCCGCACCGGGCCGCTCGATCGCCGCGATCCGTCCCTCGCGCACCACGACGTCCCAGCGGCCGTCGCGGAGCGCGGCCGCTGGCGCGTCGAAGACCCGGACGTTCCGCACCACGAGCGACCGGGAAGCCCCCGCCGGGCGGGTCACCAGGAGCGGCTCGCGCCCACAGGCCACGACGAGGATGACGACCGCCACCACCCCCGCCCGGCCGCGGCGGGCGCTCATTGCGCCGTGAACCCGCCGTCGGCCACGATCTCCGCACCCGTCACGTAGGACGAATCATCGGAGGCGAGGAAGAGGGCCACGCTCGCGATCTCCCGCGGATGGGCGATCCGGCCGAGCGGGATGCCGTCCTCGAAGGACTTCCGCTTCGCCGCATCCTTCAGGTACGGCGCCTGCATTGGGGTCTCGATGATGCCCGGGTGAATGATGTTGCAACGCACGTTCTGCCGCGCGAACTGGATGGCGAGCGACTTGGTGAGCGAGATGAGCGCACCCTTGGCGCTCGTATAGGAGTCCTGGGCGACGGTGAAGCCATTCAGCGCCGACACGGAGCCGACGTTGATGATCGAACCGCCGCCGGCGCGGATGAGGTGCGGCACCCCGTGCTTGGCGACGAAGAAGGGCCCCTTCAGGTTGATCGCCTGTACGCGGTCCCAGTTCTCCTCGGTCGTCTCCAGGACCGACCGATCGCGGTCTTTCCAGAGCACGCCGGCGTTGTTGTAGAGGATGTGGAGCGCGCGGAAGCGCTTCACCGCCGCGGCGATCATGCGCTTCACGTCGCGCTCGACGCCGACGTCCCCCACCACGGCGAGCGCCTGCCCCTTGCGGCGCTCGATCAGGCGTACCGTCTCGTCCGCCGCCTTCTTGTCGATGTCGGCCACCACGACCTGGGCGCCCTCCTGGGCGAAGAGGCACGCCCCTTCGCGCCCCTGCCCCATCCCTGCCCCGGTGATGAAGGCGACCTTTCCCTGGAGTCTCATATGCGTTCGAAGTTCCGTTCTAGCTCCCAGCTCGTCACCACCTTGTCGAGGGCTTCGAGCTCGAGCCGCGCCGTGTGGAGGTAGTGCTCGTGAACCGCCTCGCCCAGGAACTCCCGCGCCGCCCGGCTGCGCTCCAGCTCGACGATCGCCTCGCGCAGGGTGCCGGGCACCTGGGGCAGCGTCGGGTCCTCGTAGGCGTTGCCCTGGTAGAGCGGCGGCGGCTCGAGCCCCCGCTCGATGCCGTGCAGACCGGCGGCGATGGTCGCGGCGAAGGCGAGGTAGGGATTCGCATCGGCACCGGGGATGCGGTTCTCGATCCGGATCGATTGTCCCTCGCCGCAGACGCGGAAGCCGGTCGTGCGGTTGTCCCACGACCAGCCGATGCGGGTGGGCGCGAAGGTCCCCGCCTGGTAGCGCTTGTAGGAGTTGACGTACGGCGCGTAGAAGTAGGCGAACTCGCGTGCGAGGCCGAGCTGACCGGCCACCCAGTGGCGGAAGAGCGCGGAGCCGTGCGCCGCGCCCTGCTCGTGGAACAGGCTCCGCTTGCCGGTCTCGTCGGTGAGGCTCGAGTGGAGGTGGAAGCTCGAGCCGGCCTGCTGCATGTCGTACTTCGCCATGAAGGTGATGCTGACGCCCTTCTGATGCGCGATCTCCTTGGCGCCGTTCTTGTAGATCACGTGATCGTCCGCGGTCACGATGGGCTCGCCGTAGCGGAGGTTGATCTCCTGCTGGCCCGGGCTCCACTCGCCCTTGCTGCATTCGACCACGATGCCGGCGCCCAGCATGCCATTACGGATCTCGCGATGGACGAACTCCTCCTTGCTGGTCTGGAAGATGTGGTAGTCCTCGGCGTAGGAGCCGATCGGCTCGAGGCCCTGGTAGCGCTTCTTGTGTGCGGCCTCGTAGGAGTCGCGGAAGAGCACGAACTCGAGCTCGGAGGCCACGAAGACGCGATAGCCCCGGGCATGGGCCCGCTCGACCTGCCGGCGGAGGATGCGGCGGGGCGACTCCTCGACCGGCCGTCCGTGCTCGTCCTCGAGATCGCAGAGGACGAGGGCGGTCTTCTCGAGCCACGGGATACGGCGGAGCGTCGTCCAGTCGCAGACGGCGTGGAAATCCTGGTACCCGGTCGCCCAGCTCGCGCTCCGGTAGCCGGGGAGCGGCGTCATGTCGACGTCGACGGTGAGCAGGTAGGCGCAGGCATGCATCCCCGAGCGCGCCACCTGATCGAGGAAGAAGGGCGCCGTCACCCGCTTCCCCATCAGCCGCCCCTGCATGTCCGGGAAGGTGACGAGGACCGTGTCGATGTCGCCGCGACGGACGAGGTTGTCGAG
>Ga0075426_10003911_pt1 | contig 10607 bp, 10 predicted proteins | sample SoiMethybrSBSTD5_FD_75304 | JGI IMG/M metagenome (GOLD analysis project Ga0075426, IMG submission 75304) | Bulk soil microbial communities from a Populus tree surrounding site in Tennessee, USA - Soil MetaG P. TD hybrid SBSTD5 | ecosystem: Environmental > Terrestrial > Soil > Tree plantation...
AATGGATCAGATTCCCGTCTGGCTCGCCGCCGCGGTCGCCGCCGCCGGCATGACCGCATATGCGGACGAGCTCGTCGCGCGCCCCGAAGCGCCGACGTCGCCGACGCTGATCCCGACGCAACTGCCGCCCACTCTCCACTAGGTTCTGGGTTGCTCCGGGGTTGCTAGAGGCCCCAGGACAACCATTCGGCGCCCGCGGCCAGACCGCCGGCGCCGTTTTTTTGATCAGCTTCCTCCCCCTTGCGTCATCGGGTTCTCCCTCCCCTTGGGTAATCAGGTTCTCCCTCCCCCTTGGGGGAGGGCCGGGGAGGGGGTGAGGACCCAAAATCATACCCTCTTATCCACAACCTATCCACAATAAGTACCCCAAAACCGTACCAAAAACCCCAACATCTTGTGCATTCGCCCTTGACTTGTGTCACGGGACTGTAGCAACCTAGTCGCCAGCAAGAACCCCAACAACAGGGAGGTGTGCGATGGGCCTGCAGGTGCACATGACCATGTTGGAAGACCTGAAGCGCGCGGCCTGGGCCCGGACGAGCCCGGTAGCGGGGCAGCTCACCGCATGGGAGTTCAGGAAGGACTGCCTCGGCAACGTCGTGCGCTACGCCGATTTCGGCAATCGCCATTCGCCGTTCGGCTGGGAGCTCGACTACATCGTGTCTCGCAACGTCGGGGGCTCGACCGACCCCGACAACCTGCAGGCTCTCCACTGGAAGACCGTCGCTGCTAGAAGCGATGCGTTGCCCAGGAGCCTGGTTTCGGAACAAGCAGCGGCTTAGAAGCAAGCAGCAAGGGTGCAACAGCAGTAGAAGGTGAAAGTCGTCTCCGACGCGGCCGCTCAGGCGGCAGCGGTCGGGGATCCGGAAGTTCGCAGGTACAAAAAGTCGCGCGCAAGCGAGCGCGAGAGGAGATTCAAGAGAATGCTCAGCTTCGAAGACGACACGCCTATCGCCCCGACACTGGGCTTGCAGCTTCTCCATTCCACCCCCTCCGGCCGCACCTCGCCCGCATCACCAACCCCCTCTCCGAAGGGCGACGGCCGGACGGGAGGTGGTTCTGACCAGGAACAGAAAGAGCCGACGTCTTCGCGCGTTCGTGCCGAAGACAAGCGCGTCATCAACGCGGCGACCGACGTCAACCAGCTCGTGCCCTTCAAGTACAAGTGGGCATGGGAGAAGTACCTCTCCGGCTGCGCGAATCACTGGATGCCGCAAGAGGTCAACATGAACCGCGACATCGCCCTCTGGAAGAACCCGAACGGGTTGACCGAGGACGAGCGGTTGATCGTGAAGCGCAACCTGGGCTTCTTCGTGACGGCCGATTCGCTCGCCGCGAACAACATCGTGCTCGGCACCTATCGCCACATCACCGCGCCCGAGTGCCGCCAATATTTGTTGAGGCAAGCGTTCGAGGAAGCGATCCACACGCACGCGTACCAGTACATCGCCGAATCGCTGGGACTGGACGAGGGCGAGATCTTCGCCGCCTATCGCGAAGTGAAGTGCATCCGCGACAAGGACGACTTCCTCATCCCGTTCATCGACATCCTCACCAACCCGGAATTCAAGACCGGGACGGAGAAGACGGATCGCGAGCTGCTCCGCTCATTGATCGTGTTCGCGTGCCTGATGGAGGGATTGTTCTTCTACGTTGGCTTCGTGCAGATCCTCTCTCTCGGCCGCCAGAACAAGATGACCGGCTCCGCGGAGCAGTACCAGTACATCCTGCGCGACGAGTCGATGCACTGCAATTTCGGCATCGATCTCATCAACACGATCAAGCTCGAGAACCCGCATCTCTGGACGACGGAGTTCCGCCAGGAGCTCACGCTCCTCTTCCATCGCGCGGTCGAGCTCGAGTACGCCTACGCCGAGGACACGATGCCGCGGGGTGTGCTCGGTTTGAATGCGCCGATGTTCAAGGAGTACCTGCGCTTCGTCGCCAACCGCCGCGCCCAGCAGATCGGCCTCGACGTGCTCTTCCCCGGCGCGCTCAATCCCTTCCCGTGGATGAGCGAGCTGATCGACCTCAAGAAGGAGAAGAACTTCTTCGAGACAAGGGTGATTGAATATCAGACAGGAGGTGCGCTGAGTTGGGACTAGGAGGCGAAATGAAAAGACTATTGCTTATTAGCTTGGTGGCAATAACGTTCGTGCTGGTTCTGTAACGAATTGAAATAGGGCGCGGTCTGCGCCCGAACACGGCCTGCTTCCTCTACGACGCCGGAGACAGCGCCGGAACGTCGAAGGCGAGCCAGGCGTTCTGCAAGGTCGACGACGTCGAGCGCGAGGTGGCGAGCCTCAAGGCGCGCGGCGTCCGCTTCGAGCACTACGACAGCGACGAGATCGGCGGCATGACGATGAAGGGCGCATCGCCGAGAGTGAGGAGGGCGGCAAGGCCGCGTGGTTCAAGGACAGCGAGGGCAACATCATGGCGCTGATCGAGGAGAAGCTCTGACGCGGCCCTCTCCGCGGCGCTAGCTCCCTCGTGAAGCTCGAAGGACATCGCGATCATGGCCATGAATCCGCGCAACAACCCCACGCCGAAGCCGCCGCCGGAATGTCCAGTGCTCGGCTGCATCGAGCTCATTCGCGGCGCCTGGGCTCCGAACGTCGTGTGGTTTCTCGCGAGCGGCCCACGCCGTTTCGGCGAGCTGCGCCGCGACATCTCCGGTGTATCGGCGAAAGTGCTCGCCGCGCGGCTGCGCGTGATGCAGGCCCACGGGGTGATCGAGCGGCGCGAGCTCGGCACCGCTCCGCCGACTGTCGAGTACAACCTGACGGCCGCCGGCGCGGAGCTCGTGCCCGTGGTGCACTTGCTGCTCGACGTCGGGATGAAGCTGAAGCGTCAGCGCGCGGTTGGCGTCACCGCGTGAAGCTCGCGACCCAATTCGCTTCCCATGTCTTGCCGCCGTCGTCCGAGAAGGCCTGCTCCAGGCGGAACGACTTGGGCGTGATGTCGGAGAAAACGAAGCGCACGAAGATCGCGCGGTCGCGGTGCGTTTCCTGGCTGTAGAATTCGCCGCGCCCATCGCGGAACCCGCCGATCATCGGGATCGGAGAGAGGCCCATCGCGCTGTTGGCGTACGTGATGCTCCACTGGCGCGATTGCGGGTTGTACACGCGCAGGCTCAGCCCCTGGATGCGTCCCGCGGGACCGGCGACGTCGATCTCGCCCAGGTTCGCCTTGCCGTCCCACACCTTGCGCACGACCGACGGTCCTTCGTACTCGACCCATCTGTCGCTTCCCGTGAGCGGCTCGAGCCGGCGCTTCAACTGCAGGTGCCATTCGCCGAACTCGAAATCGAAATCGCGGCTGCCGTCGGGGAGAGCCGCGGACGTTGCGGAAAATGCGCTCGCAGCCATGGCGAGCAGCAAGGAGCACAGGGCGCGGGGGAAGGTCATGCGCAAACCATAGTTCAGGACGGCCGCCCTGAACAGGAGTTACCGCGCGGTAACCCGCACGATAAGATTCGCCCATGCCCGCGTCTCGGTCCACGGCGTCACACGCCAGCGTCGTCTTCCTGAGGATCGAGGACTTCGCCGAGCAGCTCATCGCCGAGCAGGCGCGGCTCAAGGGATGGCTCGAGGAGAAGGTCGCCGCGGCGTTGCAGCTGCTGGCCCCCAACGAGCGCATCGTCCTCGACGCGCCGGCGGGTCTCGCGGTGGTGGTGCTCGCGGATCCGCAGGGCGCGCTGCGATTCGCCTGGCGGCTTGCCGCTGAGCGCGAAATCGAATTCTCCGTCGGACTCGCCCACGGTCCGGTGCGCATCGCGCCCGGAACGATTCAAGTGATGTACGGCGACGCGCTGATCGCCGCGGAGGCCGTGGCGCGAGCGACCGGGCCCGGCGGCGTTTCGGCGTCGCGCGAATTCCGCGACGCGCTCGCGCGATCGCAGCCGGGCATGCGTCGCCTGATGGCGCCGAGCGGCTCGGCGATCGACGCGCACGATCGGGCGCGCGAGATGTTCTCCGCGGACGAACGGGTGGTGGAGTCGCGTCGTCGCATTTTTCTCGGTGTCGCGGCGGTCGTCGCGACCTTCATCCTCGCGGGTGGCGTCACGATCCGCCTCAACCGCAAGCCGCCGCCACCGCCGCCGAAGCCGGTGCCGCCGCCCGAGCCTGCGCTCGGCGCGGTGACATTCGACGTGAAGCCGGAAGGCGAGGTCTACGTCGACGGCGTGCTCAAGGGAACGTCGCCGCCGCTCACGAGAATCCAGCTTCCCGCGGGCAAGCACGTAGTCGAGATTCGCCGCGGCGATCTCAAGCCGATGACCGTCGATCTCGCCATCGGTCCGGGCGAGGAGCTCGCGGTGAGCCACACCTTCGTCGTCCCGCCGCCGCCCAAGCCGTCGCCGCCGAAATCGCAGCCCGCGAAGCCGAGGCCGCAGCCACGGCCGCATCAGAAACAGCAGCAGGAAGAGAAGTCGTGGTGGCAGCGCTTCCTCGATAGTTTCAAACAGCAATGAGCGACCAGGACCCGCAGGATCTCGAGCGCATCGGCCGCTACCGCATCGTCGAGGAGATCGGGCGCGGCGCGATGGGCATCGTCTATCGCGGCGAGGACGAGGCGCTCGGGCGAAGTGTCGCGATCAAGACGATCCTCGCGTCGATGGACGACGAGGAGCAGGCCGGCTATCTCGCGCGCTTCAAGCAGGAAGCGAAAGCGCTCGGCGGCCTCAACCACCCGTCGATCGTCACGGTGTACGAGTTCGGCGACCAGAACGGCGTCGCGTACTTCGCGATGGAGTACCTCGAGGGCAGCGATCTGCGCAGCATGATTGCAAAGAAGCAGATCGACCTCGTCAACGCCGTCGAGATCGCCGCGCAGATCGCCGAGGGCCTCGCGTTCGCCCACTCGCGCGGCATCGTCCATCGCGACATCAAGCCGGGCAACATCTGGATCGTCGACGGCAAGCGCGCGAAGATCATGGACTTCGGCATCGCGCGCGTTCGCACCTCGGATGTGAAGACGCGGACGGGAATGATGCTCGGCTCGCCCAAGTACATGTCGCCCGAGCAGGTGCTCGGCAATCCCGTGGACAACCGCTCCGACATCTTCTCCCTCGGCGTCGTGCTCTACGAGATGCTTGCGGGCACGCCGCCATTCGCCGGCGATGAGGCGCCCACGCAGATGTACCAGATCTGCAATGCGCACCCGGGGCCGCCGAGCGCGAAGAACCTCGGCGTCCCGCGTACGCTCGATCTCATCGTCGCGCGCGCGCTCGAGAAGGATCCCGCCGCGCGTTACCAGGACGCCGATGCGATGGCGTGGGACTTGCGCGCGTGCCTGCCGGAGCTCACGACTGGCGTGCCGGGCGAAATGAGCGCGCTCATCGCCACGCCGATGTCTCCACCCGCTCCCATCACGCCAGTCGCGCACGTCGCCGCGCCGCCGCCGTCCGCCGGCATGGCGGGCCTGCACGTGTCGGGCCGATTCGATTCCGCCGCCGCCCTCGCGCGCTTCAGCGAGCCGCGCGGCGAAGATCGCCGCCTCCTCTCGCCCACCGCGGGTCCCGCGCCGATTCCGCGGCGCTGGCTCACCGACAGCTCGCTGATGCTGGCGATCGCGTTGATCGCAAGCGCCGGCGCGGCGGCGTGGTTCATCGCGACGCACTAGCAATTGAAAAGGGGCCCGGAGGCCCCTTTCCATCGACGCCGCTTCGGGACCGGCCAGCATATAGCCCTGGCACGCGGCGTTGTCTGCCGCATTCCGGACCGCCGCCACGTAGTTGTCGTGCGTGCCGTAGCGCTCCTCGAGTGACAGGCGCGGGTCGTTCGCGGCGATTCCCTGGGATTGCACTTCATGGCGAAACAACTTGCTGCTATGGCCGCGATCGTCGCGCTTGATGTGGGCGATTCATCGCTCCTTGGACAAGAATCTGATCCTCAAGGCGTGATGTCGGCGTGCAGTGACGTCACTACCGCGCCGGGGAACGACGGCAACAGGGCGGAAACTGCAAACTTCATCGGACTACGTTCCCGCCAAGGTCCGCGGTGCTCTCAGCGCGGCTCTTTACAAACAGTTCTTCGTATGTCGTTACTACGGTTTGAGCGACTGAGGGGCTCCGGTACTATTCAGGCAGTCGATTGCCCAGCAGACGATGACCGCCGCTCCTCTTCCGCGCAAGGAGCCCGAGCGCCTCGAGGCGCTCGCCGCCTATGAGATCCTCGATACTGACGCCGAGGACGTGTTCGACGCGCTCACGAAGCTGGCGGCGGACGCGTGCGACGTTCCCATCGCCCTCATCAGCCTGATCGACTCGCAGCGCCAATGGTTCAAGTCGGCGCAGGGACTTCCCGGCGTCACGGAAACGTCGCGCGATCTCGCGTTCTGCGCCCACGCCATCCTGCAGCCGGGGCTGATGGAGGTTCCCGACGCACGCAAGGACCCGCGCTTCTCCGATAATCCGCTCGTCACCGGCGACCCGGGGATCCGCTTCTATGCCGGCATGCCGCTGGTGAATCCCCAGGGGCACGCCCTGGGAACGCTCTGCGTGATCGACCGCAAGCCGCGTTCCCTGGCGCCGTCGCAGCGCAGCGCGCTCGGCCAGATGGCCACGCTCGTCGTCTCGCTGATGGAAGCGGGAAAGGCGCGGATGGAAGCGCGTCGCGCGCAGGCGGCGGCGGCGGAAAGCGAGGCGCTGCGCGTAAGCGAGGAGCGCTTCCGGAGCCTCACCGAGCTCTCGTCCGACTTCTATTGGGAGACGGATTCGCAGCACCGCATGGTCCAATCCATCCACGGGCCGAAGCATCAATCGGTCAACCCTCCCGGCAGCCTGATCGGGAAGACCCGCTGGGAGGTTCCCTACATCAGCCCGGACGCGGAAGGATGGGCGGCACATCGCGCTCTGCTCGATGCGCACCGGCCTTTCCGTGGATTCGAGGTCTCGCGCGTGGATACGAACGGCGCCTTGCGCCACCTTGCCATCACCGGCGAGCCGATGTTCGACGACAGCGGTGCATTCAGGGGCTACCGGGGCATCGGCCAGGACATCACCGCGCGCAAGCGCGCCGAAGACGAGCTGCGTGCCACGGTCTCGCTTCTCAGCGCGACGCTCGAGTCGACCACCGACGGCATCCTGGTCGTGGCGCAGGACCAGAGCATCTCCCGGTTCAACCAGCGCTTCGTCGAGATGTGGCGCATCCCGGCGGAGATCATCGAATCGCGCGACGACAAGCGCGCCCTGGCTTTCGCTCTCGACCAGATAAAGGATGCTCCGGCCTTCATCGCGAAAGTGGAGGAGCTGTATTCGCGCCCCGAGGCCGAGAGCTTCGACACGATCGAATTCAAGGACGGGCGTACGTTCGAGCGCTACTCGCGCCCGCAATACGTCTCGGGACGCCCGGTGGGGCGAGTGTGGAGCTTCCGCGACGTCACCGAGCGCCGGCGCGCGGAAGAGCGCATCCATACGCTCGCCTACCACGACGCCCTCACCGAATTGCCGAACCGCGTGCTCTTCAGGGACCGGATGGACCAGGCCGCCGCGCACGCCGATCGCGCGAAGACGAAGATCGCGCTTCTCTATCTGGATCTCGACAACTTCAAGACGATCAACGATTCCCTCGGACACGCCGTGGGCGATGTGCTGCTGAGGATGGTGGCCGAGCGCCTGCGGCGCAGCGTGCGCGACACCGATACGATCAGCCGCCAGGGCGGCGACGAGTTCCTCATCATGCTCACGGACCTGCCGGAGATCGACGCGGCCACGCCCGTGGTGCAGAAGCTGATGGAGCAGTTCCAGGTTCCGTTCGAGATCGACGGCCGGGAGCTGATGACCTCCGTTTCGGTCGGCATCGCGGTCTATCCGGACGACGGCAAGGATTTCGACGCTCTCCTGAGGAAGACCGACACGGCGATGTATCGGGCCAAGGACGGGGGAAGGAACGCCTATCGCTTCTTCGACCCGCACATGAACGTCGAAGCGGTCGAGCACCTGAGCATGCGCAACGGCTTGCGATTCGCGGCCGAGCGCGGCGAGCTCGTCCTGCACTACCAGCCGCAAGTCGACCTCAACACCGGCGCGATCGTCGGTGCGGAGGCGCTGATTCGCTGGAACCATCCGCAGCTCGGCATGGTGATGCCCGCCCGGTTCATTTCCGTCGCCGAAGAAAGCGGCCTCATCGTGCCGATCGGCGAGTGGGTGCTGCGCGAAGCGTGCCGGCAGGCGGCCGCATGGCGCAAGGCGGGCCGGACTGGAATCGTGGTCGCCGTGAACATGTCGGCGGTGCAATTCACTCGCGGCGGCCTCGACAGGAGCGTGATCGCCGCCCTGGACGAAGCCGGAATCGATCCTTCAATGCTCGAGCTGGAATTGACCGAGTCGATCCTGATCCGTGACACGGAGGCCACGCTCGCGACGGTGAAGCGCCTCAAGGCGTTGGGCGTGCGTTTGTCGATCGACGATTTCGGCACCGGCTATTCGAGCCTGTCGTACCTGAAGCGCTTCGAGGTCGACAAGCTGAAGATCGACCAGTCCTTCATCCGCGAGCTCGCCAGGGATCCGGAGGACGCCGCCATCGTCCGCTCGATCATCCAGATGGCGCGCAGCCTCGGGCTGCGAACGATCGCCGAAGGCGTGGAGTACGAGGCGCTGCTGCACTATTTGCGGACGTACCAATGCGACGAGGCGCAGGGCTATCACTTCGGCAGCCCCATGCCGGCGGAGACCTTTGCCGAGCACCTCCTGCGTGATTCGGCGGGGGACCCGACATGAACTACAAACCGATCAATTTCTCCCAGAAGCTCGGCCTCTTCGACGAGCAGTGGCAGCCGAAGGTCATCGCGGAGATGAACGACTACCAGTTCAAGGTCGTGAAGCTCCAGGGCGATTTCGTCTGGCACGAGCACAAGGACACGGACGAGACCTTCATCGTCCTCGACGGGAAGCTGCGTATCGATTTTCGTGACGGAGCAGTCGAGATCGCCGCGGGCGAGATGTACGTCGTCCCCAAGGGCGTCGAGCACAAGCCGTTCGCCGAAAAGGAAGTGAAGCTCCTGCTGATCGAGCCGCGCGGCGTGGCGAACACCGGCGACCTGCCGACCAGCGAGCTCACCGCGCAGAACGACGTCTGGATCTGAGCGGTAAGCGGCGGGCCGCGCGCGGGTTTACTTGATCCGCTGCCAGGTCACCTCGCCCTTGCCGCCGAGCGAGTTGGTGAGCGTCCAGGTGAACTCGTTTTTCCCGTACTTGGTGATGTCGCGCTTCTGCTCGGTGCCGGTCCAGTTCGGATAGGTGCTGCCTTCCATCTTCATCATGAGCACCTTGTTGGCGACGGTGTACGTGCCATAGAGACCGATGCCTCCCACGACCGCAGCCTTGTTCTCCTCGGCCGTTCCCTTGTTGCGCACGTTGGCGGCGAACTTCGGCGTCATCGGATCGAGATTGACGATCGTGAAATGGCCGTCGGACGTGAAGATCGCCATGCCGGTGCCCTTCGCGCCGAAGACGTCCGTGGTCTTGCCGTCGGCGGTTGTGTTCGTGTTCTTCACGTTCTTCCACGTGCCGACGAGATCCTTGGCGGTCTGGGCGGCGGCGATGGTCGATGCGAAGGCGAGCGCGAGCGCGGCAAATGCGATGCCGGTAGTTTTCATTGTCGTATTCCCTGGAATGCGCGGAATGATGCGCGCGAGAGCAAGACTACTCTCTTGTCGCCCGCACGTTATCCGAACACCACCATCGTCTGCCGTCCCAGAGCGACAGGGACTCCGCCCGGCCCCCACAGCATCACCGACTGGTTGATGTAGCCGCTGTGCGCGGCCGTCATCTGCGCGTCGAGACGCCAGCCGTCGAGCGGCAGCGAGCCCACGTCCTCGGGCAGCAGCTCCAGCATCCACGTGAGCGAGGCGGCCGCGACGGGCGCTTTCAGGTACGACAGTGCGATCGGCGGAATGAAGTCCGCCATCGCGAGCACGTGCGACTCGGTGGCGTTGCCGCTGTCGCGCATCGCGAGCTCGATCACGTTGTCGGGCTCGGCGACGCCGGTCCATGGCGGCGCGCCCACGACCCAGCGCGCTTTGAAGTGCTGCGTGAAATTGGGCGTCACGCCGGGAATCCACGGCACCTCGATCGCCTTCGACGCCGTCACGGCCGGCTGACGAGGGCGCAGCGTCACGGCCGATGACCGCGGCAATCCGAACACCGCCACCATCAGGGCGAGCGTGTTGTCGCCATCGACGATGCGGGCTTCGACATGCGTGGCGCTCTTGCCGCTGCGAAGGATGTGGGCGCGCGCCCGCACGGGTCCGCCGGGCACGGGAGCGAGGAAGGTGACCTGCAGCGAGCGCAGCGGCGCATCGGGCGCGAGCGAGCGCATCGCCGCAAGCCCGATCACCGCCTGCAGTCCGCCGAAGAGCGTTCGACCCTGCAACCAATCCTCCGGCACCTCGAGGACCGATGCGCCTTCGCTCGCCTGGATGCGCGAGAGCAAGACGGAGAACGGTGTGGGCTCGGACAACGCTACTTGATCCGCTGCCAGGTGGTCTCGCCTTTGCCCCCGAGCGAATTCGTGAGGGTCCACGTGAACTCGTTGGGTCCGAACCTGGCGATGTCGCGCCTCTGTTCAATGCCCGTCCAGTTCGGGTAGCTGCTGCCTTCCGTCTTC
>Ga0075426_10003913_pt1 | contig 10606 bp, 8 predicted proteins | sample SoiMethybrSBSTD5_FD_75304 | JGI IMG/M metagenome (GOLD analysis project Ga0075426, IMG submission 75304) | Bulk soil microbial communities from a Populus tree surrounding site in Tennessee, USA - Soil MetaG P. TD hybrid SBSTD5 | ecosystem: Environmental > Terrestrial > Soil > Tree plantation...
TAGCCAGCGCCGCGACGGCGGTCCAATTGAAGCCGCGTGAGTATTCGTACACGCCGTTGCGCTGATAAAGATCTTCGAGGACGAGGAATTTCTTTCGGACTACAAAATAGTCACAGATGAGAACGCCAGCAATCGGTCCGAGAAAGCCGGAGTAGCCGACGAGCCAGCCAAAAATGTAACTGCCGTAATCGGCCATCAATTTCCAGGGCTGCATGACGATGCCCATGGCGCAGGTAATCAAGCCGCCGGTGCGAAAACTGATGCGGCGCGGAGAAAGATTCGAGAAATCGTTGGCTGGAGAAACCACGTTGGCGGCGACGTTGACGTTAAGCGTGGCCATGAGCAAGGCGATCATCGCCAGAACGACGGCGAAGGGATTGCCGAGACGCGAGAGAACGGCCACGGGGTCCCAGAGCGCCTGGCCAAAAATAATCATGGTAGCGGAGGTGACGGCAATGCCGATAAAGGAATAAAAAGTCATGGTGGCGGGAAGGCCAAGAGCCTGGCCGACGATTTGGTCGCGCTGGCTGCGAGCGTAGCGCGTGAAGTCGGGAATGTTCAATGAAACGGTGGCCCAGAAGCCGACGACGCCGGTGAGCGAAGGGATGAAGAAGCGGAAAAACTCACCGAAGGTTTGAAATTTCGACGCCGTGGCCAGCATGGGGCCGAAGCCGCCAGCCTTGCTGCGGGCCCAAAGAAGAAGAGCAAGTCCGATGAGGAGCAGGAACGGAGCGGAGATGCCTTGCAAGAAGCGGATGGTTTCGATTCCGCGAAGAATTACAAGAACGTTGAGGAGCCAGAAGAAAACGAAGCAGATGGCCGGGCCCGGCAAAAAGCGGGCCCAAGAAGGCGCAAGCGCGACGATCATGGCGTTGATGGCTTCGCCGCCGATCCAGGTTTGGATGCCAAACCAGCCGCAGGCAACAAGAGCGCGCAGAATGGCGGGGACGTTGGCACCGAGAACGCCGAAGGACGCACGCGCGAAAACCGGGAACGGGATGCCATATTGGGCGCCGGCGTGGGCGTTGAGCAGCATGGGAATCAGCACCAGCACGTTGCCGAGAAAAACGGTAAAGAGCGCCTGCCGCCAGTTCATTCCGCCCGCGATCATGCCACTGGCGAGCATGTAGGTGGGAATGTTCACGCTCATGGAAATCCACAGGGCGGCGTAATTATAGGTGCGCCATACGCGCCGTTCGCTGGGGACGGGAGCGAGGTCCTTGTTGTAGAGGGAACTGTTTTGAATGGTTTCGGCGCGAAGCGCGGCGCTATGAATTTCACTCATCGTGAAGGTCTGCTCCCATCTCTTTATCGCGAATCGCAACTGCGTTTGCCGGGAGGCGGAACATAACCTAACTGGCTGCGGCGCTGATCGCGGCTTGCGTGCGCACGATTTCGCCGTACGATTCCGGGCGGCGATCGCGGTAGAACTGCCAGGTATCGCGGACTTTCTGAATTTCGTCGAGATTCAATTCCGCCACGAGCAGTTCGTCCTTATCGCGGCTGGCCTGGGCGACGATTTTTCCGCGCGGGTCGCAAAAGTAGCTCTTGCCGTAAAATTCGCCGATTTTCCATGGAGCTTCCGTGCCGACGCGGTTGATGGCGGCGACGAAATAGGCGTTGGCGACGGCGTGCGCGGGCTGCTCGAGTTCCCAAAGATATTCGGAGAGGCCGGCGACGGTAGCGGACGGGTTGTAGACGATTTCCGCGCCGTTAAGGCCGAGGATGCGCGCGCCCTCGGGGAAGTGCCGGTCGTAGCAGATATACACGCCGACGCGGGCGTACCGTGTCTGGAAGACGGGATAGCCGGCGTTTCCGGGAGTGAAATAAAACTTCTCCCAGAAGCCCGGATGGCAATGCGGAATGTGGTGCTTGCGGTATTTGCCGAGGTAGCGGCCGTCAGCGTCAATGACGGCGGCGGTGTTGAAGTAGACTCCGGTCATCTCCACTTCGTAGACGGGGACGACGAGGACCATCTGATATTTCTTGGCGAGTTTTTGCATGAGCGAGATGGTTGATCCGTCGGGGATGCGCTCGGTCAATTCGTACCAGCGAGTCTGCTGCTCGGCGCAGAAGTACGGGCCATAGAAAAGTTCCTGAAGGCCGAGGATTTGCACTTTTTTCTTGGCGGCGTCGGCGATCAAGCGCTCATGCTTGGCGATCATTTTCTTCTTGATGTCGGCGAGCGCGAACTTTTCCGGAGACCATTCACATTGTGCCTGAATCAGGCCACAGCGAACCGTGCGGGGCATGGAGATACCTCCCAAGCGAATGCAGGCGAAAAGTCTACTCTGTGCGCGGGTGTGCGACAAGTTTTCGGCAAGCAAATTGTGGTTCCAATAAGCGTCAACTAACCGGTGGAATGAATGCAACAAATCAGGGTTGGATTGACGCCTTAAACCATGAGAACTACCATCGAGGGCAAATGATTTTCCAGTAGGAGTCCTGACTTGGGAAGAACGAGCAAAGAGACAATCAAGCGGTTGTGCGCCCTCGGACTCTTATTGCTTTTGAGTAGCAAAGCCGCGTGCGGACAAGAGCACGGGGCGCACGGAGCGGCGGGATCGCTCGGAACCGTGGAACTTCGGGTGTCGTGCACGGCCAAAGCGCAGGAATCGTTCACGCGCGGCGTGGCTCTTCTCGATTCGTTCACCTATGAGGAATCCGCCGTGGCATTTCGCGAAGCGGCGGCAAGAGATTCACGGTGCGCGATGGCACATTGGGGACTGGCGATGACGGAATACCATCAACTGTGGGACCCCTGGCCAGGGCCGGCAGAATTGCAGCGCGGCTTAGCTGAGATTCAGAAGGCGCGCGAATTGAAGCCGGCAACACCGCGCGAAAAAGAATTCGTCGAGGCGCTCGGCAAATTCTATGACGGCTGGGAGAAGCAAGACCACGCGGCTCGCGCCAAAGCCTATCGCGATGCGATGGGAGGAGTATACGAACGAAGTCCAAACGACCAGGAGGCGGCCATTTTCTATGGGCTAGCGCTGGTGGCGACAGCCGCGCCGGAGGACAAGACCTATGACAATCAGCGGAAAGCCGCGGCAATTCTGGAACCCCTGTTTGCCGCGCATCCCGACCATCCCGGAGCGGCGCACTACCTGATCCACGCGTATGACAATCCGGTGCTTGCATCGCAGGGAATAGGGGCGGCGCGGGCCTACTCCAAGATCGCTCCCGACTTGCCACACGCGCTGCACATGCCGTCGCATATCTACACGCGGCTCGGATTGTGGGAGGAGTCGATTTCTTCGAACTTGGCCGCGGTAGCAGCAGCGCGAAAGCACGGAGATCGGGGCGACGAGTTTCATGCCCTGGATTATCTAGTCTACGCTTATCTGCAATTGGGACGGAATAACGAGGCGGAAAAGATCAGGGACAACCTGCCTGCCGTGGGAAAGGAAAACCCTTCGTCCCTGTTCAAGATCCACTATGCAAGAGCTGCCATTCGCGCGCGGTGCGTGCTGGAACAGCATCAATGGAAAGAAGCCGAAAACCTCGAGCCCGATCCAGAGGTGGAACCGCAAGTGGCAGCGATTTCCCATTGGGCGGCGGCGCTGGGAGCCGTGCACGCGGGAGATCTGCAAGCCGCGAGGCAACACACAGAGCAGGTGCGAAGACTTTCGGGAGAATTAGAGGGAAAGGGCGACGTTTACTGGGCGGAACAGGTGGCTATTCAGGGTGAGGAAGCCGGCGGATGGGTGGCGTTTGCAGAGCATCGAACCCGTGACGCTTTTCGTCTGCTAAGAATGGCGGCGGATCACGAGGATGCCGCGGAAAAACATGCCGTCACACCCGGAGCAATCCGGCCCGCGCGGGAATTGTTTGGTGATTTGCTCATGGAAATGAACCGACCGAAGGAGGCGCTGACCGCATACCGGCAGGTATTAATTACAGCGCCGGGGAGACGAAATGCTTTGAAGGGAGCAGCGGAGGCCGCTCAAATGGCCGGAATGTTGGGCAAATTGCACAAATAATCCAGGATTCTGCTGCCCGCAAATTCGGGGTTCGTTGCACTGTCGCTTGCAGAGTACTAAGGCAGGTAAATTTTCGGGGGCAGTAGAGCTTTTTTACTTGGAATTCGCACGGCAGTTCGTTGAAAACAAACATGTTAAGAGTGGCCTGGGGCTTGCACCTCTTAGGCAAGTGGGGGAGGCGAGCCGAGGATCCCTTTAGGGGATTGAGGGCTGGGCCGGTTCGCTACTCCCCCCTTACACTTTCGCCGAAAGGTGACCCAAGATCTTCCCCACGGTCACCGACACCCCAAACACCCCGGATTCGAAACTCGGCGAAAGTGTGTTTGAACGCGAGTTCGGTCTCAAAGATATGTATCGTGATCAGACGCAGTAAAAGACCCGAGGCGCGGCAAGCGTTATGTCGTGGGACCGCGTATCGTAATCGGCGAGCGTGAGAGCCAGCATGATCGCCAGCCAGAAGACAGAGCAAACAATGACCAACTGAGTGCGCCCGGGGCTATAGCGGGCATGCATGAAGTAAAGAACAACGAGCGTGGCCTTGATCGTGGCAATGCCGAGGGCGATGACAATGTTAAAGGGGCCAAAGTTCTGGAATGCGGCCCAAACGGTGATGCCAGTGCCGGCCATCAGCGCAGCAAAGATCGCGAGGTAAATCTTTCGTGAAACAATGTGCTCGGACACGCGCAACCCTCCTACCGGTGCCTGTCAATCAGGTATAACAACGGGAACAAATAGATCCATACAATATCGACGAAGTGCCAGTACAAGCCCACGACTTCCACCGGGGTGTTGTATTGTGGTGTGAAGCGCCCGGCGAAAGACCCCTTGATGAGCCAGATGAGGAGGCCGACGCCCACGATCATGTGCAGCGCGTGCAGGCCGGTCATGCCGAAATAAAGTGAGAAATAAAGCTGGCCGTGAGCGTTGATGTCCGGGTCGTGCGCGAAAGCTTCTTCCACTTCCTTTTTCTCCAAAGCCAATTCTTTTGGATCATCGCCCGGCATGGGATGCGTCGGATGGTACTTCATGTCAAAACCGTGGCCGGGAATGAGGTGGTGGTCGAACTTCTGCTTGTATTCGATAGCTTTGACGCCAAGAAAGACGGTACCGAGGCCAAGCGTGGCGATCAGGAAAATACTGACCAGTTTCTTTTTGCCGACTTGGGCAGACCAGACGGACATGGCCATGGTCAAACTGCTCATAATCAGCACAACGGTGTTGCCGGCGCCCAAGGTGATGTCAAGAGTGTTGCTGCCGATACCGAAAGCGGTGCTGAAGGCGCTGCGATTGATGGTGTAAGTGAGGAAGAGGCCGCCGAAGAACAGAACTTCGGTGACCAGGAAAATCCACATCCCGAGCGTGGCAGTTTCTTTCTGCTGCTCAAGCGTTTGAAAATGTCCGTACAGATCGCCGGTGCGATGCACTCGGTACTCCTCTTCCTAAGCCAATGCAGGGCCTGGCTTGGGCCAACTGCGGGGCGGACTGAAGTCCGCTCCTACATAAAGATCAAACTCACTAATCGTCTCCATGAGCGGGCGCGAGCGGCCGCGCGCCTGCAGCCAAGCCTAGATCCGGGCGGTTCTGAAAGTCGTAAGGTTCCCAGGTAACTTCCGGGGTGACATGAAAATTTTCCGTCAGCGGCGGCGAATCTGTTTTCCATTCCAGGCCGGTGGCGGGCCAGGGATTCGGCCCGGCGATTTTGCCATAACGCATGGACCAAATCAGATAACTCATAGGCAGCAGATAGCCGAGCGCAAGGATCGATGCACCTGCAGTGGACAATACGTTGAGGACCTGGAATTCCGGCGGATAGGTGTGATAGCGGCGCGGCATGCCGAGATAGCCGAGGATGAACTGCGGGAAGAACGTCAAGTTGAAGCCGACAAAGAGAATAATCGCGGCAAACTGGGAGAGCGCTTTTGGATAGAGCCTGCCGGTAATCTTCGGCCACCAGAAGTGCAAGCCGCCCACATAACCCATGACCGCGCCGCCGACCATGATGTAGTGGAAGTGGGCGACGACAAAATAGGTGTCGTGAATGTGTATGTCCAAGCCGAGGCACGCGAGGAAAAGCCCCGTGAGGCCACCGATCACGAACAAGCCAATGAAGCCGAGGGCATATACCATCGGCGGATCCCAGGAGATCGAGCCTTTGTAGAGCGTTGAAGTCCAGTTAAACACTTTTACCGCCGAAGGGATCGCCACAAGGTAGCTGAGGAACGAAAAAGTGAGCGCGGCGTAGGTGGATTCGCCGGTAACGAACATGTGGTGCGCCCAAACGAGGAAGCCAATGACGGCGATGGCGATGCTCGAGCCGGCGATGAAGGAATAGCCGAAGATGGGCTTGCGCGCAAAAGTTGGGATGATCTCGCTAACCACGCCCATGGCCGGAAGAATCATGATGTAGACGGCCGGGTGAGAGTAGAACCAGAAGAGGTGCTGGAAGAGAATCGGGTCGCCGCCCAGCGCCGGATTGAAGAAACCCAGATGGAACATGCGTTCGAGGCCGGCAAGCAACAGTGTGATGGCGACAACGGGCGTGCCCAGAATCATGACCAGGCTGGTAGCGTAATGCGCCCAGGCGAACAGTGGAAGACGGAACCAGGTCATGCCGGGGGCACGCATGGTGTGGATGGTGACGATGAAGTTGAGTCCTGTAAGAATCGACGAGAAACCGTTGATGAAAATACCGATGACCGCCGGGGTGACCGCGGAATTCGAATACACACTGCTGAGCGGCGTGTAAAACGTCCAACCGGTATCTAGGCCGCCGGTGCTGAAGGAATACAGAACGAAACAGCCGCCAATGATGTAGATGTACCAGCTGAGAAGATTGATCTTCGGAAAGGCCAGATCCTTCGCGCCAATCATGAGGGGAATGAGGAAATTCCCGAAGACCGCGGGGATCGAGGGGATCAGAAAGAAGAAAATCATCGCCACGCCGTGCATGGTGAAGAGTTTGTTGTAGGTCTCCGGCGTGACCAGCGCTCCGCTGGGGGTCAAAAGATGGATGCGAATCATGGTGGCGAGGACGCCCCCGATGAAAAAGAAAACAGTGACGGAGGCGAGATAAAGCAAGGCGATGCGCTTGTGATCGGTGGTCAACAGCCACGAACGGATGCCGGAGCCGTAGGTGGCGTTCAAATAATGCTCGTCCGGCAATTCGAGGTCTGGCGTTGGAGGCGTGTTGCTCATAACTTATTTCTTCCCTGTGGGCGGCGCAATTCCAGAGCCCTTTGCGGGCACCGGCTGCGACTGCAGAGACTTGATATAGGTGGTTAGAGCGAAAATCTGCTCCTCCGTCAACTGTCCCTGGAACGTGGGCATCAACGGCGGATACCCGGCCACAATTTTTGCGTTTGGTTGAAGAATAGATTCGCGGATATAGGCTTCGTCGGCGGTAACGGTGGAGCCATCCGCAAGGAGAACTTGCGCACCATATACGCCGTTGAGCGAGGGAGAACGTCCCGAGCCATCAGCGACATGACAAGTGCTGCAAGCCTTCTCGGCAAAAAGTTTTTCGCCGGCAACGGCGGGATTGCTGCTCCCGCCGGAGGAGCCGGAAAGCCATGCGGAGTAGTCCGACGGTTCCATGACGGTTACCCATCCGCCCATCAGCGCGTGGTTGGTGCCGCAATACTGCGAGCAGAAAAAGTGATAGCGGCCGGGCTTGGTGGGGCGGAACCACATAGTGTTGTAATGCCCGGGAACGACGTCCATCTTCACGCGGAATGCGGGAACGAAGAAATCGTGTATGACGTCTTCGCTGGCGAGGATCAGGCGGATATTGCGGCCCACGGGAACGTGCAATTCATTGATTTCCTTCAATCCGTTGGGTTGTTGCGCTTTCCACATCCACTGCTTGCCGATCACGTAAACGTCGAGCGTGTCGTGCGGCGTGTTGCGATAGTCCACGTAGACGACGGCGCCCCAGCCGAACATGGCCATGGCCAGAATGAGAGGAACGATCAACCATGCGGCTTCGAGCCGCGAATCTTCGTGGGTGACAATACCGACGGCGGTCGATTCCTTGCGATGGTACTTGAAGAAGAAAAAGACAATGGCAATGGTAATGGCGGCTGCAAAGAATACGCAAACCCCGGTGATAAAGAGCATCAGCGCGTCAACGTGCGGCGCGAAGTTGGACGCTTGTTCGGGATAGATTGGCAATTGCGACTGCACGGCTTAGTGAACTCCTCGTTCCAGGCCACCGGCAAGCGGCTGGCGCAAATTCCTGGCAGCCGCCAGCGATTCGCGGCGGCGGGAAATCAAAATACCTCCGACAAGGCAAAGAATTGTCAGCACACCGGCTAGACGAATAATTCTCAGAATCGATGCGCTGTACCTGGCGACAGAGGGGTCGTAGTGATAGCAAAAAAGCAAAACGTGGTCGATGGGCGTGCCGATTTTCCCGGCGGAAGCATCTACGAGTCCGAGGCGCATGTCGCGGCCGGGAAATTCGACGCCATAGAAGTAGCGGGAGATATGGCCTTCCGGTGTGAGGAGCAAAACGCCGCTGGCGTGGGCGAACAGATTGTTTTTCGCGTCAAAGGAAAACCGGAAGTTCGCGGCTTTGGTCGCGGTCCCGATGGATTCTTCCGAACCGGTTAGGAAATGCCAGCCGGAATCGGTTTCCGGGCGGCGGAAATGAGCCAGGGCCTTCTTTTTCTTTTCTGCGGCCATCTCCGGTGTCTCGCGGGCATCGAAGCTGACGAAAACAACTTCGTAATCTCGCCCGGGATTGAAACTGAGCATGCGCAGTACGCCGACGACGCCTTGCTCGACCTGATCGCAAAGCATAGGGCAACCGTAATAGACGAAAGCGAGAACTACCGGTTTTTGGCCGAAGTAGTCGCGGAGCTGAACATTGCGGCCGGTTTCGTCGCGGAAGGGAAGGTCCAGCGGCATTTGCCCGTCAAGCGGCGGTTCGAACCCTACGTTTTGCAAAACCGCGGGCATAGCCGAAGCTGCAGGGCCGGTTCTGGCAGGAACAGCCTGTGGGCGCAGCGTCGTGCCAGCAGCCAGCAGGAGCCCGGCAATCCCGGCGATATGGCGAACTTTTTTCATCGCATTATTTCTTTTTCTCCGTCGATGCTGAGGGCGCCGGAGCCAAGCCCCTTTCGGCAATAATCTTCATCGCGTCCTTGACGGGAATTTGCGCAACACCGGCGGATTTGTCCAGCCACTCCAGCTTTTCATTAGCGTCGGAGTCGTCTTGGATCTTCTTGCGCAGATCGGCCTGCGGATCGGCTTTCTGGCCAGGGAAGCCAAAGCCTTGGAGGCGCGGCTCCGGTGGCAATTCCCTCTGATGAGTCTCGCGCGATGGCGGCGGAGGCGTGTCGATCGAAGCCGTAAAGGCCGTGGTATAGCGCAGGACAAAAACACAGATGAACAAGGAGGCAACGACAGCGAAGCCCAAGGCCAAGAGATATTTATAAATTACGCCGGCCTGGATGTCGCGCTCTTCGAACGACACGTCCGCGTGGCGCGGCTGACCTGTGTTGTGGGACTCAGTGCTCATGATGTTCAATGGCCTCCGCAAGATCCGGGTCTCCGAGCGGCAGCAGCGGGCACTGTTTCAAGTTGAATGCAAAGAAGCCGAGCCACAATCCGCCGAGTGCGAGGGGCAAAACAATATCCAGCCAAGTCGGCACGGCGCGAGACGTGAATTCGGGGCGCGTCATCCAGAACAGGTCCACAAGACGCATGAAGATGAGCCAGATAGCGATTCTTGGGAGCACTTTCGCGTTGCGCTTCACATCTTGCGAAAGGAGCAGGAAAAAAGGCACAAAGAAATGGAACACCAGAACGATCACGGCGACGACGCCCCAACCGCCGTACAGCCGCGTGCGGTAGAAACTGATTTCCTCGGGCTGGTTGCCGGACCAGATGATAAGCAGCTGCGAGAAATCGAAATACGCCCAGAGCATCACAAAGGCAAGGAGCAATTTGCCGAGGTCGTGGAGATGACGCTTTTGCAAGACGCTGGCGAAAGGCTCGCTGCGCGCCAGAAGCACGACGACTGCAATCATGAGCGACATTGAGGAGATCAACTGTCCCGCCACGAACAAGAATCCGTAAATCGTGGAAGCCCAGTGAGGCGAGAGGGACATAACCCAGTCGATGGCGGCAAAGCTCATCACGAAGACGTAAAGAATGATGCCCGGGCCGGCCAGCATTTTGAAGCGAAGGCGCAGAGCGCGATCTTCCCGGTTGGCGTCCTGCTGCTTGGACAACGTATTGAAGATGAACATCAGCAGGAGCCAGATGGCGAAATAAATGACCGCGCGAGTGTAAAAACCATTCTGAGTGAGGTAGCTTTTCTGAAAACCCGACAGCGCGCCTTCACCGGTTGGCGGGGCGTTGAGCCAGCCTTTCTCGTCTCCATGACCGGAATAGAGATGCTTCATTCCGAAAATTGCGATGGGCAGGAAAGCTACGGCCATCAGTGGAAGCACGCGCGTGGCGGATTCGAGGGGACGACGAATGATGATACCCCAGTGGCCGCTGGTGAGATGCTGCAACATTACGAGGCCAAGCGAGCCAACGGTCAAGCCAAGAAACAGGAGAAAGCTCATCAGGTAGGACTGATAGAAATCTTCGGGGCTGCGCACGGCTCCGAG
>Ga0075426_10003914_pt1 | contig 10604 bp, 8 predicted proteins | sample SoiMethybrSBSTD5_FD_75304 | JGI IMG/M metagenome (GOLD analysis project Ga0075426, IMG submission 75304) | Bulk soil microbial communities from a Populus tree surrounding site in Tennessee, USA - Soil MetaG P. TD hybrid SBSTD5 | ecosystem: Environmental > Terrestrial > Soil > Tree plantation...
GCCGCGCTTCTCCCGGCTCCAGAGTATCCAGAGCAGGCTCAGTCCAATGCTGGCCATGCCCAATCCGACGGTTCCGAGCCAGCGCAGGAGCGCGCGTCGATAACTGATGCGCTGGTGGTCCGCGCCGACGACGCGCAACTGAAATACTAACTTGCCGATCGTCTGACCGTCCATACCGTGAAACACGACAAAATAGGCCGTGGTCAGAACTAGTCCCGCCAGGGTCAGCAATACCACAAGTGGACCGGCGTTGCCCAACGAGACGCCGCGGTTATGCGCGGCCAGCCCGACTTTATAGGCGACGTACGCCATCACGGACATGACCGCGCACAGCAGAAAAATTATCGCGAGATCGATAATAAAGGCGCCAACGCGGCGCCAGAATCCGCCGTAGCGCGGCGGCGCCGGCGGCGCGCTGTCGATGCGGTCGATCACGACCGCGCGCGGAGCTTGCGCCAATCCCGTTTGAAACAGCGGCTCAGGATCTTCCTCGGTCGCCGGTTCTTCAAGCTCGCTCGCCGGCTCGTCGGCGGTCAGAGTGAAATCTTCGGTCTTCGCAGCGCCAAGAAAGACTCGACGATGGAGCAATTTGGCGCCGCATTTGTCGCAGCGCTCGTCCGACGCTGAGACCGGCGCATCACAGTTTTGACAATTCATGGGTTCCAAACAATCGGTTAAAATCAATCTATGCTAGAAAAAGCCCGCGGTCGAACAAGGTTAAACTATTTTAGGTCTCCCCACAGGAACTGCGCGAGCGCAAGCGCGGTCAGCGCCGCCGTTTCAGCGCGGAGAATGCGCCGGCCGATATGCACCGGCTCGAAACTTTGTGATCTGGCGGCCGCGGCTTCTTCCATCGTAAATCCGCCTTCCGGTCCGACGGCGAGAAGCACTGCTTTGGCTTCGCGATGCCTTTGGTAAACTTGCTGCAGGGATTGATCCGTCTCCTTCTCCCAAAATATCAGCTTCAGGATATCCGGCCATGGTTGACTGACCAACCTGGGAAAATCACAAAGCGGCAAAATTTCCGGCACGCGCGTCCGGCCGCACTGTTTTGCCGCGCTCACGGCGATCTTCTGCCAACGCTCGGTTCGCTTGCCAATCTTTTCCGCATCCAACTTGGGCACGGCATACTCCGAGGTAAAAGGCACGATCCTTTGCACGCCGAGCTCGGTCGCTTTCTCGACGACGAAGTCGATTTTTTCTCCCTTGGTCAGGCCGACGGCCAAAGTGATTGGCAGCGCCGATTCCCGCGCGGTTTCATAAGAGCGCAGAATTTTAAGCTCGCCCTGCGCCGCATTCAGGGATTCGATCACGGCGTCATGCTCCCAGCCCGAATCGTCGAACACGGTGATCGAGTCGCCGGCGCGCAGACGCAAGACTCGGCCCAAATGCGCAAGCTCCTGACCGTCGATAACGCCGCGACCCCCGTGAATCTTTTCTTTCGGCAGAAAAAAGCGCGCCATAAGGATTTAATCTTTTCGTTGCAGCAGCAAAGTCACCCATTCCTGCCTGCGCCGCCGCTCCAGGACGCGAAATTTTTCTCCGAAACATTGAACCATGGCGCCCGCTTTCTGATACAGGATTCCCGACAAAATGAGATATCCCGCGGGCCCTACCCGTCTTTGCAATGCTTCGGCAAGTCCGCCAATCGTCTCCGCGGTGAGATTAGCGACCACCACTGTGAAGGTTCGTCTGATCGAGCTTAGCTTCGTCGCGCTTAGACCCACTTTCTCCGCAACTCGGTTGACCCGCAAATTTTCAGCGGCGACTTTAACGGCCACAGGGTCATTATCGATGGCGCGGATTTCGCTCGCGCCCAATAGCGCCAAGGCGATGGCAAGTATTCCCGAGCCCGTACCGACGTCCAAACCGGTAAATTTGCCGGCGCCGATCCGCGCGCGGACCCTTTCGAGAAATTCCATGCAAGCGCGCGTGGTCGCATGCGTACCGGTGCCGAAGGCCATGCCCGGCTCGATCGTAATCACCTGGCGGCGGCGAAAATGCGGCGGCGTGAGCCACGGCGGTGTGACCCAAAAACTCTCGCCGACACGCCGCGGCTTGATGAAGCGTTTCCATGACTGTTGCCAATTTTCCTGCCGGATCACTTTCCATCGAAGCCGTGACTGGCGCGCCCGAGCCGCGTGCCGAGCATGAGCATCGACAAAACGCCGCACTTCGCGCCGCAACGCCGCATCCTTGCGCGAGCGCGGAAAGAAGGCATCCAAACCGTCGCGTTTCACGATAATACCGGGTGAGCCGCGTTCGATGACGAAGTTCGAAAACATATCGATATCCGCCGCGCCGGTGCGAATCGACAGTTGCAACCAAGATTGAGCCACGATTTTTTATGCCACAGCGGTGCCACCGGATCAATTGACGATCATCGACGCGCGGCGCCAACCGTCTTGTCAAAATCGCCGCTTCCAGATATTGAACAGAGCTGAAGTTGAAAGGAGCGATAATGAAATTAGCGGCGATCAAACCGAACGCGCTTGCGATTGTAAAAAACGAAACCCTGATCACAACCGGCGAGCTATTGCCCAAGGGATCGACGATGATCGATCTTATCACGGCTTATGACGGCATTAAGAGCAAATTGGACGCGCTGGCAACCGGCGGCAGCGGCGTGAGACTCGATGCCAAACTGCTCAAACCGCCCGTCGAAAATCCGTCGAAGATTTGGGCCGCCGCCGGCAATTACAAGCGCGGCAGCGCTGGATTGGGCGACGCCCGCGGACGAGGAACCGCCGCCAAAACCTCGCCGGAGGAACTGCTCGAAAATATTTTTCTGAAACCGCCGTCAGCGATCGCCGGGCCCGAAGATAATATTCTCATTCCTAAAAATGCCGAGTCGATCTTTCCCGAGTTGGAGCTTTGCGTGGTGATCGGCAAAAAGGCCCGTCACGTCAGCAAGGCGCGTGCCTTTGACGTGGTCTTCGGCTACACGATCATGCTCGACGTGACCGCGCGCGGCTACGGTTTGAGCAAGAATCTTTCCGGTACCCGCAACGTGCGCAAAGGCTTCGAAACCTTTGCCCCGATTGGACCGTGGATCACCACGAAAGATGAGATCGCCGATCCGCACAATCTATGGATGAAGCTTTGGATCAACGGCGAGCTCAAGCAATCGGCGAAAACCGACGCGATGATCAACGATATCGCCACACAGATCAGTTTCTTATCGGAAGTCACGACCCTGTTGCCGGGCGATTTGCTCACGACCGGCAATCCGGATTCGCCGGAATTCCAGGAAAAGCTCAAGCCGGGCGACGTTTTGAAATCCGAGATTGAAGGCATCGGCGCCATGAGCCTCGGCGTGGCGCGGCAGCAATAAATCTTTCACCGATAAAACGACTATGATACGCATCACGCCGTTTCACGGAGTTTTCTACAACCAAAAGAAAATTCGCGATCTAGCCAAGGTCGTGGCGCCGCCCTACGACGTTATTTCCAAAGAAGACCAGGAAAAACTCTACAAGAAATCGCCTTACAATTTCGTCCGGCTCGATCTGAGCCAGGAACCCGACGCGTACGATGCGGTCGCGCGAACGTTAAGCGAATGGCAAGCGCAGGGCATTTTGGAACGTGACGAAACGCCGGCGATTTATTTCTTGACGCAGCGCTTCAAACTTAAAAGCGGCGAACAAAAACTGCGCGCCGGCTTTTTCGCTCTCGTCGAGTTGCAAGATCTTTCCAGCGGCGATATCCGGCCGCATGAAAAAACCCTCGAGGCGCCTAAGGAAGACCGGCTAAAATTGATGCTCGCGACACAGGCGCAACTGAGCCCGATCTTCGCGCTCTATGCTCAGCCGAAGCCAACGATCAATCATCTGCTCGCGGTCGCCGTCGAAGGCGCACCGCCGCTTATCGAAATCGAACAGGATAATGGGGATGAATGCCGTCTGTGGCGCATCACGGATGCGGCGCTGATCGAAAAACTACAGCAGGAGATGAAAGACCAGTCGTTATTGATCGCCGACGGTCATCATCGTTACGAGGCGACGCTTAACTATCGCAATCACATGCGCACCGCGCGCGGCCAATGGAATGGCCGGGAGGCGTTCAACTACATCCTGACTTACTTCGCCAACGCGCAGGATGAAAACGTCGTGATCCTGCCGACCCATCGACTCGTGCGCGGCTACGCGCACACGCCGTTTATGGAGCTCGAAGAGACGCTGCAAACCTATTTCTACGTCGAACAGCATCCCAAGACGCCTGAAGGGAAAGTGTCATTTCTCAAGGCGCTCAAGAGCGCGGCCAAAAAACATCACGTCATCGGCGCCAGCTTCAAACGCGACCCGCGCTATTTGATTTTGCGGCTCAAGAACAAACGGATCATGCAGCGCCTGGCCAAAGATTTAAGCGCGCCGCTACGAGAGCTCGATGTGAGCACGCTACACCTACTTATTCTCGAACATATTCTTGGCATGCCCGCCGAGCAGCAAGTTAGCGAGGGTAACATCCGCTACACGCAGGATGAAGAGAGCGCGCTGCAAGCTTTGGAAAAAGAAGACTACCAGGCCGCTTTTATTCTCAACGCGACCAAGGCGGAAGAAATTCTCGCCATCGTCGCGACCGGAGAAAAGATGCCGCAGAAATCGACCTATTTTTATCCCAAGCTGCTTTCGGGTTTGATCGTCAACAAACTCGATCTTGACGAGCAGATCGAAACTGTGGCGCCGTAGAAATCAGAATTTAAAAGTAGTCTGCAGGTCAGGCTGCCGCGCCCCTCGAAAAAATAGGCAGGAGAGCATCAATAAATGAGCTACTCCCGCCTATTTGGAGGGTGAGTTTACTCTTTTAGCAAACGACTATTTCACGGCACCCGCTTTCCGTTCGACTTTTTCAAGCTCGAGAGTTCGATCGTCGCGTCGCTTCCCAGGAGCATAAAGTCAGCGCAGCGGCTTTACCAGTTGTCCATCTCCCGGCTTGCCGATAATTTTACCGTCTTGCATCACCGTCTTACCGCGGAGAATCGTGCGGATCGGCACGCCTTTTACTTTCCGGCCGTGATACGGCGTCCAGCCGACTTTGGTGTAAGTCGTCTCGTTGCTAATGACTTCTTCCTTGTTCATATCGACGATCACCATGTCGGCGTCGGAGCCGGGCAGAAGCACGCCTTTTTTCGGATATACGTTAAAAATCTTCGCGGCGTTGTAAGAAGAAATCCGCACTAAAGTATCGAGAGACAACTTGCCTTCGTTGACCGCGGTGAGAAATAGACTTAAGTAATCCTGAATCTGCGGCTCGCCGCCGGGGCAGCTCCACATGTCATGCCAGCCCTTGTCTTTTTCCTCCTTGGTGTGCGGCGCGTGGTCCGTGCCGATGATATCCACGGTGCCGTCGTTGATCGCTTGCCAAAGCGCGTCGACGTGCGCCGGTGGCACCCAAAAACCCAAGCAGTAGGGCCCCAGCTTTTCGACATTCTCCCAGGTGCCGAGAAACATCGCCCAGGGATTGACCTCGCAACTGCAAGGTCGGCCTTCATCCTTGGCGCGGCGCAGCATTGCCAACCCTTCCGGCGTGCTCATGTGCAAAATATGCAGCCGGGCGCCGAGCGCTTTTTGCATGCGAAACAACGTGCTCATCGCCGTATCCCAGATGATGCCGTCATAGTCGCGGTACGCTTTCGCGTAGGCTTGCGGGCTGCGATCCTCGCGTTTCCAGTAGCGTCCTTCGATCTCATCCATCAAATCCTGATCGTGCGGGTGCACCATCAAGGGCAAGCCGGTTTGGCCGACGGTTTCAAAACATTTGAACAGCTCGCCGTTGTTGTTGAGACCGATGCCGGGCATGTGCGGGTAATCCCGGCCGGTATCTTTGACCATGAAGATCTTGAACGCGAGCGGACCTTCTTTGGCGAGAGCGGGAATTTCGTCCGGCACGGTGCCGGACGGATTGTGATTGAAGTCGACGATCGCGTTTTTGCTGTGATGCTCGACCAGCGCGCGGTAGCGCTCGACGTTGGTCGTCGGCGGATTCACGTTGGGCATGCCGATCGAAAGGGTCACGCCGCCCGCGGCCGCGGCCATGGTCGCGGTGGTAATATCTTCTTTGTAGGTAAATCCCGGATCGCGGTGATGGGTATGCGTGTCGATCAAACCGGGAATCACTTTCATCCCTTTGGCCTCGATCACCGCCGCAGCCGTGTCGGGTAACACCGGCGGCTTGCCGAGCGCCGCAATTTTGCCGTCTTTGACCGCGATATCGGCGTCGACAAATCCGCCCGGCGTCCAAACCGCGCCGTTTTTAACCAGCAGATCGATTCCATCCATTAAATATATTTCTCCTTTCGTTCTAGCTCAAAAAGTTTTTATATGACCAGCAATTACGGCTGTCAACCATCCTTGACTCGATAACAGAAATCTGAAAATATTCTCGCGCTCTTGGCGACGACTCGGGTCAAGAATAAAATCCGGAGGAAAATCATGCTCAAGCAGTTCAGTTTTTTTCTGGCGCTATGCGCCGCGATAATTTTGAGCGCCGCGCCGCTCTATAGTCAGAGTGCCAGCCTCATCGCTGCCGGCAAAAAAGAAGGTAAAGCGGTCGTCTACGGATCGTTGGAATCGGACACCGCCGATGCGGCTTTCGGCACGTTTAAGAAAAAAACCGGCATCGACGTTGAATACTGGCGCGCGTCCGCAACTAAGGTCATGGACCGCGCGCTCAGCGAATACCGCGCCGGCAAACCGCTTTTCGATATTATCCTGACCAACGATAATCCGATGCAGATCATGTTCAAAGAAGGGCTTTTCGCCAAGTACGGTTCGCCGGCGACGAAAGAATTCACGCCGGAGTCGATCGATCCGAATCTCGGCCCGCGTTACCGCAACGTCGTCATCGGCGTGGTCTACAACAAAGACATAATCAAACCGGCCGATGCGCCCAAGTCTCTCGAAGACCTCGTCAAGCCCCAATACCGCGGCAAGCTTGTCATGCCCGACCCCACCCAGCACACGACGACCACACAATGGGTCGCCAGTTTGGACAAGCTCATGGGCAAGGAAAAGTCCGAGAAATTTATCCGCGACTTGGCCGCGCAAAAACCGATATTGGTGGAATCGCTCCTGCCGGCCGCCGAACGCGTCGCCACCGGCGAGACGCCGATCGCGATCACATACGTCAAGTACGTTTATACCTTCGGTCAAAGAGGAGCGCCGCTCGATTACGTCAGGTTGGGGAAATTCATGGGTGACGGACACTACCTGAGTTTAAACAGCAAATCGCCCCACGCCAACGCGGGTAAAGCGTTGATCGACTATTTTCTCAGCGCTGAAAACATGGCCGCGCTTGCGAAGCTTGGCGAGTTCGTAAATCGCAAAGGCATCTACCCGCCGCTGCCGGATGCCGACAAAATTCAGTTCGTCGAGATGTACGACCTCGACTCAAAGAAGTTCGCCGAGAAGAAGAAAGAATACCAGCAGATCTTCTTGCATTAGTTGGGTCGACTTGTGTCTGCAGACGAAAGAGCGCTAGCGGTCGAACCGTCTTGGACGACTGCCTGGAGCCGTTCCTGGCTCGGTGCCTTCTTGACCCAGCCGGTTAGTTGGGTGTTTCTCTTCGTCGGCGGCATTATTGCGTTCCTCAGTCTCTATCCGACTTTTTTTCTTTTTTACGGCAGTCTCACCGACGCGCCGCTCGGAGTGCCCGGGCACTTTACGTTGCAAAATTACGTGCGCGCCTACGGCGACGCCGAAGCCTATCCTTTACTGCTGAATTCGTTCATTTTCGGTCTCGGCGCATCGGGACTGTCGATCCTATTCGCGCTCGCATTGGCCTGGATTACGATCCGCACCAACGCGCCGTTTCGCCGCCTGTTTGAATTGACCGCGATCATTCCGAATATCCTGCCGCCGATTTTGGTTTCGATCTCTTGGGTGATGTTGCTCAATCCGAGCAACGGGCTGATCAACGGCTTATTCGTAAAGTTCTTGGGCTTGGAAAAGGGACCGTTCAATATCTATTCGATGCCCGGCCTGATTTTCGTCGAGTCGCTCATCTTAACGCCTCTGGCGTTTCTGATCGTCGCCGCGGCTTTGAAGAGCATGGACCCATCCCTGGAAGAATCAGCTAAAACCCTGGGATCGAATGAATTCGGCGTGATGCGCCGCGTCACTTTTCCTTTGATTCGTCCGGCGATACTCGCCGCGGGGACTTTGAATTTCGTCCGGGCGGTGGAAAGCTTCGATACGCCGGCGATCATCGCTCTGCCCGCGCGCATCGAAGTCTTCACGACAAAAATCTGGCGCGAAGCCCTGGGCTCGTTTCCGACCAATCATAATCTAGCCGCGGCGTACGGCGTCGGGATCCTCGGCGTCGCGCTCATCTTCGTCTACCTGTATCGCCGTTTCACTTCTCAAGTTGAAAACTATTCAACCGTTACCGGCAAAGGTTTTCGCCCGCACCAAATCGATTTGGGTCCGTGGCGTTATGCCGCGTCGGGCCTGGCGCTGTTGCTGCTCATTTTGTTGGTCGTGTTGCCGATCCTGGTATTGCTGCTGGTCGCCTTGCTGCCGTACTATCACGTGCCGACCTGGCAAACCTGGCAGCATCTGACTCTGGACCATTTCCGCTACGTGTGGGCAACGCCGCGCGTCCACAAGGCTTTCGCCAATAGCCTCTTTCTTGCCCTGGTCGGCGCCACGGCCTGCATGGTCCTCGCTTCGCTGGCGTCCTACATCACAGTGCGCACCAAAATCGCGGCGCGCGGTGTCATCGAGGGATTGGTATTTATCCCCTGGGCCTTCCCTGGCACCGCGATGGCGTTGGGCCTGCTTTGGGCGTACGTCGATTTTCCGATTCCGATTTACGCGACGATTTGGATCATCCTGATAGCCTACGTCACCCGCTTTTTGCCTTACGGTCTCAGAGCCGTAACCAGCACCATTATTCAGGTTCATAAGGAACTCGAAGAAGCCTCGATCGTCTGCGGCGCCGGTTTTTTGGCCACTTTTCGCCGCGTGTTGATCCCGATGATGCGTCCCGGCGTGATGGCCGGATGGATCATCTTGGTAACAATTTTCATGCGCGAGTTCAGCGCGACGCTATTTCTTTATAGCCCCGGCTCAGAGCCGCTCGGCCCGCTGCTTTATTTTCTTTATCTCGACGGCATGCGCGGCCGCGTCGCCGCCATCGGCCTCGTGATCTCGGTGATCTCGGTGATCTTGATCGCCATCGCCCAACGCTATTCGCGTTGGGAAACAAAATAAGCGAAGATAGAAATTCGATGATCGCGGCAATCTTCGATCCTCGACCTAAATGCAACCAAGGAGGAGACGTGGAAAAGTTATTTTTAACCGTCGGCTGCGGCAACTACGATCGCACTTTCGCGCTGCGCACCGGCGACGTGCAGGCGGAAGGAATTCGGATCAATTACATACCGCTGGAAGCGGAAGAGATTTTTTGGCGCATGGGCCATCATCAGGAATTCGACGTTTCGGAGATGTCGCTGTCGAATCATGTCACGATGATCAGCCGCGGCAACTCGCCCTTCGTCGCGATTCCGGTTTTTCCCTCGCGTTTTTTCCGCCACTCCTGCGTGTTCATCAATACGGACTCCGGCATCAAGACACCGGCCGACTTCAAAGGCAAAAAGATCGGCGCGCCGGAATATTCGATTACCGCGGCGGTTTGGATTCGCGGGTTTTTAAATGATGACTACGGCGTGAAGACGTCCGACATGCATTGGTTCACCGGCGGCCAGGAAGACCCCGGCAGAAAAGAGCGGGTGAAACTGGCGTTGCCACCGGAGATCGAGCTCGACCCGATCGCCGACGACAAGACTTTAAACGGCATGCTCGAAAGCGGCGAGATCGACGCCTTGATTTCCGCGCGCGCCCCTTCTTCCTTCGCCAAAGGCTCGCCCAAGGTGAAGCGTCTGTTCCCGAACTATAAAGACGTCGAGATCGATTACTACCAGCGCACCAAGATTTTTCCGATCATGCACGTGCTGGTCATCAAGAAAGAAGTCTTCGAGAAAAATCCCTGGATAGCGCGCAGCCTCTACAAAGCCTTCTGCGCAGCCAAGGACATCGCGATCAAGAACATGCACATTTCAAATACCCTGGCCTGCACTCTGCCCTGGCTGCCCTACGAACGCGAGCAATTGCGCGAAATCTTCGGCCCCGACTGGTGGCCCTACGGCGTCGAAGCCAACCGCCATTTGCTCGAACACCTGATTCGCTACATGGGCGAGCAAGGATTGCTCGCGCGCAACGTCACCGTCGAAGACATTTTCACCCCCAACGTGCTCGGAGAATTTAAGATCTAAAAACCGAAGATTGAGGATCGAGGAGAGAAGATCGATCCTCTTTCTATCTTCCATCTACCTTTCTCCATCGTCGATTTTTCACCCTCGACTTTCATGCTTTTAAACCGAAAAGCCTCACGCTTGATCCGCTCCGCTCGCCTCGCCCATCTTGCCACCGCCGATGCGAAGCACCAGCCGCACGTCGTGCCGATCTGCTTCGTCTTCGACGGCAAGGGCTTTTACTCGGCGATCGACGAGAAACCGAAACGGACCGTTGCTGCAAAGCTCAAACGGTTGAGCAACATTCGGGAGAATCCGCGGGTCTCGCTCGTCATCGATCGCTACCATGAGA
>Ga0075426_10003915_pt1 | contig 10602 bp, 5 predicted proteins | sample SoiMethybrSBSTD5_FD_75304 | JGI IMG/M metagenome (GOLD analysis project Ga0075426, IMG submission 75304) | Bulk soil microbial communities from a Populus tree surrounding site in Tennessee, USA - Soil MetaG P. TD hybrid SBSTD5 | ecosystem: Environmental > Terrestrial > Soil > Tree plantation...
CTCGCCCTCGGTCGCGGCCTTGACGTTGCCGCGCGGGTCGAGCGCGAGGCCGAGCGACTTGATCATGCCCTCCTGCACCGGCGACACGAAACCCATCGCCAGCAGCACGAGGTCGGCGTCGAGCTCGAACTCGGTGCCGGGCACTGGCTTGAACTTGTCGTCCACCTGCACGCAGTGCAGCTTCTTCACCTGGCCGTTCTCGCCGGTGAACTTCTGCGTCAGCACCGAGAACTCGCGCTTGGCGCCTTCCTCGTGGCTCGACGAGGTGCGCAGCTTGAGCGGCCAGTCCGGCCAGGTCAGCAGCTTGTTCTCCTTCTCGGGCGGCATCGGCATGATCTCGAAATTGGTGACCGAGAGGGCGCCCTGCCGGATCGAGGTGCCGATGCAGTCGGACCCGGTGTCGCCGCCGCCGATCACCACCACGTGCTTGCCGTTGGCGAGGATCGGCTCGGCGCTGCCGGCAGGCTCGCCGGACACCCGGCGATTCTGCTGCGGCAGGAAGTCCATCGCGAAATGGATGCCCTTGAGATCGCGGCCGGGGATCGGCAGATCGCGGCCCGCTTCGGCGCCGCCCGCCAGCACGACCGCGGCGTGCTCGTCGACGAGCTTCTCGGCTGCGAGATCGACGCCGACATGCACGCCGCAATGGAAGGTCACGCCTTCGGCTTCCATCTGCGCGACCCGGCGGTCGATGTAGTGCTTCTCCATCTTGAAGTCCGGGATGCCGTAACGCAGCAGGCCGCCGGGCTTGGCGAGTTTCTCGTACACGTGCACGTCATGGCCGGCGCGCGCGAGCTGCTGCGCGCAAGCGAGGCCAGCCGGACCGGAGCCGATGATCGCCACGCGCTTGCCGGTCTTGTGCGCCGGCGGCTGCGGCTCGATCCAGCCTTCCGCGAAGGCGCGGTCGGCGATCGCGCATTCGATCGTCTTGATGGTGACGGGATTGTCCTCGAGGTTGAGCGTGCAGGCGGCCTCGCATGGAGCCGGGCAGACGCGGCCGGTCACCTCGGGGAAATTGTTGGTCGAGTGCAGGTTGTGCGCGGCGGTCTTCCAGTCGCCGGCGTAGACGAGATCGTTCCAGTCCGGGATCTGGTTGTTCACCGGGCAGCCGGTGTGACAATACGGAATGCCGCAGTTCATGCAGCGCGCCGCCTGGTCGCGCGTCTCCTTCTCGCTCAACGGAAGGACGAACTCGTTCCAGTGGCGCACGCGCTCGTCGACCGGCGCGTAGTCGCGGTCGACGCGGTCGAATTCGAGGAAGCCGGTAATCTTACCCACTGATCGCAAGCCCCAGTCGCATGTCCATGGTTGCGCGCGACCGAGCATCGGCCGCTGCCGCGCGAGCGCCGGCGCCGACCGCAAGGCAGCAGTCAGCGCGCCGGCAACAATTCCAGAGAACCGCCCGCATCCGCCGCTACTCGGCCGCCTGCATCGCGGCCGCCTTGTCCCTGGCAAGCTCGGCGAGCGCGCGGCGGTACTCGACCGGCATCACCTTGCGGAACTTGGGCAGATACGCGTCCCAGTGTGCGAGGATATGGGCGGCGCGACCCGAGCCCGCAAAGCGCGCGTGGCGCGAGATCAGGAAGTGCAGCCGCGCAGCGTCATACCGCGTCATGTCGGACAGCACGTCCACCCGGCCATGCGCCCCGAGATCGGCCGCATGGCCGTATTCGCGGGCGTTGATCGCCTCCTCGTCCGGCACCGGCTCGAGCTCCACCATCGCGAGATTGCAGCGGCTCGGGAAGCTCCCATCCTCGTCGAGCACGTAAGCAACGCCGCCCGACATGCCGGCCGCGAAGTTGCGTCCGGTCGGACCGAGCACCACCACGATGCCGCCCGTCATGTACTCGCAGCAGTGATCGCCGGCGCCCTCGATGACCGCCATGGCGCCCGAATTGCGCACCGCGAAGCGTTCGCCGGCGATGCCGCGGAAATAGCACTCGCCCGCGATGGCGCCGTACAGCACCGTGTTGCCGACGATGATCGAATCCTCGGGCGTGACGCCCGAGTCGGCGGGTGGCCGCACGATGATGCGCCCGCCCGAGAGGCCCTTGCCGACATAGTCGTTGGCCTCGCCCTCGAGCTCGAGCGTGACCCCGCTCGCCAGCCAGGCGCCAAAACTCTGGCCGGCCGTTCCGGTGAGCTTCACGTGGATGGTGTCGTCGGGAAGCCCCTCGTGGCCGTAGCGCTTGGCGATCTCGCCGGAGAGCATCGCGCCGGCGGTGCGGTCGGTGTTCTTGATCGTGGTGACGATGCGCACGGGCGCGCCGCGGTCGAGCGCCGCCTGGGATTCGACAATCAGCCGGCGGTCGAGAATCGTGTGGATCTTGTGATCCTGCGGCTCGCTGCGATAGATCGCGACACCTGGGCCCGCCTCGGGCTTGGTGAACAGGCGCGAGAAGTCGAGCCCCTTGGCCTTCCAGTGCGCCACCATGGCGCGCTGGTCGAGCATCTGCATCTGGCCGACCATCTCGTCGAACTTGCGGTAGCCGAGCGCGGCCATCATCTCGCGCACTTCCTCGGCGACGAAGAAGAAGTAGTTGATGACGTGCTCGGGCTGGCCCTTGAAGCGCTTGCGCAGCACCGGGTCCTGGGTCGCGACCCCGACCGGGCAGGTGTTGAGGTGGCACTTGCGCATCATGATGCAGCCGGCCGCGATCAGCGGGGCGGTGGCAAAGCCGAACTCGTCCGCCCCGAGCATGGCGCCGACCACGACGTCGCGGCCGGTGCGGATGCCGCCGTCGACCTGCACCGCGATCCGCCCGCGCAGGCGGTTGGCGACCAGCGTCTGATGCGTCTCGGCGAGCCCGATCTCCCACGGGCTGCCGGCGTGCTTGATCGAGGTGAGCGGAGAGGCGCCGGTGCCGCCCTCGAAGCCCGCGATGGTGACGTGATCGGCGCGCGCCTTCGAGACGCCGGCCGCGACGGTGCCGACGCCTACTTCGGACACCAGCTTGACCGAGACGTCGCCGGTCGGGTTGACGTTCTTCAAGTCGAAGATGAGCTGCGCCAGGTCCTCGATCGAGTAGATGTCGTGGTGCGGCGGCGGCGAAATGAGCCCGACGCCCGGCGTCGAGTGGCGCACTTTTGCGATGATCTTGTCGACCTTGTGCCCGGGCAGCTGGCCGCCTTCGCCGGGCTTGGCGCCCTGCGCCATCTTGATCTGCATCACGTCGGAGTTGACCAGATACTCGGCGGTGACGCCAAAGCGTCCCGACGCGACCTGCTTGATCGCCGAGCGCATCGAATCGCCGTTCGCCAGCGGCTTGAAGCGATCGGATTCCTCGCCGCCCTCGCCGGTGTTCGACTTGCCGCCGATCCGGTTCATGGCGATGGCGAGGGTGGTGTGCGCCTCGCGCGAGATGGAGCCGAACGACATCGCGCCGGTCGAGAAGCGGCGCACGATGTTCTTCGCCGGCTCAACCTCCTCGAGCGGCACCGGCTTGCGACCATCGTCCTCGGCGCCCTTGATGCGGAACAGGCCGCGGATGGTGAGCAGGCGCTCGGCCTGCTCGTTCACGACCTTGGCGAACGCCTTGTACTGATCGAGCGAGTTGCCGCGCACCGCGTGCTGCAGGGCGGCGACCGTCGCCGAGGTCCACACGTGGTCCTCGCCGCGCAGGCGCAGCGCATACTCGCCGCCGACGTCGAGCGCCTCGCGGTAGACCGGCGAGTCGCCGAACGCGTCGCGATGGCGCCGCACGGTCTCCTCGGCGATCTCGTCGAGCGAGACGCCCTCGATGCGGGTCGCGGTGCCGGTGAAATACTCGGCGACGAAATCGGACTTGAGCCCGACCGCGTCGAAGATCTGCGCGCCGCAATAGGACTGGTAGGTCGAGATGCCCATCTTGGACATCACCTTGAGCAGTCCCTTGTCGATCGACTTGATGTAGCGCTTGACGATCTCTTTCTCATCCAGCTTCTGAGGCAGCTCGTCCCGCATGGCAACGAGCGTCTCGAAGGCGAGATACGGGTTGATCGCCTCGGCGCCGTAGCCGGCGAGGCAGGCGAAATGGTGCACCTCGCGCGGCTCGCCCGACTCCACCACCAGGCCGACCGACATGCGCAGGCCCTGCCGGATCAGGTGATGATGCACGGCCGCGCAGGCGAGCAGCGACGGAATCGGAATGCGGTCGGAGCCGGCGTGGCGGTCCGACAGAATGATGATGTTGATGCCGTCGTGCACGGCCTTCTCGGCCTGCGCGCACAGCGCGGCGAGCGCCTGCTTCATGCCGGGGGCGCCGGCGTCGACTCCCCACGTCGTGTCGAGGGTGAGCGAGCGGAAATGGGAGTCGCTCATCGCCGAGATCGAGCGGATCTTCTCCAGGTCGGCGTTGGTCAGGATCGGCTGGCGTACCTCGAGGCGCTTGATGGTCGACAGGCCCTCGAGGTCGAACAGGTTCGGCCGCGGCCCGATGATCGAGACGAGGCTCATGACCAGCTCCTCGCGGATCGGGTCGATCGGCGGATTCGTGACCTGGGCGAAGTTCTGCTTGAAGTAGGTGAACAGCGGCTTCGGGCGGTCGGACAGCGCCGAGATCGGCGTGTCGTTGCCCATCGAGCCGACTGCTTCCTCGCCGGTGGTGCCCATCGGCGACATGAGGATCTTGAGATCCTCCTGGGTGTAGCCGAAGGCCTGCTGGCGATCGAGCAGCGAGAGGTTCGAGAGCGCCGGACGGCTCTTCGCCTTCGGCAGGTCCTCGAGCACGATCTGCGTGTTCTTCAGCCACTCCTTGTAGGGATGGCTGTTGGCGAGCTGGGCTTTGATCTCCTCGTCCGGGATCAGCCGGCCCTCCTCGAGGTCGACGAGCAGCATCTTGCCGGGCTGCAGCCGCCACTTGGTGACGATGTCCTTCTCGGCGATCGGCAGCACGCCCATCTCGGACGCCATGATGATGCGGTGGTCGCGCGTGACGAGGTAGCGTGCCGGACGCAGCCCGTTGCGGTCGAGCGTCGCGCCGATCTGCCGGCCGTCGGTGAATGCGATCGCCGCCGGTCCGTCCCACGGCTCCATGAGCGCGGCATTGTACTCGTAGAAGGCGCGCCGCTCCTCGTCCATGAGCGGATTGCCGGCCCACGCTTCCGGGATCATCATCATCACGGCATGCGCGAGCGGATATCCACCCTGCACCAGGAATTCGAGCGCGTTGTCGAAGCACGCGGTGTCGGACTGTCCCTCGTAGGAGATCGGCCACAGCTTGTGGATATCGTCGCCGAGCAGCGGCGAGCGCGCCGAAGACTGGCGCGCCGCCATCCAGTTGAGATTGCCGCGCAGCGTGTTGATCTCGCCGTTGTGCGCGATCATCCGGTAAGGATGCGCCAGCGACCAGGTCGGGAAGGTGTTGGTGGAGAAGCGCTGGTGCACCAGCGCCAGCGCGCTCTCGAAATCGGGATCGCGCAGGTCGGGGTAGTAGGTGCCGAGCTGGTCGGCGAGGAACATGCCCTTGTAGATCACGGTGCGGCACGAGATCGACACCGGATAGTAGCCCGACGCACGCCGCTCGTAACGGCGATAGAACGCGCCCGAGATCGTCTTGCGCAGGATGTAGAGCCGGCGCTCGAACACGTCCTCCGGCAGCGTCTCCTTGCCCTGGCCGATGAACACCTGGCGGTGCAGCGGCTCGGTCGGCTTGACCGATTCCCCGAGCGTCGAATTGTCGGTCGGCACGTCGCGCCAGCCGAGGAGCCGCATGCCTTCCGCGGCGATGACGTCCTCGTAGATCTCGACGATCTCCTGCCGCCGGTCCTTGTCATGCGGCAGGAACAGGACGCCGACCGCATATTGCCCGGGCGCCGGGAGGGCGAAGCCGAGCTCGGTCGCCTTCTTGGCGAAGAACTTGTGCGGGATCTGGGTGAGAATGCCGGCACCATCGCCCGCGCGCGGATCGGCGCCCACGGCGCCGCGGTGCTCCAGGTTGAGCAGAATGGTGAGCGCGTCGGAGACGATCTGGTGCGACTTGCGGCCCTTGATGTCGGCGATGAAGCCGACGCCGCAGGAATCCTTGTCGAACGCCGGGTCGTACAGGCCGCGCGCGGGAGGCACGCCCGGGTCGGCCGTCGCGGGCGAGCCAGGCACGGCCATGCGTTTCACGTCGCGCTTCGTCACCGAAGCGGCGTGTCGCGCATGCTCCTGACCGGCCCGTGTCGTGCCCATCTCCGTCCTCGCTTCGCGCTGCGGCAGCCTTGCCCGCTGGCGCACCAACCTCGCGCGCGGTGCCTGAGCGGCGCCGCGATGCGAGGCGAACCATGTCGTGCCGGGCAGCCGTGCCGCCGTTCTGGCCTAACAGCGTGGCCGCTCGTTTCGGCGCCCCACATGCGACCCAGCATCCTCGCCGCATTCCCGCGCGCCGATCAGCAGGAATGGCTTGCGGCCGGTCGCGGGCCGCCCGTATGGGACAGCAATGCTGTCCTAACTCACCTTGCCAAAATCCTGCCACGGAAACAAGGGTTCGCCACGCCTGAATCGCGCTTTACGGGGCTTTTGTTGCCGCGGCCTGGTTAACGCACCAAGAGGACCACGGACGGCGTACAGGTGCAACGCCGTTCTGCGTCGGAGGTGCCGTTCTGGCACTCGCAAGCGCGATTCCGGTCCGGATTCGACGCTTTGGGCGCCCGCGTCGGCCGGAGCAGCACCTTGATCGGCATGACTGCACCGAGGAGGCGGTATGGACTTCGCGAGTGACAATGCGGCGGGCGTCGCGCCAGCCGTCCTCGACGCCATCCTGGGAGCCAATCCGGGCTTTGCGCTCGGTTACGGCAACGACGATCTGACACACGCGCTCGAGCGCCGGATGAGCACGCTGTTTGGCCGCGAGCTCGCCGTCTTCCTGGTTGCGACCGGCACCGCCGCCAATTCGCTCGCGCTTGCCCATCTCACCCCGCCCTGGGGCGGCGTGCTCTGCCATACCGAGGCGCACATCGCCACGGACGAGTGCGGGGCGCCGGAATTCTTTGGTGGCGGCATCAAGCTGATCGGCCTCCCGGGCGTCGGCGGCAAGCTGGAGCCTGCCGCGCTCACCGCGGCGATTGGCCACCACAGTGGGCACAGGCCGCATGCCGTCCAGGCCAGGACCCTGTCGCTCAGCCAGGTGACCGAAGCCGGAACCGTGTACACGGTCGAGGAGGTCCGCGCTCTGGCCGCAGTTGCCCACGCGCACGGACTTTCAGTCCACATGGACGGCGCGCGTTTCGCCAATGCGCTCGCGCGCCTCGGCGCAAGCCCGGCCGCGATGTCCTGGCAGGCCGGCATCGACGCGCTGTCGTTCGGGGCCACCAAGGGTGGCGCGCTTGCCGCCGAGGCGGTCGTGATCTTCGACGCCAAGGCGGCCGACGCCATGCACGAGCGGCGCAAGCGGGGCGGCCATCTCGTCTCCAAGCATCGCTTCCTGGCAGCACAGTTCGCCGCATTTCTCGCCGACGACAACTGGCTCGCCTGGGCGAGCCACGCCAACCGCATGGCGGCGCGGCTCGCGGACGAGCTTGCGGCGCGCCGGCTCGCGCCGGTGTGGCCGGTCGAAGCCAATCTGGTCTTCGTCGTGCTGCCGGGCGCCACCGATGCGCGCCTGCGGGCGGCGGGCGCGCGCTATTACGCCCGCGCGAGCCAGAGCCTGCCGGATGGGATCGTCATCCGGGACGGCGACGTGCTGGCCCGCCTCGTGACCTCGTTCGCCACGACCCAGGCTGAGATCGAGCGTTTCGTCACCGTCGCGGCCGGCTGATGCCGCACCGCGGCCCCAGCGGCGCCGCATTCCGGGCTTTGATGAAGCGGGATCAGCACGCGCCGAGCCGGTGGTCGCGATGCGCGATGGCGCATGACGGGCCGGCCGTAATGGAGGGGAGCTCATCATGCGACTGCGCGCCTTGTTCATGCTGTGCGGAACCTCGCTCGCGCTTGCGGGCGCCGCCGCGGCCGAGCCTGCCGGCCCGCCGCCAATCGTCGCCGCCGGGCTGCCACCGGGCCAGATCATGGCGATCGTGCGCGCCAGCGGCTTCGATCCGATCGGCCGGCCGGTGCGCAACGGCAACGTCTATGCGGTGCTGGCGCTCGATCCTTACGACGTCGAGTACCGCATGGTCGTCGATGCCCGGACTGGGCGCACCGTCACGGTGAGGGAGATCGCACGGCCTGCGGGCCCATACGAACCCGTACCGCGCTTCGGCCGCGTGTTCGCCGGCCCCGCGGAGGGACCTGCGATGCGGCCGCCGCACGATGTGCCGCATGCTCCGGCGGCCGCGCCGCACGGTGCGCCGACGCCGCAGCGATCCGCTGCAACGACCGCGCCAGTCCCGCCCAAGAAGGCCGACGAAACCGCCCTGCCGCTGCCGCGCCCGCGGCCTTACGTGATGGACGCGACGCGCTCGACGCCGGCCGACGCGCCGGCCGCTCCAGCGCGCGCAGCCGATGCGCAACCGGCGGCGTCAGCCGACGCGGCCGCGAGCGAAAAAACGCCGGAGCCGCAGCCGCCGGCCGATCCGCCGACGGGCAGCATCGCGCAATAGGCGCAAAATAAAAGCGCCCCGGACAATCCGGGGCGCTCCCTCTCACGTTGCCTGAGCGTATCAGGCAGCCTGGGCGTCAATGACCTTGGGCTTGGCGCTGCCGATCGCGATCCGACGCGGCTTGGCTGCTTCCGGGACCTCGCGGACGAGGTCGACATGGAGCAGGCCGTTCTCGAGCGAAGCGCCTCTGACCTCGACATGCTCGGCCAGCTGGAACACGCGCTCGAAGGCTCGCGCCGCGATGCCCTGATAGAGCACCTCGCCTTTGGCCTCGTTGGCCTTGGCCTTCTCGCCCTTGATCGTCAGCGTGTTCTCCTTCGCCTCGATCGAAATCTCGGACTCGGAGAAGCCGGCGACCGCGACCGTAATGCGATAGGCGTTCTCGCCGGTTCGCTCGATGTTGTAGGGCGGGTAGGTCGAGCCGTTGCCTTCGAAGCCCGCGACCTGGTCGAGCATCGAGAAGAGTCGGTCGAAACCGACGGTCGAACGATAGAGGGGAGCAAGATCGAACGTACGCATGGCATATCCTCCTTGAGCGACATGCAGGGTCCGCCCGAAGGGGCCGGACCGGTTGGAAATACGCAGGCCATCGGCCCTGCGCCACCTGGAGATGGGAGGGCCAAAACGGGTTTGCAAGAGGGACCCGGCGCCCTTCGGTTCAACCGATTTTTCCCTTGGTTAACAAGGGTTAACCGGGACAACAGCGGAGAGATAATCCAGGGGCAGCCGGACAGCGTGGACGGGTGCTGTGCGGGGCGTTGAGGAGACCCGGCGGGCTGCTATAACGAATCGCGATCTCACTGATGCGCGAATCGCGATCCCCTGATCTCTCGCCTGCATGAGACTCATCTCGATCCCCGCCAATCCGGCTCCCGACGGCGCCGTCACGGCGATGCTGCAGACGCCGGACGGCGTCTCCTTGCGGTATGCGCGCTGGGCGCCGCCACCCGGCCGCAAGGGGACCGTGTGCATCTTCCAGGGCCGGGCCGAATTCATCGAGAAATATTTCGAGGTGGTGCGCGACCTGCACGCCCGCGGATTCGCGGTCGCGACCCTGGACTGGCGCGGGCAGGGGCTTTCGGAACGCGCGCTGCGCGACCGCTACCGCGGGCATATCGCAAGCTTCTCCGAATACGCCGCCGATCTCGAGACTTTCATGAAACAGGTGGTGATGCCCGATTGCCCGCCGCCGTTTTTCGCGCTCGGCCACTCGATGGGCGGTGCCGTCCTGCTGCGGGCGGTGGCCGAAGGACACCGCTGGTTCGACCGCATCGTGCTCAGCGCCCCGATGATCCGCCTCACCGAACGCCGCCTGCTCGGGGTCGCGCCAGCGTTCGCGCGCTTCCTGCGGGCGACCGGGCGCGGCGGGGGCTACGTGCCGGGCGGTGGGCCGACCGTGCTCGCCATGCGTCCCTTTGCGGGCAATCCGGTCACCAGCGATCCGGTGCGCTATGCGCGCGTGGTCGCGGTGCTCGAGGAGGAGCCCACGCTTGGCCTCGGTTCGCCAACGATCGCGTGGTGCGACGCCGCGTTCCGGACCATGGCGCAGTTCCGCCCCGTGTCCTATCCGTCGCGGATCCGCCAGCCGATCCTCATTATCGCGGCCGGCCGCGACCATCTCGTGTCGACGCCCGCCATCGAGACCTTTGCGATCCATCTGCGCGCCGGCTCGCACGTGGTCATACCGGGCGCCCAGCATGAGCTCCTCATGGAGCAAGATCAGTTTCGCGCCCAATTCTGGGCCGCGTTCGACGCCTTCATTCCGGGCACGCCGCTGTACTCGAAATGAGCGATCAAAAAGGAGGGTGAGCCATCACCCTTTGAGCGCCGCCATCGCGGCCGTGTGCACGCGGGCATCGCCCGCCGCAACGATGCGGCCGCCGGCGGCCGCCGAGCCGCCTTCCCACGTCGTGATGAGCCCGCCGGCTCCGGTGATGATCGGCATCAGCGCCATCACGTCGTGGGGCTTGAGCTCGGTCTCGATGACGAGGTCGAGGTGGCCGGCCGCCAGCAGGCAGTAGGCGTAGCAGTCGCCCCCATAGCGCGAGAGCCGCACCTTGGCCTCGACCTCGGTGAAGCGTGCGCGATCCGCGGCATTCATCA
>Ga0075426_10003917_pt1 | contig 10600 bp, 11 predicted proteins | sample SoiMethybrSBSTD5_FD_75304 | JGI IMG/M metagenome (GOLD analysis project Ga0075426, IMG submission 75304) | Bulk soil microbial communities from a Populus tree surrounding site in Tennessee, USA - Soil MetaG P. TD hybrid SBSTD5 | ecosystem: Environmental > Terrestrial > Soil > Tree plantation...
GGAAGCATCAGGATCCAGGCGCACGCCGCGATGCCCCAGATCGCAATGGTGGCGACGACGAGCCAGTAGAGCGCGCGGGATCCGCCGTGGGTGACGAGCGTCGCGATGATGGTGGCGGCCACACCGGCCGCCGGCAGCTTCGTCTGCAGGGGGACCGCCGAGCAGGAAGGGCCGGCAGCGGCGGTCTCGAAGCCGGCGACGGTCGGAAGCAGCGAACCGCGCGTGAGGTCGGCGCCCGCGCCCAGGCGGCAATCGACGAGCCTGTGCGCCTCCAGCCGGCCGGCGACCAGCGCCAGCACCGGATCGGGCGACAGGTCGGTCGTGAAGTTGCGCGAGATGGTGTGCCCCACGGCGGTGATCGCCGACGGCGTGGTCAGGTGTACGAGCTTATCCGTCACGCCCCGGGTCACGGCCGCCTGGCGGACGTCGGCGGCGGTCGTGACCGGCCCCTGGCTCGGGTCGAGATACCACTGCACGGTGCGGCCGGTGAGCGCAACGCGGCCGGCGGGAAAGACGCCGCTGCCGCCGCTGACGTCGTAGGGCACCGGGGCCGGGTTCGAGATCTCGATCCCGCCGAGCGAGCGCACGATCGACCCGGCCTGGGCGAGCTGCATCAGAAGGACATGGTTGACGGGAAGGCCCAGGTCCTGCTCGAGCAGCCCGATCACGCCCGCCACGCCCTCGACGCGCACCACGTCACGCAGCTGCTGCGACCCGTTCACCAGGACGGTGGAGGGCACGGTCAGGATCTCGACGGCGTGCCGGGTCGTGTCGATCCGGGTCAGGATCACCGCCCCGGCGACGCGGCCGTTCGAGTCCACCCCGGCGACGAGCGTCGTCTGCCGCGGCGCCCCGACCGGTGCCGGAGTGAGCGCGCGCTTCACCGATCCGCCCACGCGGCCGTTCGAGACCCGCAGCTCGTGCGAGAGGCGCCCGTACTGGTACCAGGCCAGGCCCACTCCGACGGCGACGAGCGTCCAGACGACCAGGAAGGCCATCAGCCAGCGGCGGCGCCGGCGCTTGCTCGGAATGCGGTATCCGGTTCCGGACGGGGCCGCCCGGGCGACGTCCGGCTCGGGCGGGACCAGGGGCGTTCCCGACGGGGTGCTCCCGTCCTTCACTCGCCCATGGCCGCTCACGCGAACCGCCTCACCATGCCCCGACCTCCCCCACAACCTGGTCGATGCGGACACAGATTAATTCCCTGGAGATGGCCACGTCAACCGGCCCACCTCCTCGGGTTGCGGGCAGAGACACGGATGCGGCCGGCGGCGCTCGGGGCCATGGTTACGGCCGCCACCTCCTCCGCCCTGCCGGTGCGGGAGCGCATGCGTGATCGCACGCGCCAGGAAGCGCACCGGCGTCTCGTAGCGGACGAGCACGCACAGGCCCACCATCAGCGCAGTCAGCAAGAGGACGTATTCGATGGTTGCCTGGCCACGATGCATGTATCGAGCCTAGGGATGCCGGCGTTACACGTGGGTGACGACCTGTGCCGAATTCGTCACAGCCCCGACAACGAGCCTGCGACGGTCAGCAGCACCGCCGCGACCAGCGGCAGGAGCGCGGCGGGCACGAGCACGAACACCACGACGACGAGCACCCGCGGCCCGGCCTTCGCCGCGCGCTCCTGCACCTGGCGCGCCCGCTGCGTCCTGGCCCGATCGGCCTGGCGGCGCAGCGATTCGGCCAACGGGACGCCGAGGCGGTCGCTCAGCCGCAGGGTCAGCGCGAGCTGCGCGAGCGACGGCGACCCCGTTCGGGCGGCGAGGTCGCGCAGCTCGTCCGCACGCGGCCGGCCGAGGGCGATGTTGGCGTGGGCCAGCTCGAGCTCGGCGCCCAGCTCACCGCCGACCGCCTCCCCCGCTCCGCGCAGCGACGCGTCCAGGCCGACGCCCGCGGCGACCGTGCTCGCCACCAGCTCGACCAGCTCCGGCACCCGCCGCTCGATCCGCTCCGCCCGGCGAGCCGCGGCGGCGCGCGACCACAACGCCGGATACACGCCGCCGAATCCCGCCACCGCGAGCGCCGTGAGGACACCGCTCACACCGCCGATCGCCGCGAAGGTGAGCACCGCGAGCCCGCCCGAGACGGCGATCGCACCCGCGCGGAACGGCGGCAGATCCACCCCGCGCGTCGCGAGCAGCGCCGCCGGCGCTCGTCCGATCGCCTCGAGCAGACGCACCGACGGGCTTCCGCCGTGCTCCCGCCCGGGCGGGTTCACGCGACGGTCGCGCACGGCGGCGCGGCAGGCCTCGGACAGCGTGAAAGCCGCCGCGAGGAGCAGCAGCCAGGCGATCACGGGTCGACCTCGGACAGCCGCCGGATCAACACGTGCCCGAGCGCTGCCAGGCCGGCCGACATCGCCAGGGCAGCCCATCCGATCGGCGAGCGGACGAGCAGGTCGAACCCGGGCCGGTCGGCGAGATAGAGCGCCGCGACCCCGAGCGCCGGCATCCCGCTCACGGTGCGGCCGGTCGCCCGGGCCTGAGCCGTCGCCACCTCGGCCGCCCGCCGCTGGGCGCGGCGCTCGTGCAGCAGCTCGGCCGTGCGCTCGAGCAGCAGCGCGAGGTCGCCGCCCGCGCGGACCTGCAGTCGCACAGCTGCGACGAGGTATTCCACGTCGGGGCTGTCGCCAAGCATTCCGAGGGCATCGGCGACCGGTGTTCCCAGCCCCGCGGCGGCTGCGGCGGCCCCGACACACGCATCGATGGGCTCGGGCGCGTCCTCGACGGCGTCCGCAAGTGCCTGGGAGAGCGAGCGGCCGGCGCGAACATGCGCCGCGAGGATCTCGACGACGAGCGCAAGCTGCGCCGCCTGCGCCTGCGTGCTCAGGGCCCGGCGTAGGCGCATCGCCGCTCCTCCAGCTCCCCCAGCAGCCGCGCGTCCAGCATGTGCAGCTGCCCGTCGCGGCCGCGCGCGTCGAGGAACCGCACGCGCCGCGTTCCGTCGCCGTCGCGCACGAGGTGGACGATCACGTCGACCGCCGAGGCCACCTGCTCGCGCACGGCGACGTGCGGGAGGTCGAGCCCGGCCATCAGCGCCATCGTCTCGATCCTGCGCACCGCGTCGGCCGGCGAGCTCGCATGGACGGTGGTGAGCGAGCCGTCGTGCCCGGTGTTCATCGCCTGGAGCATGTCGAGCGCCTCGCCGCCGCGCACCTCGCCGACCACGATCCGGTCGGGGCGCATCCGAAGCGCGTTCCGCACGAGGGCGCGGAGCGTCACCTCACCGCGGCCCTCGACGTTCGGCGGCCGGCTCTCGAGCCGGGCGACATGTGGCTGCGGGAGCCGCAGCTCGGCGGCATCCTCGACGGTGACGATCCGCTCGGCCGGGTCGATGAATCCTGCGAGAGCATTCAGGAGGGTCGTCTTCCCGGTTCCGGTGCCGCCCGACACGACCACGTTCAGCCGGCCGCGGACACTGCGCTCGAGGAGGTCGGCCTGCCCGGGCGAGAGGCTCCCCGCCGCGACCAGGTCGTCGACCCTGAACGGCGCCCGCGCGAACTTGCGAATCGTGAGCAGCGGGCCGTCGAGGGCGATCGGCGGGAGCACCGCGTTCACCCGGCTCCCGTCCGGAAGCCGGGCATCGACCATCGGGCTCGACTCGTCGACACGGCGGCCGACGGAGCTGACGACGCGATCGATCACCTGGCGCAGGTGCTCCTCGTCCCGAAACGCGACCGACTCGCGCACGAGCTTGCCCGACCGCTCGGCGTAGACGCGGCCAGGGCCGTTCGCGATCACCTCGGTCACGCCGCGGTCGCGCAGGAGCGGGTCGAGCGGCCCGAGGCCGACCGTGTCGTCGACGAGGCCGGCGACCAGCCGGCGGGCGTCTGCCGGGTCGAGCGCGACCCGATCGCCGTGGAGCAGTCCCCACGCCACCCGTTCGGCGGCGACGCGCAGGTCTCCGCCCGGGGGCCGGTCGAGCAGCTCGCGCCGGAGCCGCTCCCGGTAGCCCTCCGCCAGGCCCGCGACCGCTTCGGTCATGCCGACACCTCCGCGGCCAGCTCGCGAAGCGCCACCGCGTGTCTGCGTCCGGGCCACCGCTCGAGCCGGGCGCGGCCGTCGGCGAGCGCGTCGAGCGCCTCGGCATCGGCTCGCACGACCGCGCCGACGGGGACGCCGACCGTCCGTGCGATGCCGCGCAGGGAGAGCTCGGAGCGGCGGCTCCAGCGATTCACGATCACCCGGATGCCGTCCGCGGCACCGGCCCGGGCGAGCGTCGTCACGAGCTCGCGCCCGCCGACCGCGGCCGGCGCGTCCGGCGTCACGACGACGAGCGCGCGATCGGCGGCGACGGCTGCCTCGCGTGAGGCCGTGAACGCGCCGCAGCCCGCGTCGACGACCGCCGAGCCGCCGGCGCGCAGGTCGCGCACGAGGGCGGCGGCGAAGCCACCAGGAAGCGCCGCGGCGATCTCGGGACCGGCCGGCCCGGGCACCAGCCGCAGGCCGCACGGGTGCTGCACGGCGGCGCTCGCCACCGCGGCGGCGAGCCCGTCGCCGACGTGGGCGAGGTCGGCCAGCGAGCGCTCGGTCTGGCAGCCCAGCAGCGAGGCGAGCCCCGACCAGGATCCGGACATGTCCACGAGCGCCGCGCCGGACAGGCGGGCGAGCGCGAGCGCGATCGAGGTCGCGCCCGCGCCGCCCTTGGCGCCGAGGATCGCCGTGACGCGGCCGCTCGGCGGGGACTGCGAGCGGCCCGGTGTGACCGCGGCCTCGACGAGCACGTCGCCGAGGGCCGCCGGCACGGCCGGGAGCGGTAGGACCGCGCGGGCACCGGCGGCAAGCGCGCGCCGGTAGGTGTCGACGCCGGCGGATCGGGCGAGCACGACGGCGGGCCGGCCGCAGCCGGCGACGAGCTGGCGCAGGGCGGGTGCGCCGCGCTCGCCCGGGTCGGCGAGGAGCGCGACGTCGCACGGCGGCAGTCGTCCGGCGACGGCGCGAAGCGGCGCGATCACCCCGACGATCTGCACGCCGGGGAGGTCGTCCGCGAGCGCCGTCATCTCGGCTCCGAGAAGCGGGTCGGAGGCGACCACGAGGCAGCGGACGACCGGCGCGATCATCCCGCTTCGTCTCCGCGCACCACCAGCCGCAGCGAGCCCTCGCCCTCGGCGGCGATCGCATCGGGCACGGCGGCCGGCGGCAGCAGGAGGGTGGCGACCGAGCCGGAGTCGTCGCGCCGTGCCGACACCACGAGCACGTTCGCAAGCACGAGCCGCGTGCGGCTGTCCCGGCCCGGAGTCGTGAGGTAGACATCGCCGCGGACGTCCGCGAGATCTCCCGCCGGGACCCCGGCGGCGTCGTCGAGCCGCAGTGCCAGCTCGCGCCCGTCGGCCGGAGCCGCCGACGCCGACACCTCCGCGTCCATCACCGGCGCGCCGGCGCCGAGTGCGACCGCGGCGCGACGGCCGACCGCGGCGGCCGGGTCGGCCAGCTGGTGCGGTGATGCCCACGCCGCGGGAAGCCGCACGGTGCCGAGATCCGCGGCCGCGATCCGAGCGCCCTGTCGAACCGGCCGAACGGCGACCACCCGGATGACTCGCCGGCCGGCCGGCACGTGGCCGTCGGCTCCGGCGCCCAGCCGGGAGAGCCCGAGCACCGCGAGCACCACGCCCGCCAGCGCCAGGGCGAGGCTGCGACGGCGGTGACGGCTCACGCCCGTATTCCCGGGAGGCAGCGGGTGCAGTCCGCCCCCAGCGTCGGCACGCCGCACCAGCTGCAGCGCGGCGCCGAGGCGATCCGCTCGCGGAGCGCCATCAATGAGCCGGCGGGCACGGCGGGCGCGACGAGCAGCTCGACCGTCCACGCCGCGCGGAGCGATGTAGCCAGGCCGCCGTCGAGCCATCCCAGCTCCACGCCCTCGGCACCCAGGGCGGAGACGAGCTTGCGCGGGGCGCCGGCGCCCGAGACCGCGGCGATGCAGACCGCCCGGGCACGCCCGGCCGCCGCGACGCGCGCGAGGGACTCCGGATCCACCGGCACCTGCGCCCAGCGACCGGCCGACCAGCGCGTGCACGCCTTGCGGCTACCGCCCGATTCGATCAACCCGGCCCGGCGCAGCGACGCGGCGGACGGGGCCACGATCCACATCGAGGCCCGGTCCTCGACGGCATCGAGCAGCGCCGCCACCTCGGGGGGGCGCCAGCCCTGGTCGTGGGCATGTGTGGCCAGGCCGGCCAGGTAGCGCCCGCCGATGCCGGGCAGGCGCAGCTCGTGGCCGGCGCCCGCCCCGGCGAGCCCTTCGGCCCTCGCGACCCGTCCATGGGCCGAGAGGGCCGAGATGAGCCGGAGCGGCCGGGCGGCCGCCGGCTCGGGCTCTGCGGGGGCCTCGAGGAGCCGCAGGATCCCGGCGGGATCCGCGGTCATGCCTGATCGCCCAGACAGGGGAGCGTCACGACGAAGCGTGAGCCGCTCCCGACGGCGCTGGTCACGGCGATCGAGCCGCCGTGGGCCTCGGTGAGCTCCCGGGCCACGGCGAGGCCGAGCCCCGCGCCGGGCTCCGGCCGCCGCGCCTGGAAGAACTCGTCGAAGATGAACGGCAGATCGGCCTCGGCGATGCCGCGGCCCGCGTCCTCCACCGCCACCTCGAGCCCGCCGTCGACCCGACGGCCGCGAACCGTCACCTCGGTCCCCGGCGGGGCGTACTTGATGCCGTTGGTGATCAGGTTGGCGAAGATCTGGCGGACGCGGTTCTGGTCGCCGCGGACGAGCCCGCCGTTGCACGTCCAGTCGAGCCGGACACGCACGCCGCCCTGCTCCGCGACGGTCTGGAGCCGCTCGGCGACCTCGCTCACGCACGGCTCGAGCGGGAACACCTCGGCATTCACGCGCAGCTCACCCGCACGTGCGCGCGAGAGCTCGAGCAGGTCTTCGATCAGATACCCGAGCCGCTCGCACTCGCCGTCGATGACGTCGAGCTTGGCGGCCTTGTCCGGGTCGCGTTCGGATCGGTGGAGCGTGTAGACGTAGCCCTTGATCACTGTGAGCGGCGTACGCAGCTCGTGCGAGACCTTGCCGATGAACTCGGCGCGGGCCCGCTCCTCGCGGGCGAGCAGCGTCGCGAGCTCCTCGACCGAGGCGTGGAGGCGGTCGTCGACGCCTGTGCGGCGCCGGCGCAGCGGGACGCGGATCATTCCGGCCTGCACAGGCGGTAGCCGACGCCCCACTCGTTGGCGAGCCAGCCGGAGCCCGAGTGGATACGGAGCTTCTGGCGCAGCCGGCTTGCGTGCGAGTCGAGCGTGCGGGTGCGGCCCTGCGACCGGAAGCCCCACACCGACTCCAGCAGCTCGGCCTTCGTGAAGACCCGCCCAGGCTCGGACGCGAGGGTGGTCAGAAGCTGGTACTCCTTGGCCGACAGGTCGACCTTGATGCCGCCGACGGTCACCTCGCGCGAGAGCGTGTTCACGGTCAGGTCGCCGTGGCGGATGACCTCGCGGTCGCGCGACCGCGACACCCGGGCGAGGATCGCGCCGATGCGGGCGAGCAGCTCCGGGTAGTGGAAGGGCTTCGTGACATAGTCGTCCGCCCCGCGCACCAGGCCGCGGACGCGGTCGACATGCTCGGCCTTTGCGCTCAGCATGATGATCGGGAGGTCGGGATCCCACGGGTCGTTGATCCCGTCGCCGGCTCGCACCGTGCGGCAGATCTCGTAGCCGCTCATGTCGGGGAGCACGACGTCGAGGAGCACGAGGTCGGGCCGGGCGCGGCCGAGAAGCTCGATCGCCTCGGCGCCGGTCGCCGCGGTGAGGACGGTGTAGTCGTCATCGCGGAGGTTCTCGCTCAGAAATTCGACGATGCGGGGCTCATCGTCGACGACGAGCACGGTGGATCCTGCCATGGTGCTGTGGCTCCTTGGGGTCGGGGATTCGCTTTTCACTCCGGCCGCCTCGGAGTTGCGCTCTCAACGTATACGACGAGCTCGCCAACGTGAAGATATGCAACGGCAACTGTTGCATTTCCGTGAGCAGAATCCTCGGGTTGCGGTAAGTCGGCCGCCGGGACGACCTCCCCCGGACCGGCGATCGCTCGTTGCCGGCATCACCGTGGAAGCGATCCGGCATACCCGGGGTCAGACCCCGAACGGCGGCCGTGACAGTTCCGTTGCAGTTCCGTTCGGGGTCTGACCCCGGTTTCCGCCGACACAGCGCTTCCAGGACGCCCCACCTAGACTTCGCCCGCATGGAGGCAGGCGGGCAGCGACCGGCGGCCACTCGCGGCCATGTGACGGTCATCGAGGACGAGGCGTCCATCTCCGATCCGCTGCGCTCGGCCCTCGAGCGGGAGGGCTACGCGGTCTCGGTCGAGCCGACCGGGAACGGCGGGCTCGAGTCGGTGCGGCGGGGCGAGCCGGACATCGTCCTGCTCGACCTGAACCTGCCCGACCTCGACGGTCGCGACGTCTGCCGGGCGATCCGCCAGACCTCGGACGTCCCCATCATCATGCTCACCGCCCGCGGCCTCGAGACCGACCGCGTCGTCGGCCTCGAGCTCGGCGCCGACGACTACCTGGTGAAGCCGTTCAGCATGGCCGAGCTGATCGCCCGCATCCGGGCCGTGCTGCGCCGCACCGGCGACCGCTCCACGCCGGCGCCGGCCGCCGCGGCCACCCCCACGGCCATCGAGATCGGCGACGTCTCGATCGATCCGGCCACCCACGTCGCCACCCAGGGCGGCGCCTCGCTCGACCTGCCCCGGCGCGAGTTCGACCTGCTGCACATGCTGATGGCCCACGCCGGCACCGTGCTCGCCCGCAACAAGCTGATGGACGAGGTGTGGGGCGTCGACTGGTTCGGGTCGACGAAGACGCTCGACGTCCACATCGCGGGCCTGCGCCGCCGGCTCGGCGACGACGCCCACGAGCCCCGCTACATCCACACCGTGCGCGGCATCGGCTTCCGGTTCGCCTCCCCTGCGGAGCTCGCCGGGTGACGCTGCGCGGCCGCCTGCTGGCGGCGTTCGCATACCTGCTCGTGCTCACGGTGGTCGCGCTCGCCGTGCCGCTGGCCGTGAACGTCGACCGGCGCGCGAAGGACGCCTTCTACGCCGGAATCGACTCGCAGACGCAGGTGATCGCCGCCTCGCTGGGAGGCTCCCCGGCTCCCGGCGGCACGCTGGCCGGCGTGCGCCGGGCCGTGGCCCGGTACGGCCGCGAGACCGACGCCCGCGTCGTCGTCACCAACGGCCACGGCCTGCTCCTGGCCGACTCGACCCGGCCCAACCCGGCCCGGGTCGGCTTCGCGACAGCGGGACGGCCCGAGATCGCGACGGCCCTCTCCGGGCGCGGCATCCGCATCACCCGGCACAGTGCGGACCTCGGCGGCGATCTGCTCGTCGTCGCCTACCCCGTGCTCGACCAGGGCCGCATCGTCGGCGCCGTGCGGCTCTCGCAACCGATCGCCGCGGTCGACGCGCGCGTACACCGCAGCTGGATCGCGATCGCCGTCGTCGCGGCGGTCGTCGGCCTGGTCGGGATGGCCGTCGCGTGGGTGCTCGCGAGCTCGCTGGCCCGGCCCATCCAGGCGGTCGAGGCGACGGCGGGGCGGCTCGGCCGCGGCGACCTGGAGGCGCGGGCGCCGGAGACCGGGCCGACCGACGTGGCCGACGTGGCGCGGGCGCTGAACAGGATGGCGGACGAGCTCGCCGGCCTGATCGAGTCCCAGCGCGAGTTCGTCGCCAACGCCTCGCACCAGCTGCGCACGCCGCTCACCGGCCTGCGACTGCGGCTGGAATCGCTCTCCACGGGGCCAGACGGCGCCGATGCCCAGGCCGGCCTGCGCGAGGTCGACCGCCTCTCCGAGCTCGTCTCCGATCTGCTGGTGCTCGCCCGCGCCGGCGTCCCGCCCCCGGCCGCGGCGGCCTGCGACCTGCGCCAGGAGGCGCGGGCCGCCGCCGACCGCTGGCGGCCCGTCGCCGCCGAGCACGCCGGGACGCTCACCCTGGACGATCCGGCCGGCCCGGTCGCGGTCGCCGCCGATGCGGCCGACGTCGCGGGCGTGCTCGACAACCTGATCGAGAACGCGATCGTCTACGGCCCGGAGGGCGGCACCGTCGCGGTCTCGGTGGCCGCCGACGGCGTCGTGCGCGTGCGCGACGACGGCCCGGGCATCGACCCGGCCGAGGCGGCGCGCGTGTTCGACCGCTTCTACCGCGGCAGCGCCGGCAAGGAGACGCCGGGCACCGGGCTCGGCCTGGCCATCGTGCGCGACCTGGCGGCCCGCTGGGGCGGCGCCGCGGAGCTCGAGCCCGTCGCCATCGGGACGTGCATCGCCGTCCGCTTCCCGCCCGCGCAGGAGGCTGACGTTGCCAAGCCCTAACCTTCCCCGAACCCGCCGCTTCCGCGCCCCTACCTATCCTGGGGTCATGCGCGCGCGAGCCACCACCGTCCTCCTCGTCTTCGCGGCGATCGCCCTCCCGGCGGTCATGGCCGTGGCCGTCTTCTACGCCTCCGACCAGGCGATCGGCGACACGCCCGGGGGCGTCACCCCGCAGTTCGGGGCGAACGTCCAGCCGGTCACCACCGTGCCGCCGACGACGACGGAGACGGAGCACCACCGCCGCCGGCACCACGATTCCGGCGGCTCCACGGGCGGGACGACGAC
>Ga0075426_10003921_pt1 | contig 10600 bp, 9 predicted proteins | sample SoiMethybrSBSTD5_FD_75304 | JGI IMG/M metagenome (GOLD analysis project Ga0075426, IMG submission 75304) | Bulk soil microbial communities from a Populus tree surrounding site in Tennessee, USA - Soil MetaG P. TD hybrid SBSTD5 | ecosystem: Environmental > Terrestrial > Soil > Tree plantation...
TGCAGATGATGTCGACCAAGCTTCGCACCATGCGCATCTATGACGGCCCGACCGAAGTGCACAAATGGGTCGTGGCGCGCAATCTCCTGGGAGCAAAACGGTGACCAAGTCCCAATATGGCGAAATCTCCCTCGTCCGCGACGGCCATGTCGCGATCCTCGAGATCAACCGGCCGCCCAACAATCACGTCACCGTGGAGTTGATGCGCGATCTCGCGAATGCGCTCGACGATATCGACGCCGAGACCGAGCTCCGCGCCAGCGTGCTTGCCTCGGCAGGCAAGGCGTTTTGTGCCGGCGCGGACCTGACGGCGCCGGCAGGTATCGTCAATCCGGGAGCGGGTCCCGGGATCAACGCGCTTTATATCGAAGCGGTCCGGTTGTTCTCGAACAAGAAGCCCATTGTCGCCGCGGTACAGGGCGCGGCGGTCGGCGCCGGCCTTGGCCTTGCACTCGTCGCCGATTTTCGTGTCGCGGCGCCCGAAGCGCGTTTCACGTCCAACTTCGTCAAACTCGGCTTTCATCCCGGCTTCGGCGTCACGCACACCTTGCCGCGTCTGATCGGCGAACAGCGTGCGGCACTGATGTGCCTGACCGGACGGCGCATCAAGGCCGACGAGGCTCTGGCCTGGGGCCTGGTCGACGAAGTCGTGCCGCTCGATCAGTTGCGTGCGGCCGCGCTCCGTCTTGCGGGCGAGATCGCGGAGAATGCGCCGCTCGCGGTCGTCGCGACGCGCGCCACGCTTCGGCGCGATCTGGCCGAACGCGTCAAGGCCCAGACCGACCACGAATTCGCCGAACAATCCGTGCTGCGCAAGACCAAGGATTTCGCCGAAGGCGTGCGCGCCGTCGCCGAACGCCGGCCCGGTCGTTTTACGGGAAGGTGAATCGTCCCTCGCCCTCCATCCCTGGACAAGCTCGGTATGAGGCTCGGGTTTTCCTCATCCTGAGCTGGCCGAAGGATGAGGGGCAAAACTACTGTTCGATGTTCGGCTCGACGAGATTGGCGAGGTTGCAAAGCGAATCCTGCCAGCCGAGATAACAGGCCTCGGGAGGAATGGCATCCGGGATACCTTCTTGAACGATGCTCACCTCGGTGCCGACGGAAACCTTCTTCAGCGTCACTGTGACTTGCATCTTCCCCGGAAGATTGGGGTCTTCGAACATATCCGTGTAGCGGATGCGCTCATGCGGAGCGAGTTCGAGATACTCACCGCCGAAGGAATGGCTATGGCTGGTGGTGAAATTCCGGAACGAGGCGCGAAAGCCGCCACCGACCTTCGGCTCCATGTGATGGACCGTGCAGGCAAAGCCGTTCGGCGGCAGCCATTTTGCCATCGCGTCCGGCTCGAGGAACGCGCGATAGACCTTTTCGGGCGAGGTGGTGAGCACGCGATGCAGGCGCACAGTGCTGGGCATGTTCATTTCTCCCTATTTTGTCGGCATGCGTATTCCCCGAATGGGGTCGAACCCATAGCCGTTGGACTGGCGGCCCGAGGCGACATAAGCCGCCAGGCGTGGTCGCGCATACATCCGCATACGATAACGCGCCAGCGCCGGCATTCGTTCAAAGCTGCGAGGGAAGAACGCCGCCGCTTCGTCGAGCACGGTCAGCGCATAATAGTCGGCAAAGAGCGGGCGCTCGCCGCCGAAGTACTTCGCACCTCCCAACCATTCCGCAATGAGCTGAAGTTGGTCGGCCAGTGTGCCCTTCTCGAACGCTGCGCTGGCCTCGACCGAGTCGGAACCGGGCGACCAGAAATGGTCCCAGAGCCGCTGTTGCAAATCGCGCACGGCCTCTACGCTGATGTCGTTGCGAATGCGTTCGTCCTCATTCTCTCCGCAAAGACCGCGCGGCCGCGCGAGATAGCGCAGGATCGCCTGGCATTGAAACAAGGTCCGCGGCCCATCTTGCAACCTCGGAACCTGGCGAAACTGCATGTGCGGTTTCAGCGCGTCCCACTCCGCGCCGCCCACGCGCTTGTCTTCGAACGGCTCGCCGAGGTCCTCGAGAAGCAGCCGGATCGGTTCGCCAAGGCCGCGAAAGGTCAAATAGGTCAAAGTCAGCATGCGATCTCCAAAAGGCACAACCTCATCCTGAGCTTGATGAGGGGCACTCTCTTTTACAGCAGATATTTCTGTCGGCTGCTTGATCGTCCGGAATTGGTTCCTATGTGACTCCGACAGGAATGGAACCGGGACCGCGCGTGAGGAGGTCAAGCAACAATCAAAAAAACTCGGCACAATTATATTGCCGAAGGAGTCGTCGAGCCTCGTCTGCAAGACGCACGAAAGGACTTGCTTTAGTAAGCAGGAATTGAACATCAAAAAGCGACGGAAAAATGCGCACCAGAAATACGACGGAGGGGCATCGCGCGAAATGCAATTCATTTACTTCGTTTGCTCGGCGCAACAGGCCTGCTTAGCATCGTGAACGACGCGGAAGAGGGATAAGAACCAGCATGGACGTCGGCGAATGGACGGCGAATGGCGAGTGGTCGGCCACGCCCGAACTCAACAAGATCTATCGCGAGATCCGTGCTCTCGGCCTCGAGGGCCATCTCGCCGAACTCGAAGCCTTTGGATTTACGGTGATCCGAGATGCGCTGTCGCCCGAGCTGACAAAGGGCTTGCGCCAGGCGGTTCTGGATTCGGCGCAGACGAATTTCGGCAAGGCACTCGATCTCGAACAGGAAAAGGAACTTCACGAAGTTCGCCTGGCGCCGTTCTTGCTCTACAAGAGCGAACTCTTCGAGCAGGCGCTGCTCAATCCCAAGCCCCTTGCGCTCATCACCTATCTTCTCGGCTATAGTTGCTGGCTGAGCAGCATGACGAGCCATGTGAAAGGCCCGGGCGAAGTCGGCCTTCTCCTGCACAGCGACACGGGAAACGGCATGCCCGGTCCCTTCTCGCCCTATTCCCATGTCGCCAACTGCAACTATGCGCTGACCGATTACAGCGAAGACGGCGGCTCGCTGGCGCTGGTGCCGGGAAGCCACCGTCATTTCCGTCAGCCGACACCGTTCGAGAACAAACTCGCCGGGAACGAGCGCAATCCCCACGTCATTCCGATCGAAGTGCCGGCCGGAACCGCAATCGTCTGGCACGGCAACACCTGGCATGGTTCCTTCCCGCGCAAGAAACCGGGATTGCGCGTCAACCTGGCGATGTATTTCTGCCGTCAATACATGGCGCCGCAGGAGCTTTATGCCGAATGCGTGCCGGATTCGCTGTTAAAGCGGCACGGACGCGAGTCGCGGATGGCGCAACTTCTCGGCCTCAACCGTTTCAACGGTTGGCGCGACGAAGGGCCGAACATGGGCGATCTTCGCACCATGCGGGCGGGACGGAGCTGGCAGTCATGACCGACTCTCTGCTCCAAGACATCCTGGTGCTGGATTGCGCGAGCTTCGTCGCCGGTCCCGCCGCCGCCACGATCATGTCGGATTTCGGCGCACGCGTGATCAAGATCGAACCGCCCGGCGCCGGCGATAGCTATCGCCAGCTCATCAAACTGCATGGCGTGCCGCTTTGCGAGCACGACTATTTCTGGCTGCTCGACAATCGCAACAAGGAAAGTCTGGCGCTCGATCTCAAGCAGAACGATGGCCGCGCGATTCTCGAAAATCTGATTGCGCGCGCCGACGTGTTCATCACGAATTTTCCCGGACCGATCCGCGAGCGGCTTCGCCTGCGCGCGCAAGACATCCTGCCGCTCAATGACCGGCTGATCTACGCCTCGCTCACGCCTTACGGCGAGGACGGACCGGAGAAGGATCGCACCGGCTATGACTCGACGGCGTGGTGGGCGCGCTCGGGATTGATGAGCGCCATTCGTCCGACGGCGGAGGCCGAGCCGGCGCGCTCGATTCCCGCGATGGGCGATCATCCGACCTCCGTCGCCTTGTTCGGCGCCATCATGACGGCGCTCTACCGCCGGCAGAAAACCGGCAAGGGCGGCCAAGTATCGACCTCGCTTCTCGCCAACGGTTTGTGGTCGGTGGGTTGCTATCTGCAAGCCGCTTTGTGCGATGCGGAGTTCCTGCCGCGCGTCGAGCGCTATCACCGAAGCCCGCTCCTGGAAACCTTCCGTTGCCGCGACGAGCGCTGGTTCCTGCTGTCGATCGTCAATCAGGTGCGCGAGTGGCCGCTGCTGGCGACGTGTGTCGGCCATCCTGAATGGATCGACGATCCGCGCTTTGCCACGCCCGAAGGGCGCACTGCGAATGCCGATATGCTGACGCGCGCGCTGGAAGAGATCTTTCTCACGCGCGACTGGCATGATTGGCGCCAGCGCTTCATAGAGGCAGGGATCACCTTTGGTCCGATTGCCGAGTTGGAAGATCACGTCGACTGCCCGCAGGTGGAAGCCAATGGCCTGCTGCCGAAGATCGCCGATATGGGCGGCTTGCGTACCGTTGCCAGCCCGATCCATCTCAAGGACGAAATGAAGACGACACCGCGCAGGGCGCCGCGCGTCGGCGAACACTCGCAGCGCATTCTCGAAGAGTTGGGACTGTCGAAGAGCGAGATCGAACGTCTGAAGGCGGCGGGCGCGGTGGAAATCGCCCCGATCGCTTAGGGCCCTAACTAGTTGGTCTTGGCCGGCGTCGGCGCAGCAGCCGATTGCAGCTGCTGCAGAAACGTCGCATAGACCCAGCCGTCCTGTTTCATCGCACCGGCGCCGAATTCGATGTGGACCCAATTGCCGCGCCGCTCAAGCGTGTGCACGGCAACGTTGGCGCCGAGCGTCGTGACCAGGGACGCCGATTTCGCCGGCGCCGAACGCACATTCGCCGATTTGACGACAATGTCGGTCGGCTGAACGAGCGGCTGCACAGCCGGCTTGGCTGCGACGGGCTTGGCCGGCGTGGGTTCGACATCGTCGGAGTAGGAACTGTCCGGGAACCAGTCATAGGGCAGAAGCGCCATGATGTGCGGATAGAAGATGAAGATCGCCACCGCGATCGCGCCGACGATGCCGATATCGCGCCACGGCATTTGTTTCTTGGTCTGCCGCGGCAACGAGCGATTGCGGCCCGTCGAAATCAGGACCCGGTCGGAGTGCTGGCGATGCTGCAAGAGATCGAGCGGCTCGCCGGTCAGCCGCGCCCTGGCCTGCTCCGCCGTCGCGCGCGCCTGGGCCAATTCGACCTCGCGGATCGCCATCTTCGATTTCAGCCGTTCAATGTCATCGCGCAACCTGAGAACTTCGACGCTATCGCGCAAGGCCGGCACTTCGGCCTGCGGCGTCTGCTGTATCTGCGGCTCCGCATCCTGCTCTGCTGCAGGCTTCGCCCGGCTTGCGGCGAACTCCTCTCGCCACTTCGCTTCGACGGCGGCGAGCCTTCCAGCTTCCTCGGCGTTCCACTGGTCACGTGCCTGTTCCATGGCGACCTCCGCTTGGCGGCGCAACTGTTCGCTCTCGGCTTCCGCCGCGCGCCGCGCCTGCCGCAACTCGCCGTCGCGCTCGGCCAATGCGGCCTTTGCGAGCGACAGCTCCTCGCGCGCCTGGCTGAGTTGGCGCGCCTCCTCGGACGCGCTTGCCTCCAGCAACGACCGCGCATGTGCGAGTTCCCTGGCCGATTGCTCGCTCCACTGCGAGCGAGCTGCCGCAAGCCGCAGCGCTTCTTCCTCGCTCCAGCTTTTGCGGGCATCTGCCAGCGCCATCTCGACGTCGCGGCGCGCACCGTCGCCGGCATGTTCGAGGTTTTGCCGAAGCTGCGCCAACTCGGCGTCGCGGTTGGCGAGCGTCGCGTTGACGACAGCGAGTTCGTCGCGCAATCCGTCGATCTGGCCCGCGTTGCTCGCGTTACCGTCGTCGCCGGCGCGCAGCCGCGCTTCCGCAATCGACTTGGCAGATTCCTCGTGCCATTTGGCTTCTGCGGATGCGAGCCTCGCCGCCTCACCGGTCTTCCAGACGCGCTGTGCCGCTTCGAGCGCAATCTGCAATTCCTTTTCGGCCCGCGCGCGTTCATCCGCCAGCGCCTTTGCCGACTGTTGCTGCCAGGCCGCTTGCGCCTCCGACAGCCGCGAGTCCGCCTGCGCCTTCCATTCGTGCTCCGCTTTGGAACGCAGCAGCACCGCTTCGTCGCTCGAGCGGTTGCGCGATTCTGCGAGCGCTCTTTCGGACTGCGCCTGCCACTCGGCCTTGGCGGCGGCCAGTCGGTTCGCTTCGCCCTCCTTCCACGCTCTCTGCAGCTTGGTGAGTTCGGCTTCGAATTCCCGTCGCAGGCGTTCATGCGCGTCGTTCTGCGCAGTGACCGCCGCCAATTGCCACTGATCGCGCGCTTCGGCGAGACGTCCCGCTTCGCTTTCTTTCCAGGCGGCCTTCGCTTTGGCGAGGTCTGCTTCGAACTCGCTGCGAGCGCGTTCGTAAGTTTCGCCCTTCGATGCGAGAAGCCGGAATTTGTCTTCGGCGGCAAGTCGAGCAGCTTCGCTCGCCTTGGCATCGTGTTCGGACTGAGCGAGCTTGGCTTCGAATTCCTTGCGCCAGATCTGCCGCTCTTGTTCCAGCTCACGTCTGTATTCAAGTTCCGCCTTGGCGAGCCGGCTTTCTTCTTCGGCCTGCCATGTTCTGCGACTCTGTTCGAGATGGGCGGCCTCGCGGCTGGCGAGCTCCGCCAGGCGCTCCTTCGTCTCCGCTTCCCAGGCGCTCCTGGCGTTCACGAGTTCGGCCTGAGCCATCTGCTTGGCGCGCGATTCCCAGTCGCTCTCGAGACCTTGCCTGACGTCGGCGAGCATGGATTCTTGCGCTGCGCGGGCCGCCTTCGCCTCGGCCAATTCGATCCGCAGGCGCTCGGCTGTGGCACGCTCCGGCCCGGTGTCCTGTGGTGCGCGACCGCCATCGACGGCAGCGATCCTTGGACTGTCGTACGCAGGGATCGCATATTCCAGCACCGCGATGGTCGCGCCGTCGCCGCCGTCGAGGCTTACGACACGAATCGAGATCTTCTGTTCGCCGCCAAGATCTCTCGGGGCCAGGAACTGCAGACCCTCGAGATCATCGAGCACGAGCGACCAGGAGCGGTCGCCATTGTTTTGTCCGCGCGACAGGCGGGTGCGATGCGGCAGCCGTTCGACGCGAAGCGAAATTCGGCCTTGCCCGCGATAAGGCGAGATGAGCGGCGCGAGATCGAGCGGGATCGCTTGAATCGGCGCCTCGGCATCGGACAAAGCACGACCAGTCGCGCTCGCCTGAACCGTCACAGGTCCGGCAGGTCGCTTGGCAAATCCCGTCCCGCGCAATGCCATGTCTGAGTGTTCCCACCGCCGCTCCGTCAGCGGCGTCCGCGCCAGTCACAACCTCGGGCGCCATACTTTCCCAATTTGGGTAAAGTATTCGTTCGTTTTGGGGTTGCACGATGAAGCGCGATGCTGAGCGCCAAGTACAAAATTGGTTCAAATTGTTCCCATTCTGCGCGCCGGAAAGGCGGTGTTCGGGCTGCGTGGGACCCCGATTTGACGACTCAGGGGACGCGGAATCCCTCCGCTTGGGCTAAGATCGTTAAGCGGGGCGAGCGACGTTCCGACAAACGGGAGGATGAAGCATGGCCAAGAAAAGTTCGGGTGGTGTCTATCGCGTGACCGAAATCATCGGCAGCAGCAAAACCTCCTGGGAAGATGCTGCCAAGAATGCCGTGCAGACTGCTGCAAAGACTTTGCGCGATCTGCGCGTTGCCGAAGTCAACAAGCTCGACATGACGGTCGAGAACGGCAAGGTCTCTGCGTATCGCGCCAGGGTGACGTTGTCGTTCAAGTACGAAGGCTAACAGTTCGGCCTACAGCGAACCGATTCCATGCGACGAAGGCGCCGCCTGCGCGTCTTCGTCCATGGCAACTCCACACGCGCACGGACGATCGTCGGACAATAAAGTGTGAAGTCGACCAGGTGTTCTTGTCAGTTTGTTTCGGGTGCAATTCGCGCCGCGTTCGCGTGTCATTCGCGCTAGACTGGCGCCGCACTCAAGCGGTTTTCCCATGACTGTCTCAGCTTCGCGGCCCGCGGCACGTTCCGCGCTCGATCTCATCGGCAACACGCCTCTCATCGAACTGACGCGATTGAACGCCGGCCCATGCCGTCTCTTTGCCAAACTCGAGAGCCAGAATCCGGGCGGCTCGATCAAGGATCGGATCGGTCTTTCGATGATCGAAGCGGCGGAAAAGAACGGCAAACTTCGGCCGGGCGGCACGATCGTGGAAGCGACAGCCGGCAATACCGGACTTGGCCTCGCCCAAGTCGGTATCTTGAAAGGATACAAGATTCTTCTCGTCGTGCCCGACAAGATGGCGCGCGAAAAGATTCAGCACCTGCGTGCACTCGGCGCCGACGTACGTCTGACGCGATCGGATGTCGGAAAAGGCCATCCGGACTACTACCAGGACATGGCCGAGCGCATCGCGGCCGAAACGCCCGGCGCGTTTTTCGTCAACCAGTTCGCGAACCCCGCCAATCCGTTTGCGCACGAGACGACGACCGGGCCGGAAATCTGGCAGCAGATGGAGCATGACGTTGACGCCGTGGTGGTGGGTGTCGGTTCGGGCGGAACACTCACGGGGCTCGGGCGCTTTTTTGCGCGCACGTCGCCGAAGACCGAGATCATTCTTGCGGATCCCGCCGGCTCCGTCCTTGCGCCGCTGCTGAAAACCGGAAAAATGACCGAAGCCGGATCCTGGATCGTCGAAGGCATCGGCGAAGATTTTGTTCCGGACAATGCCGACCTATCTTTCGTGAAAGCTTCTTATGCGATCACGGATCGCGAGAGCGTCGAGGCCGCACGCGAATTGCTGGCGAAGGAAGGAATCCTCGCCGGTTCATCGTCCGGCACGCTTCTCGCAGCAGCGCTGCGCTATTGCCGCGAACAAAAAGAGCCAAAGCGCGTGGTGACGCTCGTCTGTGACAGCGGCAACAAATACCTCTCCAAGGTCTTCAACGATTTTTGGGTGGCCGAACAAGGGCTTTCGGACAGACCGCTCAAGGGCGATCTCAGCGATTTGATTTCACGCCGTTTCGACACGGGTGCGACCGTTACGGTCGGACCCGACGATACGCTCTTGACCGCCTATCACCGAATGCGCTCGGCAGACGTTTCCCAGCTTCCCGTCCTTGTCGAACGCAAGCTCGTCGGAATCATCGATGAAAGCGACATCCTGAACGTCATCGTCGGCCGCGAGAGCATGCGCGGATCGGGATTTGCGACGTCCGTGAAGGAAGCCATGACCTCCTCGCCGCACACCTTGCCCGTGAGCGCATCCCTGTCGGCGCTGCTTCCCGTCTTCGCGCACAATGAAGTGGCGCTCGTGTGCGAAGGTGATAGGTTTGTCGGTCTGATAACCCGCATCGATCTGATCAATCACATCAGGCTTAACCCATGAGCAAGCGACGCAATCGTTTGGCATTCTCGACGCGTGCCATTCACGCCGGGCAACAGCATGACCCGACGACCGGCGCGGTGATGGTACCGATTTACGCCACCTCAACCTATGCCCAGGAAAGTCCCGGCACGCATAAGGGCTTCGAATATTCACGCAGCCAGAACCCGACCCGCATGGCGTTTGAACGCTGCATTGCCGACTTGGAGAGCGGCTCGCACGGCTTCGCCTTTGCTTCGGGACTTGCCGCGATTGCAACGATTCTCGAGCTTCTCGATTCCGGCGCACACGTCATCGCGACCGACGATCTTTACGGCGGTTCCTTCCGCCTCTTCGACCAGGTGCGCAAGCGTTCCGCAGCGCTTCAATTCAGCTTTGTCGACATGTCGGATTCGTCTGCGATCGAAAAAGCCATCCGGCCGAACACGCGGATGATTTGGATAGAGACACCCACAAACCCCCTATTGCGGCTGGCCGATCTTGCCGCCATCGCGACCCTTGCCAGGAAACACCGGTTGATGGCCGTCGCCGACAACACGTTCGCCAGCCCCTATGTGCAGCGCCCGCTGGAAAGCGGCATCGACATCGTAATGCATTCGACGACCAAATATCTGAACGGTCATTCCGACATCATCGGCGGCTGCGTGGTGGTGAACACCGACGAACTCGGCGAAAAGCTGAAGTTTCTGCAGAATGCCATCGGCTCGATCGCCGGACCGTTCGACAGCTTTCTCGCGCTGCGCGGTCTCAAGACTCTGGCGTTGCGCATGGAGCGGCACTGCAGCAACGCCATGGCTGTCGCGCGCTGGCTGGAAAAAAATCCAAAGGTCGCACGGGTCATCTATCCCGGACTCGAGAGTCACCCACAGCATAAGCTCGCCAAAAAACAGATGAGCGCGTTCGGCGGCATCGTGACGTTTGTCGTGGACGGCGACCTCGCCGCGACGAGGCGCGTTCTCGAGCGCACCCGTCTCTTTACGCTTGCCGAAAGTCTCGGCGGAGTCGAAAGCCTGATCGAACATCCCGCGATCATGACGCACGCGTCGATTCCGTCCGACAAACGAGACCAGATCGGCATTTCCGATTCGCTGGTCAGGCTATCCGTCGGAATCGAGGATCCGGATGATCTGATCGCCGATCTCGACATGGCGCTGAGCTAAGGCGACGAAGGCAGGAGACCCTTCAGCAGGTCGCGAAGTTTACCGCTCCGAACATAATCCGTGATCGCT
>Ga0075426_10003922_pt1 | contig 10599 bp, 8 predicted proteins | sample SoiMethybrSBSTD5_FD_75304 | JGI IMG/M metagenome (GOLD analysis project Ga0075426, IMG submission 75304) | Bulk soil microbial communities from a Populus tree surrounding site in Tennessee, USA - Soil MetaG P. TD hybrid SBSTD5 | ecosystem: Environmental > Terrestrial > Soil > Tree plantation...
CACAACCTCGCGGTGGTGCTCTACCGCGAGGGGAAGACCGACTCGGCCCGCGTCTTGTGGACCGATGTCGTGCGGCGCTGGCCCGACTACACTCTGGCCCGCCGCTCCCTCATCCTGCATTTTGGAAGTGACGCCGCGGACAGCGGGAGGGTCAGCGCGGGGCCAGGTTGAGATCCCGCTCGGAGGCGGCGAGGAGCGTCATCACGTCCTCGATCTGCTGGTGACCGAGCCTGAGAAGGAAGTACTGGTTCCGCCCGTAGCTCTTCGCGCCCAGGATGTAGAAGTCGGGCTCGGGGTTCTTGAGCGTCTCGGGGCCGTGCGAAACCTGGTCCAGGCAATCCGGCGGCGCGTCCCCCGCCCCGGCCTGTGAGGCGAGGAGGGCCGCGGCCAGCGCCATGGGGCCCTCCGAGGCGTAGCAGAGATGGATCTGGAGCTCGCGGAAGAGCGAGAGATCCGGCCGATACCCGACCAGCGCCAGCACGCGGTCCACCTCGATCGTGGATTCCGCGCCGCGCTCCCCGGCCAGCGTCACCTCGATCGCGCCCGAGGGGAGCAGCCGGTACGCCGCGATCGTGGCGCCCGCGTGATGCCTCACCCAGGACGCCTCACGCGCGATCCATGCGGTCCGCTCGGTCAGCTCGCGAAGGACGGGCAGCTGCGCCAGCGCGTCCGAGGGCACCGGGGCGAAGGCCTCCGCGCCGCGCTCCCGATGAATCCACTCCACCCGCGTCCGCGCTCCCGCGCCGCCCTCGCCGATCAGGGCGTCGAGGTCGGCGATCACGTTCGCGGCGGAGCGGCCGTCTCCCACCAGGAGGAGACGCGTTCCCGCGTAGCGGGAACGCCCCTCGCCCAGCACGTCCGGGAAGTGCCGTTCGAAGCGCGCTCCGAGCGTCTCCTCGCCCGGGGCGGGCAGCCCGCCCGAGCCCGTGGCGTTGGGGTTCGCGTAGAGGCCGCTCGCGTCGATCACCACGTCCGCGCGCTCGTGCCCCACCAGCTCGCCCCGCGCGTTCTCGATCCGGAGAAGGAACGGCCGCGAGGCGCGCGCGCTCATCCGGCCCTTCGCCATCCCCTCGCGCGCGATCGCGCCGACGCGCGCGCCCTCCCGGACGACGCCCAGGAGCTGGGGCAGACGGGAGAGCGGAAGGAAGTAGCGCTCGCGGAGCTCCACGGCGGTCAGCGCGTCCTCGTCGCCGGGGAGCGCCGAGCCCGCGGCGCGCAGGAGCCCGCGGCCCAGCTCGGTGGAGTTCATGCGGAAGGGTGTGAAGAGACGCACGGGGCCGTAGCGGGCGAAATGCTCGGCCACGCGACCCGCCTCGAAGACGACGGGGTCATAGCCCTCCTGGCGCGCGCGGAGCGCCGCCTCCAGGCCCACCGGGCCCGCGCCTACGATCGCGATCTTCCGTGCGCTCATGACTCAGCCCAGCCCGAGATGCTCCAGCTCCTCTTCATCGAAGCCGAGATAGTGGCCGTACTCGTGGAGGAGCGTGATCTTCATCTCCTTCGAGACCTCCTGCCTGCTCCGTCCCGCGCGTTCCAGATTCCGCTGGAAGAGGAGGACGACGTTCCCGTAGCCGCTTCCGCCCAGCTTGTGCCCCACCGAGACCCCGACGAAGAGCCCCAGGATCTCGGGGTTGATGACGGGCGCGTTCTCGGCCACCTCGCGGGTCGGCTTCGGCTCGACCAGCACCGGCACCTCCAGGACGGCCTCGCGGATCACAGGAGGTAAGGATGCCAGAACCTTGTCCAGGAGCGTCTTGAAATCGTCGGGACCGAACCGGATGGGGAGCGGGAAATTCTCGGGATCGAGGGCGTGACAGGCGGCGAAGAGACGGTCGGCCTCCTCGAGGCGCCCCGTCGTCTCGAGGATCATCCCCTCCAGCTCCGCGCGCTCGGGATCGTCCTCCTCGTCTTCGGGGGGCGTCAGCGCGCGGATCGCCTTCAGGGCTTCGGGGGTCCTCCAGAGGAGGTGGAGGCATTCGGCGCGGCGGAGCGCGGCGCCCCAATGCTCCGGATCCCTGGCGAGGATGGCTTCGAACGTCTCGAGCGCGATCTCGTATTCGCCGTCCTCGAACGCGGTCTCGCCTTCCTCCGCGAGCGCGTCGATGGGATCGGAGTCGGGGGTCACTTCAGGAGGCTTTGGTCGTCCGCTCCGCGCGATCGAGCAATTCCAAGATCTCGGTCACGGTGGGGGCGAGCTGCTTCGCCTGCGCGCGGAGAAGGTCCATGTCCCCGGTCGTGGCGTAACGGTCCATGTCGGTGATGCAGTTGCGGGCCGTGGCCACCGCGATGGAGAGGTGCTCGCGGTCCAGGATGTTCATGGCCGAGGCCTGGTTCATCGACGCGTCCAGGACGGCGTTCAACTCCTTGTCCAGCGCGGGCACGCGCTCGGCATCGTTGTTCTCGATGGCCGAGCCGAGGCGCGTGTTCACATCATCCAGCTGGGTCCGGAGCGCGGAGAAGGAGACATGGACCGCCTTGGTGTCCCCCGCCCACTGGCAGGAGGGGAGGAGGGCCAGGGCGAGGGCGGCCAGGAGCCAGGCGCAGCGAAAACCGGCCCTCGCCGTCAATGGGACCGCCCGAGGACGTAAACGATGGTGAACACGAATACCCAAACGATGTCGACGAAGTGCCAGTACCAGGACGCGGCCTTGAACGGGAAATGCTGCTGCGGGGTGATCTGCCCCCTTAGCACGGCCCCGTAGACCACGTTCAGGAAGATGAGGCCGAGGAGCACGTGGAGGCCGTGGAACCCGGTGAGCATGAAGAACGTCGATCCGAAGATGCCGCTCTTGATGTTGAACGCCGAGCCGTTCAGGAACCCGTATTCGTAGGCCTGGCCGCACAGGAAGATCGCGCCCAGCGAAATGGTCATGAGGATCGAGGCGATGACCCCGTCGCGGCGGTTCTTCTCCACCGCGGCGTGCCCCAGATGGAGGGTCACGCTGCTGAAGAGCAGGATGAAGGTGTTGACCGCGGGAACGAGGATCTCGAAGTGAGGCATCCCCTCCGGGGGCCAGACCTTGGAGTGGACGCGGGAGTAGATGAGCGCGGCGAAGAAGGAGGCGAAGATGGCCGCCTCGGAGGCGATGAAGAAGAGCATCGCGGTCCGGAGCCGGGACTCGGCGTCCACGGCGTCCCGCCCGAAGAAGCGGTCGCGGAGGAGCTCGGCCCACCAGCTCCCCGCCCCGAAGAGCAGGATCACGACGCCCAGGACGAGAATGCCCAGGCCCTGCTTCCATCCGTGAACCGAGCTGACGAGCCCGACCGGGATGAGCCCGGCTCCGAGCGCCGTGATGATCGGCCATCGGCTCGGTACCGGATCGTGACTGTGCGCGTGCGCCGCCGCTTCCATGGAGTGCCCTCGAGTCTCTCGTGGCCTTCGAAGCGGACCATGTTGCCGCGTAACGCCCGCGCTGGCAAGGGGAATTCGCTAGCGCACGACCACCAGCTTCACGCGCTTGTCGAGCGTACCCGCGGCCACACGGATGTAGTAGACGCCCGAGGCCGCCTGGCCCCCGCCCTCGAGCGTTCCATCCCAGCGGAGAAGGTGCTGTCCGGCGCCCAGCATCCCGCTCTCCAGCCTGCGCGCGAGCCTTCCCTGCGCGTCGTAGACGATGGCCTGGACGGCCATCGGCGCGGGAAGAGACAGGCTGACCTCGGTGCGGCCCGAGGTCGGGCTCGGCCTCGGGCTCCCGATGACGAGCGCGGGCGCGTTCTGGTCCTGGACTCCGGTGGCGGTGCCGGGAACGAACGTGGCCACGTTCGAGAAGTCGCTCCAGTTCTGCGCGGCATCGACGCTGCGCAGGATGGCGTAGTACCGAATCCCGCCGTTGAGGCCGCCCAGGACGATCGAATCGGGCATGGCCGGCATCCGGGGTGTCTTCGCCGCCATGTTGATCGGGGTCGCCGCCTTCCACCAGGAGAGCGTGTCGGTCCCGCTGATCACGTTCGTGCTGATCCGGAGATCGTAGGCCACGACGCGCGCCACGCCGCCGTTGTCGCCGGGGGTCGTCCACACGAGCCTGGTCCCCGACGGGGTGGCCCAGGAGAGCTTCGGAGTGAGTGCGATGAGAAGGATGGAAAGCGTTTGAAGCGTGATGCGAGCGATGTGAGACCGGTGAGAATGATACCCCATGAAACCTTCCTTGGTTGTTCGGGCGTGGTGTAGGGGTTTTCCCCTAGCGCTGTAGGGGTTTTCCCCGACCTACGCAGATTCTGTGCCACGGCGGTCAGGGCGGGGCGGGCGCGGAGTGAATCCATGAGGGAACGGCAGTTGCGGAAATGAAATCTATTCCACGGCGCGGGCCCGTGTACCTCGTCGGGCAGCGAGAGCCTGATTGTGTTCGCTCTCGCGCGCCGCGCGGGATTCGGAAAACTTTCTCGGAACTTTTCGCGCTGTCTAGTTCGAGGTGTGAGCCTTCGAAGAACTGTGCGCCGCCACGAGGGCGCCTCGCTCCTTCCGCTCGGGACCGGCGGGCCCTTCCTCGGGAGCGGCTCCGGGCTCGCCGGCTTCCTCCAGCTTGGTGAATCGCGCCAGGAGGGTGTACACGGCCGGGACGAGGAGGAGGGTCAGGAACGTGGAGAAGATGAGGCCCCCGACGACCGCGATGCCCAGGGGCCGGCGCGACTCCGCGCCGGAGCCGAAGCCGATGGCGATCGGGAGAATTCCGAACACCGTGGCGAAGGAGGTCATGAGAATCGGGCGAAGGCGGATCTTGGCGGCCTCGGCCACGGCGTCCGCGACCTCGAGGCCGCGGGCCCGGAGCTGGTTCGCGTACTCCACGATCAGGATCGAATTCTTGGTCACGAGCCCGATGAGCATGATGAGGCCGATCTGCGAGAAGATATTCAGGCTCTGTCCGAAGATGAAGAGCGAGATCATCGCGCCCACCACGGCCAGAGGCACCGACAGCAAGATCGTGAGCGGGTGGATGAAGCTCTCGAACTGCGCCGCGAGCACGAGATAGATGAAGACGACCGCGAGCAGGAACAGGAAGTAGAGGCTGTTGCTCGACTCGCGGAACTCCTTCGACTGTCCTCCCAGCTCGTGCCGCACCGTGGAGGGAAGGCTCTCGGCCGCGATCTTGTCCAGCGCGTCCAGGGCCTGGCCCAGGGAGACCACCGGGATGAGATTGGCGGTGATGGTGGAGGAGCGGACGCGGTTGTAATGGTTCAGCGCCTTGGGCGCGACCGTCTCCTTGACGCTCACGACGTTCGCCAGCTGCACCAGCCCGCCGGTGCCGCGCACGTAGATCCCCTGGATCACGTCCGGCGTCGAGCGCCCCGAGGGCGGCACCTGGGCGATCACGTGGTACTGCTTCGTCCCGCGCTTGAAGTCGGTGACCTCGCGGCCTCCGAGGAGGGTCTCGAGCGTGGTGCCGATGTCGGTGACCGAGACGCCCAGCGCCGAGGCGCGGTCGCGGTCGATCGCGATCTCCAGCTCGGGCTTGTTGAGCTTGAGATCGGTGTCCATATTGATGAGGTACGGAAACGCGTTCGGCGGATTCCCGACGGCGAGCTGGGAGGCCTTGGCCATCATGGCCGCCGTGGCCTTCTGGAGCTCGTCGTAGCTGTCCGCCTCCAGCACGTACTCGACCGGGGAGGACGAGAAGCCGCCTCCGAGACTCGGCGGATTGATCACGAAGGCCAGCACGCCCGGAATCGAGAAGAGCTGCGGGAAGAGCTGCTGGACGATCTCCTGCTGCGTCCGGGCCCGATAGACCGGAACCTGGATCATGGGAAGGAGCGGGAGCGGCTGCTTGGTCCAGGACTTGGGCCGGTCCGCCTTCGGCTTCAAGTTCACGAAGATGAACCCGTTCGTGACCTGGCCCGGCCCGCCGAATCCCAGCCCGGTCGCGGTGAAGAGCCCGCGCCGCTCGGGCAGAGGAAGCAGGATGGCCTCGATCTGGCGCATGTAGCGGTCCGTGTAGGAGAGCGTGGCGCCCTCGGGCGCGATGACGATGCCGAAGGCGATGCCGCGATCCTCGGTCGGGACCAGCTCGCGCCGCATGAACAGGAACGCGGCCCCCGCGACCACCACGAGGAGGACCGCCACGCCGATGACGCGCAGCCGGTGGCGCAGCGCGGCCCGGAGGACGCGGTCGTAGGTGCGGTTCAGCCACTCGAAGAACGCGTCGAAGGATCTCGAGGCCCAGCTGTCGCCTCCCCCGTGGAGCGGCCGCAGCATGCGCGAAGTGAGCATGGGGGTCAGGGTGAGCGCGACGAACCCCGAGATGAGGACGGCGACCGCGAGCGTGATCCCGAACTCGTTGAAGAGCCGTCCGGTCGTCCCCTGGAGGAACGCCACGGGCACGAACACCGCGACCAGCGAGATGGTGGTCGCCATGATGGCGAACCCGATCTCCTTCGAGCCGTCGAAGGCGGCCTGACGGCGCGTCTTCCCCATCTCGATGTGCCGGTAGACGTTCTCGAGCATCACGATGGCGTCGTCCACCACGAGCCCGATCGCGAGCACGATGGCCAGGAGCGTGAGGATGTTGATGGTGAAGCCCATGAAGTAGGCGACCGCCAGCGCCCCCATGATCGACACGGGGATCGCCACGGCCGGAATGAGGGTGGCGCGGAAGCTCTTCAGGAAGACGAGGATCACCAGCACCACGAGGCACATCGCGATCAGGATCGTGTGCGAGACCTCGTTGATCGAATCCTGGATGAAGGCCGAGGAGTCGTAGGCGATGTCGAGCTTCATCCCCGGAGGAATCACCTGCCGGAGCTCCGGCAGGACCCTGCGGACTCCGGCGGCCACGTCCAGGGTGCTCGCCTTGGATTGCTTGACGATCCCAAGCCCGACCGCCTGCTGCCCGTTCCAGCGCACCGCGGTGCGCTCATCCTCGGGACCCACTTCCACGCGGGCGACGTCGCCCAGACGGACCAGGTCGTTCCCGGTCTGCGAAATCACGATCGAGGCGAACTCCTCGGGCTTGGCCAGCTCCCCGCGGGTGCGGACCGCGAACTCGCGCCCCGCGCCCTCGACGCGTCCGCCCGGGATCTCGGCGTTCTCGTCGCGGAGCGAGCGTTCGACGTCCTGGACGGTCACGCCGCGGTTGGCCATCCGCTCGGGGTCGAGCCAGACGCGCATCGCGTACCGGCGCTCGCCCCCGATGAAGACGGAGCCCACGCCGGGGACGTGCTGGAGCCTCTCTTTCAAGATGAGGTCGGCGACCTCGGTCAGCTCGAGCCCGTTGTGCTTCGTGCTGGAGAGCGCGATCCAGAAGATGGGCTGCGCGTTCACGTCCACCTTCGCGACGATGGGGTCGTCCGCCTCCTTCGGAAGCTGGCCCCGGATGCGCGAGACCTTGTCGCGCACGTCGTTCGCGGCTTCCTCCACGTTCCGGTTCAGCTCGAACTCCACGGTGATGGTGGAGCCCTGCTCGAGGCTCGAGGACTGGATGGTCTTGACGCCCTCGAGCGTGGCGAGCTGCTCTTCCAGGATGTCGGTGATCTCGGTCTCGACGACGCTCGGGCTCGCGCCGCGGTAGAAGGTCGTGATCGAGACGACCGGCGGATCGATGTCGGGATACTCGCGGACGGGGAGCCGCGTGAACGCGATCACGCCGAACAGGATGATCGCGAGGCTCATCACCGTCGCGAAGACGGGCCTCTGGATGGAAACTTCGCTGAGCTTCATGGAGCGACTCCTCGGGTCATGGAGCGATGCCTCCGCCCCCGCCTCCCGGCCGGTTCCCGACCGGAATCACCTTCGCGCCTTCGAAGAGCTTCTGGTGGCCCGTGCGCACAACCGTCATCCCGGGGTCGAGGCCCTTCACCACCTCCACCGCGTCGGGAAGGCGGGTGCCGAGGGTGAGCGCGCTCCGGGTCACGGTGCTGTCCTTCTTCACGACGTAGGCGAACGATTGATCCCCCTCGGCGAAGATGGCTTCGCTGGGAATCGTGAGCGCGTTCGGACGCTGGCTCAAGACCGCCGAGACGTTCGCCGACATGCCGGGGCGGAATTTTCCGCCGGGATTCCGGACCCGCGCGATGATCCGCGCGCTCCGGGTGCTGGGGTCGAGCACCGGATCCACCACGTCGATGCGGCCCTTCAGCGCATAGTCGGAGTACGCCGTGGTCGAGATCTCGACCTCGGCGCCCTTCTTGAGCTGCCCCAGGTAGCGCTCGGGCGCGGAGAAACTCACGCGCAGCTCGTCGAGCTTGGCGAGATCGGTGATGGCCTGGCCCGAGCGGATGAACGCGCCCTTGCTCACGCGCCGCGCGCCCAGGACGCCGGAGAACGGGGCCACGATCCGGGTCTTGGAGAGGCGCGACTTCGCGAGCGCCAGGTTCGCTTCCGCGACCTTGAGCGCCGCGGCCGCGTCGTCCCGATCTTGCGGCGCGCCCGCGCCCTGCTCCACCACGACCTTCACCCGGTCGAAGGTGGTCTGGCTCTGCTCGCGGAGCGCCTCGGTCCGAGCCACCTCCGCCCGGAGCTGGGCGTCGTCGAGCTGGGCGATGAGGCCGCCGGTCCCGATGGCGCTTCCCTCCGTGAACGGCAGACTCACCACGGTGCCGTCGATCTCGGAGACGACCGTGATGGCCTCCGACGCGTCGATCGATCCGACCGCCTCGAACCGGTCCGCCACGCGTCCCTGGGCCACGAGGGCGGTCTCCACCGGCATCGGGGGCGGCTTGAACCCCATGCCTCCGGGTCCGCCGCCCTTCGCGCAGCCGGCGAGCGCCACGAGGAGAAGCAGGGCCGCCGGAAGCTTCCCGAGCCCGGGCCGGGCGGTCACGACCGAAGAAACCTTCATGGGATCAATCTCCCCCTTTGTTCTTGGCCGGAGGCAACCCCTCCGACGTGAGACGCTTCAGGTCCGCGTAGGCCTTGGCCGCGCGGACGAGCGCCTGAGAGTATCGTTGCTGCGCGGTGGCCAGGTCCGCGGAGACGCGCGTCAGCTCGAACGCCGTGGTCCTGCCGTTTCGAAACTCGATCTGCCCGATGCGCACCTGCTCGAGCGACGCGGTGACCCCGTCCTGGGCCGCCTCCATCCGCTTGGAGGCGTGGTCCATCTCGCGGTAGGCCGCCCGGACGCTCTCCTCCAGGGACCGCCGCGTCGCGATCGCGCGCTGCTCGGCCAGGTCCGCCTCGGCCCTGCGGCGCTGATGATCCCCGGCGCCGGCCCGGAATCCGATGGGGACGCTCACGCTCAAACCCGCGCTCCAGGTCGGGAAGTCGCGCTTCCGCACCTGGCTGAACGTATCGCCGTATCCCCCGTGGAGGTCGATCACGTCGGGCTGTCCCGTGAATGGATTGATGAAGTTCCGCCCCGTGCCCGAGAGCCCCGTGCCTCCCAGAGAGCCTCTCACGTCGAGGGTGGGGAGCATGTTCCACCAGGCGCCCCGGACCCGGGCTTTCGCGGCGGCGAAATCCCGCTCGGCGCCGCGCAGCTCGCGGCTCTGGCGGATCGCCTTGGCCACGAGGGAATCCTCGGGCTCGACCGAGAACTCGTGGGGGGGCTCGTCGGTCGGCTTGAAGCGCCGCGCGCCGCCCGAGGGACGCTGGCCGACCAGGGTGGCCAGCTGGTCCGAGGTCTTGTCCAGGGTCTCCTCGTTGTCCAGGAGCGACTGCTGCTGCTGCGTGAAGAACACGCGCGCGTTGGCCACCGCCCCCGGACCGACGAGGCCCGCCTTGGCCCGGAGCTGCGTCTCCTTGAAGAGGGCCTCGGCGCGCTCGGTGATGAGCTCCTGCACGCCGTAGTCGCGCTCGGCCGCGTAGAGGTCCCAGTAGGTGCGCTCGACGATCGAGCGGGCGGCGAGAACGGCGTCCTCGTAGCGCGCGTGCGCGGCCTCGTAGTCGCGGGCCGCGGCGGAGCGGTCCCCCGAGGTGCCGGGGCCGAACCCCTTGAGGAGAGGCTGGCGGACGCTCAGCACCCCGGCGGCGTCGTATTCGGGATTGACGAGCGCGAACGAGGAGTTGGTCTCCAGCTTCGTCGTGTTGAGCGACGCGCTGAGCTCAGTCCCCGTGGGCAGGGTGACGCGGGCGCCGGTCGAGGCCGTGGTCTGCGTGGTCCGGAGCAGGCTCGCCCCCGAGGGGAGCGAATCGCCTCCCGAGAACGGAGACCCGGTCGCCAGATTGGTGTGGACGCGGTCGGCCTTGAGGAAGAGCTCGGGATCGAAGGCGCCGCTCTCGTGGCGGAGCGATCCGCGCGCGGCGAGCATGGACGCCTCGGCCTCGCGGACGGAAGTCGCCTGGACCAGGGCCTGGCGCTGCGCGTCCTCCAGCCCGATGGGAACGCCCTCGATGCGCTCGAGGGTGAGCGTGAGGGTGCTGTCGGGATTCGCTTCCACCAGGTCGGCCGCCCGCGCGGCACGAACCGCCGGCAAGAGCGCGAGACAAGCGAGGGCGGCCAGCCCCGCGAGAGACTTCAAGGCAAACCGGTCCATTCGAGACATGATGCGATCAGGCCTCCGAGGTCTCTTCGTCATCGTCGCGTCGGGTCGGGCGTACTTCGGCGAGACGGATCACCCGCGGCGGCAGGAGCGGCCCGCCTTATCCCTGAGCCGCGCTGCTCGGCGACAAAACAGGCACCACCTCGAGGTCCAGCTTCTCGGTGAGCCTGAGAACTGTGATTGGGGTCGGAA
>Ga0075426_10003926_pt1 | contig 10589 bp, 12 predicted proteins | sample SoiMethybrSBSTD5_FD_75304 | JGI IMG/M metagenome (GOLD analysis project Ga0075426, IMG submission 75304) | Bulk soil microbial communities from a Populus tree surrounding site in Tennessee, USA - Soil MetaG P. TD hybrid SBSTD5 | ecosystem: Environmental > Terrestrial > Soil > Tree plantation...
GAGCACGCGCCCTTCGCACGTCGCCTCGACCAGCTGCGGCTTGGCGAGCGGCGTTTCGAGATAGGCGACCACGCAGCGATAGCGCGCGGTGCGCTGCGCGTCCGGCACGCCCGCCAGGCGCTCGAGCAGCAGCGCGTTGTTCGCCGCATCACCGGCGCCCGCGCCGTGCATCTCCGCCCAGCGCGCCGAGAACACTCCGGGCGCGCCCTCCAGTGCATCGACCTCCAGCCCCGAATCCTCCGCCATGGTCGGGACGTTGCCGCGCTTGGCGAAGTAGCGCGCCTTGGCGACCGCGTTCTCGGCGAAGCTGGTGCCGCGCTCGAGATCGCCCTCGTCCGGCAGCCGCTCGAGAAACTGGTCGACCGGAAACGTCAGCTGAAACGGCAGACCCTGAAACAGGTCGCGGATTTCCCGGATCTTGCCCTCGTTGCGGGTGGCGATGAGCAGCTTCTTCGGCGCCTGGGAGGGAGCGGTCACCGGGCCGTCCCGCCCCGCAATCGCGCCAGCAGCTCGGTCGTCGACACGCCCGTGACCAGCGGGACGCGCACCACCCGCCCGCCCCACCCTTCCACCTCGTCCGCTCCCACGATCGCCTCGCGCGCGTAATCCGCTCCCTTGACCAGGACGTCGGGACGGAGCCGCCGGATCAGGGCGAGCGGCGTGTCCTCGTCGAACACCACGACGCAGTCCACCGGCTCGAGCGCGGCGACCAGCCGGGCCCGCTCGTGCTCGGGCACCACCGGCCGGTCACCCCGGGTCCCCTTGTTGAGCCGGCGCACCGAGGCGTCGCTATTCACGCCCACGATCAGCGCCCCGCCCTCGGCGCGGGCCGCCTCGAGCAAGGCGACGTGCCCCACGTGCAGGAGATCGAACACCCCGTTGGTGAACACCACGGGGCCGGCGTGCCGCCGGCGCCACTGCGCGGCCGCGTCCGCGGCCAGAATCTTCGCGGCCGTGCTCACGGGGCGTTACAGCGGCTGGCTCGCCTTGGGATGGAACGTGAACGTATGGGTGAACAGCGGCAGCGTGACCGTTTCGGCGTATTCGGTCTCGATCACGAACTCGCGCGGCGAGGCCCGACGCGCGATGTGAACCTGCTGCGCCTCGGCCGGGAGGCCGATGTCGGTCGCGGCCGCCTGGATGCGGCGCCGGATCGTGCCGTCGTCCAGGGACGGCGCGAGCTGGGCCTGGGTCTGCATCTCGTCCAACAGACGGTAGTAGCGGAAAAACACCTCGCCGATGTTGACACCGTAGTACAGAACCGCGACGAACAGGAGCAGGGTGACGAGGCAACCCATCGAGCTCGTACCCCGCCGGTTCACCACTGCGACTGCGCTCCGTCTACCAGATCCCGCACCAGCTTCTGCAGCGCGATCTTGCGCCCGTCCGCTTCCTGGGGCGGCCGGTACTCGCCCACCTCGCTGAGCCCCTGACGCTGCCACAGCGTCTTGCCTTCGCGCTGGTCCAGGATCTCGACATCGACGGTGATCGAGACCTGGCGCTGCGTCACGTCGGTGCGTCCCTGCCCCGCCTGGAACGTGAGGGGCACGTCGGGATCGTAGCGAGTCACCTTGCCACGCACAACGGCGTCGGCGTTGTTCTCGCCGGCGGTGCGGAGCCCGAGCCGGCCCTGGAACGCCTCGAGCACGGCATCGTTCACTTCCTTGGTGAGCGCGGGCTCGGCGGTCTGATTGTCGAACGGCAGGATGGCGACCGTCTTGATGTTGGGCAGCCCGCCGCCCTTGAAGCCGTACAGGCACCCCGTCAGCGCGAGGGCCAGGGCGCTAGCGGCGCCGGCGCCACGTCGCCGAATCGAACACCACTGTGGTGTCCACCGAACCGACCGTAAACTCAAAACGCGCCGGGCCCTCCGGAAAGTCGATGCGGGCGCTAGCCGGCATCGCACGAATGTCCAACTCGGCGCGGCTGCGCGCGACCACCTTGCCCTGCCGCCGCCATTCCGCCTCGAGCACGCGCGCGCTACCCCGCGCCACGCGATAGTCGAGCGTGTCCTCACCCTGCACGAACCGCCAGATCCGCGCGCTATCCGCACCCGGCAGCGCGAGCCCGAATACCGCGGCGCCCGGCGCCGGCGGCCGCACCATGCCGAGCCCCGCCCACAGCATCCGGATGGCCGGGACGAGCGAGCGGAAGTTCTTCTCCGGATCGGCCCACACGGTGGTGTCGCCTGCCACCAACGCCGCTCCCGCACCCCAATTGAACGGCCCGGCATAATCGATCCGCAGGGAATCCGGCGGCGCGATCCGCACGGCCGCCCTGCCGGCGTAGCTCTTTCCCGCGTCCCGATACTTCCAGCGGAAGCGGATCAGCGTGTGACGAGCGGGCACGGTCGCCGCCGCCCAGGCCACCGCGCTATCCCACGCCGCCGGTGCGAGCGGCATCGGCACGAGCGGGGGCAACACTCGGCGGCAGCCGAGCAGCAGCGCACAGGCGCCAATGTAGGAGAGCGCTATCCGGCGGTCAAGCGGAAAACGTTGCGGTCTCAATAGTTAAACCCGAGAACAGTCAGCGGTGGATGCTCCGAATGCGCTCCCCCTGCGCCACGCTCCCGAGCGTTGCGAGCCCGGACACCACTCTGCCGAACACCGTGTACGTGCCGTCGAGATGCGGCTGCGGCGAGTGCGTGATGAAGAACTGGCTCCCGCCCGTGTCGGGCCCCGACAACGCCATTCCCACGGTCCCCGTTTCGTAGCGCACCGGGTTCAGTTCATCGCGCAACGCGAAACCGGGCCCGCCCCAGCCGTCACCGCGCGGATCCCCGTCCTGCACGACGAAATTGGGGACGACCCGATGCATGCGGGAGCCGTCAAAGTAGCGACGATCGACCAGGGCCAGGAAGGCCGCGACGGTGAGGGGTGCCTCGCCCGGGAAGAGCTCGACCACCATCGCGCCGCGATCGGTCTCAATGGTCACGCGCGGGGACGCAGCGCCCCGGCCCACCGGCACGAGATACCGCCGCACCACGGCCCGGTAGTCGTCGAGCGAGCGTCCCGTCGCGATCGGGGCCGCCGGTCCCCAGTGCGCCGCGGCGTCGGGGAGCTTCTCGGCGGCCAGCCGCCGCACCTGGTAATCGTCCGGGCGGGGCGTGCGGTCGGCGAAGCGGGTGGCCACGGCCGCCCGGCCCTCCGGGCCGGCGGCGGCGATGGCGGCGAGCGCGGCGACCGCGGAGAGCCGGGCGTCGTCGAACGTGTCGCTCGCCGCACGCGCATAGGCGGCCGCGAGCGGGTCGACGTCGGCGAGCGTGGGATGGCGCGCGAGCAGATCGGCGGCGACGCTGCGCACCGCGGCGTCCCGATGGGCGAGCAGCGTCCGGGCGCGGGGAGCGAGGCTCGAGTCGCCTTCGGTCACGACGCGGCCGAGGGCCTGGAGCGCCTGCGCCACGACGCGCCCGTCCGAATCCGCCAGCTGGGCCTCGAGCCGGACGCGATCGCGCGCGGCGCCGAAGGCTTCGGCCGCGACACTGCGCCAGCGCCAATCCGGGTCGCGCGCCAGATCCGCCGCGGCGGCCACGCCGGCCGCGCTGTCCGCCTGGCCCAGGGCGATGGCCGCCTGGCGGCGCAACGCGAAGCGCACGCTCGCCAGCCGCGCCCGCAGCAGCGCCGCGGCGCGGGCGCCGCCCAGCACGCCAAGCGTCGTCTCCGCCTGGACGGCGACATTGACATCGCGGTCGGTGACGAGCGGCAGCGCCAGCCCGACGAGCGCGCTGTCCTGGAACGAGGCGAGCGCCCGCAAGGCGTTGACGCGCACGTGCCCGTCACGATCGCCGAGCAGGGGCCGGATGCGGGCGATCACGTCCGGCGGGGCGATCTGGGCGCTGTCGGTCAGGGCGCGGGTCACCCCCCGTACCGCGACGGCGCGCACGTAGGGCTCGGCATCGGCGAGCGCGCCGAGCAGGGCCGGGACGGCGCGCGCGATCCGCAGGCGCGCGAGCGAGTACACCGCATGCGCGCGCGCGGCCGGATCGGGGTCCCGCGCGAAGTCCGTCAAGCGTGCCACCGGCGCGCGGGTCCCCAGGCGCCAGGCCTCGAGCAGCGCGACGCGCTGCACCGCGGACGTGCCGACCCCCGCGGCGGTCTTGACGTCGAGCAGGTCCGCCACGGCGCGCGCGCCCTCGTCGCCCCCGATCTTCGCGATGGCGGTGACGGCCTCGCATTGCGGCGCGCCGTCGCCGCTGCGGGTGAGCGCCGTGAGCGCGGGGAGGGCACGCGCCTCTTTGAGCAACCCCAGCGCGAACGCGGCCGCCGCCTGCACCGCCGCGCTCGAGTCGCGCAGCGCGGCGACGAGCGGCGCCAGGGCGGCCGTGTCGCCGCTGCGGCCGGCGGCGAGGGCGGCCTGCCGGCGCACGAACGGGTCTGGATCGCCGAGCGTCGCGCGGGCGAGCCCCGCGTCGAAGGCGCGCGCGTCAGCGGCGGCCAGGAGACGCGCGAGGGCGTCCACGGCTCGATCATCGCCCTGGGCCGCCGCCCCGCCCGCCGCGAGCAGCAGCGCGACGGACAGCACGCAGCTGCTAGAGGCGAACCGGATCTGGAGTCGCTTTGAGGAGGTCGAACACATGCGCCGGAAGGCGCGTGAGCGAATGCTGGTGCGTGAGCGAGACGAGCGACGTCACGCCGGTCGCGAGCAGCTCACCCGTCGCCGCGCGATCGACGGCGTAGCCGAACGTGACCCGTCGCGACGCGAGCTCGCGCACCCAGCAGCGCACGCGCACCAGATCGTCGTAGCGCGCGGCCGCGCGGAACCGGATGTCGACCTCGGACACCGCGAGGTACACGCCCTGCTGCTCCAACTCTTTGTAGGTGACCCCGGTCTCGCGCATGAGCTCGGTGCGGGCGCGATCGAACCAAATCAAATAGTTGGCGTGGTACACCACGCCCATCTGATCGGTCTCGGAGTAGTTGACGCGGAGCGTTATCGAGCTGATCACGGCGTGGCAACATCCACACCGGGTGGGCAAAAGTCAAACACGACAGGCGCTTGCGGGCGTTTCGCGGGATTCCTAGCTTGGGGCGTGCCCGCCCCAGCATCCCGCGTGATCGTCGTCGCCGACGCCCACCTGGGCCAGGTGCCCCCCGCCGTCGTCACCGCGTTTCACCGCTTTCTCGATGCCGTGCCGGACCTGGGCGACGCGCTGCTCATCAACGGCGATCTGTTCGACTTCTGGTTCGAGTACCGCTCGGTGATCCCGCGACGCCACTTCGGCACGATGGCGAAGCTGCAGAGCGTGCGGGCACGCGCGGTGGCGGTGACCCTGGTGGGCGGTAACCACGATCGCTGGGGCGGCGACTTCCTCACCAAGGACCTGGGGATCGCGTTCCACGCCGGCGAGGCCGAGCTGGACGTCGCCGGACGTCGCGCGTTCGTGGCCCACGGGGACGGGCTGACCGAGCAGCACTGGAGCGCCCGGCTGATGCACCGCGTGACCCGTCACGCGGCGACCATCCGGCTGTTCCGCGCGCTCCACCCGGATCTCGGGTTCTGGATCGCACACCAGCTGTCGCGCAAGCTGGCGGACAACACGCGCGACCGCGCGGTGCTGGACCGTGCCGAGCGCGCGCAGGCGCGCTATGCGGAGGAGCTGCTGGCCCGGCGGCCCGATCTGGAGCTCGTGATTCTCGCCCACACGCATCGACCGGCCCTTGTACAACTACCGAATGGCAGGGCGTACGTGAACCCCGGTGCCTTTCTCGATGGTGGTAGATACGCGGTCATCACGAAGAGCGGCGTCGAGCTAAGAACGTTTCAGTAAGACGTCGCGCCAAGGAGTCACGGACAGACGTCAACCGAGCGGGACCACCTCGACGATCTGAAGCTTCTCCCCAAGGAATCTGGCCCCCACTTTCCGGAAGTGCGGCTCGTCGTCCGACACGACGAAGCGGTGCAGCGAGGCCGCGTCCGGCGGCGCCGCCAGGTCGTCCTGCTCGATCGCCCGGGCGACCGCCTTGGCGGTCTCTTCCGCGCTGTCCACCAGCGTGACGCCGGGACCGAGCACGCGCGCGAGCAGCGGCTTGAGCAACGGGTAGTGGGTGCAGCCGAGCACGAGGACGTCGACCCCGGCGCGCTGTAACGGCTCGAGATACTGTCGGGCGATCAGCTCGGTGGCGGCGTGGTCGAACCATCCCTCCTCGACGAGCGGCACGAACAGGGGGCAGGCTTGGGCGCAGACGGGCGTATCGGGCCTGAGCGCCTTGATGGCCCGCTCGTACGCACCGCTCGCGACCGTGCCCGCCGTCCCGATGACGCCGATCTTGCCGGACCGAGTCGCCGCCACGGCGGCGCGCGCGCCCGGCTCGATCACGCCGACGAGGGGGACCGGGCAGCGGGCGGAAAGGTAGTCGAGCGCGTGGGCGCTGATGGTATTACAGGCCACGACCAGGGCTTTGACGCCGCGGCCGAGCAGGTACGCGAGGATCTCGCCGGCGTAGCGGCGCACCGTGTCCGGCGATTTTGGGCCGTAGGGGACGCGCGCCGTGTCGCCGAAGTAAATCACCGACTCGTGGGGCAGGCGCTCGAACAGCGCCCGGGCCACCGTGAGCCCCCCGATCCCCGAGTCGAACACGCCGAGCGGAGCGGGGTTCACGGGCGGGGCACCGGCAGGCTGACACCGACGCCGCCCGGAAACGCGCGGACCTTCAGCTCCTTGGGGAAGTCCTGGAGGTGCGCCGACACGAACGCCTCCGCGCCGGAAAACAGATGGTTGAAGATCCACAACACGAGCCAGTCCTGCACCTCCTGCCGCTTGGCGGCCACGTTCACCGAGCCCGCTTCGCGCAGGTAGCGGAACTCCGAGCGTGCCTTGAGGGTCATCATCGCGCTGACGCCTTCCCAGGTCGCGAACACGGCGCCGGCGACGTGCCGCCCCGTCACCGCCTGACCCCAGCCGGGCAGGAGGAGCGAGCGGACGAACGCCCCCATCGGGCGGACGCGATGCGTCGTATCGGTGGCGACGACGACCGCGCCGGTCGTGACGATGGGCGGCGACGCACGGGACGTATCGGGAACTTGGGCGGATAGGCGGTTGGGCAGATGGGCGGTCAGGCAGACGACGCTCACCGCCCAACCGCCTAACCGCCTGACCGCCCGTCTCACTGCGCCACCAGCACGTTCAGCCGTCCGGGCTCCACGCGCACCGTGCACTCGCACACGTGTGACTCGCGCAGCTCGCCGTCCAGATGCAGGACGAGCGGCCCCTCGAGCGAGCGCACCGCGATTCTGCGGGTCTGAAATAGGGTCACCTCGCGCATCGTGCCGTGGGTGCCGCGCATCACGCGCGGGATGGCGAGGAGAAACCGCGCGAGCGAGACGCGCCGCACGACGCACACGTCCAACCGCCCGTCGCCGGGGCGCGCCGCCGGCGCGAACCGATAGCTCCCTCCCGCCGTCGTGCCATTGCAGATCTCGACCATCATCATGTACCCCGTCTCGCCGAATCCGGACGCCCGCAGCTCGAGCCGCGGCGGCCGGAACCGCGCAAACGCGCGGAGCACCGGCACCAGATACGACAGGAATCCCGAGAGCTTGGGCATGCCGTTCCGGACGCGCACCACCTCGGCCCCGAACCCGACGCCGGCGCTGTTCACGAAGTACTCGTCGAGCACGCGGCCGACGTCGAACGGAACCGTGCGCGCGGTGACGAGGCGCCGCACCGCCTGCGCCGGACTGTGCCGCGCCAGGCCGACGAGCTTCGCGAAATCGTTGCCGCTGCCGATCGGCACCACGCCCAGTAGAGGCGCACCATGCTGCCCCTGTACCCGACTGGTCGCGAGCAGCAGCCCGTTCGCGACCTCGTGCACGGTGCCATCACCGCCGACGGCCACGACGCGGCGGGCTCCCGCCCGCACGGCGCCCGCTGCGAGCTCGACGCCGTGCCCCGGACGAGCGGTGCGCTCGGCTTCCACGGCCCAACCCTGGCGCCGGAACTCGCGCACGATCGGATCCAGCGCGCGCGCCGCTGCGCCGCGCCCGGCGGCGGGATTGAGAATGACGTGGGCATGGACCAGAAGCCCATTATAAGCGTTGAGGCCCGATCCGGCAGCGGATCGGGCCTCGAAGCAGGCGACCTTCTGGTCACCCGGGGTCGGGGCGGGTCACGGACAACTGACCTTCGCCTCACCCCGGGCTTGCGCCCGGGGTCAGTCAAGCCTTAGGCAGCCGACTTGGTGACCGAGTATTGGCCGCAGGCGGTAAACGTAATCGTGACCGTGGTCGAGGCCGTACCCTTGGTGACGACCGCCGTAAGCGTACCCGAGTCGAATCGCGGCTCGACGGTGCAGCTCGCGTTGAAATGCAACGGCGCGCTCGTCGTCACGGACAGCGAGTAGCTGTTGGTGCCGGACGTGAACGTGGACGATCCGGAGACGCTCCAGTTCCCGCTGGGGAGACGCGAGCCCATCTGGATGGAGCCCGCCTGGTCCGCCGCGAAGGTCGCCAGCCACTTGCGGGCGTGCGATGCCGTGGCGCCGCTCCCATAGGTGTAATCGGTCTGCGTCGTGTCCAACAGCTGAATCTGGTCGGGCGTACCGACCACCGAGCGGACGCCATTTTCGACGACGGAGCGTGTGGTCCCCGTCGTGGAGTTGGTCACGGCCCGCGTGAACGCGTGGGAGCGCGTGCGAAACGCCCGGTCCGTCGTGGTCGGCGTCGGATCGACGATGTCGATTGAGCCGCTCAGCGTGACCGTGTGCCCGTCACCGGTGAACGTGCAGCCGGTGAAGTCGACGTTCACCGAATCGGGCACCGGGTCGCCGTCGGAGTTTGTGACGGGAGACGGCGTCCGGGTGGGCGTGCAGCTGGCGGACGACGTGGCCATCGCCGGCGCCCCGGGCATCGGCGCCAGGGCGAACGGCATGCCGGTCGCGACGTCGAGCGTCGCCCCACCCACGAGCGAGGCCGCGTCGGTCGCGACGACTTCGGCGACCGCGCTGGCCTGCGGTCCGGTGAGGACGGGATTCTGTGGAGCCGTTACGGGTGAGGTGGAGCACGCAGCGAACAAGGCGACGGCGATCGTACCGGCGACGATCCGCCCGGCACTCGGGGTGACACGGCGCATGCGACAGTCCTCCGACGTTCGGGTGCGAGGGCGCTGCGTGGGTTGCAGGTGTGAACGGCTGGGTCCGCAGCGCATCCGAGCTAAAGACTGCAAAGCCGGGCCGTTGGTCACCCGTGACCCAGCTCACACGAGGGCGTCTCAGCGTGCGCCGAGGTAGCCCCTCGCGAGCAGCAGCTCGGCGTTGAGGACGGCCGCCCCAGCGGCGCCGCGGATGGTGTTGTGGCTCAGGGCCACGAAGCGGTGCCCTAGCACGGCGTCCCGGGCGACGCGGCCGACGGTGACGCTCATCCCCCGCCCCGCATCGCGGTCGAGCCGTGGCTGCGGGCGGTCGGGCTCGTCGCGCACCACGATCGGCCGCTCGGGAGCCGAGGGCAGGCGGAGCGCCTGCGGCACGCCGGTGAAAGACGCCCACGCCTCGCGCAGCTCGGCCGGCTCGGCGGGCCTGCCGAGCTTCACTCGCACGGCCGCCAGGTGTCCATCGACGACATTCACGCGGTGGCACTGGGCGCTCACGGCGAATGCCGCGGGCGTCACCTGACCGGCATTCAGGGAGCCCAGGATCCTGCGTGTTTCGCGCTCGATCTTCTCCTCTTCTTCGGCGATGAAGGGGACCACGTTGTCCGTGATGTCGAGCGACGCCACGCCGGGGTAGCCCGCGCCGGAGATGGCCTGCAGCGTCGTGGCCACGACCGCCACCACACCGAACCGCGCGGCGAGCGGCGCCAGGGCGAGCGCGATCATCACCGTCGAGCAGTTGGGGTTCGCGACGATGAAGCCGCCGCCCGTCTGTTTGCAGGCGTCGAGCAGCACGAGGTGGTCGGGGTTCACCTCCGGGATGAGGAGCGGGACCGCATCGTCCATGCGGTGCGGCGACGAATTGGTCAGGACCCGATAGCCGGCGCGGGCGAAGCGCGTCTCGACCGGCCCCGCCACATCGGAGGGGAGGCTCGAGAATACCACGTCGCAGTCGAGCGGGGGCTCCGGGGCCTGGACCAGGAGATCGCGCACCCCGTCCGGCACGGCGCCCGGCAGTCGCCAGGCGCACGCCTCGGCATAGGGCCGGCCCTGGGACCGGTCGGACGCCGCCAGCGCGGTGACGGTGAATTGGGGATGGTGCTCGAGCAGCTGCAGGAAGCGCTGCCCGACGGTACCCGTCGCCCCGAGGATGCCGACCCGAATCTTCCCCATCGCTGCTCCTTGACGCACCGGACGCCTGCGGCGAGTATTGAACATACATACAACCGTCGTGGTCGTGGTGCTTTGCCGCGTATTGCCGCCACGTTAAACAAGGTGCTAAAAAGCGACCGCCCGCGGCGTGGCATTGCCCGGGCTTTTCTGTTTCCCGAAAGAGCAGCGATGCGAGCGAGCGTGACCGTGCGGGTGGCCGGCTCGACGTCCAATCTGGGCGCCGGGTTCGACTGCATCGGGGTGGCTGTGGGGCGCTGGCTCCGAGTCGAGGCTCGGGTGACACGGGGGTCGTCCGTGGCAATCGAGCGCGCCGGTACGCTTACCGCGCTCGAGA
>Ga0075426_10003928_pt1 | contig 10589 bp, 5 predicted proteins | sample SoiMethybrSBSTD5_FD_75304 | JGI IMG/M metagenome (GOLD analysis project Ga0075426, IMG submission 75304) | Bulk soil microbial communities from a Populus tree surrounding site in Tennessee, USA - Soil MetaG P. TD hybrid SBSTD5 | ecosystem: Environmental > Terrestrial > Soil > Tree plantation...
CGCCTCCGGCGCCAAGTACGGCATGATGACGAGCCACTTCTACTGGCTCGGCGCGATCCCCGCGATGGTGTTCGTGGGGATCTTCATGATGCCGTTCTACTACGGCTCGCGCGCCCGCTCGGTCCCCGAGTACTTGAAACTCCGCTTCGACGAGAAGACCCGCGGCTTCAACGCCATCACCTTTGCCGTGATGACTGTGTTCTCCTCGGGAATCTCGATGTACGCGCTCGCAAACCTGCTCGAGCTCATCCTCGGCTGGAGCTTCCATACGAGCGTGATCCTGTCGGCCGTCATCGTGCTGGCCTACATCTTCCTCGGCGGACTGACCTCCGCGATCTACAACGAAGTGCTGCAGTTCTTCCTCATCGTGTTGGGTTTCCTGCCGCTGGTCTTGCTCGGTCTCAAGGACGTAGGCGGGTGGGAGGGTCTCACGGCCAAGCTCGGCACCGTCGCGACGAACGCGGGGTTCAGCGCGGGTGCCTGGTCCAGCTCGTGGCGGCATCTCGACTCGGCCAGCTCGAATCCGATGGGCGTCGAATGGTTCGGCATGGTGATGGGACTGGGGTTCGTGCTGTCGTTCGGGTACTGGTGCACGGACTTCCTGGTCGTGCAGCGCGCCATGGCCGCCGACTCGATGACGGCGGCGCGGCGCACCCCGCTCCTCGCCGCGATCCCGAAGATGCTGTTTCCGGCGCTCGTGATCCTGCCGGGGATGATCGCGATCGCGTTGCATGCCGCGCGGCCGGGAGGGTTCCTGCCGGTCGGCAGCGACGGCACGCCCAACTACAATCTCGCGGTACCGGTGATGCTGGGGCATTACCTGCCCTCAGGCCTCTTGGGCCTCGGGCTCACGGCCTTGATGGCGTCGTTCATGTCCGGCATGGCCGGCAACGTCACGGCGTTCAACGCGGTGTGGACGTACGACATCTACCAATCGCACATCCGGCCGGGCCAGTCGGACCAGCACTACCTGCGGATGGGACACGCGGCGACCGTGTTCGGGATCCTGCTGAGCGTGGTCGCAGCCTACGCGGCGACGCGCTTCAACAACATCCTGGACATGTTGCAGCTTGTGTTCGCGTTCGTGAACGCGCCGCTGTTCGCGACGTTCCTGCTGGGAATGTTCTGGCGCCGCACCACGGGGCACGGCGCGTTCTTCGGCCTGCTGACCGGCACGGTGGCCGCGGCGATCCATCACGGCCTGGTGTTGCCGCAAGGCGCGGTGCCGGGGCTCAAGGGCGCGTTCCTGGGAACGGTGCTGCATACCTATCCCAGCGAAATGGCGCAGAACTTCTGGACGGCAATCTTCGCGTGGAGCGCGTGTTTCGTCGCGACGATCGTGATTTCACTCGCGACGGCGCGCAACAAGTCGGACGAAGAGCTCAAAGGGCTGGTGTACGCCCTGACGCCGCGCTTGACCGACCACGAGATCGTGTGGTACAAGCGCCCCGCCACGCTCGCCGTCGTGGTGCTGGGGCTCACTGTGGTTCTCAACGTGATCTTTTGGTAATTCCGCGATGAAACTGGATCTGCGGCTGCCGATCGGTCTGATGTTCGGGATCTTCGGCGTCATGCTGACGCTGTACGGCCTCGTCTCGAACGACGCGATCTACGCCACGTCGCTCGGCATCAACGTCAATCTGTGGTGGGGACTGGTGTTGCTCGTCTTCGGATTGGTGATGCTGGGGTTCGCGATCCGCGCTCAGCGCCGGTTGAAGAGCAGCGATACCCACTCGACTTCCACGCCGTAACTCCCCGCTTTCACCGTAACGCCATCCTCTCGCCTCAGAGACAGTTGTAGGCGCTCGAGCCGGGCGAGCTTCGGACGATCGGTGCTGCCTCCCCGTCCCGCCGCCGGTCCTACCCAGTAGCTCCAGTCGGAGGGGAATCCCTGCGGCAACAGCACGCCTCGCCCCGCGGTGAAAGCCGAGAGGGGCAGGGTCTGCTCGGTCCACGTGCTGTCGACCGGCAGCGCCGCGGTCCAGGTGGTTCCGTCGTCCTCCATCAGCGATACGTGAAGTATCTGACGCGCGCCGAGGCCGCGTAACCGGAGGCGCACGCCGTCGGCGCCGGCGATCGTTTCCCGGCGCGACTGGATGCGGTCTGCGATCACGAGCGATGCCGTGTAGTCCGCGGGGCTCCAGCCGCTGGCGTCGACGGGGAGCTCCAGATGGAAGAGCGGCTCCCCGGTGACGCTCGACAGTCCGACGCGGAAGAGCCCGCGACGACCGGCGTCGCCGATACGTGTGAAGGTGAGACGCGGCGCGTCCACGCGCGGCGTGAAGAGTCGCAGCGGCGTTTCTGCACCGACCACGTCGAGCTTCCATGACGCGCGCCCGTAGAAGTCCCAGTCCGTGGGCCTGGCAGGCACGCCGTCCGGGAACGTGACGCCGGAGTCGCCGTGGAACAGCGTGATCACGAACTCCTGCGGTCCCTCGCGCAAAGCCGCCGCGGGCACAGTGGCGGCGTACACGTACGCGGAAACGGGGCGCATCGTGAAGGGACGGTAGAGCCCTCCCGCCGCCGGCTTGATGTAGAGCACAGCCGAGTCGGGCGTCACGTCGTCGACGACGCGCGCCCGCAAGTCAGTGTCGCGTCCCCCGAGATACTCGGGTGCATTGAGCGAGACGACGGTGGGGGGGAGCGTGTCGGGGGGAGGAGCGTGGTACTCAGCCGATACGGTCTTAACGTCCATGGGTCCGGCGGCGCTCAGGACGTAGACGCCGGGTGTGATCGTGAACCGGCCGGCCACCGCGCGCGACGGTCCTGCGTTGCCGGCAGTGATCGGCTGGACCGTGAATGACGCAGCAAGGTCCGGGAGTGCGATCGTCATGGGCCAGGCGTGGCTGATGGCCCGCGTCACGATCTTGCCGGGATTGGGCGGCTCGAACGGATCGCGCACGGGCACCGCGTCGGGATACACCTCGAGGCGCCAGACCCCGGGGCGAACTTTGTCGAGGAAGTAGATCCCCTCTCCTTCATACGTCACCGTCGGTGACGATCCGTAACCAGCGATGCGCCGTAGCGCCGCAGGGTCCGGGGGCCGCGAGGAGGTCGATCCCGCGTACAAGAACGCATCGCGCGCGACCAACTCTCCGAAGTTCGAATCGGGGGAGACGCGGAAGTCACCGAAGCGGGTGTTCTGCGGATACACTCCGTACGACTGTAGCCTGGGCAGGCGCCGCATCGCCTCGGCGGCGATGATGGCGCTCATCGCCTTGCGCGGCGTGTAGGCGAGGCTCAGGTAGTGCGTCTGCCAGCCGAGGTTGCGCGACGCGGTCCCCTGCATGTCGTAGGCGAACATCGCGGCGAACTGCGCACCCACGGTGCGCATCGTGCGCGCCATCGCGGGATACATCGTGCCGGTGCGCAGGTCGGGGCTGTCGAACTCGTACACGATGCGCGGCAGGCGCGCCAAATCCCCGCCCATGGTCGGGAACGAGTCAACCGACCGCAGATAGTTGCCTGCCAACTCGTGCCCGGAGTTCAGGCCCGTGGGATACCACCCGAAGGTCAGGCCTTGCGCGCGGCTCTGCCTGATCGCTGCGCCGATGCGGAAGTCTTGACTGATGTTGTAGAAGATGAGCTTGGTACATCCCGTGCTGCGCACGGCGTCGGTGAGGGCGTTGATGTAGCGGATCGAGCCCCGCAGATCGTCGGGGTGATGCCAGGGCTCGTTCACCAGCTCGATGAAGAGAATCGCGGGTTCGTCTTTGAGGGCGACATGGGTATAGCGGTTGACGTGGTTCAGGATCTGCTTGAGGTAATTCACCTGCGCCGCGATCGCGGCGGAGTCGGTGCCCATCTTGGCCTTGCCGAAATGCCGGCCGAATCCCGGAGGCGACGTGTCTTGCAAGGCGTCGGGCCAGTTCGACCCGTAGAGCTGGATCGGACTGAACAGCATGTAGATGCCGCGCTCGCGCGCCCGCGCGATCAGGTAGTCCTGCAAGTCGATGTGATCGTTGTCGATGAGATTGCCGGCGCTGTCCGACGCCTCCCAGTCGCCCCAGAACGTGAGCCGCAGCCCGTCCCAGCCCATGCGGGCGAATTGGGCCATGTCCTCGTCGATCATTTTCTTGCGATCGAGGTGGAGATAGCCCGCGGCGCGATAGTCGGAGGCGGTCGGCAGCACGTAGTTCGCGCCGAAGAGCGTGACCTCCTGGCGGTTGCTGCTCCAGCGAACGACGCCGTCCTTGCCCAAGTAGACGCCCTGCGTTTGCACCGCGAGCAGAATGGCGAGGATCATCGCAAGTCGAGGATGAGACTCTGGCGCGGCGCCAGCCTGCCGGGCAGCGGTACGTAGCTTCGAATGCGCCCGTCGCGGCTCACTTGGAGCGCGGCGCCGGGCGAGTGGCGCAGCAGGTTCCGCGTCGCATGCCTCCCTGGTGGCAGGACGCTGTCGCCTGACGCGATCGACACACGCGACACAGCGGTCCCCCCGAGGTTCGCGACGACGAGGACGGCGTGGTCACCCGTGCGCCGCATGTATGCGACGACGTTGGGGCTGCTAGCCGAGAGCGGTACCAACCTTCCTGAGCTCAGCGCATCGTTCTCTCGGCGCAGGTGGATCAGGCGGCGGTACAGGTTCAAGAGCGAGCCAGGAGCGGTGTCCTGGGCCGCGACGGTAGTCGTCAGCGAGTCGGGCTGAGCGCTCGACCACGCGGTTCCGGACGTGAACCCCAATCCCGGGCGCGGGCTCCACTGCATCGGTGTACGGAGCCGCGGATCGGGCTTGTTGCCCGTCATGCCTATCTCCTCGCCGTAGTAGACGAACGGGAGACCGGGGAGCGTGAGCAGCAGCGTCGCCGCGAGTTTCGCTTTGGCGAAGTCGCCGCCGAAGAGCGTCATGGAGCGCGTGCCGTCATGGTTGCTCAAGAACGGCGACCAACGATAGTCGGGCAGGGTATCCTGCAACCGCAGGAACCCCGCGAGGAGCCCTGTCCCCCTGCCGCTCCGGACCGCGGCGACGAGCGAGTCGGCCAGCTCGAACCCGAAGTACGAGGTGAGCTGGTCGGGATAGTACGGCATCACAAAGTCGATGCTGCCCCACGCTTCGCCGACGGTGTACGCATCGGGCTTCACGCTGCGCAGGTGAGCCGCGTACTCGCGCAGGAACGCATGGGTCCCGGCGCACCCCATGAGGCAGGGGCCTTCTTCTATTAGATACGGCACGGCGTCGAGCCGGAATCCATCCACGTCCATGTCGCGCAGCCAGAACGTCGCGACCTTCTTCGCTTCTTCCCTGACGGCCGGCGTCTCGTAGTTGAGGTCGGGCATGCCGGACCAGAAGACACCGTAGTAGAACTCGTCACGAACGGGCGAATGATGCCAGGCTTCCGCGCCCCAGGGCCCCTTGCCCAGCGACGTGGGCGAGAACCGATACCAGAACCTGTACGGCGAGGCGGTATCGTGCAGCGCCGCCTGGAACGAGGGGTGCTCGCTCGAGGCGTGATTGAGCACCATGTCCACGAGCACCGCGATGCCGCGGCGGTGCGCTTCCGCCACCATGCGTTTGAAATCGTCGTTGGTGCCGTAGGCCGGCTCGACGCGGTAGTAGTCGCTCACGTCGTAGCCGTGGTAGCTGGGCGACGCCGCAACCGGCATCAGCCAGATGCAGTTGGCGCCGAGTCCTTTGACGTAGTCGAGCTTCTGCGTGAGGCCGTTCAAGTCCCCGATGCCGTCGCCGTTCGAGTCGTAGAACGAGCGCACGAAGATCTCGTAGCACACGCCGCCGCGTGTCCACGCCGGCGCCTCCTGCTGATCGAAGAGCCACTCGTACGCCGCGGGAAACTCGCGGCGCCAAAACCACTCGGCGTGCTTCCCATCGGGTCGGAGCGCGGCCTGGAGGTCGCGGCCGAGGGTGAATCCGGCGGCCACGAGTGTGTCGACCATGCGCTGGTGGTCGCGGGCGTACTCCTCGGGGGTATCGCCCTCCTGCCCGCCCGTCACGATGTAGATGCGTGTGCCGGGACGCGGGTGCGCTCGACGCGCCAGCGCATAGATCTCGGGCGCGACCCAGTACGACGGCGAGAAGACGCCGGCTCGCCCGAAGACGTCGGGATACTTGAGCGCGGCGTAGAGGGAGATGAGGCCGCCCAGGCTCGAGCCGGCGACGCCGGTGTGCCGCCGATCGGTCAGGGTGCGGTAATGCCCGTCGACGTAGGGCTTCAGCGTCTTTACGAGGAAATCGACGTAGGCGTCGCCGTGACCGCCGCCGTAGCGCGCAGTGACCCAGGGTAAGTATTCGTCAAAGCGCTTTTGGCCGCCGTGGTCGACGGCGACGACGATCACGTCCCCTTGTCCGAGCGCGTGGAGACTGTCGAGCGTCTCGTCGACGCCCCATTCGCCCACGAAGCTCGTCCGGGCGTCGAAGACATTCTGCCCGTCGTGCATGTAGAGGACGGGGTAGCGCCGCGTCGAGGTCGCGTAGCCGGGGGGGAGATAGACCCACACGCGCCGAGTGCGGCCGAGCTGCGGTATCGCGAAGGAGTCGCTCACGATCGAGACCGATGCCGTGGCGCTGGCGGGCCGAGAGGGTCGCGGGGTGCCATCGCGCCAGCGAGGCACCGAGCCTTCGTACGACAGGGCGCCGCTCGCCGGCACCGTGAGACTGCGGTTCGGCACATCGGCGCCGCCGCTATCCACCTCCACCAGGTCCCACGACCCCAACGTGAACTTGAAGTTGATCACCCCGCGCACTGAGTCCGATAGGGTGATCGCGTAGTGCCCGGGACTCTCGGCGGTCAGCCGGTATTCTGGTGCGGCGGGATTCCATTGATTGAACGAGCCTGCCACAAAGACCGATGCCGCGGCCGGCGTGGTCGCGGGCGCCGCGACGTGCAGGGTGACCTGCAAGAGCGTGAAGAGCGTCATGGGAGTCGAGTCGCCGTGTCGATTGCCAGAGCGGTCTTCGCGGTCAGGTTGACCTGGACTCTGCCGATCGAGTCCACGACGATCGTGTCGCCGGCGATCACGTTGGTGTAGTTGCCAGGCGCCATGCCGGTGGTGACGGTGACCGCCAGCGGCGTGGCGGCTCCGTTAATGGCCACGAATCCCTTGGCGCCGCGCGTGAACGCGATCGCGTTGGCGCCGTCGTCCCACCAGTGATTGACGTCGGTTCCGGCCACGACCCTGCGGAAGGCGACCATGTTGAGGATCGCCGGGTCGCGGTGCTCGCACACCCACTGGCCGATCGTGGCGGTCTCGAGGCTCGACGCGCACGCCACCGCGGTCGTCCAGCCGTTCGCGTCGGACGGGGGACCCATCGAGTTGCCCGCCGGGCAGTCGAAGGCGTAGCTCGAGAGGATCGACGGATAACCGTACGGCTCGGCCAGCATCCACACGTTCGCGATGCGGAAGACGTTGCCGTCGCGATAACTGAGCCCGCATTGGTGCTGGGTGTCGTGATTCTGGAGAAACACGACGGCTTTGTTGGTGGGCATGATGCCCCACGCGGCCTCGGAGAACTGGTTTCCCGCTGTGCCGGTCGGGTTGAGCTGCGAGATGTGCTGTCCGCCGACGCCCCGGAACTTGTCGCCCACGCCGACGAACGTGAATTCGGTGATGTCCGCGGCGCCGCCCGAGCTGTACCCTTCACCGAAGTAGTCGCGCGGACCGAGCGCCTCACCCTGCCCGTTCCCCACGACCTCCAGGTAGAAGTACGGCAGCGTCCGTCCCTCGCCGGTCAGTGTCAGGTTGACGATCGTGATGATGCTATCGAGGTCTACCTGCTGGATGTGCTTCGCGGCATCCACGCGGAATCCCGCCACCCCCAGCCGCGCGAGCATCAGCAGGTAGTCGGCGATCTTCCGCCGAACTGAAGGGCTCTTGGTGTTGAGATCGGGCAGCGAGAGCAGCTCGCAGTCCTGCACGTTGGCCGCGTCGGCGTAGTTATTGACGGAGCAGGGCGGATGGAAGTCGGCCGACGTGTACAGGCCGGGGTAGTCGTACTTCGAATACGGTGAGCTATCCGAGCCGAACCCCGGGCTCGGATAATTGGTCATGTGATTGATCACGGCGTCCACATAGATGCCGACGCCAACGGCCGCGCAGCGCGACACCATGTCGGTGAATTCGGCCTCGGTCCCCGACCGGCTCCTGAGGATGTTGTAGCGCACCGGCTGGTAGCGCTCGCTCCAGTCGTGGCTGGGGACGATGCTGTGTTCCTGCGGGGGCGAAACCTGCACGGCCTTGAACCCGGCGGGGCCGAGCACGGTCTCGCACTCGGTGGCGATGTCGGTCCACTTCCACTCGAACAGGTGCACGAACACGTCGCCCGCGGCCATGTGGCCGCTGGGCCGGTAGGTCTGCGGCAATGTCGGCCGGGGAGGTGGGGGGTTCCCGCCTGACGGGGGCGTCAGCTCATGGCTGCACGCCGCCCCCGCCAGTGCGAGAAAGAGCCAGAGATTCCGCGCGCTCAGTAGCCCGGATTCTGGTGCAGGTTCGGGTTCGCGATCAGCACGTTCGACGGCAGCGGATAGAGATCGCGACCCGCGGCCAGGGCTGCGCCACCGGGGACATTGTTCTTCCACGCCCAGAGGTAGGTACCGGACGAGAACAAGCCGAAGCGCACGAGGTCGGTGCGGCGCTGGGCCTCGAACATCAGCTCCCGCCCACGCTCGGCCAAGATCGTGTCCACCGGAGGCAGTGCCGCGAAATCGGCGGTCGTGTCTCCGTAGGCGCGCTCGCGGATGGCATTGAGGTAGCCCAGGGCGGTCGCGGCGCTGCCGCCGCCACCACGGATATTCGCTTCCACGTAGATCAGGTACGCGTCGGCGAGCCGGAAGATCGGGAAATCCGTATCGACCATGCCGGACTGGGCACCACTACCCCCGCTCGACGTCTTGTTGGTGAACTTGGGCGCGGCGATGCCGTTGCTGAAGTTGCCGATGTCGGCCACGGAATCGGTCTGGCCGGCGGTCCAGAAGAACGCGCCGCGGCCATCGCCGGCGCCGAACAGGCGGTACGCCTGCTGCTTCATGCGGTACCCGCCCCAGCAATAGTCGATGCCGTAGGTGCTGGCGGACATGCTGCCGCCGCAGCCGGCGTGGATCAGGAACGTCATGCCGCCCCACGTCTGCGTGCTGGCGCCGTCCTGCGCCGCGACGAAGATCCCCTCCGGGGACGTATTGTTGTCGGCGGCGAAGTTGTGCCGGAAATTCGTATCCAGTGTGTAGCCCGCGGCGATGACGGTCGACGCTTCCGTGACCGCCCCGCTGTAGTTCGGTGTGCCGGTGTACACGCCCGCGTTGAGATAGAGTTTGGCCAACAGCATGTGCGCCGCGGCCGGTGTGGCGCGGGCGTAGGTGGTCGGCCCCTTCGCGGGCAGCGAGTCCGCGATCGTGTTCAGCTCGCTGACGACGAAGTTGTAGACCTCGGTGCGCGTGGCCTGCGGCGGGAGAGGGCCGCCGGGCAGGTTGGTCTCGGTGACGAGCGGGATGCCGCCGAAGAGATCGATGCCGTGCCAGTAGCTCAGGGCGCGGAGGAACCGGGCCTCCGCGCGGTAATAGTGCACCGCGGTCAGCAAGGCCGGGTCGGTCTGGTTCCGTGATGCCAGCTTCGCGTCCGTGGATTGCCGCAGGAACTCGTTCGCCATCGTGATCTGGTAGAAGACGCGATTGTACATCGCGTTCGCCATCGCGTTGCTCGCGTCCCAAGTGCCGGTATTCAGGGGACGGAGACCGTCATCGTTCCAGCCGATCACCGCCTCGTCCGTCGGCACCTCCTGGAGATACCAGTACAGGCGCAGGTATTCCCCGAAGCCCTCGTCGATGAGACCGATGTCCGCGTTACCGTCCGGCCCTCGCTGTCCCGTCAGGATCAGGCCGCCATAGAGCTTGGCGATGAAGGCGCGATACGAGTTGGGGTCGTTGAAGATGTTGGAGCTGCTGATGGTGCTCGTCGGCGCGGTCGTCGGATCAGTGCAACCGGCGCCGACCAGGCCCACGAGGGCGGCCGCGATGCTCAGAACTGCGGTTGTGCGGTTCATGTCTCCGTTCCCCCTAGAACCGGACGCTGAGGCCGGTGGTGATCGTGCGCGCGCGCGGGTAAATGTTGTTGTCGATCCCGTTCAGGCCCGACGTGGGATCCACGCCGCTGTACCCGCTGATGGTGAACGCATTCTGCACCGTGCCGTACAGGCGGACCGGCTCACCGCGATACTTGAACGCATAGCCGATCGTGATGTTGTCCATCCGCAGGAACGACGCGTTCTCGACGTAATAATCCGAAAAGTACTGCGGCACGACGAACCCGGTCTGCAAGACCGAGGCGTGCAGGTTGCTGGGCATCGCCGAGCCGTTGAGGTTCTGATAGGCGCCGAGCGCGGAGGCCACGTTGTTGTATACGTAGTTGCCCAGGTAGGCCCGCACGGTGAAGCTGGCGTCGAAGTTGCCGAAGTTGAAGTAGGACGAGTGGCCGAAGATCCACTTCGGCGAGGGGTCGTGGAACGGCCGGCGATCGGAGACGTTGCAGCCCGTGACCGTAGCGCCGGCCGCGTTGACGTACTGTCCCTCGACCGGCTTGCCGTTCTGGTAGAACTGCTTGCAGACGAAGAACGAGTTGACCGGAACGCCGGGTTGCAACACCTC
>Ga0075426_10003929_pt1 | contig 10584 bp, 9 predicted proteins | sample SoiMethybrSBSTD5_FD_75304 | JGI IMG/M metagenome (GOLD analysis project Ga0075426, IMG submission 75304) | Bulk soil microbial communities from a Populus tree surrounding site in Tennessee, USA - Soil MetaG P. TD hybrid SBSTD5 | ecosystem: Environmental > Terrestrial > Soil > Tree plantation...
CCCGGCTATCTGAAAGCGGAATCCCTCGCGCTGCTTTTCACTCCGCAAAAGACCAAGGACGGTAAGGAGACGCGATACGGGATGGGTTGGTTCATCGGCAAATCAAAATCAGGCAAGCGAATTTTTGAGCACAGCGGCGGCTCGGTCGGCGGAAGTTCGGAGCTTATCCTCTACCCGGATTCGCATCTTGTCGTGGCATTTGTCTGTAATTTCGCCGGCGACGTCGACGGATGGAAGGGCGAAGAAGTGCAAGACATCGCGGAAGCGTTTGAGAACAAATAGGGCGCAGCAAGCTGCGCCCCAGGTTGAGAATAATGTGAGCTGAGAACTTTCCTGCGGTTACGCTTCTTTTTCGACGATGGCGCGGATGTGGGCGACGACATCGCGGAAGACTTTGATTGTTACGTCGTGCTCGGCGATGGTCTTGATTGGCTCGGCAAGCTGCACCTGGCGCTTGTCGACTTTGAACCCGTGCGCGGCCAGCGCATCGGAAATGTCGCCGGAGGTCACCGATCCGAACATCTGATCGTTTTCGCCTGTCTTGCGCTTGAAATTCAGCGAAACGCCCGTGAGCAATTCCGCCTGCTTCTTCGCGGCTTCGAGTTCGGTGGCCGTCTTTTTAGCAAGCGAAGTGCGAATGCGTTCGAGCGCCTTCATGTTGCCCGGCGTCGCTTCGATGGCGAGGCTGCGCGGCAGCAAATAGTTGCGCGCGTAGCCCGGCTTGACGGTCACCACGTCGCCGCGGTGGCCCAACTTATCGATATCTTCCTGAAGAATGATCTGCATCCTCGTATCCCTTCGTTCTAATTTCTGGCGTTCTGAATTCGTTTAGCTCTTGTGAGCTTCCACTGCTTTGGGCGCCGTCGAACCAGCTGCGCTTCCTGCAAACGGCAGCAAAGCGATGTTGCGGGCGCGCTTGATGGCGACGCCGAGCCAGCGCTGATGACGCGCGCAAACGCCGGTCATGCGGCGCGGGAGAATCTTTCCGCGCTCCTGCACGAACTGCGAAAGAATGTCCGCTCGCTTGTAGTCGATGAGGTCCATTTTTTCCACGCAGAACTTGCAGACTTTCTTCTTGCGGAAATACTGGCGTTTGCCGCGGCGAGGTCCGCCGGGACCGCCGCCTGGTCCACCTTCACGGCGCGGGCCGCCCTCGCGTCCGCCTTCACGCCGCGGACCGCTGTGGCCGCCGCCATGTCCCCCGCTCGGTGGGCCGCTTGGCGCTCCACCTTCGGCGCGCGGCGCTGCCGCCGGCGCTTCTTGCCCTTGCTTCTGTTCCTCAGCCATCTCGTTCATCCTTTCAACAATTTCCCGAATATCGTTGTTTTCTCAATCTCAACCGCTTAACTCACTGCCGCCTGCTGCTCAGGCGCAGGTGCTGCCGGCGCCGCGGGCGTTGCCGCCGGACGACGCGGGCGACGTGCCGCGCGCTTCTCTCTCTTTTCAGTTAGCTTCTTCTGGCGTTTCAAGTCTTCATCGAGACGGATCGTCATGTACTTGATGACGGAGTCCTGCACGCGCAACCGGCGCTCTAGCTCGGTGATGAGTTCGCCGTGCGTGGTGCGAATCTGGTGGTAGTAGTACATGCCCTCGCGGTGCTTGGCGACTTTGTACGCCAGCTTCCGCGTTCCCCAGTGTTCCGCCTTCTCGATCTTGCCGCCCTTTTCCGTGCAGGCGTGTTCGATCGAAGTCACGACCTTCTTAATCTCATCTTCCGGCGTCGCCGGACGCGCGATAAAAATCAAATCGTACAGACGCTCTTCCATGATTGCCTCGTTTCTCTTTCCTAATCCGGCTCCGCTTTCGCAGCAGCCGCGAAACTCTTACGCTTCGGCGTCTTCGTTCGTGCTTTCCGCCCGCCGGTTAAACTTGTTCATCGCCGCGTCGATCCCGTTCGTCAACCACATTTCCACGGCATCGCCGGCCTGCGCTACTTCTTCCGCCGCAACTTCCAGCTCCGCCTTTTTCATCGGCCGCAGGACGTATTCCTTCCTGCTGTCCAGCGGATGATCCGGCCCGCAACCCAGACGCAGCCTCGCGAATTTCTGCGTCCCAATCGAACCGATGACCGACTTCGCTCCGTTGTGGCTGCCGGCGCTTCCATCCGGCGCGAGCCGAATAATGCTCCAGGGCAACTGCACTTCATCCCACATCACCAGCAAATCGTCCGGCGTCAGTTCGTACTTCGCGAGCAGCTCTCGAACCGAAACGCCGCTCAGGTTCATGTACGTCTGCGGCTTGGCGAGCAGCACTTCCTGCCCCGCCAGCCTGCCTCGACCGACCAGCGCCTTACCTTCGGGCCGTTCGACGCGAATTCCGCCGCGGTTCGCTAGCTCATCCACCGCGAGAAATCCCAGGTTATGCGGCGTCCACTGATACTCCGGGTCTGGATTGCCAAGCCCAACAATGAGCCGCATAAACCTTCCCGCCGGACCATGTCGGCGCACGTTGAAGCGTACGGCGCACGATCCCAGGCATTATTTCTTCTTCTCCGGCTTCTCGGCCTCGGCCCCTTCTTCGCCTTCCACTTCCTTCTTGCCCTTCTTGATGACTTCGGGCTCGGCCGGTGTTGCCGCTTCCGCCGCGACTGCATCCGCGGGCTTTTCTTCTTCGACGCGCAGCGCAACGACGTGCGCAATCACGCGCTCGGCTTCGGTGACAAGCTTCATCTTCGCCGTATCGAACTGAATGTCGCTGGCACGAAGCGCCTGACCGATCATCAGGTTCGTAACATCCAGACGGAACTCCGTCGGAATTTCCGCCGGCAAGCATTCGATTTCGACTTCGCGGGTGACCGTCTCGAACACGCCGCCCTGTACCTTGACGCCTTGCGCCTCGCCAAATGTGTGGACAGGAACTTTCACGCGCATGCGGACGTCCATCGCGACGCGCAGCAGATCCACGTGCAGCAAATTTCCGCTTACCGGATCCACCTGCCAATCCTTCACGATTGCGGGCTGCTCTTTGCCGCCGAGCGCCACCTGGAACAGCGTGTTGTGGCCCGTCGCGGAACGCAGAATCTGTCCAACCTGCTTGGCGCTTACCGCGAGCGAAAGCGCTTCGCCCTTTGCGCCGTACAAAATCGCCGGAACTTTTCCAGTTACGCGCAACCGCCGTGCTTCATTCTTGCCGCGCGATTCGCGCGGTGCTGCTTCGACTACAATCTTTTCTGCCATTGCCTTCGTCCCTTCCCTTTATTCCAAACCCAAACCTTTTCCCGACTTCAGATGAATAACTCGCTGATCGACGTTTCTTCATGAATCGAGCGAATCCCGCGCGACAACAAGTCCGCTACGCTCAGAATTCTCATCTTCCCCATGGCCACGGCCGCTTCCGAGAGCGGCACCGAATCCGTCGCTACAACTTCCTTAATCTTCGACTTCGTGATGCGATCCACGGCCGGCCCGGAAAGCACCGGGTGCGTACATGCCGCGTAAACGTCGAGCGCGCCTTCCTTCAACAGCGCTTCCGCCGTCTTCACAAGCGTTCCTGCCGTATCAATGATGTCGTCCACGATCAGCGCCGTGCGGCCTCGCACGTCTCCGATCAGGTGCATCACTTCGCTGACGTCCACATCCACGCGGCGCTTGTCCACAATCGCCAGCGGCGCGTCCAACTTCTTTGCAAAAAACCTTGCCCGCTCCACACCGCCCGCGTCCGGCGAAACCACCGTAACGTTCGGCAAATTCTTGTGGCGGAAGTAATCCACCAGCACCGGTGACGCGTACAAATGATCCACAGGCACATCGAAGTAGCCCTGAATCTGCGGCGCATGCAAATCGAGCGTCAAAGCCCGGCTTGCTCCCGCCGTTTCCAACAAATCCGCGACAAGCTTCGCTGAGATCGGAACGCGCGGTTTGTCTTTGCGGTCCTGTCTCGCATAGCAGTAGTACGGCAACACCGCCGTAATCCGCCATGCCGACGCGCGCTTGAACGCGTCAATCATCAACAGCAACTCCAGCAGGTGGTTGTCCACCGGAGCGTGACACGGCTGTACAACGAAAACGTCGGCGCCGCGCACATTCTCCAAAATCTGAAAATAAATTTCTCCGTCGCTGAACCGTCCCAGCACGGACTTGCCCAGCGGCACGTCCAAATGATGGCAGATCGATTCCGCCAGGATCGGATTCGCGGTCCCCGAAAAAATCTTGAATCGCTCGTCGTTCACGGCTGTGCTCTCGTCGCGATTAGCGAAAATTCTGTTGTCCCGACCTGGCGCTCTCTGCCAAAAGCACTCAGCCGAAACGCACACTGGCCCAACAGACTGAAAAGCTACGACTGATCAATCACAAGTTTTTTTCGGCTAGTCGCTGCGGTTAGACCCGGCTCGCTCCGCGAACGGAACGGCCCTGCGTCAGACGGACAAACTTCGCGCGAGAGAGTGTCTCGCAAACGAACGTCTGGTCGTGAGTAAACCCAACAGCGGCTCGGCGCGCCTTAGCTGGGCTCGGGAAAACTCCAATCACCGCCGAACCGCTACCCGCCAGCAAGGCTTCTGTTGCCCCTCTTCTAAGCAAATCCCGCTTGATGGAATCAAGCCGCGGATGGTGCTGGAAAACGGCGCCCTCGAAATCGTTCAAAAGGCGGGTTCCCTGCTCGCTCCAGGACAAGGCACAGAACTTCCAAAGTTTAGAGTTTTCCGCCGTTTTTGTCAATTCGGGCGCATTCAGCCAGCGATACGCGTCCGGCGTGGGCACGTGAATATGCGAGGGCGAAACAATCAAAACGGCCAGCGTTTTGATGTCCGGCAGCGGGTAAATCTCGTCTCCGCGCCCGATCCCGAGCGCGCGGCCGCCTCGCAAAAAGAAGGGAACGTCCGCTCCCAGCGAAGCGCCGATCTCCATCAGCCGGTCCGTCGCTACTTTTTTCCCGCTCAACCGCAGATACCCAATCATCGCGGCCGCTGCGTCGCTTGATCCACCGCCCAATCCACGACCGGCCGGGATTCTTTTTTTCAGTTCGATCTCGACGCCGCCATCGTCCTTTACTTCCGCTTGCAGCGCTTGCACGGCGCGATAGACGAGATTCTTTTCCGCAGGCTCGCCCGAGAGAGCTGCGTTCCCTTCCACGCGCAGTACGATTCCAGGTTTCCTGGCGCGCTTCAATTTCAAATCGTCATGGAGTGAAACAGTCTGAAAGATGGTGCGAAGCTCGTGATAACCGTCGGGGCGTTTTCCCAATATCTCGAGCCGCAGATTTATTTTTGCAAAGGCGGGGATTTTGACTTCGCGCATCAGGCTTACTTCGGCTGCGCGGCGTTTGGCACCGTTTTCTGCGCTACGCGATGCTTCGACTGGTTGAATTTCTTTTCCACTTCCGCAATCTTCTCGGTTTCAACGTCCGCGGGCAGGACGCGGTGCCATTCCTCGAGCGATTTTTCCCACTGCGCCGCCGCCAGATCCGTCCGTCCCGTTTTTGCGTAGACATCACCGAGGTGCGAATGAATCGTCGGGTCGTGCCGCTCGCGCTCGACCGCTTTGCGCAACGTCGCCTCGGCTTCGCTGTACTTTCCCTGCTTGTAATAGATCCAGCCGAGGCTGTCGAGATACGCGCCATTGTACGCGTCATCGGACAGCGCCTTTTTAACCATTGTTTCCGCTTCTTCCAAGCGAATCCCCAAATCGCCAAGCATGTAGCCGTAATAATTCAACGCAGCAGCGTTCTGCGGATCAACAGACAGCACTTTTTTGAATTCCACTTCTGCGCGGTCGTAAAACTTTTGCCGTTCGTAAATCGCGCCGAGCAAGAACCAGGTCATCTCATTCTCGCGCGGCACACCAGGCAACGCCTCTGCGGTCCGCGCCGATTGCTCGGCTTCCTTGTATCTCCGGCCGCGTTCATACACCTGCGCGATATTCAAATACACTTCGCGATCCGCGTCGGTTCCTTTCAATTGCGGCCTCAGCAGCGCGAGCGCTTCGTCTGTTTTTCCCGCTTCTCCCAGGAGCAACGCATAACTGCTTTTGATTCCGCTGTCCGTCGAATACTTCGCAAGCGCTTCTTTGCCGGTTTGCAGCGCACGCGGCAAATCTTTTGCCGTGCGGAATGTTTCCATCAGCAACAAACGCGCGCGCCGGTCTTCGTCTTCGCCTAGCCGCCCAAGTTCTTCGTAGGTATAAACCGCAGCCTGAAAATTTTCGGTCGCGCGATAAAGCTGGCCAAGCTGCTGATAGAGCACGGCAAGCGTTCGCCGCCGCGTTGGCAGCACTTCCGACTGGTTCTTTACTCCCGTGACGGCTTCGCTCAACACGCGAATCGCGTCTTCATTTCGCCCTTGCGCCTGGTAGAGCATCGCTTCGTTGTACATCACGTCCAGGCTGCCCGGCGCGAATTGCCGCGCCTTCGTCAGCGTTTCTTCGGCTTTGTCCAGTTGATGCAGCTCGCGGTAAATCTGCGCGATGCGCAAATAGACGTCCGAATCGTCCGGCATCAGATCCGCCAGCCGCTGATAAACTTTCAGCGCCTCCGGATATTTTTCTTCGGACAAGAGCGTCTGCCCCAGCCCGCGCTGGTGGCTCAGCTCGCTCGGATCAATCTCGGTCGCTTTGCGGTAGGCCGACTCCGCCTTCGCCAAATCTTTCGTTTGCGTGTACGCGTCGCCCAGCAAATCGAGAAGAGTCGGCGAAGAAGTTTTACTGGTCACGTTCTCCAGCAGCGCCACCGCGTCCGCGGACTTTCCCTGGTCGAGCAACAACTGCGTCAGTTGCTCCACGCCCGCTTCGTTGTCGGGCTCGCTCTTCAAAATCCCGCGAAGCACGCCTTCCGCCTGATCGTGTTTGTTTTGCAAACGATAGAGCCGCGCCAGCCACAACGCCGACTCCGTGTCGGCCGGGTCCAGCTTCACAACTTCTTTAAACTGCTCTGCCGCGCGCGTTACGGCTTGAGATTGACCGTTTCCACTCGATTCGCCGAGGCTTCGCAGATAAATGTGGCCAAGCAGCCGCCGCGTCTGCACGTCACTTGCATCGCGTTGCAAAATTGCCTTCGCTTCGGCCTCGGCTTCGGGAACGCGCTGCGCCTTCCAATACATTTCGGCAAGGCGTTCGCCAATCACCGGGGACTTCGGGTCAAGCGCGTAAGCTTTCTTGTAATATTCGATGGCTTGGGTCGCATACTCGCTCCGGCTCGTCTGCTCGTACTGCTGCTCTGCGATGTGCCCCATCGTGTAGTTGAAGTACGCATCCGCGCGTGAAGTCGTGGTCGCGCGGACTTCGTCGCTGCTCTGGACCGCGCTTCCCGGCGCAGCCTGCGCCTGACCCGCCGACGCGAACGCCGTTTGCCCGGCCGCAATGCCGGTAAAGGCTGTTAAAAATCCTGCCGCTGTTAGCCCGACGCCTGCCGCGAAAACCGCTCTCTTCTGTTTGAGTGCCATATCGTCCTTGAACTAAAAATTATCCCACGCACCCCAAACGCGGTCAAAACCGATTCGCCGCGTTTTTCCAAATCCAATCCATCACGTCTTTCGTTGGATGCGGCCCGAAATCTCAGCGTTGGGTGGAGATTGTCTGCCCCGCGCGTGCTTGTCGGCAGAGAATTTTCCTATTGCTTTCCCATAGGGCTTCAGGCATCTTGCTATGGGGTTCCCATAGGAATCCTGGGAGCACCGAGCCATGGGCGAAAAGAAGGACGTTCTTCAGGGCACGCTTGCGCTGATGATTCTGAAAACCCTCGAAGCCCTCGGCCCACTTCACGGCTATGGCATCGCTCGCCGCATCGAACAAACCAGCGGCGATCTTCTCTCGCTAAATTACGGCACACTCTATCCCGCGCTCCTGAAACTCGAACAAGAAGGCTTCATCGCTTCCGAATGGGGCGTCTCCGACAACAATCGCAAAGCGAAGTTTTACAAACTCACTCGCGCGGGCCACCGCCAGCTTGAAAAGGAAACACGCGACTGGCGAGAAACTACCGCGATCCTCGCTCGCTTCCTCAAGACCGAGGAGAGAAGTTAATGTCCACGCCATTCAACAAACTTCGCGCCGCCGTGCTTCGTTTCAGCAATATTTTCCGTAAGCGGAAACTCGACCGCGAACTCTCCGACGAGCTGGAATCCCATCTCCAGCTGCACATCGAAGATAACCTCCGCGCAGGAATGTCTCTCTCCGCGGCGCGCCGCAACGCGGTTCTGAAACTCGGCGGCGTCCAGCGCACAACAGAAGCTGTTCGCGATTCCCACAGCGTGGCCTGGCTTGAATCGTTTCTTCGCGATCTTCGTTTCGGCATTCGCCAGCTTCGCAAGCGGCCGGCGTTTGTGCTGGCCGCCATTCTGTCGTTCGCGTTGGGCATTGGCGCGAACGCGACCATCTTTTCGATTGTGAGCAGCTTCGTCCTTCGGCCGGCTCCAGTCGGGAATCCGAATTCCCTCCTTTCGCTACACATTTCCGAGGGGCCAACGTGCTGCAACCATTTTTCGGGTCCACTCTTTGAAGATGTTCGCGACACCGTCCAATCATTCTCCGGTGTCGCCGGCTATTACGAGCTCGTCCCCGCTTCTATCGGTGGCCAGGGTGAACCCGAGCGTGTATGGGGCCAGCTCACGTCTACGAATTACTTTGACGTCGCACAACTCGGTATGACGCTTGGCCGAGGCTTCACGCGGGACGAGGATCACCGGCCCGTGATCGTCATCGGCAATCGCATCTGGCGCCGCCGCTTCAATTCCGCTCCAAATGTTATCGGCAAAACGCTATTACTCTCGGGACGTCCGTACACCATTGTCGGTGTAACTCCACCTGCGTTCCACGGACTCGATCTTATTCTGGACACGCAGTTCTGGGTTCCCCTTGGCAACATCGATCAATTAGCCGATCAGATTGCGCCGAAGCCCTCCGATCGCGCCGCTCGCGAATACCACTGGCTCGCGGCGATCGCACGCCTCAAACCGGGCTTCACTCGTGAACAAGCGGCGGCCGAACTCAACATCCTGGCCGCAAATTCCGCCGCGGCGCACCCTCAGTTCGAAAAGAATCTAGGGTTCAAAATCTACAGCGCAAATTCACTTCCGCCCCGCGACCGGGCTGCCATCGTTCTCTTTCTCACTGCCTTAAGCGTTGTCGCGCTTCTTGTCTTGTGTATTGCTTGCGCCAACGTGACGAATCTCTTTCTCTCGCACGCTGCCGCTCGTCAGGCTGAAATGGCTGTTCGCATCTCGCTCGGCGCCTCAAAATTTCGCCTTCTTCGCCAGATCTTGACGGAGAGCATGATCCTTTCTCTCTCCGGAGGTGTCCTCGCCGTTCTACTGTCTTTTTGGGCGACCAAGGGCCTTTCTTCTTTCCGCCCACCGGTTCCTGTTCCGCTCGACCTCACCGTTTCGCTCGATTGGCGCGTGCTCGTTTACGCATTTACTCTCAGCATCTTTGCCGGACTTCTTTTCGGTTTTGCACCGGCATGGACCGCCTCTCATGCCAACATGTCCACCGCGCTCAAGGGTGAGGAGTTGCTCGCTCGCGCCGGCCGGTTCTTTACTCTTCGCAACACACTCGTCGTCGCGCAGGTCGCGATGTCCGTCATTCTTCTCTGCGCTACCGGACTTTTTCTTCGCAGTCTGAAAAATGCCTCCACCACAGACATCGGCTTCCGCACAACCGGCACGCTCACGATGTCCGTGGACCCACGCGTGCACGGCTATACCCCGGAACGCATCGTGCAGTTTCTGGATCAACTCCGCGAACGCACGGCCGCTCTTCCGGGCTCTACCGGCACTGCGTACACGGATATCGCGCCTCTTTCGATGGGTGGCCGCAGCGATGGGTTCAGCCGTGTTGGCCGCCCGGCCTCCGGCTCCGTTCCCATCGTCGATCTATACATGGTCTCGCCTGGCTATTTTGACCTTCTCGGAATTCCCCGTGTCAGCGGCCGCGATTTCTCAAACGAAACCCCTGCTTCCCCTCGCGTTGCAATCGTCAATGAGCGCTTTGTCGAAACGCTCTTCGGCAAAGACAATCCCATCGGACAGCAGGTCAACGGCGCGGGGGTAATCTATGAAATCATCGGCGTGGTCAAGAACACCAAGTCCCGGACGGTTGGCGAGGAAACACGCCCCGTCCTCTTTCGCGCGCTTTCCCAAACCATAACAAGCGACCCGTCTGGGATGGGCTACTCCATTCTTGTCGGATACGCCGGCGACCCATCCGCACTGTCTCTTTTGGTCCGGGATCAGATCCACAGCCTTGACCCATCCCTCGCCATCTACAACGCCCAGACGATGTCTGACCATCTTCGCGAGGCGCTTTTTCTTCCACGTCTCGCGGGAATTCTTTTTGGAATGTTTGGATTTCTCGGTCTGCTTCTCGCCGCTATCGGACTCTATGGCGTCTTGAGCTATTCCGTCAGCCGCCGTACGCGCGAAATCGGCATTCACCTGGCGCTGGGCGCTCCCGCCGACCGAGTGCGTCGTCTAGTCGTGCGGCAGGGTATGACCCTCGTCGCCATCGCTATGTTCATCGGCGTCCCCGCTGCCCTCGCCGCCACCAAAATCTCCACGTCGTTCCTTTACGGGGTGCAACCCCACGACCTACCTACGTTCATCGCCGTTCCACTTTTCCTTATGGCTGTAGCATTGATTGCCTGCTACCTCCCTGCCCG
>Ga0075426_10003932_pt1 | contig 10582 bp, 6 predicted proteins | sample SoiMethybrSBSTD5_FD_75304 | JGI IMG/M metagenome (GOLD analysis project Ga0075426, IMG submission 75304) | Bulk soil microbial communities from a Populus tree surrounding site in Tennessee, USA - Soil MetaG P. TD hybrid SBSTD5 | ecosystem: Environmental > Terrestrial > Soil > Tree plantation...
TCGTGCTGTCGTTTGTCTTCATGTACATGGTGCTCGCGGCGCAGTTTGAATCGTTCATTCACCCGGTGACGATTCTTTTGACGCTGCCGCTGGCGATTCCGTTCGGCATTGTGTCGCTGCTCGCGACAGGACAAACGGTCAACATCTTCTCGGGTCTCGGCCTGCTGTTGTTATTCGGCGTCGTAAAGAAGAACGCAATTTTGCAGATCGACCACACGAATCAACTGCGCGCCCGCGGCATGGAGCGACTCGAAGCGATCATTCGCGCGAACCGCGATCGTTTGCGACCGATTCTGATGACGACGATCGCTCTCGTCGCAGGCATGTTGCCGTTGACGATTGCGACTGGCCCAGGTTCGGGCACGAACCGATCGATCGGCGTGCTCGTCGTCGGCGGACAGACGCTCTGTTTGTTGCTGACACTGGTCGCAGTGCCGGTCTTCTATTCACTCTTTGACGACCTCGCGCGCAGTCGCGTGTGGGCTCGCATAGGCAACAGTTTGCATCTCATGTTCGGCCGCGTGCGGCGCAGAGCGGCGAGTGCGGCGACGTCGTTGTTCGGCCCGCTCCTTGTGTTGTTGGTAGTGATCAGCCTGGCGTCGAATACATCGGCGCAGAAGCCGTTGCCGGAAATGGATCGTGTCGGTATCGATCCGAGTCAACAGCATCCATTGTCGTTACGCGAAGCGATTTCGATGGCCCTGGAAAACAACAAAGACATCGAGGTTGCGCGTGAGAACGTGCGCATCGCTGAGTTCGATCTGCGCGGTGCGCAGGGCGCTTACGATCCGCGGTTAACCACAGGCGCGTTTTACGAGCGCGCTGAGAATCCGATCTCCAGCTTTCTGGCCGGCGGCGAGAACGGTTCGACGATTCAAGGGAATCTCAGCGGCAACGCACGGATCGAAGGACAGTCGCCGGCGCTCGGTGGCACTTATCATTTCGACGTCTCGTCGGGTCGATTCACTTCCAACAGCCAATTCACGGCGCTCAGTCCGCAATACCCGACGGCGTTTTCGTTCACTTACACGCAGCCGTTATGGCGCGGTCTGAAGTTTGACAACAGCCGGCGGCAGATTCAAATCGCACGCAAGAACCTCTCGCTGACCGACGCGCAGTTTCGCCAGCGCGCGATCGACACGATCACGAACGTGCAACGTGCTTACTGGGACCTCGTGTTTGCGTTGCGCAGTCTGCAAGTGCAGCGCGACGCGGTCGCGACTGCGCGCACACAGCTCGAACACAACAAACGTCTCGTTAACGAGGGCCAACTCGCGCCGATCGATGTTGTCGCGGCCGAAGCACAAATCACGACGTACGAACAGGGAGTGTTCAGTGCACTCGAGGACGTCTCACGCGCGGAGAACAATCTGAAGAATCTGATCGCGCAGAACAAGCAGTCGGCGATGTGGACTGAATCTATCGTGCCTGTCGATCCGGTGGATCTCGCTGTTCCGAACGTCGCGTTGCCCGATGCGCTACAGATGGCGACCGAGAACCGGCCGGAACTGCAACAATCGACTGTGTTGAAGGAGATCAATCAGATCGATCAGAAGTACTTCAAAGAACAGACGAAGCCCTCGATCGATCTGGTCGGCACATACGGCAGCAGCGGCCTCGCCGGTACGCTGAATACTGTCGGCGCCAATCCGTTCACCGCTTCTCAGTTGGAGCTCCGTCAGCGCGTCGATGAACTCTCGCGGCTCGCGTTGCTCGATCCGTTGCCGGCGTTGCCGCAACAAACGCTCTCTCAGGATCTAATCGGGAGTTTTGGCCAGTCCGTTGAGAATCTCTTTACGAACCGCTTCAACACCGTGAAGGTCGGCGTGCAGATCAATCTGCCTTTGCGCAACCGCACTGCCGAAGCACAACTCGGGCGTTCGCTGGTCGAAGGCGAACGCATCGCGACGCAGCGCGAGCAACTCGAACAATCGATTCAGGTCGAAGTGCGTAACGCTTTACAGGCGATGCGCAGCGCGGAAGCGCGTCTGCGGGCGGCCGTAGCCACGCGCGAAGCAAACGAACAACAGTTTGCGAGCGAACAAAGAAAACTCGACGCCGGACAATCGACGACATTCCTCGTGCTCGAGCGACAGACGGCTTTGACGAGCGCGCGCAGCATGGAGTTGAAAGCGCAAACGGACTTGAATAAGGCCATCGCGGATTTACAACGAGCCACGGGGAACGCTTTACGAGCTAACAGCGTAGTAGTCAGCGCACACTAAAATCTGAAGGTGGACCATGGCCGACAATCAACTCGTTGAAACCTGGCAGATTCACGACCGCATCAATCTTTATTTGCTCGAAGCGATCGAAGCAGAGTTGCTGAGCAGTCATTCGGCTTCCAAAGGGAGAAGCGTGGGCGAGCAATTCGCTCACATACACAACGTGCGGTTGATGTGGTTAAAGTCAGCCGCGCCTGAGCTGCTCAAGGGTCTCGCGAAAATCGAAAACGAGCGGGCAAACGACAAGAAACTGCTGGCGAAGTCCCTGGCTGATTCAGGCAAGGCGATCGCCGCGCTGCTCGGGCAGAGTCTCGAAGCCGGCGGCAAGGTCAGAGGTTTCAAACCGCACGCCGCTGCGTTTCTCGGATATTTAATCTCGCACGAGTCGCACCATCGCGGGCAGATTGCGTTGAGTTTGAAGCAGGCAGGAAAGCCGCTCGACAAGAAGACTGGCTACGGCATCTGGGAGTGGGGCGTCAGGTAACTAGAAGATATTTTCGACCGCCAGAAACGCTCCGTAGATCACCACGAAAAGAATTACCGTCGCCACCACATACCACGCGGGCAAGCGACGCTGACACGTCCGGCAGTTGGTGCTTACCCAGTTTGTTCGACGTCCGCAGTGGCTACAGGTCATGACGCCCCACTTTGTGACACGACTCGCGGATCGATTTCAACCCGAGGAGTGTTATTTTTTAATTGCGGGCGGCGTCTTGATGATGGTCCATAACGGCCAGTGGTCCGAGATTTCGATCTGCTTATCCACGCCGTAACGCACAGCTTCCAAACCTCGCAACCAAACCCAGTCAAGACGCAAGTCGATCGGCAGTAGCAGGACGCGCCGGTGAAACGTCGTCTGGCCGCCGAACGGCGTTTTCAGTCCCGCATTCGTAAACAGTTTGATTGTTTTCGTATCGGCATTTGGCTCCCAGGTGTTGAAGTCGCCCATGACGATCGCCGGTGTGGCCGGCGCAAACTGTGACAGGTCCTGCAAGATCGCGCTGTATTGCTCCATTTTTTTGTCGAGCGGAATTCGCGTTTCGGCGTGTGCGGAATAGATGCGCCACTTCCGCCCATCGATTTCAATCGTTGCTCCGAGCGCGACGCGGCGTCGTTGGTTTGGACCAGGGTTCGGCAACACGATTCGCTTCACGTCTGTGAGCGGATACACGCTGAGTATTGCAACGCCTGTTTCTTCTTCGTCACCGGGTTTAGCAGTCGGTGGCGCAGCCCAGGCATAGTGCATCCCCAACTCGTCAGCGAGAGACTTCGCAGTGTTGCTATTGCCGGTACGCTTCTTTTGTCGATCGACCTCCTGCAAGCAAAGAATCGACGCGCCGCCGATTTCCGGATCATCGTTAAGCAGTTTGGCCAGACGCTTGAGCTCTTCGCCACCGCGCCAGCGAATGTTGTAAGACAGGACTTTGATCTCGTTGTTCGTGGGCGGACGTTTTCGAAGCGTTGCACCTCTGCCCAGTTCGAGCAGGCTATCACTCGTGGTCGTAAGCTGAAGTAATAAGACTAAGAGGAGTATCACGAGTTTCTCCTCGACAATTCGCGTGCCATGACAAAAGACTTAATCACGCAGTAATCTTTATCCCGATTATGAACTCAGATGCGTCCCAACTCGATGTGCTTGCTGTTTTTTCGCATCCCGACGATGCCGAGTTGTCAGTCGCTGGGACACTTCTCAAACTGAAATCACTTGGTTATCGCACCGGCGTCTGCGACGTGACGCGTGGCGAGATGGGCACGCGCGGTACTCCGGAGATTCGCGCGCAGGAGGCGCTGCAGGCGGCGCGTATCCTCGGCCTCGACGTTCGGCTCAATCTCGAACAGCCGGACGGTCATGTTTCTCCGACAGAAGTGGCGAGAATCGCTCTCGTACGCGTGTTGCGCAAACACAAGCCGAAAGTATTGTTGACGACGCACGAGGACGACCCGCATCCGGACCATGCAAACACCTCGATCATCGTGCGGCAGGCGGCGCGACTCGCGTCGATGGGTCGCTACGACGAAGAGTCGGGTCAGCCGGCGGTACCGATGCCCTCGATCATGCACTCGCTTTTCTCACGGCGCATCGTGCCGTCGTTCGTGGTTGATGTTTCGGATTTTGTGGAAGAGAAGATGGCGGCGATCCGCGCGTACACCTCGCAGTTTTACAACCCGAAATCGGACGAGCCGCAGACGCGCATCAGCGCGCGTGGATTTTTGGGAGAGATTGAAGTGCGGATGGGTTACTTCGGCTCGTTGATTGGCGTGGAAGCCGGCGAGCCTTTTTACGTGCGTGAAGCTTTGAATGTTGACGACCCGCTGGCGTTACTGACGCGCTCGATGAATATCTACTCCTAGTTTTTCGCCGCAGCCTGTTTTTGTGGTTGCAGCACGGCGCGCGCAATCGCAATGGTCGCGACCGCTCGTGGTCCTTCCGCTTCAAAGCCACGAGCTAATTCCACCGCCCGTTCATAGTCCTGGTTCGCGAGGTCGCGAAAGATTCCTTCGAGATCAAACTCAGCTACATCGTTGGTGTGAACCGATGATTGGTTCTTGCTTTGAAACTTCAGCACCATCTCGCCGTCTTCACCGGTAAACCCTTCGGCGGAATTGGCCGCTTTGACCGCTTCAAATGTGGCATCCCAGACGCGTGCGGGATCGATCTCCTTCAACGCATTCGCCACTGCGATCAAAGCCTGTGGCCGCGAAGCATCTGATACTTCGATCCGGCGTGCTTCACCCGCTGCTTCTTCAACTAACTCGGCGGCTTTGTCTTTGTCAGTAGGCGCCAGGATCCTGGCGACCTGACTCAGGACCCAGGCCTTTTGCAGGTGCGACAGCTCGCCCTTCTGCACCAACTCCAGAGCCTGATCCGTCTTCTTTTTTGTTACCGCATAGATGGCGAGCGAACCATCCATATAGGCCTGAGCCTGCTTGCGCATTTCGGAGTCGTCGATCTTGCTGATGTAATCGCGGGCCCTCATGTCGCCGGTTCGTGCAACGAATTGGGCCAACTCCATGTAGAGAGAGTCGCGCTCTTCGGCGGTCTTTGCCCGTTCAATACGATCGAGCCACGACTGTTCGCGTTCCTCCGGCGGCTTCTCGGGGCGCAAGCCTTCGTTGATGGAATCGTCCTCACGACGTGCTTCGTCTGGAACAAGACCATTCAATGCATTTAAGTGTGTTCGCAGCGACTCGACCATTTCCGCCGGTGCGGACTGTTCGAAGAAGGGAAGCAATCGTTTGATGACGAGGTACTTTGCCTGTACCAGTGACGCTTGATCCTGTCCCTGTGGCGGCAGCGGTCGTAACAAAATGCCGGCCGCTGCTTGAAAGAATGCACTACGCAAAGCTGGTGATACGTCAGCGGGCGTTATCTTTTGGGCCATCTGTGAGGTGTTGATACCTCCGTTGCCGCTGAACGTCATAAACAAGTGCGGAGTGAAGATGTAAGACGCCAGTAGCGAAGCCGTGTTCGCGTCTGATTGCGGATTGTTCGCGGATGCAGTCAACAACGCTACATAACGTTCATCGGCAGCCGCCGCATTCTTGTCACGAAGATCGGAAAGGAAGTTGATTGAATCGATGCCGACAATCGTCAGCGCCGGAGCGGCGAACTCCAGCGCGCGCCCCATCTCACCGTTTTGCATTAACTCTCGGGCGACACTCAGGCGCTGACTCAGCGCTTCGTTCAAACGTCCGATCTGTCGCGGCGCGCTCGTCGCACCTTCGAGTTTTTGGGCTTTGAGTTTTTCGAGAAACTCTTCGCCGAGCGCGCGATCGTGTTTTGCAGCGAGCCGCAAAACCTCGCGCCGGAGATTGGGCGGCAGGCTGATTGCGAATCCGCCGCCGGTTCTGCTTTTTTGTTGTTCAATTTCCTGCTGGAGTTTGCGGTCGCTTTCCTGATCGGCGACCTCGGCGGCTTCCCACGCTTTGCGAAACATCACCCGTCCTTGTTCGGCGTCCACTTGCCAGAGCGCGTCTGCAATGCGTGCTAAAGATCGAGCGCGGAGTGTCTGATCGTGAAACGTACGCGCGTCCGTGGAGAGCGCAATCAACAACGAGCGCGCCTGGGCGCGACGGATTCGCAATTGCTGCTCCGCATCGGTTGGGGTCGCGGTTTTCGCGGCGGCGGGTTTTGCGGGTGCGCTTGAACGGTTTTCGGGGGCGGTCTGAGCGCTCACCGGAAACACGGATAAACAGGAAAACAGAGCAACGGGAGCAATGCGTGGCAGGGACAACATACAAACTCCTGTTGGAAAACGAAATGCAGGATGGATCTAACCGACCGCCTGCACGAAGCAAGTGGCGGCCGGTTCCAGAAAGTTACACTAAAAGCATATACCGGTACGGTCAACAAACGTGTCAGTGATGTTCGTTTCGAGATGGAAATCGTACCCCAACGCCATTGCGGAAACGAATAGCAACGTGAGCAGCATAGCGGTCACACGAATGAAGCGGCTTGGCAGCATCAGATCACTAAACAGCTACGACCTCGAGCTCCGGATCGACTTCCTGTTTGAGCATTCCTTCGATAGCCATCAACGTACCGGTCAGAGAACTCGGGCAACTGCCACACGCGCCCTGGTAACGGATACTCAACGTGTGATCGCTAAGTCCGAGCACCTCGAGATAGCCGCCGTCGCCCATCAGCGCGGGCCTGACCTTCTCGTCCAAAATCTCATTGATTCTGAGCAACCGCGGATCGTCGCTCGTGACCGCCGCAATCGAGCCACCGACGGCTGCGCCCGCAGCGGCAGCGGAAACGCTTACGGCCTCGGTCGCGCGGATTGGAACAGCCAGCGCGGGCAACAGTTCGTCCCAATCACCTTCGTCGTCTTTTTCGATCGTGATCATTCGATCCATGTAAAAGACCGAGACGACGTGTCCGACGTCAAACAACGACTTGGCGAGCTGATCGTTTTCCGCCTGTTCGGCAAAGCCATACTGCTTTGCGACGCCATTGCTGACAGGTTCACGCAAGATAAACTTCACTGCGTTTGGATTTGGTGTTTCTTCAATATCGCTGATTTTCGGCATCACAAACTCCCCGCTTTCGACCGTCGTTCACTGCCATTATAACTACTTTACCGACTATTCGCAGGGCCGCAGACCGCCACCTTTTCGGCCCAAAATTTTTCTTTGAGAAAAAGCCCTCGGGCGTTGCAAGAATCGTTGCTAAAAACTAAAAGCAGGAATATACTCCCGCCCTCACTTGCCCCCCCTCTCAGAAGGTGAGTCAAGTTGAGATAGAGGCAGGCGATAGCGAGGGTCGCCTGCCTCAACTATTTTTGGCGCGACTTTATGCTAAGCTCGGCGTCATAATGAACATCGGGATCACGGTCTACCCGACGTACGGCGGCAGCGGAATTGTCGGGTCGGAACTCGGCAAAGAACTCGCCGCTCGAGGACATACCGTTCATTTCATCGCGTCTGCACTTCCCACCCGCCTGACTGAGCTTAACGAGCGAGTGCGCTTCCATGAAGTGGAGATGATGTCGTATCCGCTGTTCGAGCATCAGCCCTACACGCTCGCACTGGCCACCAAAATGGCGACCGTGGCCGAAGAAGAGAACCTTGACCTGCTCCACGTTCACTACGCGATCCCGCATTCGATCAGTGCCATTCTGGCCCGCGAGTCGCTGAAGCCGCGACGACGGCTGCCTGTGGTCACGACGTTGCACGGCACTGACATCACGCTGGTCGGCGCGGATCGTTCGTATCTGCCAATCACGCGCTACGGCATCGTGCAATCAGACGGCGTCACAGCCATCTCGCACTATTTGAAAGAAGCGACGCGCGAGATATTTCACTTCGACGACATTCGAGTCATTCCCAACTTCGTTTGCCAGTACGATTACCACCGTTTGGAAGTCAAATCGTTACGCGAGTCACTCGCGCCGCATGACGAACCGTTGTTGGTCCACGTTTCAAACTTCCGTCCGGTCAAACGACCGGTTGATTGCGTAGAGATCTTCGCGCGAGTTTTGCAAAAGGGAATCAAGACGCGTCTCGTGATGGTCGGCGACGGGAGTGAACGCACGAACGTCGAGCACCGCGCGCGTTGTCTTGGCATTTACGAGCAGTGTACGTTCGTCGGCAAGCAACCGCGCATCGTTGATTATCTCTCCGCGTGTGACGTGTTGTTGCTTCCTTCGGAGCAGGAATCGTTTGGTTTGGCGGCGCTGGAAGCGATGGCTTGTGAAGTTCCCGTGATCGCGTCGCGCGTGGGCGGTCTGCCGGAGGTAGTCACTGACGGCGAGACGGGATTCTTGAGTCCCGTCGGCGACGTCAACAAGATGGCTGCCGATGCCGCACGCTTGTTGAATGACGATAAGCTGAGGCGCGAGATGGGCCAACGCGCGCGCGACTCCGCGATCTCACGTTACCGCACCGACGTTGTGATTCCGCAGTACATCGACTTCTATGAACAGGTGCTGGCAAAGCAATCCGTCTGACCTGAAGCCATGACTTCACTGATCGTTGGCACCGCCGGCCACATAGACCACGGCAAGAGCGCTCTCGTACGTGCCCTCACCGGCACCGACCCCGATCGACTGCCCGAAGAAAAACGTCGCGGCATTACCATCGATCTCGGTTTTGCCGACCTGCAACTCGGCGATCTGAAAATCGGCTTTGTTGATGTTCCCGGACACGAGCGTTTTGTGAAAAACATGCTGGCGGGAGCGCACGGTATCGATCTGCTCGCGCTGGTGATTGCTGCTGATGAAGGCGTGATGCCCCAAACACGCGAACACTTCGATATTTGTTGTTTGCTCGGCGTGCAGAATGGATTGATCGTAATTACAAAACGCGATCTGGTTGAGGAAGAGTTGTTGCCGCTGGTTGAGGACGAGGTGCGCAGCCTGGTAACGGGATCGTTCCTGGAGCATGCACCGCTGGTCGCAGTTAGCGCGAAGACGGGCGACGGTCTCGGCGAGCTAAAGGTTCAGCTCACCGAAGTTGCCCGGCACGTTCCACCACGTTCCTCCGACTTCGTGACGCGATTGCCAATCGATCGCGCGTTTTCGATGAAAGGTTTTGGCGCAGTCATTACGGGCACGCTCATCGCGGGCCAGATTGCGGAAGGCGTTGAACTCGAACTCTTGCCGCCGGGGATGAAAGTTCGTGTTCGCGGTCTGCAAGTTCACGGTCAAGCCGTGAAGGAAGCGCACGCCGGCCAACGAACCGCGGTAAATCTCGCGGGCATTGATACGACGCAAATAGAAAGAGGCATGGTGCTCGCACCGGTGGGACGTTTGCGTCCGACGCAAATACTCGATGTATGGCTCGACGTTCTGCCCGGCGCGCCACGGCCGGTGCGAACGCGTTCGCGAGTGCGTTTTCACGTCGGCGCGACGGAGGTGCTTGGGCGTGTAACAGTGCTCGATGCAGTTTCGGACATTCCTCCCGGCGGCGGCGCGATGGCCCAACTCAGACTTGAATCTCCCGTGGTCGCTTTGCACGACGACCGGTTCGTGCTGCGCAGCTACTCGCCCGCTGAGACGATTGGCGGTGGCAAGATCATCAACCCGCTGGCTTCGAGGCACCGGCGCAAAGAAACAACCCAAACGATCCAATTGCTGACGGCTTTAATGGATCCGGATCGAACGACAAAGTTCTCCGGTTTGGTTCGTGCGTCCCACAAGCATGGTCTGCGTTCGGCCGATGTTGCCGCCGCCACGGGTTGGACCAACGAAATCCTCGCCCAAGTCGCGGCCGCTGCGACGAAGCAGGGCGCGACGGTTGACGCTGGTAACGTTTACCTTTCCAACGAGAGCTTCGAACAACTCAGCGGCGACGTTCTCGGCGAGCTCGAACGTTTTCACAAACGCGAACCACTCGCGCGCGGCATGTTGCGCGAAACGCTGCGCGAAAAACTGTTTGCCCACTCGCTGCCCGAGGTGTTCAACGCAGTCATCGGCCGGCTGGAAGTTAAAGGGCCGGTGGCGTCCGAGAAGGACGTGATCCGTCTGAGCAGTCATCGCGTTGACCTGACAGATCAGGACGCGAAGTTGAGCCAGCAGATCGAGAAAACTTATCTCGATGCGGGAGTCGAGGCGCCGTCGCTCGATGAGGCGATGACCGGTGCGCATGTCTCGGCGGCTCAACGCACGCAGGCGCGCAAGATTCTGCAATTGTTACTGGACGGCGGCAAACTCATCCGCGTTCACGGCGACATGTTTATGCACGCGACTGTGCTGCGGACACTGAAAGCAAAGTTGCAGGACTACGCCGCGCAACACGAGCCCGATCGGCTGATCGACGTCCCTACTTTCAAAACCCTCGCCGGCGTCTCACGTAAGTACGCCATCCCGCTACTGGAATACTTCGACCGCGAACAAGTAACTCGCCGGGCGGGC
>Ga0075426_10003933_pt1 | contig 10581 bp, 7 predicted proteins | sample SoiMethybrSBSTD5_FD_75304 | JGI IMG/M metagenome (GOLD analysis project Ga0075426, IMG submission 75304) | Bulk soil microbial communities from a Populus tree surrounding site in Tennessee, USA - Soil MetaG P. TD hybrid SBSTD5 | ecosystem: Environmental > Terrestrial > Soil > Tree plantation...
AGTCGAACAACGCGAACGCCGGCGGCAGCGTGATGCGCCGGGGAAGCATGTCCTTCGTGATCCGGGGGCAGGGTGCCCTCACGAGCACGACGGACCTGGGAGCGGTCTTCGTGAAGTCCGTGGGCGGGACTCCGGTCTACGTCCGGGACCTCGCGAACGTGGGCTTTGCGGCCCAGGTCCCGTCAGGGATCTTCAGCAAGGACCGTGAGGACGAAGGGGTCGAAGGGATCGTGTTGATGCGGCGGGGCGAGAACCCGTCCGAGGTCCTGGAGCGCGTGCAGGCGGCCGTGCGGGAGCTGAACACGGGGCCGCTTCCGGAAGGCGTTCGGGTCCATCCCTTCTACGACCGCTCGTATCTCGTCTCGAGCACGCTCCACACGGTCGCCCACAGCGTCCTGGCCGGGGTCACCCTCGTGGTCCTCGTCTTGCTGATCTTCATGGGCAGCCCCGCGATGGCCGCGCTGGTGGCGCTGACCATCCCGTTCTCGCTGCTGTTCGCCCTGGTCTGCATGTACGCGACGGGCATCCCGGTGGGCCTGCTCTCGGTCGGGGCGATCGACTTCGGCATCATCGTGGATGGCGCGGTGATCATGGCCGACAACATCGCCCATCGACTGGCGGCGGAGATGGCGCGCGGCCAGCGCTGGAGCGTGCCCCGCACCATCCTCGCGGCGGCCCTCGAGGTCGAACGCCCGATCTTCTTCTCGGTGATCATGATCATCGGTGCCTACCTGCCCCTCCTCACGCTGACGAGCATCGAGGGACTCCTCTTCCGGCCCATGGCGATGACGCTCGTCTTCGCTCTCATCGGCGCGCTGCTCTTCGCGCTCCTGGTATCGCCCACCCTGGCCGTCATCTTCTTCCGACGCGGCTTCGTGGACTTCGAGAACCCCGTCCTCACCTGGCTTCGTCCGCGCTACGGGCGCCTCGTGGCGAGGCTCCTCGAGAAGCGGAGGCTGGTGTTCACGGCCGTGATCGCCTTCCTCGTCCTCACGCTGACGGTCGTTCTCCCGCGCCTGGGCACGGAGTTCTTGCCGTACCTGGACGAGGGCGTGGTGTGGGTGCGGGTCAACTTCCCCGAGGGCACGGCGCTCGAGCAGACCGCCGCGTTCGGGAAGCGCATGCGCGAGATCGTGCTGGACCTTCCGGATGTGCAGTTCATCACCGTCCAGTCGGGACGAAATGACAGCGGCACCGACCCATTTCCGGCGAGCCGGATCGAGATGATGATCGGACCGCGGCCGCGCGAGGAGTGGGTACAGTTCAGGACGAAGCAGGCCCTGGTCGAGGAGATCGGCCAGCGTCTGCGTCGCGAGTATCCCACCAGCCGCTTCAACTTCACCCAGCCGATCATCGACAGCGTCACCGAGGACACGAACGGCACGTCCGCGAACCTCGCGGTGGAGTTCTCGGGCCCGGACTCCGCAGTTCTCCTCTCCCTCGCCCGAAACACGGTCGATCTGCTCCGGAAGGTGCCGGGAGCGGTGGATGTCTCCATCGAACAGGAGGGACCGCAGCCGCAGCTCGTGATCCGGCCGGACCGCGCCCTGGCCGCACGCTACAACGCGCGCGTCGACGACGTGACCCAGCTCATCAACACCGCCCTCGGCGGCGACCCGGTGGGCGCGATCTACGAGGGTGAGAAGCGCTTCGACATCGTCGTGAAGTTCGACCGCGAGTACATGCGCTCGCCCCCGGCGGTAGGGCGCTTGCCGGTATTCAACGCCGACGGTCAGCCGATTCCGCTGGCGCAGCTCGCACAGATCCACCTCCAGGACGGACAGACGATCATCGCCCGGGAGAGCGGTCGAAGGCGCCTGACCGTGCGCTGCGACATCGGCGGCCGCGACCAGGGCGGTTTCGTCGCCGAGGCCCAGGATCTCTTCGACCGCTCGATTCAACTCCCCCGGGGCTACCGCGTGAGCTGGCTGGGCATGTTCGAGAATCTCGCTCGCGCTCGCCGGCATTTCGCGCTGCTGATCCCGCTCACGATCGCGCTCATCTACGTCTTGCTCGTGGTGACCTTCCGGTCGCAGCGCGCCGCGCTGGTGGTCGTTCTCTCGGTCCCGTTTGCGTTCATGGGAGGCGCGCTCGCGCTGGCCCTGCGCGGCATGCACTTGAACGTCTCCAGCGGCGTCGGGTTCGCGGCGCTGTTCGGCGTGTCGATCATGGACGGCGTGATCATGGTGCGCTGGGTCACCACGCTCAGGATCCAGGGACTGCCCATCGACGAGGCGGTGGTGGAGGGAGCGAAGAGCCGCCTGCGGCCCGTTCTCATGACGTCGATCGTGGCCATCCTCGGGTTGCTGCCGGCCGCCCTCGCCACGGGGCTCGGCTCGGACGTTCAGCGGCCACTGGCGACGGTCATCGTGTGTGGCCTCCTCAGCTCGACCTTCCTCACGCTGTTCGTCGTCCCGGTCCTGTACCGGATCGCCTCGCCGGCGCTCCCCGCGCGCACGGCGGAAGACGACGAGCTGATCACACCCGCCCGCGAGAGCGAGGACACCGTCTTCTAGGGGAGGAGTCCGATGGCGCTTATGCTGAAGAGGATATCGAGGGACGCGATCCCGGGAGCCATCGAGAAGGCTCAGATCTACCGGCACCTCAACGAGCCCGGCGAGGCGGAATCGATCTGCCGCGACGTGCTCAACCTCGATCCCACGAACCAGCCGGCGCTCCGCCTGCTGGGGCTGGCATTGAGCGAGAAGTTCACGGGTCGGGAGACCGACGAGTACCAGGAGGCCGACCGCATCTTCCACTTCCTCTCCAGCGAGTATGAGCGGCTCTACTACTCGGGTCTCCTGCGAGAGCGCCGGGCGAAGGCGGAGCTGCGCGCGGGCGGGCGCATCGACATGGTGGCGGCCCTGCTTCGGGAGGCGCTCGTACTCTTCGGCCAGGCCGAAAAGATCCGCCCGCCCGGCAACGACGAGGCGCTGCTGCGCTGGAATCGGTGCGTGAGGCTCATCCAGAGCCGCCCGGAGCTGGAATGGGCGGTGGGAGACGTGTTCTAGGGCCGCTTGCCCTTGAGCGCGGCGAGAGGCTGGAACGAGACGGGCACCGGCGCCGCCTCCGGCTGCACGGTCACGTGCTCGATGCGGTGCCGCTCGCGGATGCGGTCGCTCACCTCGCGCGCCACCTCGGTCCCGTGGCGGGTGCCGTCGAGGACCACGTGCACGGTGACGGCCTCGAATCCCTCGGAGATCGTCCACGCGTGGAGGTCGTGGAGGGCGGCCACTCCCGGCGTCTCGCGGATCGTGCGCTCCAGCTCATTCGCCGCGAGGCCGGCCGGGGTCCCCTCCATGAGCACGTCGAGGGTGCGGGTCACGAGCCGCCACGCGCTCCAGAAGATGAGCACGGCCAGGACCACGGACATCAGCGGATCCGCCCGCCGCCAGCCCCAGCCGAGGACGAGGATGGCGGCGAGGATCGCCGCCACCGATCCCGCGGCGTCCGACAGCACGTGGGCCAGGGCGGCCCGCGTGTTCTCGTTGTGCACGCCGCCTCCGGCGAGGAGCCGCGCCGCGATCACGTTCACGACGAGCCCCCCCACCGCGACCGCCAGCATCCAGCCGGCCTTGATGTCGGGCGGCTCCCGCCAGCGCTCCACCGCCTCCGCGATCACCCACACCGAGGCGACGCCGAGGAAGATCGCGTTGGTGAAGGCGGCGAGCGTCTCCGCCCGCCGCGAGCCGTAGGTGCGCCGGTGCGTGCGCGGGCGGCTGGCGACGCGCTGCGCGACGAGGGCGAGGGCGAGGGCGCCGGCATCGGCCAGCATGTGGCCGGCGTCGGAGAGCAGCGCGAGGCTGTGGGCGAAGAGGCCGCCGGCGATGGAGGCGCCCATCGTGAAGAGCGTGAGGATGAGCGCGGCCCGGATGCGGCTCTCGGGAGTCCGCGCCACTCCGTGGTCGTGCGCCTCCGCCGGTCCCGCGTCGCCTTCCCTGTGCATCCGCCGCGACTGATGATTATGACCGAGAAACCGTGCCATCATCTCATCCGCCACGGATGCATCCGATGGGCAGGGCACGGCTCGAGGCCTTCAGCGACGGCGTCATCGCCATCCTCATCACGATCATGGTGCTGGAGCTGAAGGTGCCCCACGGCGCCGACTGGCAGACGCTGCGGCCCCTGACCCCCGTGTTCCTCACCTACGTGCTGAGCTTCGTCTTCCTCGGCATCTACTGGAACAACCATCACCACATGCTGCACACCGTGCAGCGCATCGACGGCCGCATCCTGTGGGCGAACCTGCACCTGCTGTTCTGGCTGTCGCTCGTTCCCTTCGTCACCGGCTGGATGGGAGAGAACCACTTCGCGCCCGTGCCCACGGCGGTCTACGGAGCGGTGATGCTCCTCTCGGGGGTGGCGTACACGATCCTGCAGGCCGCCATCGTCGCGGCGCACGGCCCGGAATCGACGCTGGCCGGGGCCGTCGGAAGCGACATGAAGGGCAAGGTTTCCCTGGGCCTGTACGCCCTCGCGATCCCGCTCGCGTTCGTCAACCAGTGGATCTCGGACGGCATCTACGTCGCGGTGGCCCTCATGTGGTTCGTCCCGGACCGGCGGATCGAGTCGCTGCGGGCGGGTTGAGCGCCGAGCGCGCTCAGGCGATGGGCGGCCGGCGGCGGTGCCAGTCGGTGAGGCCCTGATACAGCCTGGCCAGCGCGAACATCTTCGGCTCCTCGAAGGCTCCGGCCACGATCGTGAGGCCCACGGGCAGCCCACCGCGGCCGAATCCGCAAGGCACCGAGATCGCGGGCAGGCCGCAGAGCGTCGACATCCCCCCGACGGGATCGGACCATTCGACACCCTCGAGGCTCTCTTCCGCGGGCGGCGCCGTCATCATCTCGGCGGGCGAGACGAGCACGTCGAAGTCCGAGAACACGTCGGCCATGGCCCGCTGGCAGAGCGTCCGGATGCGCAGCGCCTTGACGTAGTCGCCGGCCCGGATGGCGCCCGCGCTCGCGTTGGAGATCGTGGCCGCGGGATCGGCCATCTGCTTCACGCGGCCGTCCCGGAAGAGGTCCTCGAAGGCGGAGGCCGCCTCGGCCCGGATCACGAGCCCCGCGACCTCCTCGAAGGGAAGCTCGGGCAGCTTCGTGTCGTGGACGGAGACGCCGGCGTCCTGCAGCGCGAGCACCGCCTGCTCGAAGGCCGTGCCCACCTCCATCTCGCCCTTCTTGGAGAAGTCGAGCCGCACGCAGCCGACCTTCAGGCGCCGGGCCGCCGGCGCCGGCAGCGCGGGGGGGACGGGCTCGTCCGCCGACCACTCGTCGAGCGGGTCGTGGCCGGCGACGGCCGCGAGCACGGCCTCGCAGTCCGCGGCCGAACGGGCCAGGGGGCCGAGCTTGTCCATCGTCCACGCGAGCGCCATCGCACCGTGACGCGAGACGCGGCCGAAGGTGGGCCGCACGCCGGCGATGCCGCAGAAGCTCGCCGGACAGATGATGGAGCCCCACGTGTCGGAGCCGATGGCGAAGCCGACGAGGCCCCCCGCGACCGCCGCCCCCGAGCCCGACGACGAGCCGCAGCTCCACTTGCCGGTGTCCCACGGGTTGCGCGCCGCGCCGGTGGCGGAGGCCCACGGCACCGTGTAGCCGAGCCCGCCCGCCAGCTCGATCATCGCCAGCGTCCCGAGCAGCACCGCGCCCGCCTCCTCGAGCCGGCGCACGACGGTCGCGTCGTAATCGAAGGTCTGGGCGGCGAGGGGCGTGGCCCCCCACGTCGTGCGCACGCCCTTGATCGCGAGGAGATCCTTCGTCGCGTACGGAACGCCGTGGAGCGGGCCGCGCCGCCGGCCGGCCGCGATCTCCTTCTCGGCCACGCGTGCCTGGGCCAGGGCCCGGTCGCGCGTCACCGTCACGAACGCGTTCAGCTTCGGGCCGAGGCGGTCGATGCGCGCCAGATAGCTCTCGGCCAGCTCGACCGGTGAGAGCTGGCGCGCCCGCACGCGGCGGCCCAGCTCGGTCGCGCTGAGGTAGAGGACGTCGTCGCCCAGCACCGCTCAGCGCCTCTTCGACTTCATCGCCTCGAAGCGCAGCGACGGCGCCACGTCCGGCGGCAGCTTGAAGTCCCGGATCGCGGCCAGCGGCTTCTCCCCCTCGGCGATGCTCTTCTCGAGCCGGGTCCTCTCCTCGGCGGAGAGGCCGGGCTCGGTCGCGGCGAGGCAGCCCGCGCGCGGAGAGCTCTCCTTCTTCTCGTCGGCCGCGGCCACGGCGGCCAGGGGCCAGGCGAGCAGCATCTGCGACAGCGCGCGGCGGCGGGGGTCGAAGGGACGCTGGCTCATCGCTCGGCTCCTTGTCAAGAGGGCGCGTCATTTACCGCCTTCGCGACGCTCGCGTCAAGGGCGGCGAAGGGACTTTGCGCGCGGCGCCGCCCGCCCCGGTTCTCCGGGTCCGATACTGGAAGAGGGAGGACGTCATGAGAAAGACCACGGCTTTTTTGGCGGCGGTTGCCCTGACCCTCGCCGCGGCCGGGACCCTGCTCGCCCAGGGCTACGAGGACGCGGCGATCGACCGCGCGTTCCGTTCGGTGCTGCACCGCGATCCCTATCCGATGGAGCTGCGCCGGTACCGCCTCCTCATGGAGGAAGACGGCTGGAGAGAGGCCGACGTCCGCCGCGACCTCAGTGACCGCACCGACTACCGGCGTTATTCCTCGCGGGGGACGCGCATCCGGCCCGAAGCGATCGTCACGCGCGCGTACCAGGACATCCTCGGACGCGACCCGGACCCGGGCGGCCTGCGCAGCTACACCGACAAGGTGATCCGCGAGGGGTGGTCGGAGCGGGACGTGCGCGAGGCCCTGCGCAACAGCCCCGAGTACGCGTCGATGGACCATCGCCGCGCCTCGGCCGACCGCATCATCGAGCGCGCGTACCGGGAGATCCTCGGCCGCGAGCCCGACCCGTCCGGGATGGAGTCGTACCGCCGGAACATCATCGAGAACGGATGGGACGAGCAGGATGTCCGCCGGGCGCTCCTCCGGAGCCCCGAGTACCGGAGCACGCACCGGTAGGGACTAGCGCCGGGCCGCCGCCTGTACTATACTCCCCGGGAATATACCCCCTGGGAATACAGGAGGCGCGATGCCCGACCGTCCCCGCCGGCCCCCGGCCGAGAAGTTCATCCCGCTGAGCCCGGCCGTCTTCGACATCCTGCTCGCGCTCTGTGACGAGGAGCGCCACGGCTACGGGATCATGCAGGAGGTGGCGCGCCGCAGCGGCGGGCAGACGCGGCTGCGCGCGGGCACGCTCTACCGCGCGCTGGCCCGCCTGGCGGACGACGGCCTGGCCGAGGAGTCCGACGAGCGGCCCGCCCCCGACCTCGACGACGAGCGGCGACGGTACTACCGCCTCACCGATCTCGGCCGCCGCGTCGTGGCCGCCGAGGTGCGGCGGCTGGCCGGGCTGGTGCGCGCGGCCCGCGCCAAGAAGGCCCTGCGCGGAGCGGAGCCCGCGTGAGATCGGGATCCGGGCCCGCCGCCGCCGAGCGGTGCTATCGCGCGCTGCTCCTCCTCCTGCCTCCCGCTTTCCGCCGGCGTCACGGCGAGGAGATGGTCCGTTTCCTGCGCGACCAGTCCCGGCCCGGGATCGCGCGTCCCCGCCGAGGACCGTGGCGAGCGCTCCTTCCCGCCGCGCTCGACCTGTTGCGGATCGCGCCCGCCCTGTGGCTGGACGTGTTCCGGCACGGCACGGACCTGCGGCACGCGATCCGCGGCCTGCGCCGCGCGCCCGGCCACGCGATCGCCGCCGGCCTGACCCTGGCCCTCGGCATCGGCGCCAACACGGCGCTGTTCAGCGTGATCGACGCCGTGCTGCTGCGCCCGCTGCCCTACCGCGAGCCCGACCGCCTCGTCGCGCTCTGGGACACGCTGCCCGCGCAGGGCCGTGACCACGAGCCGCCCTCGCCGGGGAACTTCCTCGACTGGCAGGCGAAGAACCGGACGCTCGAGTCGATGGCGGCGTGGATGGACGGCAACGGCACCTCCACCCTGCACGGCGAGCGCGAGGCCGCGGTGGTGGAGTCCGTCGACGTCACGCCCGACTTCTTCCGGGTGATGGGGGTCGCGCCGGCCCTCGGCCGCACGTTCGCGCCGGACGAGCGGGGCGCGTTCTTCAACGTCGCGAACCGCTACACCGGCGGCGACCGCGTGGCCGTGATGAGCCACGCGCTATGGACGCGGCGATTCGGCGCCGACCCGGCCGTCGTCGGACGCCTCATCGACGTCGACGGCGCGCCATGGCGGGTCATCGGCGTGATGCCGGAAGGCTTCGACGCCCCGCGGCCGACCACGGATCTGTGGCTGCCGTGGGACATCGTGCCGTCCTTCCCGGAGTTCAAGGCCGGCCCTCCCCGCGACTACCGGTTCCTCAACGTGCTCGGACGGCTCAAGCCACACGTCGGCGCTTCACAGGCGGAGTCGGACCTCCAGGCCCTCGCGGCGGCGCTGGCGGATCAGCACCCGAAGGAGAACGCGGGCTGGAGCGTGCGCGTGATCCCTCTGGGCGAGGAGATCGTGGGGCGGGCCCGGCCCGTGATCCTCGCGCTCTTCGGCGCCGTGGGCCTCGTGCTCCTCATCGCTTGCGCCAACGTCGCCAGCCTCCAGCTCGCCCGCGCTTCCTCCCGCCGGCGCGAGATGGCGGTGCGTCTCGCCCTCGGCGCCCCCCGCCGCCGCCTCGTCGCTCAGCTCCTCGTCGAGAGCCTGCTGCTCGGTCTGCTCGGCGGGACGGCGGGCCTGCTCGTCGCGGCCGGCGCGCTGCGGGCCATCCTCGCCGCCGAGCCCGAGGGCCTGCCCCGACTCGCCGAGGTGGCTCTCGGGGGGCGCGTGCTCGCCTTCAGCGCGGTGCTGTCGCTGCTGACCGGCGCTCTCTTCGGCCTCGTGCCGGCGCTGGAGGCGTCGCGCACGCCCGTGGCCGGTGCCCTCCAGGAAAACGGCCGCACGACCAGCGCCGGACCGCGCGCGCGCCGGGCCCGCCGCTTCCTCATCGTTTCCGAGGTGGCCCTGGCCCTGGTTCTGCTCACGGGGGCCGGCCTCCTCATCCGCAGCTTCCTGCGCGTGATGGCGGTGGACCCGGGCTTCGATCCGCGGGGCCTGGCCGTGATGCGGATCAGCCTCGACCAGGCGACCTACAAGACCGGCGCGCACTCGCGCGAGTTCTACCGGGCGCTGCTCGCCCGGCTGGAGACGCTGCCGGGAGTCACGGCGGCGGGAGCCGTCACCGCGCTTCCGCTGAGCCCGGTCGGCACCGACTTCTCACGGCCCTACTGGCGCGAGGGGGAGGCCGACCCCGGTGGCACCGCGGCCAAGGCCGACATCCGCATGGTCACGCCGGGCTACTTCACCACGATGCGGATGGGTCTCCGGCGGGGACGCGGCTTCACGGCGGACGACGGCCCGGACCGGCCCCGCATCATCGTGGTCAACGAGACGCTCGCCCGGCAGGCGTTTCCGGGGCGCGATCCCGTCGGCCAGCGGCTCGTCATCGACTATCACGGGGCCCCCTACCCTTACGAAATCGTGGGCGTCGTGGGCGACACGCGGTTCCGCGGCCTCAAGGCGGAGCCGCGGCCGGAGCTTTTCATCCCGCACGCGCAGAACCCATACCTGGGCCTGAGCCTGGTCGTGCGCACGTCGTCGGACCCCGCCGCGATGCTCCGCAGCGTGCAGCGCGAGATCGCGGCCGTGGACCCGCGGCAACCGGCGTACGGCCTCGTGACGATGGACGACCTGGTGCGCCGGTCGGTCGCGGCCGACCGCTTCGCGACCGTGCTCCTCGGATTGCTCGCGGGGCTCGCGCTGGCGCTCGCGGCGACCGGGATCTACGGCGTGCTGTCCTTCCTGGTCGCGCAGCGGACCCACGAGATCGGCCTGCGCATGGCCCTCGGCGCCACGCGGCGGGCCGTCGTCCGCCTGGTGGTGGGCGAGTCGCTCCGCCTCACGCTGGCCGGCTGCGGCATCGGCTTGCTGGGCGCGCTCGGCCTGGCCCGCGCGGCGGCGGGGCTGCTCTACGAAGTGCGTCCGGACGATCCCGCCACGCTCGGCACTGTCGTCGCGCTGATGGCCGGCGTGGCTCTGCTCGCCGCGCTGGTGCCCGCGCGCCGGGCGAGCCGCCTCGACCCGCTCGTCGCGCTCCGCCAGGATTGAGGCACAATCGCTCTTCATGAGATGGCGCGCGATCGTCCTGCTCCTTGCCGCCGTGTCGCCGGCCGCCGCTCGCGGGGGGGCAAGGTCCGACACGGACGACGTGGCGGCCCACGTAGCCGCGGCACGGGCGGCGGCCGGCAACGAGTACGCCGAGCTGTTCGGGCTGTGCGACGCGCCCGATTCCGCGCCGCCCGGGCCGCCCTCGGCCGCCGCGCCGGCGGCATCCCCGACTCGCGCGCGGCCGCCGGATCCGCCGCGCTCCGAGTGGCACGCCGAGCCGGTGAAGGTCTTCGACAACCTCTACTTCGTCGGCCAGACCGCCTACTCGGCGTGGGCGGTCACGACCTCGGCCGGCATCATCCTCGTCGATGCGCTGTGGGACTACTCGGTCGAAGACGAGATCGTCGGGGGTCTGCGAAAGCTGGGGCTCGATCCGGG
>Ga0075426_10003934_pt1 | contig 10580 bp, 7 predicted proteins | sample SoiMethybrSBSTD5_FD_75304 | JGI IMG/M metagenome (GOLD analysis project Ga0075426, IMG submission 75304) | Bulk soil microbial communities from a Populus tree surrounding site in Tennessee, USA - Soil MetaG P. TD hybrid SBSTD5 | ecosystem: Environmental > Terrestrial > Soil > Tree plantation...
TGATCGGCGAGGATAGGTCTTGTTAGTACCGTAACGCGGTAGCGTACGGGTACTCGGCAGCCGGTAAACCCCGACGCTACCGCGTTCGGGTACTGACCTCATGACATGGAACACGTTTCTCCCCAAACTCGGATGCGATTGCTGGGCGTGCTGCCACTGCTGTTTTTCTTTGCCCAGGGAGTTCACTACTGGCGCATCAATCAAGTCGGGCACATGCTCTGGATGTGCAACATCGGCAACCTCGTTCTCGCTCTCGGTCTCTTTTTCGAGAAGCCGTTGCTGGTGCGCGTCGCGGCGATCTGGACAATTCCCGGTCTGATCATCTGGTTCTTTTACGTCGTGCTCGCGTGGGGCGTGTTCTTCACTTCAACACTCGCGCACGTCGGTGGAATCGCAGTAGCGGCAATTGCGCTGAAAACATATCGAATGGATCGAAACTCGTGGCGGTTTGCGTTTGGCTGGTCGCTGCTGGTGCAACTCATCTCGCGCTTCATCACCGCGGCAGAGTTGAACGTAAACTTGTCGCATGCAGTTCAGCCCGGTTGGGAACAGACATTTACGTCCTACTGGATGTTCTGGCTGGCAATAACTCTCTTGAACGTGCTGCTGCTCTGGTTATCGGGATTGCTATGGCGAAGTCTCTGGCCGACGGTGGAATCAAGCCGGCGCGAAGCGACTAGTTTGTTGTGAGCGCTCGATGAGCTGCGTTACGAGGTCACAGAGTTCCGCAGGCTGACTCGGTTTGACAAGATAGGCTTGGGCGCCTGATTTCAGCGCCATGTCGTGATCCGACGCGTATGCGGCGGCGGAGTAAAAAAGAATTGGGGTCGTCTGGTCAAACTGGCGTATTTGCTGGCAGAGATCCACACCTGAGCCATCGGGCAGCCACGAATCAAGCAGATACAAATCGAAATCCTCGGCCCGTGCTAGAGCCACTCCCGTGGCGATCGTTGAGCCGGTTATTACCTCGTAACTCTTCTGGGCGAGAAGAAGAGTGACTAATTCGCGTGTGTCCTCGTGATCCTCGATGTAGAGGACTCTGGGGGTTCTTGGCGTCTGCATAGTCGGCCTAAAGGGTACTTGGCCCGGTTGGGAGAATTGTTTGTACATGTTGCTTGAAATCAGCGTTGGATATGAGGCCGAGGCACCTTAGCTTCTCAGGTATCGGGAAGAATATGGCGACCCCGGCCTACCCGCTTATTGTTTGATTGCACTCTACGCCGCTTGAGTCCATAGTGTCAGTACGGTTTCGAACAGATTTGGCAATGGAATCTTCGCCCCATGAACACTGTACGGGGGGTACACACAGGGTAGAATTCGATGTGTTTGGAGTTACCGGAATGAGTAGGAACTTGCGATCCACGTTCTTCGAAGACATAGAAGATTCTTCGTGGAACCTCGCCCAAAAGAATCACCTCCTCGCACAGCTCTTTCGCAGTGCGGAAACGCGAGAAGCGCTCTTGCCGCACTTGAAGACCGTTTCGTTCGAGCGAAACCAGGTCCTTTACGAACAGGGAGACAAGATCGAGCACGTATATTTCCCGATCGATTCAGTCGTTTCCAATCTCGCAATCATGGAAGACGGAACAACGATGGAAACGTTGATGGTCGGTAGCGAAGGCGTCGTCGGTATCTCGGCAATTCTCGGCAGCGGCATATCGCGCCATTGGCTCTGGGTGCTGATCAGCGGCGCCGCGCTACAACTCGAAGCGCGACATCTGGATGTCGTATTCGTGAAGCATGAGGAGGCCCTGAAGGCATTACTGCAATCCTACCGCTCAACGATCACGCAGGTCTCTCAACGTTGCGTTTGTAACACCAGACACACGGTATTGGACCGTCTGTGCTGCTGGCTTTTGATGATTCATGATCGCGTGGGTGACAGCAACTTGCGCTTGACTCAGGAAGTGATCGCCAGTCGCCTGGGCGCACGTCGCGCCGGGATCACCGTCGCTGCTGGTGCGTTGCAGGCGATGCACGCGATTGAGTATCGGCGGGGCCAACTGCATATTAAAGATCGTGAAGTGCTCGAACGTTCAGTGTGTGAGTGCTACATCATCATGCGCAATGAGTCTCAAACCGACGCTTCCTAACCGGCGCCCTCATTAAGCCCTCTCGCTGTAGATAAACAATCGATTCACGCTCGACCCTTCCTCATCGATAATCGGGATTACGGTGTGGACCATGCGACCCTCGTGGTCGTCGAGTCCAGTCACGGTCGCCTGAATTGACGGAGTGCGAATCGGCTGGCCTTCACGCACTGCGCGTTTGAGCAACTTAGTGAGATCGTCCAGATCGCTACCGGAGACAATTTCGTTCAGGGGCAGGCCAATTACGTTGCGATTGCCCAACATTTGCTGGTACGAGCTATTGACGCGCTGAATCGTGAGATCTTCCGCATTCACGATCATGACGTAGTACGGAAAACGTTCCAACATTTGCGAGACCTGCGACTGTTCGAGCCGGTATTGCTTATTCAGCTCTTGTAGTTCGACGGTACGGGCGGTCAACTCGTCATTGGTGGTTTGCAACTCTTCGTTCGTCGCCTGGAGTTCCTCATTATTGGTTTCGAGTTCTTCATTGGTCGCCTGCAATTCTTCATTCGTACTTTCAAACTCTTCGTTGGTAGCCTGAAGTTCTTCCTGAGTGAGCATCAACTCTTCGTTGGCCGCCTGGAGTTTTTCATTAGCGTCCTGCAGCTCCTGATTCATTGCGCCGAAGCGTTTGTTCGCGGTGCTTAGTTCGCCGACGAGGTCGCCTTGTTCACGCTGCACGGCCTCGAGCCGTTGCTTCATTTGTACCTGCTCGCTGATGTCGGTGGCGGTGATTACTGCGAGTTCCGGTACACCTTGCTCGGCCTGCATGATCATGATCGTTAGATTGATGCAGCGTCCCGTTCCTTCGGCCGCCTGATCCAGTTCGAGATCCTGGACCGTGATCGTCGAACGTTCGCGAAATGCTGTGTCAATAGCGCGGCGCACTTCCTGGTACGGCAGTCCTCTAACCGTGTGGAGGAAGTCCTGGTCGTAAGCGATATCGCGAACTCCGAACAGTCGCCTCGCTGAAGCATTGATGGTCACGATCCGGTACAGGCGATCGATGATTACAATCGCCGCGTTCGTGTAACGCAGCATCGTCTCGTTGTTGCGGCGGAGTTGGGCAATCTCGGTGTCCGCTTGCGCGATATCCAGTGCGCCCGGCAATGCCGCAGGCGCAGTCACTCGCCTCCGCAATTCGCGTCGCAGCGCATTGTTCGCAGAAAGGTCGAGCGATGAATCGTGAAGCGGGAACCCCATTGGACCACTAAGGCAGCGATAGATTTTCCACTTTTTGTTGACGAGCTCGAACATCGGCTTCGTCGGACGGGCGGTTTCAGCTTTGCCGAGGAACAGATAACCACCCGATTGATGTAACGAGTAAGCAAACAGATCCAGGACGACTTGTTGCAACTCCGGTTTTAAGTAGATGAGCAGATTCCGGCAGGTGACGAGATCGATCCGCGGGAATGGAACCCCACGACTAATGTCCTGTTGCCCGAAAATGACTGCCTGGCGCAGCGCCTTCGAAATGCGGTAGCCGTGGTCCACGCGCTCAAAAAAACGTTCGCGATAATCGTCAGGCAAATCATTGAGAACGTTTTCGGGATAAAGACCGCGGCGTGCGAACGCGATCGCATCGGCGTTCAGATCCGTAGCAAAGATTCTTACGCTCCATTCAGAAAACTCCGGTCCGAGATGATTGGCGAGGAGCAGCGCCAGCGAATAAGCCTCCTCGCCGGTTGCGCAGCCGGCCGACCAAATCCGTAACGCCCGATCACCATCGTTCCGCCGCCGGTCTATGAGCTCTGGGATGATCGCCATCTTGATGAACTCGTAAGCCTCGGGATCCCGAAAGAAGCCGGTCACCTTGATCAGAAATGCCTTGACCAACTCTTTTACCTCATCCGAATGCGTTCGCAGGTAGTCAGAATAATCGCGAATGTTTGCGTTGTGTGTGACTGCCATCCGCCGGCCGATGCGCCGCAGGATCGTTGACGACTTGTAATTTCTAAAGTCGATGTTGGTTTGTACGCTTACTTGCGTCAGCAAGTCTCGCAACGGGTCATCAGTCTTTTCCGTCGCAGGAAGACTCACTCCTCGCAGGATGTCGAACAGCAGTGGTCCAATCTGTTCCATTTCCACCACGTGATCGACGGCGGTTGGCGGCAGGGAAAGCGGCATCGATGGATAAGGCGCTGTCTGCGGGTTCTGAATGATGACCGCTCCACCCGCATTTTTTACGTCCACGGCGCCCGACGCGCCGTCGGAACCGGAGCCAGTCAGAATTACCGCGATCAAGTGCTCGCCATATGACTGAGCGGCAGTCGAAAGCAGCATATCGACCGACGGCTTGGGCCGGTCAGCATGATCGCCTTCGAGATGAACATGACCATCGCGAATCTTCACGTGCCTGTTCGCCGGCACGACGTAGATCTTGCCGTTCTCGAGCGGCGTCGGTGAATCCTCGCCAACAACCACGATCGGCAAATTGCTGCGACGTTCGAGGATCGATCCAAGCTGGCTCGGCCGTTGCGGATCCAGGTGCTGGGCCAATACTACGGGAGCCGGGAAATTCTTATGAAGCGTGCTGACTAACGTCGAAAGAGCGCCAACGCCACCTGCAGAAGCGCCAACCACCACTAGATCGCCGCTCTTGTGTACCAATAGTTCGCCAGTCATGATTTGTCAGTTGGGGGCCGCGTCGTTTAGGTCGAGCTACGAGATTCTAACTTCATCATGGTTCAGACTAAACGGCTCGCCTATATCACCTTTTTCGTTGCCCAACAACAGTTGGCGAATCGCATTACTGTTTTGCGCCGCTTGTTCAGCGCGTCGCTGAAAAATCCTCGCCGCCCGAGTCTGGTTGGCCTTGCGTGCTCGTTCAACAATGCGATTGGCCAGAATCATCTTCTCCTCGAGCGCACGCACCGCAGACCATAAGGCAACTTCCAGCATCTCCGACTGTCCCTCGCTTAAGCTCTCCGTGGAATAAGCATGACCCACGTGGCACCGGAAACGCAGTATGTCGTCGTCGTATATTTCCCAAAGCGCGCCGTGACAGTCGGGACAGGTGAGCTTCGAGATTTTGCCGAGCTGTTCGACATTCGCGATGAGTTCGCCGGCCTCCATCTTCTGTTGTGCAATATTGGATTCAATCTCGACTTGTTCAGGCACTGGATAACCCCCTTCATCGCTGGCTTCTTCTCGCGAAAGCTCGTTTAGCAAAGGACCGATCTCGCGCAACGGCAGGGAGTAGTCGACCTGGACTTGGGCCATAACACTTGCCGGCATGCTGGGAAAGGTGGCTTCAACCGGATCCTGAACGATCGTGATGCCGCCGCGTTTCTTGATCGCACTCATTCCGACGGCGCCATCGTCTCGCGCGCCCGTTAGCACTACACCGATCACGCGCGCGCCACACCAACGCGCCGCCGAACGGAACAGTGCATCGATTGAAGGACGGTGCAGGTTCTCTTTTGGACCATGAACGAGCTCCACCTTTTCGCCTTCGATCAGCAGATGATGATCGGACGGCGCGACATAGACACGTCCGGGCTTGATGCGTTCGCCGCTACTCGCATGCTCAACCGGTAGTCGTGATTCGCGTGCAAGTATTTCCGACAAGAAACTCGGAGTGTTAGTGGGGATGTGCAGCACGATAAAAACGGCCGCAGCAAGATCCGGCGACAAGTCGGCAACCAGACTGGTAAGTGCCTTCACGCCTCCCGCTGATGCTCCGATAACGATTCTGTCGCGCCTGGCCACAGGTTCCCCTCGTCTTAAGAGTCCCGGCCAATTCAATGGAGGAATGCTAAGACTCACTCTTTTATTCGTAGGAGAATGCGTGGATCTTAGCACATAAGAGTTGCGCTAAATGTCACCGATGATTTTCGTTTTCAAAGGGCTCGTTTGGCACTTTTTGTGGCCCGTTTAGCAATAAACAACTCGCGAGTTGGTGCGAAAGCGCACATTGCCAGCGTGCGGCGAATCCTCTATACTTTGCCACGTTGAATACCCCTTTCCTCCTGTGGGTATAGTTGGCGCGGCGGACGGCTAAAACCGCCGCGCTTTTTTCTTTCCCATGAGACTTAAGGCTCTTCCCCTCGTCGGATTAAATCTGTTTCTGGCCCTCGTCTATTTTGCTGCCGCCGAGCTCGGTCTCTCACTCGCTTCGCTTAACTCAAACGTCACGCCTGTCTGGCCACCCGCGGGCATCGCGATCGCTTCGCTGCTGATCTTCGGTACACAACTCTGGCCCGGGATCTTTATCGGCGCACTAGTGGCAAACCTGTTAACGAATATTCCCACCGCTTCTGCGTTCGGCATCGCGATCGGAAATACGGCCCAGGCACTCGTCGGTTACTGGTTGTTGTTGCGCGTGGTCCGTTGGCGCGGAACTCTCAACTCCGTCAACGAAGTCTTGCGCTTCGTTGTGTGCGCCGCGGTGCTTGCGCCGCTTGTTAGCGCGACCGCCGGCAGTTTGAGTTTGTCACTTGCCAACGCCACGGAATGGCACCGCTTTTGGCAGCTCTGGTTAACGTGGTGGATGGGCGACGGCTTCGGCGCCCTGATCGTGGGTTCGTTACTGCTGTCGTGGAGTAAACCCGGTACGTTGAGTTCACGCGACTGGCCCGAGCTCGCATCGCTCTTTCTGTTACTCCTGATCATCATCCTAATCGTTTTCGCCGGCTGGTTTCCGGGGCCAATCAAGACTCATCCGCTGGCATACCTTTGTCTACCATGTTTGCTGTGGGCCGCCTTGAGGTTCGACCAGCGAATCGTGACGACCGCGATCGTGATGATGGCGGCGTTGGCAGTTTGGGGTGCGAGCAAAGGTTATGGTCCATTTGTGCAGCGAAGCCCGAATGTCGCGTTGTTATTGCTGATCTCGTTTGTCGGCACGAGTTCGTTGATGACGTTGATCGCCGCCGCCGTGATGAACGAACGCCGCAGAGCTGAGGCCGACAAAGACAAGCTCGCATCTGAGTTGCAGATTCAACGTCGCCGAATCGAAGACATCGTCGCCCACGTTCCCGGAATCGTCTGGGAAGCGTGGGGAAAACCAGGCACGGCCAATCGACGAACTGACTTTGTGAGCGACTATATTGAAACGATGCTGGGCTACAGCCCTGAAGAATGGTTATCCACGCCGAATTTCGGGTTGCACGTTGTTCATCCGGAGGATCGCGAACGCACGATGGCCGAGGCAGCCGCGATCTTCGCATCGGGTACGGGCGGTAGCAGTCGGTTTCGCATGCGGCACAAAGACGGGCATGAAGTTTGGGTCGAGGCACATTCGATCGTGGTGTGTGATGAAACCGGTCCAATCGGTATGCGAGGCGTGACGATGGACATCACGCCCGCGGTTCGCGCCGAGATCGAACGAGGAGAGTTGTTGGATCGCGAGAGCCGCGCCCGCGAACAGGCGGAAGAAGCGAGCCGGTTGAAGGAAGAGTTTCTGGCCACTGTCTCGCACGAACTGCGCACGCCCTTGAATGCCGTCGTAGGCTGGTCGCGATTGCTGCGTGCCGGACAGCTCGATCCCACCGCGTCCAGTCATGCGGTTGAGATCATCGAACGGAATGCGCTGATGCAGAAACAGATCGTCGAGGACCTGCTCGACGTTTCGCGGATCATCACGGGCAAACTGCGAATCACCACGCAACCAACGGATCTTCTGTTGGTTATCCACGCCGCGATCGATGCGATTCGGCCAGCAGCGGAAGCTAAGGAGATCGAGATCCGTTCTCACTTCGACGCGCCGGACGTGATTGTCAGAGGTGACGTCGAACGATTGCAGCAGGTGTTCTGGAACTTATTAGCGAATGCGGTGAAGTTCACGCCGGCGCGCGGCACGATCGACATTCATCTACGCCGCGAGGATTCTCTGGCGGAAGTGCGTATTGAAGATTCAGGGCCGGGTGTGCCAACTGATTTCCTGCCGCGGATCTTCGAACGGTTTACCCAGGCGGACGGATCGAGCACGCGAAAGCATGGCGGGCTTGGTTTGGGCTTGGCGATCGTGCGGCATCTGGTTGAGTTGCACGGCGGCACAGTGTCCGCACGCAATCGCGATGAGAAGGGTGGCGCGGTGTTGACAGTGTCGCTGCCTGCCGTGCAAGCGTGAGCGACTGTTATCTAGAACGTATGTTTTCTTAACGTAGGTCCGTTCGGTTGCTGCGAGTTGTCTGACACCGCCGGGCCACCCGAGGAACCAAAGACGTAATAGTCACGCGAGCGAACGGCGAGATTGGGCTGCTTTGCCCGCACTTTGATCTGCCGTCTATCTCCTGGTTGCGCCGGACGTTTCGGGTAGTAACCGATGCTGTATTGCCGCCGCAGTTCTTCCGCCACGTTTCCGAACGCCGTTGACATGTTCTGCAAAGTGTCGGCGCGATACTCGCGACCGCCGGTCGTCTCCGCAATCTCGTTTAGATAGCGATCGGCGAGCTCGTAGTCGCCGCGTGATGATCCACGACCACCGCCACCTCGAGGATAACCACCACCACGACGTCCGCCACCGAAGATGCCACCGAGAATCGTCCCCCAGACGTCAACCTGGCCGCCGCCTCCGGTCGGGAAGTTGCCGGCGTTCATGTCTTGCGACGTGTCGTATTGCACGGTGTAAACGAGCGCGTCGAGTTCCTGCGCGTCCATCATGTTGCTCTGGTAGTCGGCACGCTTACTGGTGGTGTCGACGCCGTCAGTAAAGAGCACGATCGCCTTGCGGCCCTGAACGCGCGACAACTGCTGGTTCATCACCATTTCGACCGCGTCGTACAGCCGGGTGCCGTCGCCAGTGTGGGCGCGCTGGATTGCGCGCTGGAGTTTGGAACGGTCGGTAGTGAACTCGCTGAGTATCTTGATGTCGTCGTTGAAGGAAACGACCATCACGCGGTCGTCCGGCCGCAGTTGATTGACGAAGCTGATCGCCGCGTCCTGAATGTCTTCGAGGCGAAACTGCGTGGAGGGACTCGTGTCGAGCATCAGCACGACGGAGAAAGGTTTTTCGACCGACTGAAAGAACGCAACGTCCTGTTCGACGCCGTCTTCCCAAATGCGAAAGTCGTCTTTGAGCAAGTTGGGGACGTAGCGTCCGTCGCGATCCATCACGCTGACGGGAACCGTGACGAGCGTCGTATCGACGCGAACGACGTCACCGGCATCGACCTCTTCCGGAGCGGTCGGTGTTTGATCCTGCCGTTGCTGTGGCTTTTGGTTGTTGGGATAGTTAGCACCGCCGAGTACAGGCGGTTTGGTAGGAGCTGTCGGCGCGGGGGCGGTTGTCTCCGGCGCCGTGGTTTGCGGCGTGCTCGCCTTATCGCCCACACGTCTGGGCCGGCCTTGTCCGCGGGCAAGGCCAACGGAAATGGTAAGCAGGGAAAGGAGCAACAGGGAAACAGAAAGCCTCTTCATGGCACGCTCCTGGTGTTAGTCGTCGGTTTTCGGGGAAATAGCGGGAGAGAAAAACCAGTTAAAAGAATAGCGTTTCAGACCGCTTGCGGCAAGCTGGAAGCCGCGCTATTCGGAATTGCTCGTCGCCGCGTTGGACAGCACATTCCAAATCAGCGGCAGCGTCGCCCAAGCCTGTCCGCGATGCTGCGGCCGAAATCCAAACAAAACAACCCGCCCTTTGCCCACTGTTGTCTCAGCCATGGCTATCTGGCCGCGCAATTTGTCCTCGCCGAGCAGCCACCCTGACAACAACACATTCTCTTTTGCATAACGCGCGATGACCCGAACGCCACCGCCCGTCGCCGTGAATGCCGAACTGTTGATGAAGTAAGCAGGCAGTTTGGTTGGTAGGTTAAAGGCAAAAGGCGTTTTATTGTCGACGTCCAGCGCCACGATCGAGCCGGGACAGTAAAACTCGGAAGATCTGACGCCGTCGAGCACGTTGCGCAAGGGCAGGTTGAACTGCTTGATTGCGAGCTCGCAGGCTGCGTCAAAGCAAACAAGCGTGCCGCCGTCCGCGACAAAGTCTTTCAGATTCTTGACTCCGGCATCAGTGATGCCGCCGATGTACTCGTCCGGTAGCGAACCGGCGGCGTTCCCGTTGATGATGTCTGAACTGCGCTGCGATGGAAATAAGAGCACGTCGAACTTCGCGTGCAAACTGCCCTGTCGAATATCGGTGTCGCGTGGCGAACTGTAAGGCACGTTGAAGGTATCGAAAATGTAGCGCGTCCAGCCTTCATCCATGTTGCCCATTGAACCCTTGTAGATACCGACGCGAACGGGCTGTCGCACAGGGTTCTTGATTGGCGACTCTTCGCCTTTCGCAATCGACAAAGCGAGATCCGTTCTGACCTGATTAGGATCGGTGAGCCGCGTCAAACGTCGTTCGTTGTCTGTCTCGCGGATTGCCGTGACGGCCGGCGCATCCACTCCCATTTGCAGCGGCAGCGTCCAACCGGCGACGTCGTACGGACGTTCAGCCTCGCCTTGAGGAGTCAGGCGGTTCGGATAGATCTGCGGTTCGAACAGCGCGAGCACGTTTGTGCGTTGTGGCTGGGCGAGAAATACGATGTAACTGCTCGT
>Ga0075426_10003938_pt1 | contig 10578 bp, 10 predicted proteins | sample SoiMethybrSBSTD5_FD_75304 | JGI IMG/M metagenome (GOLD analysis project Ga0075426, IMG submission 75304) | Bulk soil microbial communities from a Populus tree surrounding site in Tennessee, USA - Soil MetaG P. TD hybrid SBSTD5 | ecosystem: Environmental > Terrestrial > Soil > Tree plantation...
GCCGTGGCCGAGTCCGCCGCGCTGAAGCGGCTGTTCCGCTCCGCCATCGCCCTCGACCGGGCGATGGAGAAGCGGACCCGCTAAGGTGGCGCGCTCGGCGGTCCCGAGCCACCGGTCGCGTCGGCGACGCCGTCGACCCCCAATCGCGGTCGCCGTCCGACCTCGTTATACCCCGGCCCCGCGTCGGCGCGCCCGTGGCCCCGTCGCGGGGCCCGCGAGTGGATCGATGAAGGTCGGCATCCTCGGAAGCGGTGACGTCGGTCAGGCGCTCGGGCGCGGGTTCGCCCGGCACGGTTGGGACGTGATGATCGGTTCGCGAGAGCCCGCGAGCGAGAAGCTGTCGGCGTGGCGCGCGCTTGCGGGGGCGAACGCGCGGACCGGGACGTTCGCCGAGGCCGCCGAGTTCGGCGAGGTGGTCGTCCTCGCCCTCCATGGGGGAGGGACCGAGGCGGCGCTCGACCTCGCGGGGCCGCACCGTTTTCGGGGGAAGCTCGTCCTCGACGCCACCAACCCGCTCGACTTTTCGAAGGGGATGCCGCCGGGGCTCCTCTTCGGGACCACGGACTCCCTCGGCCAACGGGTCCAGCGGAAGCTGCCGGACGCGCACGTCGTGAAGTGCTTCAACACCGTGTCGAACCCCCAGATGGTCGACCCGAACTACGCCGAGGGCGTCCCGCCGATGCTGATCTGCGGCGACGACGCCGCGGCGAAGAAGCACGCCGAGAAGATCCTCCGCGAGCTCGGTTGGCCGTCGGCGCTCGACGTCGGCGGTATCGAAGCGGCGCGCTGGCTCGAAGCGCTGGTCCCGCTCTGGGTGCGGGCGGGCGCGGCGATGGGCACGTTCGCCCACGCGTTCAAGGTCGTCGTCTGAAGCGGCGCGGAGGCGCCGGGTCCGTCGCGGCCGCCGAGTACGGCCCCAGTTGGGGGCGTCGATCGTCGCCTAGATCCCGGCCCCGCAGCTCTCGCACTTGGTCGCGGTCGGAGGATTGAGGTTCCCGCAGTAGCGGCATCGAAGGACGACCGCGGGTGCGGCCGGACCGCCGCCCCCCGGGCCGCCGCCCATGCCACCGCCGGGACCTCGCCAGCCGCCCATACCGCGGCCCCGCGGCCCCATCCAAGGTCGTCCGCCCGGCCCGCGGCCCGGGCCCCCTCCCATCCCGGGGCCCCCGCCGATGCCGGCGCCGGGCGGCGGCGGGGGCGCCGCGGCCCTCGCCTGCGCGATCGCCTGGTACCAACCGTCCGCGTCGTCGACCTGGAACAGCCCGACCTGCTGGGGGAGCTCGACCTCGAGGCGCGGCTTTCCGAGCAGCGGTTTCGGCACGGAGGCGTTGCGGATGCGGAACAGCGGCGCGTCGATCGTCGTGCGCGTCACCGCCGGCGAGCCGATCCCGCCGGGGATCTCGGCCTCGAAGACGAGCCGCTGGTTCGTGAGGGTGAGGGTCCCGTCGCGCGTGCCCTGCGGGTTGACCCGCGTGGCCGCCGCTTGACGCACGATCGTCTCGCCCGGATTCAGCAGCACCATGCGAAGCCTCGCCGGCCCTAGGGTCCGGGACGGCGCCGGTCGGTTCCACCCCGTCGGCGGGGTAAGAAGTTGACGGGGGTCGAAGGGTCGCGACCGACGGTACGTCTCACTGCTCGACGGACTCCGTCGGGGTCGTGATGCCTCCGAGGAGCCGCGAGAGGACCGCCATCGTGACGAACGACAGGACGAAGACGACCGCGACGACCACAAGGACGCCAAACACCTCGATCCCGAGCTGGTGCACGGCGGTCGCCCCGCCGCCGAACAAGAGACCGTTGGGTAGCGTGACACCCGAGGCGGCCGCGTACTTGGACTGGGCGAAGAACGCGATCATCCCGATCCCGAAGATCCCGCCGAGCAGGTGCCCCGGGAGGAGGCCGACGGGGTCCGCGAACCACTTCCAGCGCGCGAAGAACCGTTCGCCCGCGAGGAACAACGGGCCGCCCGCGGCGCCGAGCACGATCGCCGTACCGGGGCTGACGAAGCCGGCGAGGGGCGTGATGATGATGAGCCCCATCAGGACGCCGTTGACGGTTTCGAGGATACGCGGCGTCTCGCGGTCGACGAACACGCCCAACAGGAGGAGCGAGAGCATGCTCGTCGCGGCCGCGAGGAACGTCGTGAGGACGACGACGATCGCCTCGTCGTTGAACGCGAGGACGCTCCCCGGGTTGAACCCGAACCAGCCGACCCACAGCAGGAGGATCGCGAGGGTCAGCCAACCGGGGTTCACGCGGTACGGGACCTGCGGGCTCGTGGCGTGCCCGCGAGCGCGCTCCTCACGCCAGATCTGGTAGAGGACGCCGAGCCCGGCCGCACCCGCGGCCCCGTGGACCACCAGACCGCCGGCGAAGTCGGCCATCCCGAGCTTGAACAGCCACCCGGAGGAGTTCCAGATCCAGGCGGCGGGGAGGTTCCAAATGACGGTGAAGTAGACGAGGGAGAACCCCCAGATCGCCGCAAGCTTCACCTTCCGCAGGAAGATCACGCCGACGAGCGCGAGCGTCACAGCGGCGAACGCCGTCTCGAAGAGGAAATAGGTACCGGTGGTCAGGTTGGTGGTGCCCAACTGCGACCACCAGACGTCGGTGACGCCGACCGAATCGGAGAACCCTCCGAGGAAGAACCCCGGTCCGTAGAACGGATCGCCAATGACGCCGTACCAGGTCGGCGCGAACGCTGTGTTGAACCCGACGACGCCCATCACGACGACGGCCGCGCCGGTCATGAAGATCGTCTTGAGGAGGCTGAAGTTGAACCCCTCGCCGAGCTCGCCGACCTCGAGGAGGCCGACGGCGATCGTCATCGTGAAGACGAGGAGCCCCGCGAGCAGGACCCAGAGGTTGTTGACGAGCGCGTCGGGGATCAAGCGTCCCGTCCGAGGCGGGCGGCGCGCAGTAGCACCGGGTCGATCCCTCCCCGCCTCGACCGAACCGGGGGTCGGCGGCTATTTAGGCCTTCTTTTCGAGGGGGTCACGGGGACGGGACGTCCGCCTGCGACCTTCGGGTCCGCCGACGGGCGCGCCGCGCGTCGCTCGCCGCTCCGTTCGACCGCGGGGTTTACAAACCCCGCGCCGCTCGGCGCCTCGTGGGCCTCACGAAACGCTCGGCCGTGGTGCCGCCCGGGGCGGTCTGCTTCGGCTGCAACCAGTCGTTCGAGGGGAATCCCGTAGGGCTCCAGTTCGAGACCGACCTGCTGGAGCCGGCCCATCGAGCGGAGCTCAGCGGACTGTACTTCCATCCCGGCCACCTGCACCACTACGCACGGCGCCGTGGTTGGACGGCGCTCGAGCAGTTCCTCGCCGAGAACGGCCCGGCGAACTACTGACGACGCCGCGCCTACGCCCGAAACCGCCCAGGCACTCCCGGAGACGCGGTTCCCCCGTCAGGTGACACCGCCGGTCGACCTCGCGCGCGCGAGCGCCGGGAACCGGTCGGGGTAGCGGTGCTGGACCCGCTCTTCGATCGCTTCGACCGGCTCGATCATCACGTCGACCGGGTCCAGGTGACGGGTGAGCGACGCGAGCACCGGCTGCCGGGCCGATGCGACGGGTTGCCGCCCGGTGCTTCGGGCGCTCGTCTGACCCACCCCTGCGAGCACGACCTCGCCGCCCGACTCGGCCACGAGGAACGGAAAGACCCCGCAATCGCCGGTCAGTGCGTTCAATAGGCGCGCGGCCGACGCGAGCGGTCGCAGCCGGCCGCGGACCAAGATCACCTCGGCGATCCGACGTCCCTGGAACGGAGGTAGTCGCACCGGATTGAGCACCGTGCGGTCCTGGACGACGCCGCCCTGCGTCGCCCGGGGGTGCTGGCGCCAGAGGCGGCCGATCCCCGGCCACGCACGGGACTCGTAGGGCCCATCCTCCGACGCCCGGATCAGCCGCTGGCCGTCGACCAGGGCCCGCGCGTCGACCGAGCCGGCCCTCGCATCCAATCCCGCGGGGTACGCCGGGGGTGGCGGTTGACCACCGAACCGCGCCCAGAGCCCGGAGTAATCAAAGTAGGCGATCACCGACCCCCGCGAGGCGTCCACGCGGACCGACGCGACGGCCGGGTCCCTCGCGGAGCCACCGTCCGACCCGAACCTCGAGCTCTCGGTCCCGTCGCCGAAGAAGACGCCGAACACGGCGTGGAGCCCCGACCAGAGCAGGACGCACTCCGGGTCGCGGGCCAGATCCCGTACGAACCCCTCGCGATCCGAGCCGACCGGCCGGGCGAGGAGGATCGTCATCCCTCCGAACCCGCAGGGGACGGGGTTGGGCACCACGAGGCGGGTCAGCCAACCTTCCTCGAAGGCGCGGCGACGCACGACGTTGTACGTCGAGCTCGGCAGCCCGGACTCGCGGATCCGTTCACGGTCCGTCGCCGCGGAGCGCGCGAGGAGCACGAGGACGGTGCGATACTCCGATGGGGTCAGGTCGCGCACGCGCGTTCCTCCGCCTGCAAGCGGCCGGACGGTACAAGTTTCGCGCCATAACTTGTAGAGTCGTTCAAGCCTCGGCGTCCCATGGGGAGTTCGATGGCGATCCCGGACCGCTCGTGTCGCGTCCGCCTCGGTCGGACGCTGACCATCGCGTTGCTCGTGGCGCTCAGCGCCTCCGGCCTATTCCTAGCGGCCACCGGGAGCCGCGTCGGGTCGGCCGGACCCCATGTTCTCGTCGCACTCCCCCCGTCGGTCTCGGCCCCCGGGGTCACGACCTACGCGGTCACGTTCAGCCAGCACGCCCTACCCTCGGGCGCCGCATGGAACGTCACCATCCTCGGGCAAACGTGGGGCTCGACGCAGCCCACGCTCGTCGTGCCGGAGCCCAACGGGTCCTACGCGTACACCGCGTCGTCGTCCGCGACCCCGGGCAACTGGTCCGCGAGCGGGACGTTCGAGGTCGCGGGAGGGCCGCAGTCGGTTCCGATCGACCTGACCGTCCGGAGCGCACCGAGCGCCGGGGCCGCGGCGTCGACGGCGGGGCCCGGCTTCGGGGCCCTCGCGGTGCTGGCGGCGGTCGGCGCCCTGGTCCTCGTCATCGTGGCCGCGGTCCTGGCGGTCGCGGGCCGCCGCCGCGGCACGGAGCGGGTGAGCCCACCCCCGGCCGCGCCCCGTCCCGGTGAGGCCGCGGAAGCGCCGCCCGGCACCGTCGCTACGGCGGGCGAGACGCCGGACCCGCTGGGCCACATGCTCTAGGAGTGGACGAACCGTGACGGACGAACGAGACCCAGACGCCCCGAGCGAACCAGGCGGAAGCGCGACGGCGACCTCACCCCGATCGTCCGCCTCGGTGCGGCAGCGGGTCGGTCGACACGGTGCTCTCATCGCGGTCGCGCTGATCCTGTCGGGGCTCACCACCGCGATCGTGAGCGGCGGGAGCCCGGGGTATCACGTGAGCTCGCTCGCTGTCTCGGGCTCGTTCTTCGCCCTCGCCGCGTCCGGCGATACGCTCTACGCCGCTTCGGAGAACGGTGGCTCGGTGCTGCTCGAGGCGAGCACGGACCGGGGGATCAGCTGGACGGCGCGTCCCGTGCCGTACTCGGCCGTCGCCGGTGGGGCCCCATGGAACTACGCGGCCGTCGCGGTCGACGGCAGTCGGCTGATCCTCGCCGCTGCCGCCAGCCCGCCCTCGTCGGTGTACTATCCGTACCCGGGCGGCCCTCCCGTCACGACATACCCGGCCGCCGCGGTCGTGTGCGGCTCTCCCTCCACGATCCTCGTCGCCACGAGCGGGGACGGCGGGCTCACGTGGGTCAGCTCGACGTTCTCCACCGCGAACGTCAGCGTAACCTCGTTGCAGGCCGGGATCAAGGGCCCGACCGCGGCGGTCGCGTGGCTCGGTACGACGACCGAGTGCGCGTTCTCGACCGGCCTGGTCGGGGCCAGCTCGAGCCGGGACGGCGGCGCCACGTGGACGACGTCGACGGACATCGGCGCCGAGCCCGGGTCGGTCCCTTCCGGCGAAGGGCTCGAGATGGCACCGGAGAGCCAGGGCCTCGTCCTCGCCTTCGGCGTCGCCCCCGCGGGCGGTGGCCCGAGCCTCCTCAGCCTCTGGCAGCTCTCCGACTCCGGACCCGGGACGTTCCAACCGCTGACGCAGGTCACGGCGCCGATCAGCTGGACGTTGCAGGGCGATGCGGGAACGTCGGCGTACCTGCTGACGCCCACGTACCTGATCCCCCTCACCCAGCCTCCCTATACCGCCATCCCGTTCAACGAGCTCCAGCAGGACGGGGGAGGGATCGGCGTCCTCCCGCACGTCGTCGCGCTCGTGGCGACCGGGACCGACCGGATCGAGGTCGCCGCGACGACGTCGGACGACCTCGGGGTCGACTGCTGGGAGGTCGACGTGACGTACGGAGCGGTCGCGTCGTCGTGCCACGTGCCGATCGGCGGGTCGTTGCTGCCGTCGTCCCCCGCCCTACCGATCGTCTCGTTGATCGACGGCGGTGGATGGTGGATCGCGATCGGGGCGGCCGGTCCGAACTGCTCGCCGAGCTGCACCGGATTCAATCCGGGTGGGCCCCCGAGCGCCTCCGCGGGGTCCTCGACGTCGGTCAGCACGTCCGTGTGCCTCACGGGGTGCTCGTCCTCGTCGGGCCTGCTCGCCTACTCCTACTCGCGCGACACCGGCGCGACGTCCGCCGGGGCAACCGCCGTCGGGGGCGTGCTCGCCGCGCTTGGCGCGGTCCTCTTCGTCGCCATCGCCGTGAGGAACCGCCGCCGAAGCCCCTCGGGGATCCCCGCCCGGGACCTCGCCGGACCGCCGGGGCTGGCCCCTTCCGAGCTCGCCTACGCGGCGCCCCGTCCCCTGCGTCGGCTCTATCTGGCGGGACTCGCGATCTGGGTCGTCGTCTGGCTCCCGTTGGTGGCGCTCGCGTTCGTGCCGAGCGCCGGCGTGACCGCGAGCACGCTGTCGCTCGCCATCGTCGCCGGCGGCGTGCTCGGGCTCCTTGCGACCCTGCCGGTCCACCACATTCTTCGCCAGCGCCTCCAGTCGGAGCACGGGATCGCGGAGGAACATCTTCTCGGGCGCCCTCCGGCCGAACCGGCCGGCGACGAGTTCGATCGCGTGCGCACGACGAGCTGGTTCGCCTACGCGAGCTGGTTGGCCGCGATCGCGGCCGTCGCGTTCGCGTGGATCACCCTCGTGACCGCGACGCCCCGCGGGCCGTCGTCGACGTACGTCCCGGCATCGGGGGCCCCCTCGGCGGCCGCGGTCGCCGTCGTCATCTCGCTGATCGCCTTCGGGGTGCTCCGCTTTCTCTATCACCTCGGTCTCGAGCGGAGCGTGGTCGGGGCCGCGCCGCCCGGGGAAGCATCGCGCCCCGCGCCTCGCTTCCACCTCGCCGGTGTCCTCGGGGCAGCGCTGTTGCCGTGGAACCCCCTCGTCGGCCTCGTCCTCGGTGTGGCCCTGCAGAATTCGCTGCCGTGGAGCCCGTTCCTCCTCGCCTGGGCCTTCCTGCCCGTGACCCTGCTGGGCATCGCGCTGTTGGTGGGATGCTTCGGGAAAACCGTCTGGTCCCCCCGGGCGCTCGCTGGGTAACGTCCCACCCGCCCGCTCGGGCGACGCACGGTCGAAGACCGCGTCGCTCGGGTTGGGTCGGCGTTCCGTGGCGATCAGGTCGCGTCGCTCGGGGACCCGACCGCCCCGTGAACGGGCCCGCGTCGGGACCTACGCCTTGGCGGACTGCCAGAGGCCGACGACGTTCCCTTCGCTGTCCTTGAAGTAGGCGGTGAAGCCCATGTCCCCGACCGACTCCTTCTTCCGAGTGACCTTACCGCCGTGCTGGGCCACCTGCACGAGCGCCGCATCGAGATCGTCGACGTTGATCGTGATCACCGGGTGGGCGACCTGCGCCCCGCGCTCCGCCATCCCGCCGTTGATCGTCCCGGGCTCCGTCGGTCGTCCGTCCTTGTCCGAGGGGGCCGTCCCGACCATCGTGTACCCCATCTCCGGCATCGGCATGATCTGCCAGCCGAACACCTTCGAGTAGAACTTCTGGGCGCGTTGGAGGTCGTCCGCGGGGATCTCGAAATGCACTACGCTTCCGTGGGCCATGGTCGCTCCGGCCGGGCCCATCCGTCGGGACCCATATAGGCTCGACCGGGCCGGCGATCGGCCCGCCGGTGCGGTGCGTCGCCGCCGGCGCGCGCGCCCCTCGCCGGCGCAACTCCGGGCGAACGGTTATACTACCCGTCGGTTTCGCGTCCCCATCGCCTTGGATCTCCATGCAGCGAACGTTCACCTCTAGGACCCGTCGACTCGAGCCGTACGCGGCGTTCGCCCTGAGCTTCGTCTCGGTCATCGGGACGCTCGCGGTGCTCGCGGTGCCGCTCGGGGCCGTCGCGACGGGCGGCGGGTCGAACGCCCACCCATACTTCGCCCACGCCTCGATCGTGCCGTTCGCGAGCCCGACGTGCTCGACGACCTCGCTCTGCACGTCGACGGTGCTCGCGGCGTACCAGTTCGGTCCGTTGCTCGTCAACAGCACCATGAATGGCACCGGCCAGTCGATCGCGATCGTCGACGCGTGCGGCGACAGCAACATCGTCACCGACGTGGCGACGTTCGACACCGCGATGGGCCTGCCCGCGATCAACCTCTCGATCTTCCAGCCCCAGGGAACGCCCTGCTCCGACCCGACCGGCTGGGGCGTGGAGACCGCCCTCGACGTCGAGTGGGCCCACGCGATGGCGCCCGGGGCGACGATCAACCTCATCGAGGCGGCCTCCGCGTCCACGGGGAGCCTCTACGGCGCGTGGAACTACACGCTCGTCAACCACCTCGGCAACTCGATCTCGAACAGCTGGGGCGGGAACGGCGCCTGCCCGACCGTCGCGCGCGGCCTCCTCGCGACCGCCGCCCACCAGCACGTCACGGTCCTCGCCTCCGGCGGCGACAGCGGCCGGTGGGGCTCGGGAACGCACTTCGCGATCCAACAGCCCGCGGACTGCCAGAACGTGCTCACGATCGGCGGCACGAGCCTCCACGTCGCGAACGTCAGCGGCGCGTACACGAGCGAGTCGGCGTGGAGCGGGGGCGGCGGTGGCTACGTCAAGGGCGCCGCCGAGCCCGCCTACCAGAAGACCGCCAACATCACCGACTCGTTCACGGTCCTCGGCAAGCCGGACGTCTCCGCCGTCGCGGACCCCGGCACCGGGGTCTGGATCTTCGACAAGTCGGCCGGCGGATGGTTCGTCGTCGGCGGCACGAGCGTCTCCTGCCCGATCTGGGCCGGGTTCGTCGCCGACGTCAACTCGTGGCGCTCGGCGAACGCGTTCGGCGCGCTCGGCACGGTGAACCCGTTCCTCTACCTCTCGGTCTATGGAGCCAACCACGGCTCCGCGAACTACTCCGTGACCGTCCACGACGTGACGACCGGCAGCAACGGCTGGAGCGCCGGCACCGGCTGGGACGCGGCGACGGGGATCGGCTCGTTCAAGGCCTACCCGCTAGCGACCCTGCTCGCGAACAGCCCGAAGGCGTAGTCGGGCCGCAGGGGCCCGCTCGCGGCCGCGGCTCCGCCCCGCCTCCCGGACGAACGGTTAAATGCCGCGCCGGGAATGTCGGTAGTGACCCACGGGGTCGGGAGGTTCCGGGTGCGATGATCGACGTTGAGTTCTGCGACGCGCCGGGAACCGGATAGCCCGCTACCTCCGCTCCCCGGCGCAGCGCCGCCACCGGCGACCTCGCCCGACGCGCTGCCGCACGGAACCGAAGCAACCACCGATGCCCAACGACCCGTACCTCGACGCCAGCGTACGCTGGAAGATCAAGACCGGACAGGCTCAGCTCCACGAGCCGCGCTACCGCGACGTCGCGGCCGCGATCGAGGACTGCGGGGTCGCGACGGAGGTCGTCCGGCTCATCGGGTCCGGCAAGGAGGCCGATGTCTACCTGGGCCTCGACGGGACCGTACCGGTCGCGATCAAGGTCTACCGAACGTACCGTACCGCGAACCACGTCGGGCGCGCGATGAAGCTCGACTCGATCGGCCACCTCGCGGCGTGGGAGTACGACCTTCTCGTCTACGTCTACCGGGACGGCGCGCGCGTGCCGCGGCCGATCCGCCGCGTCGAGCACATGTTCTCGATGCAGTACCTCGGCTCCCCCGAGGCGCCCGCGCCGCGGCTGCGCGACGTGCTCGACGAGCCGATGGAACCGCTCGCGCGCCGGACGGTCGAGGCCGTCGAGCACCTCGTTGGCTCGGGCGTCGTGCACACCGACCTCAGCCCCTACAATATCCTCGTCGACCGCGGCGAGCCCTGGATCATCGACGTCGGGAAGTGCCTCCGGGTCGACCGTCTCGGGTCGCCGCCGTGGGTGACCCTCCATCGGGCGCGCGCGGCGATCGAGGCCGGCGCGCGCGCGCTCGCGAAGTTCTTCGCGAGCCGGGGCGTGGCCGTCGACGCGGACGCGACCGCGCAACGGTTCTTCCGCCAGATCGAGCGGTACGACCTGCTCGCCGAGTGAACCGCCACCGGAGCGGAGCCGTTAAGGGGTCGGCCGCCCGCTCGACGACCGGATGACGGCGGAGCCCGCGTTCGACGCCCTCGGCTGGCTGAC
>Ga0075426_10003941_pt1 | contig 10571 bp, 7 predicted proteins | sample SoiMethybrSBSTD5_FD_75304 | JGI IMG/M metagenome (GOLD analysis project Ga0075426, IMG submission 75304) | Bulk soil microbial communities from a Populus tree surrounding site in Tennessee, USA - Soil MetaG P. TD hybrid SBSTD5 | ecosystem: Environmental > Terrestrial > Soil > Tree plantation...
AGATAGGTATTGGCGACCATGCCCGGGCCGCCGTGCCCCGGGCCGCATACATAAATGACGTTCAGATCGTATTTCTTAATGGCCCGGTTCAGATGCACATAGACGAAATTCAGACCGGGCGTCGTTCCCCAATGTCCCAGGAGGCGTGGCTTAACGTGGTTCAGAGTGAGCGGCTGCCGCAGGAGAGGATTGGCACGGAGATAAATTTGTCCCACGGAAAGGTAATTCGCTGCCCGCCAATAGGCGTGGACCTTGCGCAGCTCTTCCCGGGAAAGGGGCTGCTTCGAAACCGACATACTGGAGTCTGCGGAGGCTACCGGATTCATGACAATTCCCCCCTCCCCATCGTACTGCAGAGCCGGGGATCGAGGCACACCCCGGCCGGAGCCTTCCCGTGCTGCCGGTTGCAATCTTGCCGTGGTCATCCCACGGGAATGTTGCGATACAGAAGCGAACTCGGAGAGGAATGTTTGCTCAGCAGCACATCTGCCGGCTGGCGGCAAAACCCGGCCGGGTAGAACACTGAATCCTTCCCCCGGCCGTGCCGCCTACTGGCTCTGAATCTGAATGTTGCCGCTGGTGAGCGTGCCCGAGTTCGCATAGGAATAATTGGGCCCGCTCACATTGAGGGAGAAGGTGTCATTGCCGGCGCCCGGGTTGCCGTTGTCACAGGCCTGAGCGGTATAGCTGTAGCCGGGCTGCTTGTTGACTTGGGCGCTACCGCTCACCGAGACGCAACTACCGGAGAATGTAACCGAGGGCACCGTGATGTTGGAGCTGCGCACATCCAGCGCGCCGCCTGAGGCGCCGGCATCCTGATAGGAAAGCGCCGCGTTCGCCGGCTGGTTTTTGGCTACCAGCCCGAAGCTGGCGCTGGTTCCTGCTTGCACTGAATTGATCTGTCCGTGCCCGGTGACCTTCTCCTCGCCGGGGATGGGAGCCGGCGCTCCGGCGCAGGTGCCGGTGGTCGCGATGGCCGGATTAGCTGCCAGTTGGTAGGTGAAATAAGGCTGGCCATTGCGGAATGACTGCGGGTCGCTGGCGGTGCAGTGCCCGGGGGTTTGCGTGGAGCATAGAGGGCTGACCACGTGGTCGTCGGAAAAAGCAATGTTCGCGCGATGGTGTCCATCGAGCGCCACCTGGAAGAAGTCCCCGAGGTTGCGGTTGGCTGAGCCACCCAATCCGCCGGTTGAAATCGTCCCGTAATGGATCACGTGATCGCTGGCCGTGTACTGGGTGAAATTGGGTACCAGTTCGTGGCCGTTCACCGTCTCCGCCAGGTAAGTGTTCCACTGCGCCCAGCAGCTGTTGGTGCCATCGGAGCAGGTAGGTTCCATCACGCTGGTGTCGTTGGAATTTCCCGTCTTGTTGGCCCCAAACCAGGTCACCACCACGTGGCCGTTGGCGTCGGCCGCCACCCAGGGAAACACATTGGCCTTGCCCACGGTGCCGCCCGAATTCACCCGCGCCGGGGTGGTCCAGGTCGTGCCCTGATCGGAAGATGAAGCGTAATAGATGTTGGTCTGGTCTGACCAAACCGCGTACACGTAGCCGAAACCATCCGTGGCCATGGCCGGGAAAATCTGATTAGTTCCATTGATAGCGCCCGGCGAGCCCGAAGGACTGGTGTAAATCTTGTGGTCGGTGAACAGGAAGGTGGGCAGCCCCAGCTTGGCACTGTCGGACACGCCCACATACACGCTGCGCATGGGCTGACCCAGAGCATTTTCCGTAGGGTTATCGGGTGCAACGAATATTGAATACAGGTTGCCGCCACTGGGACAACTGCTCTGGTCAATGCGAAGCTGGCCGGCGATGTTGGCCGTTCCGGCTCCTCCGCCGGCGGTAGGGAAGGTCTGCGGATCAACGGCCTCGCCGAACCCATTTACGTAGGTCAGCCCTCCGTCGTTGGAGCGCTGCACGTCAATGTTGAATGTGGCGGCGTCGTGGTAGCTGAGATAAACCGTGGCCGGCCCTGTCGCTTCCTGCCACTGCCGATCGTCGCCCGGAATCAACGCCGCAGCCACATTCGGAGGATTGAAGAAGCTGTCGCCGTGATTGGTGGAATTGGTAGCGGTCACCCCCGGAGCCAACGTCAGGCTGGTGGCTGCCAAATTGGGAATGCCGGAATTCGGATCAGGGGTGTTAACCGCAATATCGGCGTCGCCGCCTCCGGGCGCAAGCCCCAGATTGGTTAGGCTGCCCACATTGTTGGCGCAGCCGTTGGCCAAAATGCCGCAATTGTCCGGCTGGCCCTCATACCTGAAGGGCAACGTCCCGTTCGAGTTCGGTGCTCCGTCGGCAGTAGCAAACCAGCGCCACAGGTCAATGCCTCCGGGCACTCCACGGATGGAAACGCCGTATACAGAACCCTGCGAGTCAACCCGCACCCCTGGTTCACTGCCGCCCACAATGAAGGACAGGGGCCCCATCGAACCTCCCACGGGCGCAAGTTGTGGCAAACACAGGTTCTGATTGGGGCTGAAGACCCCATTTCCCGGGCCCACATAAGCCGGAATGGCGCTATTTGCCGGACAGTTGTGCTCCCCGGCCGGGGCTTGGGCGAACAGGAGTGGAGCGGAAAACAGGAGAAGAATCGATACTTCCACCACAAACTTTCTCTGCATGATGGGCTCCTTCAAATGAATCAAGGAAAGATTCCCCGGGGCGCAGTATTACGGTTGGAAGTAGATGTGGGATAATCCGGATTAGTTGTACTACTACTTTCCAGTTTTGGCCGACCCGAGGACTCGCAGGTGGATGGTTCGACCCCGGCCGACAGATTGAGCAGCCGCCAGCGTATCGAACAGGCGGCCAAGCACCTGTTTGCCACGCGCGGCTACGACTCCACTTCTACCGCCGCCATCGCCCGCCTGGCTCACACCAGCGAGTCACAACTGCTCAAGCACTTCGGAAGCAAGCAAGGCCTGTTGGAAGCCATCCTGCAGGACGCCTGGAGCGCGATTAATCCGGCGCTGCGGCTGGCGACAGAGAGCGTCGCCTCGGTGCAGGAGAAGTTCCGCATCCTGGTGGAAATGGTACTGAACTTTCTGGGGAAGGACGCGGAGTTGCGCACGTTGCTTTTGTTTGAAGGACGGCGTATCCGCCATGAGGGCGAAAGCGTAGCCCTGGTCCCCGGTTTTCTGGAATTTGTTTCCATAGTGGACGGCATCCTGGGGCAGCTGGCAGAGCACGGCGAACTCGCTCCCGACGTCACTCCGCAGGCGCTGCGTTCGGCCATCATGGGCTGCATCGAGGGGATGCTGCGCGACCGCATGCTGGCGGACTCCGCCCACTATCCGGCTGACTTCTCGGAAACCGAAATGCGCGCTATCGCCTTCCGCCTGCTCGCCTCTAGCATCGTGCACGGGTAGAGTTCCGCGATCCCGACGTGCTGCTGGTCGGCAGTCTGTACCTGTGCAGCCTGATTTGTGCCGTTGCAAATGGGCATGCGCGCCCGCGCCACAACTTTTGGTGGAAGGCTAAGCCGTGACCCGCAATGGGAGGCCTCACATCGGCACACGGTCCAGGGACACGATGAACTGAATTCCCTCCACCTTGTTGTTTTGCAGGCGCGCATCGTTGGTGACGAACAGATCCACGCCTGCTGCCGAAGCACAAGCCAACTGCAGGGCATCTGGAGCGCCGAGGGGCGATCGCATCGCAACGAAGCGTAGTTCCTTGCGACTTTACTGTCGAAGGGCAACACCAGCGATGTAGCCAAGATCGCCTCCTCGTATTTTCTGCACAGTTCTACATCATGCTGTTCGGTGGGCTTGACCAGAATTTCTCCTGGAGTTGCATCTTGCGGCGCAGTTCCCCGGCTTGCGCACATGATCATCCGCATGTTCGTCTTGCCACAGCCGGGCGCCGGACCCGCGAAGCGCCAGCAAAGGATCCGATTTACGCGCTTTCGTACTTAGATTTGTTGCGGAGGGATTTCTTGTTTTTGCGCCTTTCCTTTAGGATGAATGGCTTAACGACAATCAGGAGCGCAAGCTAACTCATGCACCGCTGGTCACAACTGTTCATTCCTACCCTGCGCGAGGCACCGGCCGACGCCGAGGTCGCCAGCCACAAATACCTGCTGCGGGCGGGCTACATCCGCCAGCTATCCGCCGGAATTTACTCGTATCTGTTCCTGGGCTACCGCTCGATGCGGAAGATCAGCGAAATCGTGCGCCAGGAAATGGACCAGATCGGGCAGGAGTTTTATCTGCCGGCGCTGCATCCGCGCGAACTGTGGGAAGCCAGCGGTCGCTGGGCCATCATGGGCGACAACATGTTCCGGCTGAAGGACCGGAAGGGCGCGGACCTATGCCTGGGCTTCACTGAAGAAGAGGTGATGACCGAAATTGCCCGCAAGGAGTTGCGCAGCTACAAGCAGTTGCCGCAGATCTGGTATCAGATTCAATCGAAGTTTCGGGACGAGCCTCGCCCCAAGTCGGGACTGCTGCGGGTCCGCCAGTTCACCATGAAAGATTCTTACTCCTTCGACTTGGACGCGGCCGGACTGGACATCTCGTACAAGAAGCATTACGACACATACTGCCGGATTTTTGACCGCTGCGGCCTGCAGTACATGGCGGTGGAAGCGCATTCCGGGGCCATGGGCGGCTCGCAGTCGCACGAATTTGTGGTCAACACCAACGCTGGCGAAGACTTCGTTGTCAGTTGTCCCAATTGCCGTTACGCCGCCAACCTGGAGAAGGCCACCTCGCGACTGGAGCCGGTGGAGGACTACGCAGCCACGGGCACGGGCGAGCCGGAACTGGTGCACACCCCCGGGCTGAAAACGGTGGAGGAAGTGGCGAACTACCTGGGGGTTTCTCCCAAGAACAAAATGAAGACGCTGGCGCTGATGGCAACGGAAACCAAGAGCGGAGCGGAAAAGCCGCACGAGGTGCCCGTCATCCTTTTCCTGCGCGGCGACCACACGCTGAACGAGGCCAAGCTATCCACGGCGTTGGCGGGAGCGCAGTTCCGCCCCATGCACCTGGAAGAAATCCAGGCAGTCTTCGGCGCGCCCGCCGGATTCCTGGGGCCGATCGGATCCGAGGGGCGGCAGTATAAGGGCATTAAGGCGCGGGTGTTGGTGGACCGGGCGCTGCTGGGGCGGAAAAACCTGATTGCCGGAGCCAACCAGGAGGATTATCACCTGCGGAACGTGACGCCGGAGCGGGATTTCACCGTATCGGAGTGGGCGGACCTGCGCAGCGTGGGCGAGGGCGAAGGCTGTCCGAATTGCGGTACGACGCTGAAGATCGCCAAGGCGATGGAGATTGGACACATCTTCAAGCTGGGCTACAAGTATTCCGAGTCCATGGGAGCGCGGGTGCTGGACCAGAACGGCAAGGAAGTGGCGCCCATCATGGGCAGTTACGGAATCGGGATCGAGCGCATCCTGACGGCGGCGGTGGAGCAGAATCACGACAATGACGGTTTCTGGCTTCCCGCGGCCATTGCCCCGTTCGAAGTGGTGGTGACGCCCACCAACGTCAAGGATGCCACGCTGCTTTCCACCTCCATCCAGATTGCGGAGCAGCTGGCGGGGGCGGGTTTCGACGTCTTGTTGGACGACCGTGACGAAAGGCCAGGGGTGAAATTCAAAGATGCTGACCTGGTGGGCATACCCTTTCGTGTAACCGTCGGTAAGAAGGTTACCGAAGGCATGGTAGAGGTGGTTCCCCGCTCGACACACCAAATGCTGGATGCTAATATCCGCGATATAACAAGTCATCTGGAGAAACTTCTCCGGCCCGCACACTCCTAAGGAGTCCTCCCCTGCAGGCCGCAGCGGGGTTCACGTGCGCACACTGAAATTGCTGTTAGCGTTGGGAGCCATCGGCTTCGGGATATACGTCGGAGTCCAAATCGTGCCTCCGTTCTTCGCCAATTACCAATTCCAGGACGCTATCCAGTCCGAGGCGGTACTGCAGGCCTACAGCAACCAGAATGAAGACCAGATTCGCGACAGCATCTTCCGAAAGGCGCAGGACCTCGAAATACCGATGAAAGAGGAGCAGATCACGGTGCAGCGCATCGGCGGGGCCGGGAGCGGGACGCTGGCGATTTCGGCGGATTATACGATTCACGTGGATTTGCCGGGCTATCCCCTCGACCTGGAGTTCCACCCTTCGTCCAAGAGCAAGCCGATTCCGGGAGCATAAAACCGGGTAGTCGGAAGTCAGTAGGTCAGGCCGGAACGATAACCAACACATTCCCCCGCTTCATCTTCCGTGCTCTTCCAGGAATTTCTCCACTTCCATAGCGGCCATGCAGCCGCTGCCCGATGCGGTAATCGCCTGGCGGTAGCGGCGGTCCTGCACATCGCCGCAGGCAAAGACGCCGGGAACGCGGGTGAAAACGTAATTTTCCGTTTTGATATAACCGTCGGCGTCCTTATCGAGCTGGCCATCGAACATGGCGGCATTGGGAATGTGGCCGATGCCCAAAAAGAGCGCGCTGGCAGGAAAATCGCTGGCCACGCCTGTTTTCACGTTGCGCAGCTTCAGCCCGGTCACTTCCTGCTTGCCTACGTCGTAAACATCTTCCACGACTGTATTGGTCAGAAAGCGGATGCGGTCATTCTGGCGGGCACGCTCCAGCATGATCTTGGAAGCGCGGAACTGCTCACGGCGGTGAATGATGCTCACCCGGGTGGCAAAGCGGGTCAGGAATAGCGCCTCTTCCATGGCGGAATCGCCGCCGCCCACCACTGCGACTTCCTTGCCGGTGAAGAAAAAACCATCGCAGGTGGCGCAGGAGGAGACACCATGACCAATCAGCGCCTGCTCGTGAGGCAGGCCCAGCCAACGGGCCGAAGCGCCGCTGGCAATGATAAGGGTACGGGTGCGGAGCTTGTCTTTGCCCAGGTCGAGCACGAAGGGACGCTGCCGAAGATCGGCATGCACCAGGTGCCCGGTCTGGAATTCGGCGCCGAAGCGGGCCGCCTGCTTCTTCATGTTCTCGATCAGTTCCGGCCCCTGGATGCCCTCGGGAAAGCCGGGGAAATTCTCCACCAGGGTGGTAAGCGAAAGCTGGCCGCCGGGCTCATGGCCCTGCAGCACCAGCGGTTTGAGATTGGCACGGCCGGCATAGATGGCCGCGGTCAGGCCGGCACAGCCGGCGCCTATGATGACGGTATCGCGAGGTTCCTGGCTCATGGACAGAAACATTTTAGATGTTGAGGACGGATTTTGGCTTCAATTCTCCGCCGTGCCCTGGGGGGCAGTCCCGCAGCAGCGCTCAATTTCTTCCTGAACCACCCCGAAATCCACCGGCTTGGAAATGTAGGCGTCCATGCCGGCGGCCAGACAACGCTCGCGATCTCCGGACAGCACGGAGGCGGTCATGGCGATGACGGGAAGATGGCTCCCGCGGCCGCTTTCCCAACGCCGCAGTTCCGCCGTGGCGGAGAGGCCATCGAGCTTGGGCATCTGGATATCCATGAAAAGCAGGTCGAAGTGCTGCGACTCAGCAAGTGTCACAACCTGCTGGCCGTCCTTGGCCAGGGTGACTATATGGCCCAAATTTTGCAGCAGGCTGAGGATGACAGTACGATTTACGGGATTGTCCTCGGCCACCAGGATGGAGAGTTTGCGCCGGGATTCGCGCAAGCTGTGGCGGGTGATGAGAGCGGAATGCTGGCCGGGATCCTGACCCAGTGCGAGGCGGATTGCGCGCAACAGATCGGGCTTGTGGATGGGCTTGACCAGGTAAGCACAAATGCCCATCTCACGGCAGCGGGCGCCATCGCCACGCTGCCCGTCAGAAGTGAGCATCATGATGATCGGTTGGGCCAATTGGGCATCGCTTTGCACGCGTTCCGCCAAGGTAAAGCCATCAATGCCCGGCATGCGCCGGTCAACCAGCAGCACCCGAAATGGAACGCCGGCACAATGAGCCGAACGCAAGGTCTCCAGGGCTGCCAGGCTGTTTTCCACGGCAACGGGACGCATTTGCCAGGCGGCAGTGTACTCGGTGAGGATGCGGCGATTGGTGGCGTTATCGTCCACGATAAGGATGGATACCTGCTGCAGGTCCACAACGACGGGCGAGGGCTGCGGCGGGGCGGTCCCAAAGCGGCATGTGAAGTGGAAGGTGCTGCCGGCAGCTTCGCTGCTTTCCAGCCAGATGCGGCCTCCCATCAAGCTCACCAGGCGGGAACAGATGGCCAATCCCAGACCAGTACCCCCGAACTTTCGCGTGATACTACTGTCGGCCTGGGCGAAGGCCTGGAATAGCAGCGCCTTCTTGTCCGCGGGAATGCCGACGCCGGTGTCCACCACGCGGAAATGCAGTTCCATATTCTTCTGATCGCATGAATCCCGGTCCACATACAAGACCACTTCGCCGCGGTCAGTGAACTTGATGGCATTGCTGATGAGGTTGAGAAGGATCTGGCGGAGGCGGCTGGGATCTCCGGCCAGCCGCTCCGGGATTTCCGGGGCGATGCGATAAACCAGCTCCAGCCCCTTGCTGTGGGCGCGCAGGGAGAGAGCGTTCATTTCCTGGGTGACACAATCGGCCAGGCTAAACTCAATGCACTCCAGGTCGAGCTTGCCCGACTCTACTTTTGAAAAATCCAGAATATCGTTGATCACCTCCAGAAGTTGTTCGCCGGATTGTTTGGCCATCACCAGGTACTCGCGCTGTTCCGACGTGAGATCGGTATCCAGAGCGAGGTCGGTCATGCCCAAAACGCCGCTGATGGGAGTGCGGATTTCGTGGCTCATGTTGGCCAGGAACTCGCTTTTGGCGCGGTTGGCGGAATCGGCAAGTTCCTTGGCCTGGATCAGGTCGGCCTCAGCTCGCAAGCGGGCGCGCTCCTGTGCATCGCGCTGCAGTCGGGCGTGCAGGACTGGCGCGAGGAACTCGACGATGCGGCTCAGGGCTTCCAGGTCGGCTTCCTTGTAGTCGGTGGTTTTGTTGGCGACCAGCAGCAGGCCAATGAGAGCATCGTTGTGCAGAATGGGGACGCTGAGGCAACGGGCGATGGATAAGTGCCCTTCCGGCACTTTGCCCGGCTGATTGCAGCAAAAGGCTCTTTTCTCGCGCAGGCTGCGGCCCCACAGGCCGCCCCAAGTCCCGCGGGGAAAGCGCAGACTTTTGTTGGCCACAGCGCATTTTTCCCAAGCGTCGCGCGTCAGGGAAGGAACCACCAGAACGCCGTCTTCGTCAATGTAGCCGAACAAGCCCAGGGAGCTGTGCATAGCTTCGAGCACGACGTTCAGCACCTCGCCATACATCTCCTCATCGGGCACGGTGAGGCAGATGTCGGCCAAGCGGTTTTTCAGCGCGATGCGTTTCTCGGAGTCGCGCAGGGCGGCTTCGGTACGTTTGCGATCGCTGATGTCAATAAAGGTTCCCTCGATCACGAAAGGCTGATCGCCGCGGTATTCGGTGACGCTCACGTTTTCCAGTATCCACACTGGAGTACTGTCTTGTTGCAACAGGCAGGTCTCGAAATTCTTCAGAACTCCATCCCGCGCAAGCAATTGCATCGCCCCTTTCAAGTCATCGGCACCGGCGAAGTAACTGCCCGCCTTCTGCCGCAGAAGTTCCTGGGAGGAGCGATATCCCAGGATGCGGGCCCCCGCTTCATTGCATTCCACCAAGCCTCGGTCCATCTGGTAACGGAAAATGCCGGCCAGGCTGCGCTGGAATAACAGACGGTATCGGGCCTCCGATTGCCGCAACTCTTCTTCTGTCTTTTTGTGCTGGCTGATATCAATGCCTACCCCGGCAATGCAGGGACGACCCTGGAGAGATACGACAGCAGAAGTCAGATAATAGGGGATGTTTACTTTTTCCTTGGTGAGTAGCACCGCTTCTGCGTCGGAAGACCCGGTCGCCAACGCCTGCTGCACTTTGGCGCGCATGAGTTCGCGGCTCTCTTCGGCAATGCTGTCCATGACCGGCAAACGTTCCAGTTCCGCCGCTGAGTAGTGCAGGACTTCTTCCACTCGCTTGTTCCAACGGACAAACCTGCCTTCCTGGTCAATGATGGTGAACAAGACGGGCAGACTTTCAATCAGGTCGTGGGAGAAGCTTTGCTCGGACGCCAACCTCCTCTCGGCCTGACGCAATGCATTCTGTAGGCGGTGAACATCTTCAAGTGAGGCTGCGATGGGCTGGCGCTGGCTGCAGTTGTGGTCGCGCTTCATGAAAATAGTCCTCTACTAGACCCGGCAGGCCAGTCAGCGGGTCAGGCATTCTCCCGTGATGGGGAAGCCCACGCCCTGATAGTAAGAGTGGGCGTAAGCCGTTCTAACGGACAGTCTGGGCCAGCGCCCCCAAAGTGTTCCCAACATGGACCGCATTTCAAAACAGAGCAGGCGAGTTGGCGTAACGACGAGAGGGGAGGGTGAGGGCTGCGGAACCTCGTTCGAGCGCAAAACAGTTACTTGTTGGGCGGTGCAGCGGGGGCGGCTGTAATCTGGCGAACCCGGGCCAGTTCCTGCGGAACGGTACGGCGAGCCCCCAAGGCCCCGCGGTAGGCCGCAAGGATCGTGGCTGCCTGGCGGAAGAGCGGTTCGTAGGCACTCTGGTCCACTTTGGGAGCGTCC
>Ga0075426_10003944_pt1 | contig 10569 bp, 9 predicted proteins | sample SoiMethybrSBSTD5_FD_75304 | JGI IMG/M metagenome (GOLD analysis project Ga0075426, IMG submission 75304) | Bulk soil microbial communities from a Populus tree surrounding site in Tennessee, USA - Soil MetaG P. TD hybrid SBSTD5 | ecosystem: Environmental > Terrestrial > Soil > Tree plantation...
TTACCGCGAAAAAACACGGACGCCTTGATTGGCGCCGTGGCGCGAGTGCTCGAGGACGAAGGCATCCGCCTGGTGGATTCAACGCTTTTCCTGAAACCGTTGCTGCCCGAAGCTGGTGTGCTTACCCGTCGCGCACCGAATGAGCATGAAGCCGAAGACATTGCTTATGGTCGTGGACTAGCTCAGCAGATCGCCGGAATGGACATCGGGCAAACTGTGGTGATTTCCGACCGCGCATGTGTTGCCGTAGAAGCCATGGAGGGGACCGATGAAGTCATTGCGCGAGCGGCACGCATTGCGGACGGCAAGCCGCTGGTGGTGGTGAAGGTCAGCAAGCCTGCGCAGGACATGCGCTTCGATGTACCTGTAGTTGGTTTGCCCACCGTCGAACAAATGAGAACCGCCGGGGCGACTGCCTTGGCTGTGGACGCGGGGCGCACACTCCTTTTCGACAGGACCAAGCTCATTGAGGCAGCAGATGCGGCAGGAATCGCGATTCAAGCGTTTCCTCCCGCGTCGCGGGCGGAACCAAAAGGCGAAACCGGGGGAATCAACAAAGAATGAACGCGGCGGCAGAATCCAGGAAGATCCGTGTCGCCGTAGTAGGCACAGGCGAGTTTGGGCGCAATCATGCGCGGGTGTACCGCGAACTCACGGGCGTAGAGCTTATCGGCGTCTACGATCAGAGTCCACAACGCGCAGCCGCCGTTGCGCAAGAATTTCAAGCGCCCGTGTTGCAAGGCCTTGAGGAATTACAGGGCCGCGCAGACGCGGTAAGCATTGCCGTACCAACGGTTGCTCACGCTCAAATGGGATGCCAGCTGCTGGAAATGGGTCTGGATGTACTTGTCGAAAAGCCGATGGCGGTGGATTTGGCCGAGGCTGATGCACTGCTCTCTACAGCGAGGAAAAACAAGCGAATCTTGCAGGTGGGCCACGTTGAGCGTTTCAATCCCGCGGTACGGGCCGTGGAACCCATTTTGAACCGCCCGCTATTTTTCGAAGTTCACCGATTGGGTGTGTTCACACCGCGCAGCCTGGATGTGGACGTAATCTATGACTTGATGATTCATGACCTCGACATTTTGTTGGCGCTGGTCAAGGAACCTGTGAGCGAAGTGAAGGCGGTCGGAATCCCTGTGTTGACGGACAAAGTGGACATCGCGCACGCCAGGTTGGAGTTCGCGGGCGGAGCCGTGGCCAACGTCACGGCAAGCCGTGTCTCCACCGAGCGCGTTCGCAAGATGCGCTTCTTCCAGCAGCACGAATACATTTCACTCGACTATGCGCGGCGCGACGCATTGCGCATTGGTGTGAAAAAGCCTGGTCCGCAACCGGAATTTGGATTCGAAAAGCTGAATGCCACATCCGTTGAGCCTTTGTATGCGGAGCTGGAGACCTTTGTTGAGGCCGTTCGAACCCGCAAGGAACCGCCCACGAACGGGGCCGCCGGACGCGCAGCCCTGGCGCTGGCTGGGCGCGTGATGGCAAGCATCCAAGAGCACGCCGCGCGCGTCCAACCAGAAGCATTAGCCGCGCGAGAAAACTCGACAACATGATTTCCCGTTTCCTAGTTCCAATAGGCGCTCGTCCACCCGCTCAAGCTGACGCGGGCACGCAGCGCCGCCGCCCCACGACCATGGACGAGCGCACGCTCGTGCCGGCCATGCTGCCCATCGTTCCCTTGAATGGGCAATCCACCATCCCCTCGAATTTGCCTCTCGAATCAATTGCTGCCCGCGTGGTGGTGCCTCGTGATGTGAGCCGCGAGGCCTACAACGTTCAGGAGGATCTCTCGGTTCCCCTGCAGCCGACGGACCTCGACGAGCGCATCACCGTGCCTGTCGGCGCTTCTCCTCCTTCGGTCATTGAGCCGATGAGGCTTCCGCCTCCTGTGGACTTGGTTGAGCCCAACATTTTCATGACCGGCGAAGTGCAACTGGCCACTCCCGAGCAAAAAGAAGAGAGCGCCAAGTGGCAAATTGCGACTCGCGCATCCTCGGTTGTTTTCCACGTCGTGCTGATCGCGCTGATTCTGATGCTACCGAAATGGTTTCCGTATCGTCCGCCAACAAAAGAAGAAATCGAGGCGGCGCGCAATAGATTTCACGATCAATTGGTACTTTCTCCTGGCGCGTTCGAACCATCGAAGCCTTCTGTCCGTCCGACCCCGCCCTCACCCAAGGTGCATGTAGACCCTCGCGTTCTGCGCGACGTTGCGCCCCCCGAGCCGCAGCCTGCGCCAGCTCCGCAGCCAGAACGGCCAGTGAAAGAATTGCCCAGCGCCCCTGTGCCCAAGAACACGCCCATACCCGCCGACCCTCAGCCGAGCGCTCCCGCTCCCAAAGCGGATGCGTCTAAACCTCCGCTGAGACTGGAAGCGCCCGATGCTCCCCAGCCACAGCACGGTTTGATTCTTCCGAAAGATTCCATCAATCACTCGCTTCAAGACACCATCCGCGATGCTGCCAAAAACCCCAATGCTTCGGGCGGACGCTCCGGCCTCTACAGTGGCCCAATGCCGAAAGCCGGCGGCGGGCTTAACGGCGGCTCTGATGGACACCAAGGCGCTGGCGGTACCTTTGGAAACGGTTATGAAATATTGACGCCCACCGAAGGCGTTGACTTCAGCGACTACATGAATCGCGTGGTCGCGGCGGTGCGGCGCAATTGGTATGCGGTCATGCCGGAATCGGCCATGCTGGGTGATCGAGGGCGTGTCGCTTTGCAGTTCCGCATTATGAAAAACGGCTCGGTGCCGGATGGCGAGCCCGTCCGGATTATGAGTTCCGGCAAAGAACCCTTGGATCGCGCAGCAGTGTCCGCAATCCGCTCTTCCAATCCTTTCGAACCATTGCCCCCGGCCTTCAGCGGACCTTATATCGAACTGCGATTTATCTTCCTGTACAATCTGCCCATTGAAGCCGCCTACCAATGAAGGTGCGGCCTCAGCAAATTATTGGCAGTCTTCTCTTAGCGCTTTTCGTGCTTATCTTCATCTTCATGCGCGCGCGGCACCTCCTGTTTCGATGAACCAGAAAAACTCGCAGCCATTCCTCCTTGCCATCGTTGGACCGACGGCGTCGGGCAAATCCGCGTTGGGAGTGTGGCTCGCCGAGCGGTTCGGTGGGGAAGTGGTAGCGTGCGATTCCACGCAGCTGTACCGGGGATTCGATGTCGGCACTGCCAAGCCGAGTGTTGAAGAGCGCCGGGGGGTTGTGCATCACCTGATCGATGTGCTCGATCCGAGTCAGACCGCCACGTCAGGCCGCTATCGTGAACTGGCATTGATGGCGTTGCAAGACTTGCGCCGGCGAGAACGGCTGCCGATTCTCACGGTTGGTACGGGTTTGTATCTGCGCTCGCTGCTCGAGGGGCTCGCGGACATACCCCAGCGCTCCGAGGAACTGCGCGAACGGTTGCGGAATGCCGCCGAGGAGCATCCTCCCGGTCACTTGCACGGGATTCTGAAGCGGCTCGACGCTCAGGCTGCCAAGAAAATTGCTCCGGCAGATGAGCAAAAGCTGATTCGGGCCATCGAGGTATGTCTGCTAGCGCGCAGACCCATCTCCGAAGTGCATCGGGCGGGGCGGAAGCCGCTTGAAGGTTGGCGAGTTGTGAAGATTGGTTTGATGCCGCCTCGCGAAGAGCTTTATGAGCGAATCCATGCCCGGACATCGTCGATGCTCGAGCACGGATGGACGCACGAAGTTCAAGACCTGCTTCAAAGCGATCTAAACAAGAACGCAAAACCATTTGATTTCATTGGCTACCGCGAATTGCGTGCCGTCCTTCGGAGAGAATTGTCGATGCAACAAGCGCGTGAGGCGATCCAGCAAGCCACGCGGCGCTATGCCAAGCGCCAGCTCACCTGGTTTCGCAAAGAAGCGGGCGTACAATGGTTTTCAGGCTTTGGTGATAATCGGGAATTACAAAACAGCGTCTCTGAATTCTTGCGGTCGCAAGGTGTAAAAGCAGGTCGCGGCGCTCCCGGGAGGAGTGTATAATCACTCTTCGGATGTATTCCTCCAAGAAAGCGCAAGACCTTATTGTGACTTCCGGCCTGCTTCCGTGACGAAAACACAGCACCAAGTCTCGACTGCGGAGCGTGCCTTGCTTGTCGGCGTGGGATGGAAGCGTGCGCCTCGATTCCCAGGTATGCCCGCGGGCGAACGGGGCCGCGAATCTCTTTCCGAGTTAGTCGAGCTGGCGCGCAGCGCCGGCGCGGAGGTTGCGGGTACGGTCTTCCAGTTGCGCCAAGCTGCCGATCCTGCCACCCTGGTCGGGCGCGGCAAGCTAGACGAAATCCGCGCTGAAGCTACGGCGCACAAAGCTCCGCTCATCATCTTCGACAGCAACCTTTCTCCCGTTCAGCAGCGAAATATCGAAACGGCCACCGATCGTCGAGTGATTGACCGCACGCAGCTCATTCTCGACATTTTTGCGCGCCATGCAAGAAGCCGCGAAGGCCAGTTGCAAGTGGAGCTGGCGCAACTGAACTACTTGCTGCCGCGATTGACCGGAAAGGGCACTGCAATGTCCCGTCTTGGCGGCAAGAGCGGGGGTGGCGGCGCCGGCGGGGCGGGGGGTGGGGCGGGGCGCATCGGTGTGCGCGGCCCTGGCGAGAAAAAACTGGAAACCGATCGCCGCCGGATCCGCGATCGTGCGCGCAAGATTGAAGCCAGCATTGACGAGGTGCGCAAGCAGCGCGCGATGCGCCGCGAGGCGCGCAATGCGGTTCCGCTGGGAACGATTGCCCTTGTGGGCTACACCAACGCCGGGAAATCTACTTTGTTTAATGCCCTCAGCCGCGCCGAAGTGGTGGTTTCCTCAAAAATGTTTGCAACGCTTGATCCTACGATCCGCGCTATTCGCCTGATCTCGAATCGTCGCGTGCTGCTGTCGGACACGGTCGGCTTCATTCGCGACCTGCCAAAAGGGTTGCTGACCGCATTCCGCGCCACGCTGGAAGAAGTTCAGGAAGCCGCGTTAATCCTGCACGTCAGCGACGTCTCGAACCCTCATCATGAAGAGCTCGATGAGGATGTTGAGAAAATTCTCCGCGAACTGGATGTTGCGGATCGGCCCCGTCTGCGCGTGCTCAACAAGGTGGATCGCCTAAGTCACGAAGAGCATGAGGCTCTGGAGGCGAGCACGGCAAGGACCGGTGACGGAGCTCCGGTTCTCGTTTCCGCGATGACCGGTGAAGGAATCGGTGAATTGTTAAGGCGCATGGACGCTGCAATGCCGGTTGATCCGCTTCTGACGCTTTCCATCCGCCTGCCTCTCGCCGAAGGCCGCACGCTGGCGATGATCCATGCCTTGGGACGTGTCCTTCACTCGGAAATCGATGATTCCCATATGCGACTGGACGCGGAGATTCCTTCCTCGGTCGCAAAACGCCTTCGGCTGAACAAGTATAGTGTGAGTGGAACTTTTCGGGCTTCTTCATCGTAGTTGTAAGTGAACGGCGGGAGCTTTGCGATCAGCATGTCCGTAAGTGTTGAGTGCTCCCAAACGAGGTCGCCATGGCTGCTTTCTTCCTGTGGTGCATTCTTTTTGTCCTATGCTGGCCCATCGCTCTGTTCGCGCTAGTGATCTATCCTTTGGTTTGGCTGTTGACGCTGCCACTGCGTATTTTTGGCATCGCTGTTCACGGAATTCTGAGCTTGATCAGTGCGCTGTTTTTTCTCCCAGTGAGGCTGCTTCGCGGACCACGCGCGATTTAACGTGCCGCTGTCTTCTAATGGATTACCTCGGAGTAAACGGAAGCATTACCCATTAGTCCTTCATTCTGCGGCACTTGTAAACCGGCTGGCTGCGTACTTGGCTGGGGAAGCCCACCTGTGGAAAACGCTGTGGAAACTGCGCCCGCGATTCTCTCACACTCTGAGACTTCGAGCCGATCGAGGTTGGATCCCAAGTTTCTCATTGGTCGTAAGATATTGACAATAAGCTACTTATTCTTGTTCATCGCGGGCTAACAGTGCTAATCCTGACCTTTCTGGTCCTACAGGCACGCAAGCACATTTGCACAGTCTTGCAGCATTGCCCCTAATCCATTCGATTACTCACTTCCTCGCTCACTAGAACTGAACCGTTAACTATGCGGTATCTAGGGGGTACGAAAAAGCGTGGGTTGGAATGGGTTATTCTGCGTTTTCGAGGGTCCTGGCCTGCGTTTTGACGTGTTGACGCTTCTTTTGCCGGAGTCTATAGTGAAACTCCGGTGGCTGAAGCCACAGGGTGGCCCCTCACCGTTATTCGCCCATGAATCTTCCGAACTCACTGACGCTGTTGCGGATATTTTTCGTTCCAGTGCTTATCGTGATTCTCCTGACGCGCAGCCCGACCGTGGAGATGTTCGGCTTTTCCGTACACTTCGAGGTTTGGGGTGTGCTGATTCTGCTGTTAGCCGCAGCAACCGATTGGGCGGACGGGTATTTGGCGCGGCGGCGGGGTCAAGTGACCACTCTAGGCATTCTTCTCGACCCTATTGCCGACAAACTACTAATCTCCGCGGCTTTTATCGCCCTCGTCGATATGCGCGGAATCGACGGAAGAGCCCTTGTTCCCGCATGGATGGTAGTGATTATCATTGGCCGCGAATTCACCGTCCTCGGGCTGCGGAACATTGCCTCCGCGGAGGGCTTCACCATCCAAGCCTCGACTCTCGGTAAGACCAAGATGGTCTTGCAGGTCTGCGCCGTATCGATTGTGATCGTGGGCGCAAGGCATCCGTCGATGAAACCTCTGGCGTTAATTCTCCTTTGGCTCGTGGTGATCAGCGCTCTAGTGTCCGCCGCTCAGTATTTCTTGCGCTTTTGGAGCCACGTAGACGATAGCATCAAGCAACGTCGCAAGTTGCGCATGCTTGAAGCCAGCAAGAAGTCTCAGGATGCCGTGCCTCTCTGAAACAGACCAGCGAGCGTTGTTGGAGCTAGCCCGCAAGGCCATTCGCGATGCTGTCCTGTACCGTAAGCTTCCAGACGTCACCCCGCGTGAAGGAGTGCTGTCCGAGCGGTGCGGAGTTTTCGTTACGCTTTATGTGCGAGGGCGCCTGCAAGGGTGCATCGGCGTGACTGAGCCTGACGAATCTTTGGGCGAGGCTGTCGTCCGGTGCGCTGTGAGCGCTGCCCTCGAAGATCCTCGCTTCGCTCCTATGAAAGAGCCCCAATTGGAGGAGATGAGCATCGAGATTTCTTTGCTCTCCCTTTTGGAGCCAATTCTTCCCGAAGCCATTGAGATTGGCCGCCACGGGCTCCTGGTCGTCAATCATGCTCAACGTGGACTCCTTCTGCCAAAAGTTGCCACCGAACACGGTCTTACACGCGAACAGTTTCTTGAAGAAGCGTGCCGGAAAGCTGGATTGTCCCGGGAGGCTTGGGAAGATCCAGAAACGCGCCTGTTCGGATTTACTTCCGAGGTGTTCTCGGACACATCAGCTTCGGGAAAAACCTAACTATCCAACGTAAGGAGAGCGAGGGGTTCACAGGCCATCGCAAAGAAAAAGGCCCGGGCGGGAAAACCGCAGCGGGCCAAATCACACTCGACGAGACGCAGGCGGGCTATTCGATTTCAATATAATCGCCCGCATAGACTTCTGAAGAACTGAACGTGATCATGACCGTGGACGAATTGCGGCTTACGGTGCACACAATCCCCTCGCCAAGAATCTCGCGGGGTAGGTCGTTCCAGCTGTACCGCTGTGGCGCGCTGCCAAAGCCGTACATCATGAATTGATAGTCTTTGGTTTGCGGCACCGTTTCTGCCGTCGAGCCCTGGTAGCGGAATATGCGGAAGTAGTCTCCAATTTTGACTCCCTGGTTGGTGCCCAGATTCACATAAATCGCGCTGTTTCTTCCGAAAGCGTCGGAATGATCTTTGCCGGTCACGACCATCGCCACGGGCTTGCCGCTCACTGGCGCAAAATGATCGAAGGCCGCAGCTTCCTTGTACGGAGGAACCGGGCGTTCCTGGTAGGGCAGAACAATGTCTCCTCGTTGCATGTAGTCGCAGGAGAAGATGATCTGAGCGATGGAAACCTTTGGCTGGACATTGACCACGCGAACCTGTCCGGCATCAATATACTGGGTGCCCATGGCCTTCATCAGTTTTTCCTGCCACTTGAACCATGGCGCGTCGCCCGCGTAATCGTCGGGCCTCACCACAGAGAACCGGTCTCCCACGCGGACGCCCTTGTCTTGCCCGCGGTTGATGTACACGTAGTCCCCACTGGTGAAGGTGAGCTTTATGTTTGACTGTTCGCCAGAGATGAGTCGGTAGTCTTCGGACACTCTCTGATCCGTCACGAAACCCGAGCAATTGATCGTGTTGTAGTCGGGCGCCGTTGGCACATGCAGAGTAGTCCGCGGCTCCTGTGCTGAGCTGGCCGCCACACCTGCCATCACAACTAGAGACAAAGCTGCTATATTCGCGCGCATTCCAAGACTCCTTCGAAGACACGCCTGAACCGGCCGTGCAGAGACGTTTCTTAGCGAAATTATCAAGGCCTGTCCTGGGCGTCAATCGTCAGCCTGAGGTTGCTTTACACTTTTGATACGGCATACTTAGGAGCCGTCTTTTCAGTGGTTTGGCGGCCTAGGGCGGGGGATGACACTGTTCGGTAAAGGCGTGGGACGGGTTTGTGCCGTCGCGGCGGCCTCCAAGGCTGCAGAAATGTTTCGACAAGTGCGCGCGGCCTCGCAAATCGCCCGGACCATCGAACTGCGCCTCGATTGGCTGCAAAGCGATGCCGAGCGTGCCCGGCTGGTCGGCTGGCTGAAGAAACATCGCCCGTCAAGTGTCACATTTCTTGCCACTTGCCGCCGCAAAGAAGGTGGCGGAAAGTTCGAAGCTGACATTGCCCGCCAGCTTTACTGGCTCAGCCAGGCTCGCGAAGCTGGTTGTCAGTGGTGCGACGTGGAAATGGAAACCTTTCGCGAGTTGCCGGAAGGTTTCCTGCGTGCCTATCCTGTGCCAACTCACATCATGCTCTCGATTCACGATTTTGAGCGGACACCGAGCCTGCCTCGCGATATCGTCGTTGCGCGCCACGGCCAGGTGGACGCCGCGAAAATCGCCTCGCAGGCGAAAACAATTGCAGACAGCGTGCGCCTCTTGAAAGTTGCCCGGCACTCGCGAAACTTTGTGGCCGTGCCCATGGGAGATGTCGGCCTCCCCGCGCGCCTTCTTGCGTTGCGCGAAGGCAGCGAACTGGCTTATGCGCCAATCGCGGAGGCTACCGCCCCCGGCCAGGTCTCGTTCGAGGAAACGCTTCGTCTCTATCGCCCTCACTTGCTTAACCGAAAGACCCAAGTTTACGGTGTGATTGGCGATCCAATTAGCCAGTCGCTCTCGCCGGTGCTGCACAACACCGGATTCGCGGTTCGCCATGTAAACGCCGTCTATCTCCCGTTCCTGGTGCACCAACTTGGTGATTTCCTGAAGTCCATTCCCGACTTTGGCATCCTCGGATTCAGCGTCACGATCCCCCACAAGCAGGCCATTCTCAAACACCTGCAGCGATGCGAGCCCTTGGCGGCGGAGATTGGCGCCGTAAATACTGTCCTGGTGCGGGACGATGGCACCCTCTATGGATGCAACACCGATTACATCGGCGTGCTGCGCGCGCTGCAAAAGAAGCTTCGCATTCATGGCAGCCGCGTTTTAATTTTCGGCGCCGGCGGCTCCGCGCGCGCTGCTGCTTTTGCTTTGGCGCGTGCCGGAGCGCAGGTCTGCATTGGTGCCCGGCGCGAGAGCGTCGCCAAGGAATTAGCGCGCGCCGTTGGCGGCGAAGTCATTCCTCGCCGCGCCCTGCGCACGGAGTCTTTTGACGCTATCCTGAACGCCACCCCCGTCGGCATGCATCCGCACGAAGGCATTTCCCCTTTGTCGGCTCGTGAGTTACAATGTCGTATCGTCATGGATCTCATCTACCGCCCCGAAAGAACCAAGCTCTTGAAGATTGCGGCGCAAAAAGGGATTGCCACGGTGTCGGGAGTGAACATGTTTCTGGCACAAGGTTTCGCGCAATGGGAAATCTGGACTGGCAAGCGCGCTCCTGAAGCCGCCATGCGCCGTGCGGTTCTTTCCGCCCTGCGATGGCGTTCTTAATTTCTCTTCCTTCAATTCCGTAAAGGCCGGCAATCGGTTTCTTTCATCAAACGCTTTCTGCTTTGGAGTTTCCATGTTGGAACGTAAACTCTTTCATCCATGATTCAGCCTGACTTCCGCGAATTCCAGCGCCTCGCGAAACAGGGAAACCTCATTCCTGTTTACGATGTTTTTTCCGCGGACTTGCTGACACCCGTAAGCGCTTACTTGCGCATCGCGCAAGGCGCGCGCTACTCGTTTCTTTTGGAAAGCGTGGAAGGCGGAGAAAAAATCGCGCGCTATACGTTTGCGGGTGCCCATCCCGAAGAAGTCTTCCGCTACGGGAATGGGGCATGCGTACTCGAAAACCGCGAACGCCTCGTTTGGGAAGAACGCGATCCCATTTCCTTCTTGCGCGAGCGCGTCGAGCGTTTTCGCCCGGTCCGGCTCCCTGGCTTGCCGCCTCTGATCGCT
>Ga0075426_10003945_pt1 | contig 10568 bp, 9 predicted proteins | sample SoiMethybrSBSTD5_FD_75304 | JGI IMG/M metagenome (GOLD analysis project Ga0075426, IMG submission 75304) | Bulk soil microbial communities from a Populus tree surrounding site in Tennessee, USA - Soil MetaG P. TD hybrid SBSTD5 | ecosystem: Environmental > Terrestrial > Soil > Tree plantation...
TGCCGACACGATTGCCGGCCTCCAGCACCGCGTTGGTGCCGACGCTGCAGTCGTCGCCGATCACGTTGTCCTCGCGGATCAGCGCGCCATGGCCGCTGTTGAAGCGGTCTCCGATCGTGGAGCCGGCGTAGATGACGGTGCCCGACCGGATCACGCCGCCGGAGCCGATTACGGTGGGCAGCTCGCCGGCGGCCCTGCCGCGCGGTGGCTCGCCGACGATGGCGCCCTCCTGGACGACCGTGCCCTCACCGATGTGCACGTTTGAATGGATCATGCGAGCGATGCCCGAGCCGCGGCATCGCGACGAAGCTCCTGCTGCGCGCGCTCCAGGATCCGCACGATCGCCGCTCCGTCGCGCCCCGAGCTTATGGGCTCGTTGCCGGTGCGCACGCAATCGACGAAATGCTCGATCTGCTCGCGCAACGGCTCGCGCTGCTCGATACGTGGGATCACGATGTCGCCGTCGCGCACCGCCGCTATGAACTCGGCGAAGCCGCCCTCGCGGGGCTGGTAGTCGGCGCCGCGGTCGTAGATGCGAATCTTCTCGGTCGTATGCGTGTCGTCGAAGACGACCATCTTCTTGTCGCCGACCACGGTCACGGACCTCACCTTCACGGGGTCGAGCCAGCTGACATGCACGCTCGCCAGGACCCGATTGGGGTAGTTGAGCGTGACGAAGACCACGTCCTCGGTCCCGGCCTTCAGGTAAGCCTGCCCGCGCGCCACGAGGTCAAGCGGGTCGGCGTCCAGCCAGTAGCGCAACATCGAGAAGTCATGCGGCGCGAGGTCCCAGAGCGCGTTGACGTCCTGACGGATCGGTCCCAGGCCGGTGCGCTGGAAGTAGAGGTAGCGGACCTCGCCCAGGCGGCCCTCGTCGATGTAGCGCTTGATCTCGCGCACCGCGGGGTTGAAGAGGAAGGTGTGCCCGACCATGAGGATGCGGCGCGTCTTGTCGGCCAGGTCGGCGAGATGGTCGGCGTCCTCGACCGTGCCGGCAAGCGGCTTCTCGACGAGCACGTGCAGGCCTGCGTCGAGACACGTCTCGACGACCTCGCGGTGAGTCGAGGTCGGGGTGGCCACGATGACCGCATCCACGTCGCCGTCCCTCAGCAGCCGCCGGAAGTCGGCGTAGGCGCGTGCGGCTGGGTACATGCGGTCGAAGGTTGCGAGGCGGTTCGCGGCCGGTTCGGCGCAGGCGACAAGGCGCGCGCTCGACATCGTGCCGGCGAGGATCCGCGCGTAGTGCGGGCCCCACAGGCCGAAACCGATCAGGCCGATGCGGAGCTGCTCAGGGGCCGGCATGGACTCGGGTTCGGGATTATCCCACAGGGGTACGCCGGTATAACCCGTAGCCCGCACACGTAGATTGAGTTGAAGTCAAGACAAGGAGTGGAGATGTCAACGCTTGCTTTCGACCCCGAGGAGTCCACGCATTGGGAGCAGACCCGCCCCCGCACCATCACGCCGGCGCGCTGGAAGCAGTTCGAGGGCTACGCCGCCGAGATCTTCGAGGCCTTCGGCATGGACCTGCACACACCGGGCACCACGACGACTCCCGCGCGATTTCTACGCGCGATGTACGACTCCACCGCGGGTTACGAGGGCGACCCCAAGCTCCTGACCGCCTTCCCGACCGAGTGCCACGGCGGCCCGGACTGCTCGATCAGCCAGGTCATCGAGGGACCGATCGAGTTCTTCTCCCTCTGCGAGCACCACGCGCTTCCGTTCCACGGCCACGCCTACATCGGCTACATCGCTCACGAGCAGATCATCGGCATCTCGAAGCTGACTCGCCTGGTGCGCGTCTTTGCACGGCGCTTTACGGTGCAGGAGCGCGTCGGCGTACAGATCGCTGATGAGCTGGTCCGGCTGCTCCAGCCGCACGGCGTAGCGGTCCATCTGAACGCGATGCACCTGTGCACGCAGATGCGCGGCGTCCGTGAGGGGCACTCGCAGACATGGACGTCGTACTGGCGCGGGAATTACGAGAGCAACCCGGACCTGCGGACCGAGTTCCTGAGCGCGGTCCAGACGACCGCTCATTAGCGCCTTGCCAGTACTTGACGCGTTCGAGGTCCTCTTCGAGGCGGAGGGCCTGCCGAGCTATCTGCTGCCGTTCGACCTCGAGCGCATCTACGGGGGAATCGGTTTCGCGGACCTGGTGGTCTACTCGAACTTCGTCACGTCGATGGACGGCGTCGCGACGCTGGGCGACGGAAAGTCGGCCGGCTCGGTGATCAGCGCGCACAACCCCGGCGACCGCTTTTTGATGGGGCTGCTCCGCGCGTGTGCGGACGCGGTGCTGATCGGCGGCGGCACGCTCGCCGCCACCCCCGGCCACCACTGGACCCCTGGCCACGTCGCGCCGCAGTACGCCGACAGCTTTGCGGCGCTTCGCCGCTCGCTGGGCCGCTCGCAGGATCCCCGGCTCGTGGTCCTGACCGCGCACGGAAAGATCGACGTCACCCATCCGGCGGTGAACGGCGGCGCAACTGTGCTCACCAGCGCGGCGGGAGCCAAGAACCTCACGGACCTGCCCGACGGTTGTGATGTGATCGCGGTCGGGAGTGGGGAGAGCGTCGACATCCCGCGCGGCATCGAGGAGCTGCGGGGACGCGGGTTCAACGTCTTGCTCACGGAGGGCGGCCCGAGCGTGATGGGCCACCTGCTCGAGGCTCAGGCACTTGACGAGATCTTCCTTACTGTGTCGCCGGTCCTCGCCGGCCGCGACAAGGAGCCGCGGCTCGGGATGATCCAGGGTGTCGAGCTGCTCCCGAAGGCCGGCGTGTGGTCGCGCCTGCACAGCGCGCGGCGTCACGGCGACTACCTGTTTCTGAGGTACGGCCTCCGCTCGTCCTGATCCGCCTGATTCCGCCTCTCTGACGTCACGGGGGCGCCTCCAACCGCTTTCAAAGGCGCGCCTGACGGCAGGAGTGCGGAATCGATTGGCGCGGCCAACATGCCCCGCACGAGGGCTACCACCTGCCGCGGCCGGTCCTGGAGGTCGGCGGTCGTGAAACGAAGCACGCTGAAATGTGCTGACATCAGGTCGTTCTGGCGCCGGTTGTCGGCGACCATCCGATTCTTGTGGTTGCCGCCGTCGAACTCGATGACGAGGCGCGCTTCGGGATAGTAGAGGTCCGCGCGGCCGATGAACGAACCGGCGTCGGCGAACAAATCGACCTGTGCGCGCGGCCGCGGGAGGCCCGCCTCGATCAGCAACCACCTCAGGCGCGTCTCCATTGGAGATTCCGCAGGTTCGGCGAGCGCGGCAAGTTCGCGGAGCCGCGCGCAGCCCGGCATCCCTCTGCGGTCGTTGCCATACCGGCACAGTGCGACTGCATTCGTCTTGCCGAAGCGGAATGCCATGTCGACCGCCACCAGTGCTTCGACCGCGCTGCTCGCGATGCAGAAGTCAAGAAGCGTGCGGTTGAGCGAAGTTGCGCGAAGGCCTCTGATCACGACCACATCGATCGGGGACAGCTCGAATCGCCGAATCGCGATTCCAGAGCGGGTCCGCGAGCTTGCCGCGGGAGGAGCTATCGCCTCGACCGGGTTGTTTGGCTCGTAGTCGAGGCCGTGAAGCCAGGCCGCCGTGCGTCCTGAAAACACGAGCTCGGGTGAGAGCCGGTGCCATGCGCACAGAACCAGCCAGGGATCGGCCGGTTCGCCGCTCCGGCAGTAGAGCTCTGCGCCGAGGCGCGTCCACGCCGAGCTCTTCAGCGCGCTCAGCGTCAGACCTGCTTCTCGCGCTTCGTCCAGCGAGAACGGCCCGTGGGTGAGCTGCGGTGGGATGGTTGGTCGACGCGCCATTTGTGCAGGGTCGCGGAGGGCGACCCCGTCTACAACTCAGGTTGTTAAGAAGCCGGATTCCGCCTCTGTGACGTCACAAGCGCCGCTTGGGGTCTCTGAAAGGGCCCGCGTGACGGCAGAAGGGCGTCCTGAGGAGGACGGCGGCGACGGTACTGCGGCGTCGAAGCTGCGCGCGCGCAGCAGGCGGGCCGTGTGGTCCTGCGCCTCGAGAAGCGCCCGGCGCACTGGACCCGGTAGCTCGCCCGACAGGGTCTCCTCGACCAGCTCGATGACGTCCGGCCGCACGATCTTTTCGGGGAACATCCCCTCGACGAATTCGAGCGCCTCGTCGATGTCGTGCGCCTCCCAGACCGGCATCAGGTCGTCGAAGAAGCGGCGGACGAAGGGCTCGAGCAGCGCCTCCTGGTCGGAGCGGTGAAAGCCCGCCGCGAAGGCCCGCTTCATCGCGAGCGAGACCTCGTCGCCGTTCGTGACCGCGCTCCAGGCCTCCTCCTTCGCCTCGGCCAGCGGCCGTGCAGCCCTCGCGGTGGCCGCAGCCCGCCGGCCCTCCTCGGTCGGGTCGCGTTCAAGCTCCGCCGCGATCTCGTCGCCGCCGATCGCTCCGATCCGCGCCAGGGCCTGGATCGCGAGCCAGCGCACCGCGAAGTCGACCTTGAGCCCGGCCGGTGACGTGGTCCCGTCAAGCAATCCGCGCACCCACTCGACATCCTCCGGCTTGCGCGCGGTGTCGATGAATGCGCGCGTCCACATCAGCTGCCGGTCGCTTCCCGGCTCGGCCTGAAGCGCGCGCTGCCTCGCGCCCGCGGCGAGGACCTCGCGAAGCGCCGCGCGATTGCCGGGATCGGAGTAGGCCTCGATGGCCGCGTACATCAGCGCGATGATCTGCGTGACCATGACGGCGTCGGGCTCGACGTCGATGTTGTTCAGGACTATCGGCACGTAGTCGCGCGGACGCAGGTGCGCGTCGCGGACCATGTCCCAGAGCGCGCCCCACGCAACCGCACGGGCAAGGGGGTCCTCGATGCCCGCAAGGTGCGTCGTGAGCGTCTTGACCGAGCGGGGGTCGAAATGCAGCTTGGTGTACGCAAGGTCGCCATCGTTGACGAGGAGCAGGTCCGGGGCGGTCTCGCCCGCGATCTGGTCGAGCGGGGTGTCCGCGCCGTCCACGTCGAGCTCGATCGCACGCCGCCGCTTGAGCACATCGCCGTCCGCGTCGAACAGGCCGACCCGCAGCCGGTGCGGACGCAGGGTCGGATGCGCGGCCGGGGCCGTCTGGTGCAGCGAGGCTTTCTTGATGCGCCCGTCCTCGACCTCCAGCTCGGCACCGATGGTGTTCACTCCCGCGTTTTCCAGCCACAGGTTCGCCCAGGTCTTGAGGTCGCGGCCGGAGGCCTCCTCGAGCGGACCGAGGAAGTCCGGCAGCTCGGTGTTGGCGTACTGGTGGCGGACGAAATACTGGCCGAGCCCCTTGAAGAACGGCTCCTCGCCAACCCACGCGACGAGCTGCTTGAGCGTGGCCGCGCCCTTCTCGTACGTGATCGAGTCGAAGTTCAGGTGCACCGCGTCGACGTCGGGGATGTCGGCGACTATCGGATGCGTCGTCGGCAGCTGGTCCTGGACCTTTGCGCGCGTCTTCATCTTGTACGCGAAGTCGAGCCAGGCGCTCTTGAACCGGGTGGCTTCGACCATCGAGACGAAGGCCATGTACGTGGCGAAGCTCTCGTTCAACCACAGGTCGTTGAACCACTTCATCGTCACGAGGTCGCCGAACCACATGTGAGCCATCTCGTGGAGGATCGTCTCGGCGCGCTGAAGGCGCGCGGCCTCGGTGACGCGTGACCGAAAGACCATCCGCTCCGAGTGGGTCACGCACGCGGCGTTCTCCATCGCTCCGGCTGAGAACTCGGGCACGAAGAGCTGGTCGTACTTGCCGAATGGATACGCGTAACCGAAGCGCTGCGCGAAGAAGTCGAGCCCCTGGCGCGTGACCTCGAAGACCTCGTCAGGGTCGAAATACTGGGCGAGGGATTGGCGGCAGTAGAGCGCGAGCGGGATGTCTCCGTGCTGCGAATGCCACTCGGCGTACTGGCCCGTGACGATCGCGGTGATGTACGTCGACATCTTCTTCGTCGGGGGAAAGATCCAGAGCCCGTCTTCGCGGCTGGTGGGCGTCGTGTTCGACACCACGACCCAGTCGTCGGGCGCGCGCACGGCAAAGGTGAAGGTCGCCTTCAAATCGGGCTGGTCGAAGCACGCGTACACGCGATGGGCGTCGTTCGACTCGAACTGCGTGTGGAGGTAGTAGCGGCCATCGACCGGGTCGCGGAAGCGGTGCAGCCCGGTGCCGTCTCGCATGTACCGCGCCGTTGCATGCACCTCGAGGCGGTTCTCGGCGGCAAGCCCATCGAGCGCGATGCGGCCCTCAGCGAAGGCGGACGCAGGCAGCGCGCGCCCGTTGAGCACGGCATGCTGGACGGCTGGACCGATGAACTCGATGAAGGTCGACGCGCCGGGTTCCGAGCAGCGGAAGGTCGTGATCGTCGAGCTTGCGAACGTCTCGGCTCCGGTCGTGAGGTCGAGCTTGACCTCGTAGTGGAGGTCCGACAGGAGTGAGGAGCGATGCCGCGCTTCCTCGCGCGTCAGATTGTTACGAATGGCCCCGGCCCCCCAGCATCTAGCTGAAGGTTAACAACTACTCCCGCCGAGCATGAGAGGGGCGGACTGCACCACGGAAGGGGTCTGGCTGACCGCCACCAGGGCGGCCATCTTGGCCCCCGCCGGAAGGGTGACGGTCGTGCTGACCTCCGAAACGCTGAACTTCGGGAAAGTGGAGTTGCCCGCGGTCGCGCTGCGGCCGCCCACATCGGTGGTCGTGCCGGTGCAGCGGTCAAACAGCTTCAGGACGTAGCTGACCGGGCCGCCGTAAGGAGGCGAGTAGAAGATGCCTACGTCCACAGTGCAGCGCCCGCCCAGGTTGCAGTTGGTGTCAGTCGCGTTCGGAAGGCCGGGCGCGACGCAGGGCGTGGCCGGGGTGCAGAACTGCACAGACTTGATCGGGGCCGCGTTGCTGGGCGCGTAAACCGGAACCTGCTGCGGTCCGGTCGACGGGCTCTGGCTCGCCTTGGGCGATGCGGTCGGGTGAGGGCTGTTCTGCGCCGTGGTCGTGCTGCTGTTGCCGCGCTGGCTGGCCAGGTACACACCGGCGCTCCCCAGGACCAGGAGGAGCACGACCCCGATCGCCGCCGGGATGAGCCACCGCGGGCGCTCCGCGGGAAGGTCCATCGAGGCCTGGCGGGAGATCGGCTTGCGGGCGGGCGCCGAGGGAGAGGACGTGCGGGAGGGAGTCGGCGCGGCGACGGCCACGGGGCTTTCCGCGAGGAATGAGGGGGCCGCTGCGGGGACGGGCTCAACGGGCGCGGGTTTGGGGGCGGTGAACTCCTCCGGCACCGGGCCGGGGACCGGCGTCGCCTCGCCTGTCCACTCCGAGCTGGACACGTGACGTGACGGCCCTGGAGTCCACGACCCGGTTGCTACAGGCGACCACTCGCCGGTCGGCTTGGGGGCCGGTGGTGCCGGCGCGGGCGGCGGTTCGACCGAGGCCATGGGCATCGCCGGCTCCGGCTCCCAACCGGGCACGACCGGTTCGGGCTCGGGCTGGGTCGGCGCGGGCGCCGGGGCAGGCGCAGGCGGCGTGGAGGCGAAGGAGGGCTGCGACGCTGCGGGCGCCACCGGCGTCGCCGGCGCCACTGGCGACGAATCCCACGTGGCGGCTTCGGCAGCCGGGGCGGCGGCCTGCTCCCAGGTTGGCGGAGCCGCCGGTTGAGGCTCCGGGGCCGGCATGGGGACAGGAGCGGGGGCGGCCGGCTCAGCCGCCGGCGCAGGCGGGTTGGTGGCCGCGGGCGCGAAGGGCTCAGGTTCGGGAGCTTGCGCGGGGGCCGGTTCCGGCGCCGCCGGTGCCTCGACGGGCAGCGAGGACGACGTCTGGTAGGCAGGCGGCGGCGAGTATGTCTCGACCGGCCTGGGCAGAGGCGCGTAGGTGTCGACCGGGCGCGGAGGCGGTTCGTAGATGGACCGCGACGGCCTGGGATCGTCGCCCGGCGGCGCCGCCGCGGCCGGAGCCGGAGCAGCCGAGCCGGCCGGCGCACCGGGCTGGTCGTCCACGCCTGGGATGAACGGAGTGACCGAGGGCATCTGCCTGCCACCGGCGCGGAGGGCGATCTCGCTCTGGGCCGCCGTCTGGCGGTCGGGCGAAAGCAGCGGACCGGCCATCTCGCGCAGGGATCCCTGGGCGCGGTCAACGGCGGGGCCCATGGCGCCGCTGGCCATGGAGCGGATCGCCACCACCAGGCCCGGTGAGAGCTCAGTCGGCGCGGGCGCGCCGGCGGGGTCGACCCCGAAGGCGGCGCAGATCGCCATGCCGCAGGAGCGGACGTCCGCCCGAAGGTCGGCCTGGCTCGGGGCCCCGCGCACGGCCGCCACGGGGTGGCCGGCCAGGCGCACGTCGCCGTTGGCGGTGAGCCGCACAGTCGAGGCGTCGAAGCCGCCCATCGCGACTCCCGCTTCGTGCAGCGCGGCGACGCCGGAGAGCACGCTCAAACCCAGGGCGGCCGCTGCGTGCGGCGTGAAGCGTCCGCGCGACAGGACGGCTGCCAGCGGTGTGCCCTCGTTGGGCTCGACGGCGACCCAGACGCCGCCATCCTCTGTACCCCAGGCGAGGACGGGTGAGAGGGACGGATGCGGGTGCTCGGACAGGCGCTGGAGGCGCGGCACCGCGGCGGTCGCAGCCGCGCCGGTCGCCGGTATCTCGTGCACCACGACCTGCTTTCCGCTCTTGAGCACGGCCTTCCACCCGAGCGGGGAACCCGGCGTTATCGCTTCCATCGCCCTCGGTTTGGGCTCGCTTTCTGGCATGTACGGCGCATGGTAACCTTCGGAGCCGTGGCTTACGTCATCGTTCAGCCCTGCGTTGGAGTGAAAGACGCCTCCTGCGTGGAGGTTTGCCCGGTCGACTGTATTCACACCGACGATGCGGCGGACATGTACTACATCGACCCCGATGAGTGCATCGACTGCGGGGCGTGTGTGGATCCGTGCCCTGTCGACGCCATCTTTCCCGAGGACGAGGTCCCGGAGCAGTGGCGCGACTTCATCAAGATCAACGCCGACTACTTCAAGAAGTAGAGCGCCGGGCCTTACGCGGAGTTGGCCAGGTATTCGGTAACGCTCGTCCCCGGAGACGGCGTCGGGCCTGAGATCTGCGACGCGGCGGTCCGCGTGCTCGAGGCGACCGGAGTTCAGTTCGACTGGGACGTGCAGCAGGCCGGCGAGGCCGTGATGAAGCAGTACGGGACGCCACTGCCCGACCACGTGCTGGCGTCGATCCGCAAGAACAAGGTCGCGCTGAAAGGGCCGATCACCACGCCCGTGGGCAGTGGTTTCCGCTCGGTGAACGTGGCGCTGCGGCAGGAGCTCGACCTGTACGCGCTCGTGCGCCCCGTCAAGGCCTACAAGGGCGCGCGCAACCTGCGTGACGACCTCGATTTCGTGATCATCCGCGAGAACACCGAGGACATCTACGCAGGGCTTGAGTTCGAGCGAGGAACCGCCGACGCCGAGCACCTGATCACCGAGATCTCAGGGCTCTTGAAGAAGAAGATCAGGCCGGACAGCGGGCTGTCGATCAAGCCGATCTCGGTGTCGGGCTCGGAGCGAATCGTGCAGTTCGCCTTCGATTACGCGCGCAAGAACAAGCGGCGGAAGGTGACCGCCGTGCACAAGGCGAACATCATGAAGCACACCGATGGCCTGTTCCTGTCCGTGGCCCGGCGGGTGGCGGAGAAGAACAAGGACATCGAGTTCGAGGACCGGATCGTCGACAACATGTGCATGCAGCTCGTGCTGCGACCCCGGGAGTACGACATCCTGTGCTGCCCGAACCTTTACGGCGACATCATCTCGGACCTGGGCGCGGGGATGATCGGCGGTCTCGGGTTGGCGCCCGGCGCGAACATCGGCAGCAATGGAGCGGTGTTCGAGGCGACGCACGGGTCGGCGCCGAAGTACACGGGGCTCAACAAGGTGAACCCGATGGCGGTGATGCTTTCGGGGGTTCTGATGCTGCGTCACCTCGATGAGCACGAGGCGGCGGACGCGATGGAGAACGCCATCGCGAACGTGATCGCGGTAGGGAAGAGCCTCACCTACGACATGAAGACGGAGCGCGACGACCCGACCTCGGTGGGCACGTCGCAGGTCGCGGACGCGGTGGTGGCGCAGCTCAAAGCGGGAGCTTGACGCGAGGGCGCTCACTCCCGAGGTAGCCCGCTTACGGAAGCTCTGGAACGAGCACGTGCACGCGCCGTTCCCGTCGACATCGAACGACTCGCGGGTGCAGGAGGTGGCGCTCTACGCCTCGTGGCTGGGCTCGATCGTCGAGCCTGCGACGCGGCGCGGGGAGCTGAACGCCGAGCACTCGTTGATGCTCAGCGTGCGGCGGAAGGAGGGAAATCAGGCCCTCTTCCGCGCGAGCGGCGACCTCGGCGAGCCTGTTCGCTCATATGTCGCTCGACTCCTGGCGATGGAGGAGATACTCTCCTCGCTTCCGGTGCGCAAGTGAAGGCAGTCGTGGCCCTGGTCGTGGTTTCCGCAGTGCTGCTCAGCGCGTGCATAGGCGCCACGCAGCCGGTCGCGAGCTCGCAGAGTGGCACGGCGGTGCAGCCGGTGATCGTGCCGGCGCTCGACCGGGAGGACCAGGC
>Ga0075426_10003946_pt1 | contig 10567 bp, 9 predicted proteins | sample SoiMethybrSBSTD5_FD_75304 | JGI IMG/M metagenome (GOLD analysis project Ga0075426, IMG submission 75304) | Bulk soil microbial communities from a Populus tree surrounding site in Tennessee, USA - Soil MetaG P. TD hybrid SBSTD5 | ecosystem: Environmental > Terrestrial > Soil > Tree plantation...
CTCTCTCGCGTCACGCCTCTCGGAGCCATCGCATGAGCATGAGCGAACGCATCCGAGTCCTCGTCGTTGACGATTCCGCGCTCATGCGGAAACTGATTCCGGCGATCCTTGCCCGCGACTCCTCCATCGAAGTTGTTGGCACGGCGATGGACGGCGCTTTCGCGCTGAAAAAGATCGAAGAGCTGCAGCCCGACGTCGTGACGCTTGACCTGGAAATGCCCCGTATGGACGGCATGGAAATGCTGCGCCTCATTATGAAGCGCGCGCCGTTGCCGATCATTCTGTTCAGTACGCATTCGAAAGAGGGGGGCTACGCCACCCTGAAAGCTCTGGCTCTCGGCGCCGTGGATTTCCTCGCCAAGCCCAAAGACGCGGCCGTTGGGCACCTCGAGGAAATTGCCGACCAGCTCATTGCCAAAATCAAAGTGGCCAAGCGCGCCGCGAAGCGCAAGCTTCCTCCGGTCACGGTCGTTGAAGAGTTGTCCCGAGTCACCAAGGGCGCTCGCCCCACGCTGCCGCCGCGCCGCGTCATCGCCGTTGGAATCTCCACGGGCGGTCCCAACGCGCTGCAGTACATGCTCTCGCAGATTCCAGGCGATTTTCTTTCTACGATCGTCGTCGTGCAGCACATGCCGGAAGGCTTCACCGAAATGTTCGCCAGGCGGCTCGACGAGTGCTGCTCGCTCGAAGTGCACGAGGCGCGCTCTGGCGATCTGCTCATTGCCGGCCGCGTCCTCATTTGTCCTGGCAATCGCCACATGATGGTGCGGCGCATGCCGCGCGGAGACATGGTGGTTCTCTCGGACGGCCCGCCCGTCAACGGTCATCGTCCTTCCGCGGACGTCCTCTTCCACTCCGTTGCGCAGGAGTTTGGCCTTATGGCCGTGGGCGTTTTGATGACCGGCATGGGTGAAGACGGCGCCGAAGGTCTTGGAGCCATCAAATCCGCAGGTGGCATGACCATCGCGCAGAGCGAAGAGAGCTGCGTGGTCAGCGGCATGCCGCGCGCCGCGATTCTGAAAGGCTACGCCAACAAAGTGATTCCACTCGAAGGTTTGGGAACGTTCTTGGTGAATCACTACGGCGCCGACAAGGATCTTGGGGAGAAAGCGGACAAAGACGAGAAGACCAGGAAGCCAGAGAAATCAGACAAGAACGACCAGCTGGAAAAACCCGAAAGGACACCCGTATCGTCCCATCGCTCGTGAAAACGCGCGCTGAGGCAAGGAGAAGGCCATGAAACAATTCGCCGCGCTATTGAGAAAAGACCATCAACCCGTCCGCTACCTTGTGGTGGACGATTCCGTCTTCGCGCGCAAGAACCTCATCAAGATGATCGAGATGTTCGGCGGCGAGCTGGCCGGGGAAGCCGGCGACGGCCTGACCGCCATCGCCGAGTACAACCGCATCAAGCCGGACATCGTGCTCATGGACATTACCATGCCGCAGATGGAAGGCATTGAAGCGGTCGAGCGCATCGTGCGTCAGCACGCTGACGCGCGCATCGTCATGGTGTCGTCGGTGGGATACCAGGAAAACATCCTCGCGGCGCTCCAAAAGGGCGCGAAGCACTTCGTACAGAAGCCCGTGAAACCCGAAGTGTTGTACGAAATCTTGCGCTACGTGCTCAGCGACGATCCGACCGCGGCGGGCGCGCCCACGGCCCTGGTAGGGGAGACCCGCTCATGAGAATGGAGCTGATTCAGCCCTTTATTAACGCTGCGGACGCGGTCTTCGCCGAGTCGCTGCAAGGGCCCACAAAAATCATCGACGTTGAGATGGACGAAAACGCCTACCGCCGTAAGGGCGTGGCCGCGCTGATTAGCATCAAAGGTGACATTGAAGGCCGTGTGATTCTCGACATTGCGCCCGAAGTCGCCGTGAAAGTTGCGAGCGTGCTGGCCGGCGCGGAGATGGAAGCCAGCGAGCAAGTCGTGCGCGAAACCGTTTGCGAACTCGCGAACATGGTCATCGGCAATTCCGTCACTCTGCTCAACGACCGGGGCTTTCACTTCAAAGTGTTTCCGCCCGAAGTGCACATGAACGAATCCGGCCTCGCGGGCAGCGCGGACACCGAAGCACTGGTCATTTGCATCGAGACGTCCTGCGGCGACATTTTCCTGAACATCGCCATGCGCTACTTGCACCGCCGCCGCACCGAACGCTCCGCCGTCCCCGCGCTGGACTGACGTTCTTCGGTCTTTATATAGCGCCAGGTTTTAGCTGGGCATCTTTCTTTTCAGCTTCTAGTGGTTGCCCTTCAACGTCGGCTCTTTGCTCCAAGAAAGTCTAGCTCGCAGAGCCACTATTTCCAGTTGTACGTCGCCAGCGCGCCCGCAGCCAGCGTGCTTTCAAACGCCTGTCCATTCCACTGCACGCTAAAGCTCCCGGCGCTTTGCCCCGAGTTCAGAACCAGCAGCACCTTGGATCCGTCCGGATTGTGGAAAGCCACATCTTCGATGCTGCCCATCCCAAATGTATTGGAGTCAATCCGCTTCGCCCCCGGCGTCACGAACTTGGCTAAATGACCCAGCACGTAGTACTCGACGTTGAAGCTAATCTTGGCAGGCGTTACGCTTCTATCGATGGTCACCACGCCTCGGCAATTCATGCAACCGCCGTTGGTGGGACCGGAATTCTGATCCAGAGCCAAGTTCCAAAGTGAAACACTGCGCGCCCAGTTCCGCGTTGCTCCGATCAACAAATGATGCGCGTTCCAAACCAAATCGCCCGCAAAACTCGAACCTGCCGTTCCTGAGCATTCCGTGAACCAAATGTCTTTAGCGGGATACGCAGTCTCTACTGTCGTTTGCGCGCTTTCGTCCCCCGCATAACAATGGAAAGAACTGCCCGCCACGAAACTCCCTGCGCTGCTTCCCAACACCGTTTGCGCATATTCCGGATGATCCCAGTTATGCTCGTAAGCAAAAATCTTGGTTTGGGAAAGCCCCGCTCCCTGCAGAGCAGGCCCAAGATAATTGACGACGAACGTGGTCTCATCTGCCGCCGCGAGGTAGGCAGTGGGATAACTCGTGTTGGAATTCAACGGCTCGTTCTGCGGCGACACGGCGTAGATTGGGACTCCTTGTTGCTGGTAAGCCTGCACGAACAAAACGAAATACTGCGCGAGGCTGGCGTAATACGCTGGATTGATGTTGCCGCCATTCATCGTGCCGCTTGTTTTCATCCAAGCAGGCGGGCTCCACGGCAATCCCACGACTTTGAGCGCGGGATTGAGGCTCAGCGCCTGCTTCAGAAGCGGAAGGATGTAAGCCGTATCGTGCGCGATCGAGAAGTTTGCCATCGCCGTGTCGGTTTGACCTGCGGGCATATCGTCGTAACTATAATTCCCACTTGCGGAGAAATCCGAGGCTCCCATGGGCTGTCTCAGGAAGCTGATCCCAATTCCCGTGGAAGGACTGAAGAGCTGCTGCATCAGCGCGGACTGTTGTGCGGAAGAGAGCTGATTCCAGATGAGGGAAGCAGAAGAATCTGTCAGCGAAGCTCCAAAGCCGTCCATCGTTTGATAAACGGTTGCTTCATTGATGGTGATCACCAGGTTACTTATGCCGTTCCCCGCGTGCCAGTTTAAAGTAGGCTGCAGCGCCAGAAGTTGGCTCTGATCGCCTGTTGTCTCCACCATCTGCACTGTACCGGCCGTCGTCGGCGGTGGTGGGGGAACAGACGAGCCTTCTCCACACGCGCCCAGCCACATCATTGCGAGCAAAGTCAGACACATTGTCGCAGACGCAGCCGGGAAAGGTGAGAATCGCGCCAAAGCCATTCGCCTCAGGGGCCACCAGCCGAGGAGTTGTTCGCGGTTCACGGGCCCTGCTTTTCCTTACTTCCTACTTCCTTACTTCGCCACTTCATTGCTTCCGCCTCATCCGGCGAGGGAGGCGAGCTTGTCGAAGAATTTTTTGATCATCATTTTGGAGGTGCCGTCAATGAGGCGCTGGCCGACGGCGGCCATGGTGCCGCCGACTTGCGCCTCGCCTTCGTAGGAGACCAGTGTAGCAACTGCGGTCGCCGCAGAAGCGCTCGTCATAGCGGCAGAGGCGGTCGCCCCAGCAGTGGCCGGGGAGAGCCGCAGAAGGCCGTCGCCTTTCAGGAAACCGATGCGGCCGGAGCCTTCGACGATCAGTCGAAAGCTCCAGGGAGAGGACTGGTCCGTGATGCGCACTTTCCCTTCGAATTGTCCGGAGAGTGCGGCGAGAAGCACTTTCATCTTCATGCGGTATTCGTCGGGGCCGATTTTTTCCAGGCTTTCGCAGCCCGGCATGGCCTGTGCAAGAATCGCGGGGTCCTGCAGCATTTGATACGCGCGCTCAGGCGCCACGGGCAAAGTATACGAGCCGGAGATTTTCATGTTCGCGCGATAGGCCCTCGTAGTGGCGGGTCTTTAGACCCGTTGTTTGCCGGGAAGCTCACGCGATCCGCGAGAGCGCGGTCTTGAGCGCGCGCGCCGCGTGCACGACTGCCAGATGCCGCCGGTAATCGGCGGAAGCGTGCAGGTCCGAGTTGGCGTCCACGCCCTGCGCTGCGAGCGCTGCGGCAGCCTGAATGTCGTTGGGCGAGGAAGTCTTGCCTTCCAGCGCCTTTTCCGCGGCGGTCGCGCGATAGGCGCGGTTGGAAAGCCCGGTCACGCCGATTCGCACGAAAGAAATTTTCCCGGCGTTGACGCGCACGCGCGCAGCCACGCCGACAATCGCGAAGCCGCTGGCCGGCTGCGCCATCTTCTGAAAGCTCGTGCCGGTGCGCGCATCGTCAATCGGCACAATCACTTCGCGCAGGATTTCGCCGGGTTCGAGCGCTGTAGTGAACGCGTCCACGAAGAAATCCGCGGCGCTCACAGTGCGCTCCGATTTTGCGCCCTTGAGAACAAACTTCGCTTCAAGCGCCTGCAGCGCCGCGGGATAATCCGCCGCGGGATCGGCGTGCGCCACGCTGCCGCCAATCGTGCCCATGTTGCGCACCTGCACGTCGCCAATGGCGGCGGCCGTCTCGGTGAGCAGCGGGCATTTCTGCCGCAGCAGCGCTGAACTCTCAACGTCGTAATGCGAGGCCATTGCCCCAATATGCAGTTGGCCGCCGGCTTCGCGGATGTAGTTCAAGTCCTTGAGCGCGCGCAGATCCACAAGATGCTCGGGCGCAGCAAGCCGCAGCTTCATCATGGGGATGAGGCTCATGCCGCCGGCAAGCGGTTTCGCGCCGCTCGAGAGCAGATGCAGCGCTTCGTCAAGGGACTTGGGAGCGGTGTATTCAAATTTTTGCGCGATCATGTTCGTAGCTCCTCTTCAGTCTTTTGTATGTCAGTGCTTGGTCGCCAGAATTTTCCATATTTTTTCCGGCGTCAGCGGCATGTCAATGTGCTTCACGCCGAGCGGCGAGAGCGCATCGACAACGGAATTAACGACCGCCGGTGAGCAGCCAATCGTTCCGGCTTCGCCGACGCCCTTCACACCGAGCGGATTCACCGGCGAAGGCGTGCAAGTGTGATGGCTCTCGATCCACGGCATCAAATGCGCTCGCGGAACCGCGTAGTCCATCAACTCGCCGGTGATGAGCTGGCCGTTGTCGTCGTAAACGGCCTGCTCCCACAGTGCCTGGCCGAGCCCTTGCGCCACGCCGCCGTGCACTTGGCCGTCCACGATGAGCGGATTCAGAATGTTGCCGCAATCATCGACCGCAACGTAGCGGCGGATTTTGACTTGGCCGGTTTCGTTGTCAATGTCGCTGACCACGATGTGCGCCCCAAACGGGAACGTGAAGTTCGGCGGTTCCCAGAACCGCGTGGCCATGAGCCCGGGCTCCGTATTCGGCGGCAGCTTCAGCGCGCGATAAGCGGCGCCGGCAATTTCCTGGAACGCTTTGGACTTGCCGCTTTTGTTGTCGATGACTTGTCCGCCGACCAGCGAAACGTCTTCGGATTCCAGCAGCATCGCCCCGAATTTTTTGATCTTCGCTTTCAGGTCTTGCAGCGCATAGTAAAGTGCCGTCCCGCCAACCGCGGTAGCGCGGCTGCCGAAGGTTCCGATGCCGTATTGCACGACGGCGGTGTCGCCGCGAATCACAAGGATGTCATCGAGGCCGACTCCCAACTCATCTGCAGCAATCTGCGCGAATGTGGTTTCTTCGCCCTGCCCGTGCGGGCATGCACCGGTCATAATCGTCACTTTGCCGCTCGGCTCGATTTTCACCGTCGCGCTTTCCCAACCGCCGGCAGGTGTCGCTGGCGACGGCCCAATCGCGCAAATTTCGCCGTAGGTGGAAATCCCGATACCCATGTACTTGCCTTGCTTGCGCAAATCGGCTTGTTCTTGGCGAAGTTTCACATAGCCGACGAGGTCCAGCGCTTTCTTCAGCGGCGCGGCGTAATCGCCGGAATCGTACGTGAGGCCCGTCGCCGTCGGGTAAGGGAAGTTCTCTTTCGTCACGAAATTCTTGAAGCGGATCTCGGCCGGATCCATCTTTAGTTCCGCAGCAAGCAAATCCACCATGCGCTCGATCCCGTGCGTGGCTTCGGGCCGCCCCGCGCCGCGATACGCGTCGGTGGGAACGCAATTCGTGAACACGCCCACGATATCCGCGCGAATATTTTGCGTGTTGTAGATGCCCGGCATCATCAGCACGCTCAACTGGGGAATCAGCGGCGTCAGCAACTGGTGATACGCGCCGACATCCTGAATGAGCTTGAGCTTGATTCCCAGAATCGTTCCGTCGCGCTTGGCGGCCACTTCGTAATAGTCCACGTGTCCGCGGCCGTGAATCGTGCTGGTGAAATTCTCCCGGCGCGATTCAATCCACTTCACGGGCTTTTGAATCTTTATCGAGACGTAGCCCATTAGCGCCTCTTCGGCGTACACGTTCAGCTTGCTGCCGAACCCGCCGCCCACCTCCGGCGCGATCACCCGCATGCGGTTTTCTTCCAGGCCCAGCATTCCAGCCACCAGCGTGCGCACCAAATGCGGAATCTGCGTGGACGTGTAGAGATTGAGCTGGCGATCGGCGCCGCGCCACTCCGCCACCACGCCGCGCGTCTCCATGGCCATGGGCACCAGCCGCTGGCTGGTGATGCGCTGCTTCACCACCACGTCGGCCTCGGCGAACGCTTTGTCGATGTTGCCGCCATCCTGGTGATAGGTGAACGCGACATTGTCCGGCCACTGCGGATGCACCGCGGGCGCACCCTTCGCCAGCGCCTTCTCAGGATCGGCCACCGCAGGCAGAACTTCGTAATCCACTTCGATGAGATCGGCGGCGTCGCGCGCAAGGTAACGATCGCGCGCCACAACCACTGCAACAGGATGGCCGACAAAGTACACGCGATCCGTTGCGAGAATCGTATGCGGCGGCACACGCAAGTCCGGCATCACAATGCCGCAGGGAACTGCGCCCACGCCTTTCGTATCCTTGCCGGTGAAAACACTCACAACGCCAGGAGCGGCTTCCGCTTGCTTGGTGTTGATCGAGCGAATCCTCGCCGCGGCGTGCGGGCTGCGCACAATCACCGCGTAGTTCATGCCCGGCATCTGAATGTCTTCAACGTAAGTCGCGGTGCCGGTGATCAGGCGCGGATCCTCGCGCCGGCGAATCCGCTTGCCGACAAAAGTTTCGGTCTTAACAGTGGTGGTAGCCATGGTCGCCTCCTACTTTCCCGCGCCCGCTGCGGCGGCTTTCACTGCGTTGACAATGTGCTGGTATCCCGTGCAGCGGCAGATGTTGCCTTCCAGGCCGTGACGAATCTCGTCTTCCGTGGGCGAAGGGTTGCGGTCGAGAATTTGCTTCGAAGCCATAATCATTCCCGGCGTGCAGAAGCCGCATTGCAAGCCATGCTCGTTCCAGAACGCTTCCTGCATGGGATCGAGCTTCCCATTCGTCGCCAAGCCTTCCACGGTCACAATCTCCGCGCCGTTGGCCTGCACCGCAAACATGCTGCAGCTTTTGATGGCTTTGCCGTTCAGCTCCACGGTGCACGCGCCGCAGAGCGAAGTCTCGCAGCCCATGTGCGTGCCCGTCAGGCCCGCAAGGTCGCGCAAGAAATGAATCAGCAGCAGGCGCGGCTCGACATCCTGGGAATAGCTTTTCCCGTTGATCGTTAGATTGATGTTCATGGCCTTCTCCGGCGGGGACGATTTTGCGTTGCAGAAGATACCAAAATTTCGGGCTAAGCGCACCCATCATACGCTTTTGTTTTGGCTGTGGCACAAGAGAATTCCGCCGCCCCGGTCTGCTATGCTACGCGGCGTGAAACCCCTCTTCCTCATTGACACCGACACTGCTTCCGATGACGCCGTGGCTCTCATCATGGCGCTGCGTTCGCCCGATGTTGGCGTGCTGGCGATTACCGCGGTGGCCGGAAACGTGGATGTGCGGCAGGCCGCGCGAAATGCGCTGTACACGGCGGAACTCTGCGGTTCGAACGTGCCCGTTTACGTTGGCGCGGAAAAGCCGCTACGGCGCGAACATCAAAGCGCGGACTGGTTTCACGGCAAAGATGGCTTGGGGGACCACGGTTATCCGCCACCGAAGCGGGCGCTCGAAAAAAAACATGCGGTTGACGCCATTGTCGAGACGATCGAAGCGAATCCAGGCTTAGTATTGGTAACTCTGGGGCCGCTGACCAACGTTGCTTTGGCGCTCCAGCGCAAGCCCGAGATCGCCACGAAGGTAAGCCGCTGCGTGATCATGGGCGGCGCGCCCTGTTGCGAAGGAAACGTCACACCTGCCGCTGAGTACAACATTTGGTGTGACCCGGAAGCCGCCCGCATCGTGATCCGCAGCGGGCTGCCAGTGGAGCTGGTGGGCTGGCATCTTTGCCGCGGCGAAGCCGCGCTTAACTTGAACGACATCGAGCGCGTGCTGAGTCTGGACACGCCGCTGGCTCGCTTCGCCATTGAGTGCAACAGCCGCGCCCAGGAAGCCTACTTTGAGCAAACCGGCGAGCACGGCATCTCCTTGCCAGACCCGGTGTGCATGTCCATCGCGCTCGATCCGTCCGTCGTCACAAACCTGACCGAGCATTTCGTCGCCGTCGAAACAACAAGCGAACTCACCCGCGGCATGACCGTCGTGGATCGCCTCAACGTGGCCGGGAATAACCGCAACAAGGCAGTCTGGGCAGATGTTCTAAAACAAGGAGTAAAAACCAAGGTGGTCTGGACGATCGACATCGCCCGCTGGAAGCAAGCCCTCTTCCAGGCGCTGCGCGGTAACGGGGCTGGTTGCTAGAAAAAGAAGGAGGCAGCAGACTCACTCTGATCCTTTGCAGGTTGCCAAGTTAGTTTCCCGTTGGCAAACTTACCGGGAGTCTGCGGCTGCTTGAACTGTCGAAGTCGGCTTCGGGGGGCGACGCATGAGGTTGCCGATCTTAAAAGCTTCAGCGTGGATGTGCTTGCTGCTTTCAACTGTTCTCTATCCACTGGTCGCTGCCTGTAAGTCACCACTGCAACTATTCGGAGCAAGCTGCAAAGCGGATGACGAAGTCTCCACGAAAGATCGGGAAACGATTGGTCAAGTCGCTCTTAAATTCGTTCAAGACGCATTGGGAGGCGATCCATCTGCTGCCTATGCCATATTTACCACTGACGCGAAAGAAAACGTGCCCCTAGAGCGATTCGTGTCCAGTTTCCAAAATGGCATTAAACCCATGGGACCATTCAAAGACTTGAAAGTTGCTCACACTTATCTAGCCAAAGTGACCGGTGGTAGCCAGGAACAGCGTGTGGTGTGCGGAAACGTATCAAGCCCGCAAACGTGGGTTGCTGTTAACGTCAGGCCTGGTCCCTGGGAAGCGCATGTCATCTTAGAAGCTCAAACACAAAACAACACTGTTGACTTCGTCATCTGGCTAATACCGGAGGAAGGAAACTGGCGTGTCCAATATGTTCATTATGCGACCGTCGGGATGGTTGGCAAAACTGCTGTGGATTTGCAGAAAACAGCTGCTGAGGAAAACGCTAAACAACATGGCTTCAATGCCTTCATTTTGTACGCGGCGGCTCTCCAGCTTGCGGACCGAGGACCCTTCTTCCAGTTAGGTATCAGACCTGAAATGGAGAAGAAGATAGGAGAAATACCAAGGCCTCGTATTCTCGAAGGACAAGCTCCGTTTATCTGGAGCTTTGATAAGTCTACGTTCAAAGTACTTAACGTGGGACCTGTCGGGATCGGTGGGAAGATTTACTTGCTTGTAGACCATGAAATTGAGCCGTGGGCACAAGACGAAGAAGCGGATCGGAGAAACAGAAATTTGATAGCTGGATTTATGAAAGCATATCCAGAATATAAAGAGGCCTTCGCTGGGCTGGTCGTGAGAGCGCACGAACGGGGCGGTAGTAGAGGATTCGGCACCGTCGAGCAAAACCAAAAGTGATTACAAAAGTTCCTCGAAAAGAAGGCAGCAGATTCTCACCCGCGTTCGACAAAGTCCTATTGCGAGAATCCTCTTTTCGCAGATATTCCTTGCACAACCCGCCCGCTATTGGTAGAACTGCGCCAATGGCCGAGACACCGCATCCCAGGCACTCGGGTCTCGTGCGCGTCACGCACTGGCTCATCACGTTTG
>Ga0075426_10003949_pt1 | contig 10566 bp, 7 predicted proteins | sample SoiMethybrSBSTD5_FD_75304 | JGI IMG/M metagenome (GOLD analysis project Ga0075426, IMG submission 75304) | Bulk soil microbial communities from a Populus tree surrounding site in Tennessee, USA - Soil MetaG P. TD hybrid SBSTD5 | ecosystem: Environmental > Terrestrial > Soil > Tree plantation...
CAGACTTCGTCGTAACGCAAGAGCTCAATCGGCCGACACGTGGAGGACGAACGATGCGAACCATGCTCGTCGCCGCTCTCGCGCTCCTGGGCCCGCTTCCGACCTCCGCACAGATTCTCTACGGTTCGCTCGTTGGAGCCGTGACCGACGAATCGGGTTTGTCCGTCCCCGGCGCAACCGTCACGATCACGCAGACGGAGACGAATCAGTCCCGCGAAGGGACGACTACGGCTGCGGGCGGCTTCAACTTCTCGAACGTCGCTCCCGGCACCTATCAGATCGTGATCACGCTGACGGGCTTCAAGCCGTTCACGGCGCGCAACGTGATCGTCCGGCAGAACAACGCCGTTCGTGTCGACGCGAAGCTGACCGTCGGCTCGATCGAGGAGTCGATCGTCGTGTCCGGAACGGCGGCGCTGCTCCAGACCGAAAGCGCCGCAGTGCAGGCGGTGGTCACGAGCGAGCAAATGGAGAACCTGCCCACGAGCGGTCGCGCCTTTCAAACGGCCTTGACCTTGATGGCGGGCGTCGCGCAGCCGAACTACATCCAGGCCGGCGGCATCAACAATCCGGCACGATCGATGGCGGTTTCCGTGAACGGGCAGCCGCCGACGAACACGGTGTTCCGGTTCGACGGCATCACCGCGACGAACCAGTGGTTCCCCGAGCTGCAGGCGTACAGTCCGGGCACCGAAGCGATCGAAACGGTGAGCGTCGTCACCAACAGCTTCGACGCCGATCAAGGAATGGCCGGCGGCGCGGCGGTCAACGTGCAGATCAAGAGCGGGACGAACCAACTGCATGGCTCGGCGTTCGAGTACCTCACCGACGCGCGGCTCCGAAACCGCAACTATTTCCTCCCGCCGGGTGACTCGAAAGGGACAGAAACCAAGAACATCTTCGGCGGCACGCTCGGCGGACCGATCGCGCGCAACAAGTTCTTCTACTTCGCGAGCGTCGAAAGCACCGTCCAGGACATTGCGAACGGTGTGTTCCCGGCGCAGATCGCGGCGCTCACGCCGGGCATTCGATCGCTGCCTCCGGCCGATCTGCGCGCCGGCGACTTCTCGAACACCGGGACCGTCCTCTACGATCCGCTCACCGGAACGGCGACCGGCGCGGGCCGCGTACCGTTTGCTTTTCAGAATTGCGCCGGCCTCACGTCGACGACCGACCCGCGGTTCGCGAGCTGCAACTACATTCCCGCCAGCCGCATCAACACGATTGCGGTCAGGCTGCTGAACGCGCTGGTGCTGCCGACGCTGCCGGGCTACACGAACAATTACTTCGCCGCCGGAACGTACCACTCGTACGTCCACAAGATCGACACGAAGCTGACGTGGACGCCGAGCAGCCGGCTGAACGTGAGCTCGCGCGTGAGCTACCTTCCGAACGTCGAAACGAACAGCGGCATCTTTCCGTCGCCTGACGGCGCGCGATACAACCCGCTCAGCATCGGCCGTCTGTTCGATTCGAACGTGAGAAGCGCGTCGTGGTCGGCGACGACGATTCTCTCGCCCAGCTTCGTCGTGGACGGCGTCGCAGGGTTCACGCGGCAGCACACCAACGTGGAGCCTGAGGGCCCGAAGGATAGATGCTGGGGCGCCGAGTTCGGAATTCTCAACGCGTGCCAGCCGCCGTTCTCGCGCGATCGCGCGACGCCGCTCATCAACATCTCGGGGTGGGCGTCGCTCGGCAACAGCCCGATGCGCGACTATCTCGATTCCCAGTACAACTTCGTCGGCAATGCGGGGTGGACGCGAGGGTCGCACAACGTGAAGTTCGGCGCCGACGTTCAGCGGATGCACCTCAATCACTACGAGACGCAGGTGGCCACGTTGAATTTCACGGGCGGCGCCTCGGCGTTGAACGGCGGCGCGTCGCCGAACAATTTCAACGCGTTTGCCGATTTTCTGCTCGGGCTGCCGCAGTCGCGCAATGCCCAGGCGATGAGCCCGCTGCTGAGCGACGACGGCGCCGAACCCGAGCGGCCTGCGACGTTGCGCACGTGGGCGTTCGGCACGTACATCCGCGATCAGTGGCAGGTGATTCGCAAGATGACGGCGTCGGTCGGCTTGCGGTGGGAGTACTACCCGTTTCCTCGACGTGCCGATCGCGGCCTCGAGATCTTCGACTTCGCGACCAATCGACTTCAGATCTGCGGCGCGGCCGGCGCCAACGCACAGCTGTGCGACATCAAGGTGCAGCGCGACCTCTTGACGCCGCGGCTCGGCCTCGCGTACCGGCCGGCCGAAACGCTGGTCGCTCGTGTCGGGTTCTCGCGCAACCCGCAGAACGACAACGTCGTCGGACGCGTGAACGGTATGACGCAGGCGTTTCCCGCTATCATCGTGATCACCGAGAACGGCCCGAACTCCTTCACACCGGCCGGTTCGCTCGACACCGGCGTGCCACTCGTGCCGCAGGTGAATCTCAACGCCGGCACCGTGAGCCTGCCGCGAGGCGCCGGCGTGACGACCGTCGACGATCACTACCTTCGAGGAACGATCACGTCTTACAACGTCACGCTGCAGAAGCTGCTGCCGCGTCAGATGAGCGTGCAGGTCGGCTACGTCGCGAATCGGCAGGACAGCATGAGCATTCCGCAGAATCTGAACTATGGACAGATTGGCGGAGGCGCGGCGAGTCAACCGTTCAACCAGCCGGGACTGCCCGACGGACTGCGAACGACCGCCGCGATGACGGTGTTACGGCCGCTCGGACGCGTGAAGTACGACTCGCTGCAGGCCAGCGTCAATCGCCGCATGAGCAGCGGCTTCCAATTCACGGGCGCGTATACGTATGCACACACGGTCGACTGGTGGGCCGACAACATCCCGATTCCCGAGTACTGGTATTTGAACAAGGGCGAACAGAGCGGGATTTACGCGGCGGTTCCGCACAAGTTCGACGCGTCGGTCGCGTACGAGCTGCCTTTCGGCGCAAGCAGGAAATTCCTGAGCGATGGCGAGCTTCTCGGTAAGATCGTCGGCGGCTGGCAGGTGAACGCGTTCTTCACGGCCTCCTCCGGCAAGCCGTTCACGGTCGTCGCGAGCTCGGCGTCGCTGAACGCCCCCGCCAGCAGCCAGCGCGCCGATCAGGTGAAGGATACGGTCGCGATCCACGGCTTCGAGCCGGGCGCGTCGTATTTCGATGTCACGGCGTTCAGGCCCGTTACCGAAGCGAGGTTTGGGACGGCGGCGGTGAATTCGATCAGAGGGCCCGGCGTGGCGAATCTCGACTTGAGCCTCTTCCGCACGATCGCGTTGAGCGGCGCCAGGCATCTGCAGTTCCGGCTCGAGGTCTTCAACGTGACCAACACGCCGCACTTCGCCAATCCAGCCAACGTCAACGTCTCGAATCTTCAATTGAATCCGGATGGAACCGTGCGGAGCCTGAACGGCTTCGGGGTCATCAGTTCCACGCAGAGCATCGGTCGCGAGTACGACGAACGGTATCTTCGACTCGGTATCCGGCTGTCGTTTTAGCGGAGCGGAGCAGACACGTGCGTCGATGGCGTCGTTTACTGCGGGGAGTTGCGTTGATCGACGCGAAGCGGCGAATCAATTTTGGAGGCACTCGACTTCGAAGTGCGGTACCACATCTCATTGTGGGACGCTCTGATCCTTCTTGCGGCCCATGCGTCAGGCGTAGATGTGCGGTATTCGGAGGACCTGTCTGACGGGCAGACCTACGGTTCTGTACGAGTGGTGAATCCAGTTCGAGCGAACACGTGAAGCACCAGTACATGCCGGCGGGCTGACTGCGCGCATTCGTCGACCCCGTGTGCCCTCCGATGCACGGCCCGACGTTCACCATTCATCACGATCATCGCGAGGAGCTTCGCGGGTACTCGAGGTTCGAGGCGAAGAACGGCAGCACCTGCTTGGCCATCCGCTCGGAGATGCGATTCACGTGATTTCCCTCGTAGATCTCGAACGTGTGCGCGACGCGGTAGACGTCGAGCATGCCGTGCAGCGTCCGGACGTTCGTCGCGATCGGCTCGTCCATGTCGCCGGCATCGATGGCGATGGCTTTCATCCTTCTCAAGTTGCCGACGTACTGGTCGACGAGAGCGAGCGGCGCGTTGGCCGCCCACTTGGCGACGACGAGCGAGTTTGGTGGCTTCTACTTTCCTTGATACTTCGGCGGCCGGCCTTCCGCCTCCGCACGCCGCCCTTCGAGGAAGTCCTGCGTCCGGTACAACGCGCTGTACGCGGCGTCGAGCTTCGAAAGCGCGTCGGCTTCGACCGGATCGATGACCTGATGCGCCGAAACGAGCGTCGCCGCGATCGAGAGCGGCGCGCACGCGGCGATCTTCCGCGCCATCTCGGTCCCGAGCTCGAGCGCAGCCGCGGGCGTCGGCGCGATCTGCTGCGTAATCCCCATTCGGTACGACTCCTCCGCGCTCCAGTGATCGCCCGTCAACATGTAGCGCATCGCATTACCCCATCCCGCCTCGCGCACGAAGCGTACGGTGGCGCCGCCTCCGGGGAACCGTCCATGCGTGTTCTCGTCCTGGCCGAAGCGCGTGTTCGCCGCGGCAATCCGGATGTCGCCCGCAAGGTACAGCTCGTGTCCCAGGTTCCAGGTGTCGCCGTGCACCACCACGACGAGCGGCTTCGACAGACGCGGGGTTGATTTCCCGAGGGGATCGATCACCTTCTGCCCGGTCACGGTGCGTCGGCCCGCCGCGATCGCGGCCTGCGACGCGTCCACGTCGATGCCGCGCGAGAAGTTCTCTCCGTGTCCGAAGAGCACCGCGGCGCGCAACGACGGATCGTGCTCGTATTGATAGAACGTCTCCGCCAGCCGCAGCCGCGTCGGCGGATCGAGCCGGTTCTGAATGAACGTACGATTGAGACCGATGCGCGCGATCTGGTCGCGGCGTTCGACGGTGATCGTCGCCGAAGCACTGAGCGGTACCTCTGCGAGCGTCGTAGCCGGTTCCGGTGGCGCCGTCGGCGTCTGCGCGCGCGCGGCCGCTGCGACCGCCGTCAGCGCTGCCCCTGTGAGGACGGCTCGCCGGCCGACCTTCTGCGATGTGTTCTGCATGGTAGTCACCCGCGTCGCCATGTTGTGGTCAATTCAGTTCGAGGCGCTCGACCGCCGATAGCCGGGGCCGAAGAGCGCGCGTCCGGCGTGCGCGCCGGTATGGCGGCCGCCGTCGACCGTCACCGTGCCGTTCACGATCACTGTCTCGATGCCGACGGGATACTGTTGCGGCTTCTCGAACGTCGCCGTGTCGGCGACGGTATTCGGGTCGAAGATGACCATATCGGCGAAGAAGCCTTCCTTGATCGTGCCTCGATCGGCAATCTTCATCTGCGATGCGGCGAGGCTGGTCATCTTGCGAATCGCTTCCGGCAGCGGCAGGACGTGTTCGTCGCGGACGTAGCGTCCGAGAATCCGCGGGAACGTTCCGTACGAGCGCGGGTGCGGCTGGCCGGCGCCAAGCGGACCGTCGGGACGGCGCGCATCCGAATCGGTGCCGACGCTGACCCACGGATAACGCATCGCGTCCTTCACATCGTCTTCGGACATCATGTGAAAAAGAGCGGACACGCGTCCGTCGTTGTCGATCAGAATCGAAAACAGCGTCTCCCAGTTGTCCTGGTGACGCTCGGCGGCAATCTGCGAGAGCCGTTTTCCGACAACCGACTGGTCTTTGTCGGGCGGCACCGACGCGATCTGGATGCCGTCGAACGTGGCGCCCTGCAGAAGGTTCTCGACCTCGGTGTTGGCTTCGACGTCGCGGCGCACCTTCGCGCGCTCGGCGGGATTCTTCAGGCGCTCGAGCATCTTCTCGCGCCCGCCCTCCTGCGCCCAGCCTGGAAGCGTCGCCGGCAGGTTGGTCCCGCCGGCGGTGTACGGATATTGGCACGCACTCACGTTCACACCGTGCGCCCGGGCCTCCTCGATCTCGGCGCGGATCTCCTCCATGTGTCCCCAGTTCGCCTTCGCGCCGATCTTGAGGTGATAGATGACGACCGGCAGTGCGGCCCGCCGACCGATCTCGATCGCTTCGGCGATGGCGTCCTTCACGCGAAAGCTCTCGCCGCGCACGTGTGAGATGTAGATGCCTCCATACTTCGAGGCGACGCGCGCGAGCGCGACGAGCTCGTCGGTGTTCGTGTAGGAGGCAGGCGGATAAATCAGCGCGGTCGCGAAGCCGAAGGCGCCCTGCTGCATCGCGCGATCGAGGATGTCCTGCTCGCGCTTCAGCTCGTCCGGCGTCGGCGTACGGTTCTGCATGCCGAGAACCTGCTCGCGGATCGCCGCGACCGGCGCGAACGATCCCAGGTTGATCGACGTGCCGCGATTCTGCAGCGTGTTCAGATAACCGTCGAATCCGGTCCAGTCGTACCGCAGGTGATATCTGTCGATGGTCACCCGGTCGACCGTGTCGGGGGTCCACAGCGCCGGCGTGCTGCCTTCGCCGATGATCTCCGTCGTGATGCCCTGGCGGATGTGGCTCTCGCCGTTGGCGTCGACGAGGAGCGTGACGCCCGACTGCCCCTGCACGTCGATGAATCCCGGCGCCACGACGCGGCCCGTGGCGTCGATGGTCCGGCGCGCGCGGCCGGACACAACGCCGACCGCGACGATGCGGTCGCCCTTGACGGCGAGGTCGGCGCGGCGGGCCGGGGAGCCGGTGCCGTCGACGATGTCGCCGTTCTTGATCACGAGATCGAATTGAGGCGCGCAGGCGACGGTCGCCAGCAGGGCGACGCCGACAAGCGCCGCGAAGCCACGACAGCGGACACAGTAGACGCGGAGATTCACGGGTAGCTCGCGAAACATATCAAAGTTTTGGTGTGTTTCATCCTGGTCGAGCACAAGACTGTGGTAGCGTTGTACGTCTGATCAAGGTTGACGTGAAACCGGCCTGCCGCTGAACACCACCCGTTCCGTTCATCGTTCCTGACCACAAGACCGACGGGTGTGTCCCGTCGGATCCGTTCACCAGAGCTCGGATACACAGGAGCCATCGGTGTCCACACCGGCCATTGTCGTGAAGAACCTCGTGAAGACGTTCGGCTCGCGTCTCCGGCCGATTCGCGCCGTCGACGATCTGACGTTCTCGGTGCAGCGCGGGTCCATCTTCGGCCTGCTCGGTCCGAACGGCGCCGGCAAGACGACCACACTGCGCATCATGACGACGCTGGCGCGTCCGGGCGGAGGGACGGTCGACGTGCTCGGATACGACGTCGTGAAGGCGCCGCTCGAGGTCCGGCGGCGCATCGGCGTGGTCATTCAGGATCAGGCGGCGGACCTGCTGCTCAACGTCCGCGACAATCTCCTGACGTTCGCGCGCTTTCACGGCCGCGCGGGGTCGCCGGTCCGCGACCGTGCAGGGCGGGTCATGACGCAATTCGGGATCGCGGACGTCGCCGATCGGAAAGTGCAGGACTTGAGCGGCGGGATCCGCCGCCGCGTTCAGGTCGCCAAGATGTTCATGATCGACGTGCCGATCATCTTCCTCGACGAGTTCTCGAGCGGCATGGATGCGATCCTGAAACGCTCGGTGATGGCGATGCTGCGCGCCGAGGCGGCCGCCGGACGGACGATCGTGCTCACCACGCAAATCCTCAGCGAGGCCGAGGAACTCTGCGACGACATCCTGATCATCAACCACGGCCGTCGCGTCGCGCGCGGCAGCGTGCACACGCTGAAGGAGCTGGTCGGCCGGCTTCACGAGGTGACGATCACCTTCGATCGCATCCCGCCGGAGCTGGAGACGATCGTGGCGGGTTACGCGCCCGAGCGCGTCGTCGTGCAGCACAACACCTTGCAGCTTCAGCTTCGCGACGAGGAGCCTCGCGTTCTGGAGCTCGTCTCGGCGCTCGGCCGGCACGGCCGCATCCAGCACCTCGAGATCACCGGTGCGAGCCTCGAAGACGTGTTCGTGCAGCTCACCCAACAGCCTGCCCCGAGCGGGATCGAACGGCCTTCGCTCCAGCGTGCCGAAGACCGACGCTCCAATGTGCTTGGGGACTGACGCTCCAACGTGCTCGAGGCCTGCACTGAGCGGAGCCGAAGGGACAGAGGTGTCGTGATGATGACCTATCCGCTGGCAGCCGTCCTCGTCCGCGAAGCGAAGATTCGCGCCACCAACTCGCTCTTCATCTTCTGGGACCTGGTGTATCCGCTCGGATATCTCCTCGTGTTCGGCATCGGCGTGAACGCGTCGCTCGGCTTCACGAGCGGCCTCGCGGGCGTCGACTACAACGCGTTCTTTCTTGCGGGTGTCCTGGGCATGGCGAGCTTCGGCATCGCGTCGAACACGTCGTGGTCGTTCTTCCTCGACCGCGACAACGGCATCTTTTACGAGATGCTCACCTATCCGATGCGCCGGTGGGAGCACCTGCTGGGCAAGGTGCTGTTCAACACGCTCGTGGGACTCGTTCAGGCGCTGCTGACGATCGTGCTCGCGACGGCGCTGCTGCGCATCCCGGTGCGCTTCGATCGCCTGCCGCTCCTCGTCGCGGCGACGCTCGTCGGCACGGCCGGGTGGTTCTTCTTCTACGCCATCTTCGCGCTGCGCATTCGCCGCAATGACGCGTACAACACCGTCACGTCGGTGTTCTACTTCGTGTTCCTGTTCGCGAGCTCGATGTTCTATCCGCTCGATCCACTGCCGCGGGTGTTTCGCATCGCCGCCTTCGCGAACCCGATCACGTGGCAAATCGACGTGCTCCGCTATGCGACGATCGGCGTCGGCGATGCGGTCAGCATCACGGTCGAAGCCATTGCCTTCATTCTCTTCTCGGCCGTTGCGTTTGCGGCCGCCATTCGGGCGCTCAGGGATGCGGGCTGATGCGATCTGGTCAGGGTGGGTCTGGTAGGTCTGTCTGCCTGACCGGCGCATGGCTCATCAAGCCCGTGGCGGCGGACACCGCACCTTCGAGAACCGTTCGAGTCTGACTGGCGTCGCCGTCAGCCGAGAACCTGGCAGACGTGATGCTGCAGGTGCGCGACGTAGTCGCGCATCAGGAACGCGAGCGTCGGCGGCTCGCCGGCCGGCAGCGGTTGAAACCCGATCGCGTGCAGATTGTGCTGCGCCCGAACGCGATCGAGCTCGCGGGCCGGCGTCGCGCGCATGATCGCGGCGATCTGCTCGTTGTAGGTCCGCCACGTCCGCACGAGCTCCGGCCACGATCGATCCTGATAGCGCTGGACGCGCACCCACGCGTCCTGATCGTACCCGTCAAAGATCAGATCGTCCTGCGTCTGGGCGCGGACGAACCGTGCCTCGTTGTTGACCGCCGAGTCGATGAGATGTCCGATGATTTCCTTCGGCGACCACTTGCCGGGCGCCGGCCGCACGCCGGCCGCTGTGTCCGACATCTGAAGCAGCCGCGGTGCGGCCTCGTCGACGACCTTCGTCAGCTGATCGATCCAGCCTGTATGCCGGGTGCCGGATGCAGGGTGCATAGTGCAGGGTGCAGGTGCCGGGTGCGCGGTGCAGTGCAGTGACGTAACCACGCAGCCCACGCTGCACTCTGCATTTTGCACCTTGCACCGCGTACATTGCACCTACACTTGCACGCGCACCCTGCACCCGGTCACCCGGTCACTCCAGATTCAACTCTCTGAACTTCTCCCTTTCTTCACTGCACGCCGCCTCTTTTGGGCTTGACGGGCGGTGCGGCCGTTACTATGGTGTCCGCCATGTAACCGATTGCATAGGCGCGGATTCTTCAAGAAAATCGGACGGCCTCCCGATCGTTCCGCCGTCGATCACACGTCGCAGTCTCGGTCAGTCGGAGGAGGACACATGTTACGTAGGCTGCTCGCCGCAGGCGCCGCTCTGCTGCTGGCGCTCGCCCCGGCCCCCGCGGTCGCACAGATCACGACCGGAACCGTCTCCGGGAACGTGAAAGACCCGAGCGGGGCCGTGATCCCCGGCGCGACGGTCGTGCTCATCAGCGAAACGCGCGGGACGAAGTCGGCGCCCGCCGTCACCAACGAAACCGGCGACTACGTCTTTCCCAACGTCACGGCAGATACCTACACCGTGGAAGTCACGCTGGAAGGCTTCAAGACCGTGAAACGCGCAGGCATCGCCGTGAGCGGCGCCGACCGCGTCGGCGTGCCGCCGCTGACGCTCGAACCGGGCGCGCTCGCCGAAACGATCACGGTCGTCGCGCAATCGCCGCTCGTGCAGACGCAAAGCGGCGAGCGATCGTACGCCGTGACGAGCAAGCAGATCGACACGCTGCCGTTCGGGCGCAACAACTTCACCACGCTGACGGCGTTCACGCCGGGCGTGGTTCCGACCGGCGCATCGGCCGGCGGCACGCGATTGGGCGGCGCCGGCCAGAACAACATCATGATGGACGGCATCTCGGCGATGGACACCGGAAACAACGGCCAGATGCTGAACATGAACGTCGACGCGATCGGCGAGGTGAAAATTCTCACCCAGGGCTATCAGGCCGAGTACGGCCGTTCGAGCGGCCTGCAGATCACCGCCGTCACCAAGAGCGGCACGAATCAGTTCAGAGGATCGGCCTACGACATCCAGACCAACTCGGACTGGGATTCGAACAGCTGGGTGAA
>Ga0075426_10003950_pt1 | contig 10566 bp, 9 predicted proteins | sample SoiMethybrSBSTD5_FD_75304 | JGI IMG/M metagenome (GOLD analysis project Ga0075426, IMG submission 75304) | Bulk soil microbial communities from a Populus tree surrounding site in Tennessee, USA - Soil MetaG P. TD hybrid SBSTD5 | ecosystem: Environmental > Terrestrial > Soil > Tree plantation...
CACGCGATGGCCGTTCAGCTTCACGTGGCCGCCCTTGCACATCTCCGTGGCGTCGCCGCGGTGCTTGACCAGGCACACGTATTTGAGCCAGAGGTCGATCCTCATTGCTTATAATTCCGGGACATGATCAAAGCCGATATCGTCAACAAGGTCGCCGAAACATCTGAAATTTCGCGCGTCAAAGCGGCCCAGGCGGTCGACACGGTCATCGAAGGCTTGCGCAACGCCCTGGCCCGCGGACAGCGCATCGAGCTCCGCGGCTTCGGCGTCTTCCAGGTCAAGCAGCGCAAGAAAGGGATCGGCCGCAACCCGAAGACCGGCGTCGAAGTGAAGATTCCGCCCGGCAACACGATTCGCTTCAAGCCCGGCAAGGAACTGCGGAACCTGCTGTAGCCATGCCGGCGCACTCCCGAGCCCGCGCCCGCGCCCGCGCCCGAGCCCGAAAACCCGGGCTCGGGCGCGGGCTCGGGCTCGGGAACAACAAATCCGTCGGCGGCTCCATGTTCCGCATCCACCGCGACACCCGCTTCTCCCGCGACAAGTCGCCCTACAAGAATCACGTCGGCATCCACTTCTTTCACGAGTCGACGAAGAAGGCGCCGAGCGTTCCCGGCTTCTATCTCCACCTGCAGCCGGGCGAGTCCTTCGCCGCCGCCGGAATCTGGCATCCCGACGCCGCCGCGCTCGAGCGCATCCGCAAGCGCATCGCCAACGGCGACGCGGAGTGGAAAACGCTGCGCCGCTCCAAGCTCCCCATCGAAGGCGGCTCGCTCAAGCGCCCGCCGCGCGGCTTCGCCGCCGACCATCCCTTCATCGATGACCTGAAGCGCACCGACTTCGTCACGTCGATTCGTCTCGACGACCGCGCCGTCTGCGCCCCCGACTTCCTGCGCGACTTCGCGCGGAGCTGCAAGACGATGGCCCCGCTCGTCCGCTTCGTCTCCCGCTCCCTGGACCTCCCGTGGTGACGCCCGAGCAGACGGTCCTCGTCCTCGACTTCGGCTCGCAGTACACGCAGCTCATCGCCCGGCGGATCCGCGAGCAGAGGGTCTACTCCGTCGTCCATCCCTGCGACTACCCCATCGAGAAAATCCGCACGCTCGCGCCGAAAGCGATCATCCTCTCCGGCGGCCCTCAGTCGGTCTACGCCGAGAACGCTCCCTACTGCTCGCGCGACGTCTTCGACCTCGGCGTCCCCATCCTCGGCATCTGCTACGGCATGCAGCTCACCGCCTACTTCCTCGACGGCCGCGTCGAGGCCGCGAGCGAGCGCGAATACGGCCGCGCCGAGATCGAAGTCATCGCCGAGTCGCCGCTCTTCGCCGGCACGCCGAAGCGCCAGCGCGTCTGGGCCAGCCACGGCGACAGCATCCTCGACGGGCCGCCCGGCTTCCGCACCACGGCGAGGTCGGAGAGCGCGCCCGTCACCGCGTTCGAGAATCGCGAGCGGCGCATCTACGGCATTCAGTTTCATCCCGAAGTCACCCATACCGAGTGCGGGACCGACATCCTGCGCCACTTCCTCTTCGACATCGCCGAGTGCACGCCGACGTGGGACCTCGGCGACTATCGGCGGCGCAAAGTCGAAGAGATCCGGCAGTTCGTCGGCGGCGCCAAAGCGATTGCCGCGGTCAGCGGCGGCGTCGACTCCACCGTGGCCGCCCTGCTCGTGGCCGAGGCCATCGGCGATCAGCTCACCGCCATCTTCGTCGACAACGGCGTGCTGCGAAAAAACGAAGCCGTGCAGGTGGCCTCGCGCCTCAGCGACCGCCTCGGATTGCACTTCGTCGCGGTCGACGCCCGCGAGCGCTTCTACGCGAAGCTCGCCGGCATCGAGGACCCCGAGGTCAAGCGGAAGAGGATCGGGAACGAATTCATCGCCGTCTTCGAGGAAGAGGCGACGAGACTCGCCGGCGTCGACGTCCTCGTGCAGGGCACGCTCTACCCCGACGTCATCGAGTCGGTGTCGATCAAAGGGCCCTCGGCGGTCATCAAGACGCACCACAACGTCGGCGGGCTGCCCGAAAAAATGGGTCTACGTCTCGTAGAACCGGTGCGCGAGTTGTTCAAGGACGAGGTCCGCGCCCTCGGCATCGAGCTCGGCCTGGAAGAGGAGTTCGTCTGGCGCCATCCCTTCCCCGGCCCCGGCCTGGCCGTGCGCATCCTCGGCGAGGTGAGCGCCGAGCGCGTCGAGGTCCTGCAGAACGCCGACGAGATCGTCATCGAGGAGATCCGCCGCGCCGGCTTGTATCGCGAGACCTCGCAGGCCTTCGCCGTGCTGCTGCCGGTGCGCAGCGTCGGCGTGATGGGGGACGAGCGGACGTACGAGAACGTCGTGGCCGTGCGCGCCGTTTCAACGACCGACTTCATGACCGCCGACTGGTACCGCATGCCTCACGAGGTCATGGACCGCATCGCCCGCCGCGTGGTCAACGAAGTGCGCGGCGTGAATCGTGTGGTTTACGACATCTCCTCAAAGCCACCCAGCACGATCGAGTGGGAATAGTAAAAAAATCTTGGTCCGGGCAGCGGGGGTATGGACTCTTTTGAGTTCCGGACCTATGTTGGGTCCCGTCCAGTTCAATCTATTCCCATCCCGCGGGCGGTGTACCGACGGGGTAACGGCCGCTCACACACCAACATTTTGAGGAGGAGACTTACATGAAGGCCCGTTTTGTTCTCTCTTTGGTAGCAGTGTTTCTTCTCGCACTTCCCCTGACAGCTGACGAGCGCAGCGGCCCGGTCGGCAAGATGACCGTAAGCGCGGCCGCTATCGACTGGCAGTCCGCCGGATCGTACGACCGCCTCGTGCTCGTCATCGCCACGCCCGACGGCGCCACGATCACGCGCGAGTACCAGGGCACCCGCGCCAGCTTCCGCGTCGGCGACCTCGCCCCGCGCGTTGTGGCCGACGGCACCTACGTCTACGAATTGCGCGCGTTGCCGAAGATCTCGGACGAAGTGAAGCAGGCCCTCGCCGCCGCGCGCGCCGCGGACGACGACGCGGCCGTCGCCAAGATCAAGAAGGATGCAGGGATCGGCGCGCCGGTCGTGCAGGCCGGCGCATTCACGATCCTCAACGGCTCGTTCGTGACCGACAGCGCCGAGCCCGCGCCGGTCGGCAAGAATCCGAAGGTCACGGCCAACGCCGCCGCGCCGGGGAAGCTGAACCCCGCGCCGGCCGACGTCGTCACCGCTGACGACGAGATCATTCAGGGAAGCCTCTGCGTCGGCCTCGACTGCGTGAACAACGAGTCGTTCGGCTTCGACACCATCCGCCTCAAGGAGAACAACACCCGCATCAAGTTCGACGACACCAGCACGTCGGCCGGCTTCCCGAACAACGACTGGCAGCTCACTGCCAACGACTCGGCCAGCGGCGGCGCGAACAAGTTCTCCATCGAAGACATCACCGGCGCGAAGGTGCCGTTCACGACGATCGCCGGCGCGCCGACGAACTCGCTCTTCATCGCCTCGAGCGGCAAGGTCGGCTTCGGCAACAGCTCGCCGGTGCTGAACCTCCACGTCACCGCCACCGACACGCCGGCCATCCGCCAGGAGCAGACCAACGGCGGCGGCTTCACGGCGCAGACATGGGACATAGGCGCGAACGAGGCCAACTGGTTCGTGCGCGACGTCACCGGCGGCTCACGGCTGCCCCTGCGCATCCGTCCGGGCGCGCCGACGAGCTCGATCGACATCAACGCCAGCGGCAACACCGGCTTCGGCACGGCCAGCCCGAACTCGAACACGCGTGGTGACTTCAATGATTCGACGCAGAACAAGGCCCGCGTCGCCCTGACCGGCCAGGAGTTCTTCCAGGCCAGCAACACCTCGACGGACGGCGTGGCCTTGATTCTGGGCGTGAACCGCACCTCCAACCGCCAGCTTTGGATCGGCGACACGGCGGCACTGACGCAGAACTCGACAAACCAGGTCATCCAGCTCTTCCCCGCCGCCGGCTCGATCTCCGCGCTGGCCACCGATGGCGTGACGCCGAAGACGATGCTCCTGAACGTCAACGGCGGCAACGTCGGCATCAACTGCAACTCGCCGACGTCGCAGCTCGTGATCGCCTCGGCGTCCGGCTGCAGCACTCCGTCGTCGAGCCTCAACGCCGGCGCTTCACAGTTCACCGTAGCGTCGTCGCGCACGTTCAAGGAGAACATCGAACCGGTCAAGGCCGCGAACATCCTCGATAAGATCGAAGCCGTCCCCGTCGTCACCTACGACTTCAAGGGGAACGGACCGAAGGACCGCATGGGCCTCATCGCCGAGGACTTCTACGAGGTCTTCCACCGCGGCGACGACAAGCACATCGACGGCCAGGAAGTGCAGATGGCGCTCTGGCTGGCGGTGCAGAAGCTCACCGCTGAGAACAAGGCGCTGACCGATCGCCTGGCGCAGATCGAAAAGCAGCTCGAAAAGAAGCAGTAGTCCCCGCCCAAAAAAAACGGGGCGCGGCGGAAGACCGCGCCCCGTTGAGCAGTCGGTGTCGGGTCCCTCTCCCCGTCACCCCTGGCACGCAGGAGGGGCGTGCCATCGGACGGCCCGAAGCCCGTCCGCACTCACTCACTCGTTGTCAATCGCTCAAGTTCCGGATCACCGTCGGAATATCGAGGTCATTGCCGAAATCGCTCGACGCCATCGGTCCGAATCCGCCGGAGCCGTCGGCCCGGGTGAAGCCTTTACGAAAAAACGGAGGATCGTAGATCTCGCCCTCGGCGCCTACCTGCGACGGCGCGGGCTCGGCCGCCGGCGCCACCTCGTGCTGCGCGGCGATCTCCTTCGGCGCGAACGGGCGGTAGGGCACGGCGCGCTCCGCCGTCTTCGGCGCCGAGTGCGGGGCTGACAGCGCCTCGCCGCGCGCGTTGAGGAAGCCCTTCGTCGCGGCGTCGAAGCCGGTGGCGATGACCGTGACCTTCACGTCGTCCTTCATCCGCGGATCGATCACCGTGCCGAAGATGATGTTCGCCTCTTCGTCGGCCGCTTCCTGGATGATCGACGCGGCCTCGTGCACTTCGAAGAGCGTCATGTCCGGGCCGCCGGTGACGTTGATCAGCACGCCCTTGGCCCCTTCGATCGAGGCCTCCTCGAGCAGCGGCGAGGAAATGGCGCGCTGGGCCGCCTCCACGGCGCGATGCTCGCCGGAGCTGACGCCGGTGCCCATGAGGGCCATGCCCATGCCGTGCATGATCGTCTTCACGTCGGCGAAGTCGAGGTTGATCTCGCCCGGCACGGTGATGAGATCGGAGATGCCCTGCACGGCCTGGCGGAGGATGTCGTCGGCGATCTTGAAGGCTTCGCCGAGGGATGTGGCCCGCTCGACGAAGTTCAAGAGGCGCTCGTTCGGGATCGTGATCAGCGTGTCGACCGTCTCGCGCAGCGCGCGGATGCCGTGCTCGGCCTGCACGCGGCGGCGCTTCCCTTCGAAGGCGAACGGCTTGGTGACGACGGCGACCGTCAGCGCGCCCAGCTCCGCGGCCAGCGAGGCGATGATCGGCGTGGCTCCGGTGCCGGTGCCGCCGCCCATGCCCGTGGTGATGAAGATCATGTCCGCGCCGTGCAGCGCCTCCAGGATCCGGTCGGTGTCCTCGAGCGCGGCCTGCTTGCCGACCTCGGGATTCGCGCCCGCGCCGAGGCCTTTGGTGAGCTTCGCCCCGATCTGGATCTTGTTCGTGGCCAGCGAGGTGCGCATGGCCTGGACGTCGGTGTTCGCTACGAGGAACTCGACGCCCTTGATGCCCGACTGGATCATCCGGTTGACGGCGTTGCCACCACCACCACCCACCCCGATGACTTTGATCTTGGCTGTGAGCTGGTCTTCGTCGTAAGTGACGGCCAGCGTTCCGTCGCCAGACTTCTCGTCAAATGTGATCATTAACCGTTTCTCCGGATGTTAGACATTGTTGTGCTGCATTTCAAACAAAATTTTCACTGCGCGGCCCCGAACCACGACCGCACCGACTCCGCCACCTTCGCCAGCCCCCGCCGCGGCTTCCGCCGCACCCTGCCCCGCTCGCGGAAGCCCCACAGCAGCAGCCCCGCCGGCGCGGCCCACTCAGGACCGTTGACCGTGTCGGCCAGCCCGCCCAGGCCGCGCGGCACACCCCTGCGCGACTGCTGGTCGAAGATCTGCTCGACGATCTCCACCATCCCATCCATCTCCGCGCCGCCGCCCACGAGGACCACGCCGCTGCGGATCTCCTTCTCCAGCCCGGCCTTCTCCAGGTCGCGGTGCACGAGCTTGGCGATCTCCGCGGCGCGCGGCTCGAGGATCCCGGTCAGCTCCTGCTTCGACAAAATCTTCGGCGCGCGCCCGCCCACGGTCGGCACCTCGATCGGGTCGTCCTCAGTGACGAGCGACGTCAGCGCGCAGCCGTAGCGCTTCTTGATCCGCTCCGCGTCCTCCATCGGCGTGCGCAGGACCACGCTGATGTCGCTGGTGAAGTGCCCGGCGCCGACCGGCAGCACGTTCGTGTGCACGACGTTGCCCTCGAGGAAGACGGCGTAGTCCGTCGTGCCCGCGCCGAGGTCCATGAGCAGCACGCCCATCTCGCGCTCGTCCGCGGTCAGCACGGCCTCGGCCGCGGCGAGCTGCTCGAGCACCAGCGCGTCGACGGCGATCCCGGCCTTGTTCACCGCCGTCAGCACGTTCTGGTTGTGCGTGCGCGCGCCGGTGACGATGTGCACGTTCGCTTCGAGGCGCGCCGCGGTCATGCCCAGCGGATCGTGGATGCCGTCCTGCCCGTCGACGACGAACTCGCGCGGGATGACGTGCAGGATCTCCAGCTCGCCGGGGACGTTGATCGACTTCGAGGCCTCGATGACGCGGTCGATGTCCTCGCGGGCGATCTCGCGGTGCTTGCCGGCGATCGACACGACGCCGCGCGAGTTGACGGAGCGGATGTGATCGCCCGCCACGCCGACGTAGACCGACTCGATCTGCAAGCCCGCCATGACCTCGGCCTCATCGACCGCTTTCTTCACCGCGTCGATGGCCTGATCGAGGTTGATGATGTTGCCGCGCCGCGTCCCTTTCATCGGCGAGGTGCCCTTGCCGATGATCTCGAGCTGCCCGCGGTCGTTGACCTCGCCGACCAGCACGCAGACTTTCGAGGTGCCGATGTCGAGGGCGACGATGTACTTCTCTTCGGTCTTCGGCATGAGGTCTCCTCAATCTTGGAGTGCGGCAGCCGCGCTGCCGCTGTTGTTCGAGAGCGGCGGCATGGCCGCCGCACTCCACGGTTTGACGATGATGCGGTTCTCGAATCGCAGGTCGGCGTACTCGATACGGCCGAGCTTCTCGTTGGCCACGATGGCGTAGAGGTCGCGCCACTTCGCGGAGAGGTCGCCGGCGTCGGCGTAGACGAACGCGCCGAGCTCGCGGTCGAAGACGGCGAAGCCGCGCGGCGCCACCGGCCGCACCTCGGAGACGCGCGCGTAGAGCTGGGGATCGCGGGCGCGGAGGTCGCGCAGCAGGGCGATGCAGCGCAGAATGTCGGCGCCGCGCGCGCTGCTGATGATCGGCAGGTCGTTGTCGCCGACCGCCGCCGAGAGCTCCGCGAACGTGATGCCGTCGTCGTCGACGTAGCGGACAGGCCCGTCGCTCATCACCAGGGCCACCGGCGTCCGCTCGACGATGCGGATGCGCAGCGTGTCGGGGATCTTCTCCTCGATGTCGACGCGGCGCACCCAGGCCAGCGCGCCGAGGTCGCGGCGGACGCGGGCGATGTCGATCTTGAAGAGATTCATGCCCACGTACTGCCGCGTGATGGCGTCGAGCGCGGCGCGCGGCGTGTGCACCGCGCCGTCGACGGCGATCGTCTTCACCGCGAACTGCGCGCCCGACTGCGTGTGCCGGTACGCGGCGAACGCGCCGAGGGCGATGGCGGCGATGAGGAGAACGTTGCGGGCGATGGCGAAGAGGCGCTGGACCTGGACGCGGCGGTAGTTGCGGCGAGCCCGGCCGGCGTCGGGCGGACGGAAGAAGCGCTGGGTCGACTCGACGCTGCTCGACATCACGCCACCTCCCCCATCCCTCGTACGAGCGCTTCGGCGACCTCGTGAACGTCGCCCGCACCCATAGTAATGAAAATGTCGTTCGGTTGCAGCCGCCTTCGCAACTCGTTGACGATTTCGTCGTTGCTGCGGTCGAGGAATTCGACGTTGCCGGCGGCCTCGGCGATCATGCGCGCGCTGATGCCCTCGATCGGCTTCTCCCGCGCGGCGTAGATCGGCGCGACGATGGCCACGTCCGCGACGGCGAGGGACTCGCCGAATTCGCGCGCGAAGTCGCGCGTCCGCGAGTAGAGGTGGGGCTGGAAGAGGGCCACGATGCGCCGCTCGGGATAGCCGCGCCGCGCCGCGGTCAGCGTGGCCCGGATTTCGGTCGGATGGTGCGCGTAGTCGTCGACGATGATCGCGCCGGCGTAGTCGCCGAGGACCTGGAAGCGGCGGTCGACGCCGTGGAACTTCGCCAGCGCGGCGGCGGCGACGTCCGCGGCGATGCCGAGCTCGCGCGCCACGGCGATCGCGCCGAGGGCATTGAGGACGTTGTGCTCGCCGGGGACGTGGAGCGTGAACGCGCCGGCGCCGGGGACGTCGAAGGTCGAGCCGTGATGCTCATATCGGATGTTGATGGCGGTGAGATCGAGATCGTTCCGGAGTCCGTAGCGCACGACGCGCCGGCGCACGCTCTTCAGCAAACGCGCCACGGCGGGATCGTCGGCGCAGCCGATGATCACGCCCCCCTCCCGCACGCCCGCGGCGAAGATGTTGAAGGCGTCCTCGATGGCCTCGAAGCTGCCGTAGTACTCGAGGTGGTCGGCCTCGACATTCGTGATGACGGCGACCTCGGGGTGCAGCTCGTGGAAGGTGCGGTCGTACTCGTCGGCCTCGACGACGACGAAGTCGCCGCGGCCGCTGCGGGCGTTGCCGCCGAAGTTCGGCAGCATGCCGCCGACGAGGACGGTGGGATCGAAGCCGGCCTCTTCGAGGATGCAGGCGATCATCGCTGAGGTGGTGGTCTTGCCGTGCGTGCCGGCCACGCCGACGCCGCGCTTCTGGTTGACGATCTCGCCGAGGAGCTCCTTGCGCTTCATGACCCGGATGCCGGCGGCGCGGGCGGCGTCGATCTCGCCGTTGTCGCCGCGGACGGCGCTGGTGACGACGACGAGGTCGGCGCCGGCCAGGTGGGCGGGGTCGTGGCCGATGGCGATGGGGACGCCGCGCTCGGCCAGGAGGTCGGTGGCGGCGGAGCGCTTCAGGTCGCAGCCGGAGACAGAGAGGCCCTGGCTGCGCAGGATCTCAGCAATGCCACTCATCCCGATCCCGCCGATGCCGACGAAATGGATGTTCTTAATGTGCTCGAAATTCATTCTGAATGTGGCTAATGCTAATCAATGAGTTTAATCGCGTCTCTCAATTTTTTCGAGTAAATCGACAATGTTTTTCGTGGCTTCAGGTGCTGCCAGGGCGTGGGACGCGGCGCCCATGCGCGCCGCCCGGTCCGGATCGTTGATGACTTCGGCAACGGCCAGGGCCAGCCGCTCCGGCGAGAGCTGGGCCTCGGTGATGACGATGGCCCCGCCGGCCTGCTCGACCACGCGCGCGTTCAGCTCCTGATGGTTGTTCGTGGCCGCGGCGAACGGAACGAGGATGGCCGCGCGTCCGACGGCGGCGAGCTCGCCGATGGTCATGGCCCCGGCCCGGGAGACGACGAGGTCCGCCGCGGCGATCTCGCCGGCGATCGGATCGAGGTAGGGAACGACGCGGGCGTCGGGGAAGGCGGAGGCTTTGTATGCGGCGCGGACTTGCTCGATCTCGCGCGGGCCGGTCTGGTGAACGATGTCGAGCCGGCCCTTGAGGCGCGCCAGGAAGAGGAGCGCGCCGGTCATGGTCTCATTGAGGACGTGCGAGCCTTGCGAGCCGCCGAAGATGAGTAAGTGACGGGACAGGCGAGGGCGCCTGTCCTCCACGGAGAAAAATTCTCTTCGAATCGGATTCCCCGTCACGACCGCGTCGCGCCGCTTCAAGCGCGTGCCCGCGTCGGGAAACGCGACCGCCACGGCCTTCACGACCTTCGCGAGCAGACGGTTCGTCAGCCCCGGAAAGGCGTTCTGCTCGTGGATCATCGTCGGCACACCCCGCGCGCGCGCCGCGAGGAGCACCGCTCCCGAGGAGTAGCCGCCGACGCCGAGGGCTACGGACGGGCGGTGCTTCCTGATCAATCGCCAGGCCTGCACGAAACCGAACGGCAGGCGGGCGAGGTTCTTGACGATGTCGATCGGGCCCTTCCCTTTCAGCCCGCCCGCGGAGATGAGCTCCAGCGGGAAGCCGGCGCGCGGCACGATCGTCTTTTCCAGTCCGCGCTCCGTGCCGACGAAGACGACGCGCCGCTCGCCGCCGCGCGCGACGAATTCCTGAGCAATGGCAATCGCCGGGTAAATGTGCCCGCCCGTTCCCCCACCCGCGATCATCAGTGTCGTCATGACGATTGTTGTGACAAATTCAGGAGAATCCCCACGGCCGCGAGGCTCGTCAGCAGCGACGAGCCGCCGTAGC
>Ga0075426_10003953_pt1 | contig 10562 bp, 6 predicted proteins | sample SoiMethybrSBSTD5_FD_75304 | JGI IMG/M metagenome (GOLD analysis project Ga0075426, IMG submission 75304) | Bulk soil microbial communities from a Populus tree surrounding site in Tennessee, USA - Soil MetaG P. TD hybrid SBSTD5 | ecosystem: Environmental > Terrestrial > Soil > Tree plantation...
TGGTTGGAACCGTAGAGTTCAAGCAGTCGAGTTGCCAGGACTGATCTCACCTGTTGCGCGTCGCGATCGCCTGGAAACGAGTCGAGGTACTCCTGAATGCCAAGCAGCGCGAACGCCCAGGCACGGGGGCTGGTGAAGGCGCCAACCGCCGGCACGGCAGCCTCGAAAAGACGTCCCGCCGCACCCCGCAGCGCCTGATTTTTAGAGCGTCCCAGAACGGTTCCCAGTGCCCACAACGAGCGACCATGGCAATCTTCTGAGCCTGCAGCCTCCGTCCATTTGCGTTCGTAAGTAAGAAAATTTCTGAACCTTCCGTTTTCCGGATTGAACGCATGTCCCAGAAAAGCCAGGTAGCGCGAAGCAAGTTTCTTAGTTCCCGCAAACTTGGTTCCTCCAAGTTGCTCGACAAGTACGGTTAGCCGCAAGGCGCGTGCATTATCGTCGGTGGTATATCCTTCGGTGTAATTCGGTACAGAGAAGGTTGCGTGCTGGAGCATGCCGGTGTCGTCGGTCAGCCGATGCAAGTGGTCGAGCTTAAGCGCAGGCAACTCTTCAAAACATTTTTCCGGCGACCCATTCGCGAACATCGCGCGCGGTTGCCGTGCACGGTCCGAGCGAGCTTGCTCAAAGCTTGCCATGTATCCCTGTGCCACACTTTTCCAGACCATGTCCCGTGCATAGATGTATGCGCGTTTGCGCATAGCGTGCCGTATTGCGGGAGTATCCAAGAGTTCGACGGCCTTTCGCGCAATCGCATCCGAGTCCTGAAAAGGAACCAGCGCGCCTCGGCGGTCGTCCAATAACTCGATCGCATGCCAGTACGGAGTCGAGATGATCGCCTTGCCCGCACCTAACGCATAAGCAAGCGTCCCCGAGACAACTTGGGCCTCATGACGATAGGGAGTGATATAGATGTCCGCCGCGCCGATGAATGCAACCATCTCCTCAGGGCTTACGAAGCGGTTGTGGAAGATCACGTTCGACTCCACTCCGACTTCCTTCGCCAAAGCCTGCAAGTACGATCGATAGCCGTCGCCCTCGCGGCGGAGAATATGAGGGTGGGTCGCGCCTGCGACTATGTAAACCACGTTCTTGTGCTTCGCCAGGATCTGCGGCAGGGCTTGAATCACATTTTCGATTCCCTTATTTGGAGAAAGCAGGCCAAACGTGAGCAGGACGGCCTTTCCCTCCACGCCAAAGCGGTCCTTATAGAAATTCGGATCGAGAAATGGCAAATCAGGGACGCCATGCGGAACCATGTCGACCTTGCTGCCCGGCACTTTGAATATCTCTTGCAGAAATTGGGATGAAAGCTGACTCATGACAATCAGACGATCTGATATGGCAGCGATTTCTTCCATCACCCGTCGTTGATCGGGATTCGGTTCGCGAAGCACGGTGTGAAGAGTAGTGATGACCGGCATCTTGAGGCGACGAAGCAGGCTCAAGATGTGACTACCAGCCGGTCCCCCGAAGATTCCGTACTCGTGCTGCAGGCATACCAAATCAAAATTGGTGAAATTCAGAAAGTCAGCCGCTTGCTCGTAAGACGCCAGATCGTCCTGCTGAAGGGCGAGTCTCACCCGCGCAGGGTATGGGTAGCCCGATTCGGTATCGTTGACTGGCACTGCAGACAGTCGTGCTGCTCCGTACTCCGCAGAAATTGCTTCGCACAAATCAGTGGTAAAGGTGGCGATTCCACACTGGCGGGGAAGATAGTTGCCCACCACTGCAATCCGGCTCGGCAGCCCGGCGCGAGAGTGCGGCCCAGTCGGCGCTGCAGACACTTGATGCGACACGACGGGGTCCCTCTTAACAAGTTCGAGGATTCCGGTCGAAGGTACTGTTTCTATTTCTGACATCAATTGTCCTGGATTGCTCGGAGCTGCGTGGCGAAGGTGATTTCGAGAACGAGGAACGCTCGTCAGAGTTGAGTCAAGGTGAGCAATAAACCGTTCATCTCGCCCACAGTGTGGAAATTCTTTCTCGCGGACAGCGATCTGCCATCTTTAGTATCAGGTTGTCGGGTAAGAAAAACTGGTCAAAATTGACCAGACTGGACCCTAGTTGTCACGTGGAAGCATGAATAATGCCGAGCGCTGTGCAGAGGATTGCTTAGCAGCCCCGGTTGATATGCTAACCGCGATGATGACGCCCTCAAACGCGGTGAACTGAGAGGCGCAGGTGAGGACCACAGGTGAGAAATTTCGGACTGAACTGCTAAACCGTTGAGAGATATGGTGGCCAGGGACGGAGTTGAACCGCCGACGCCAGCCTTTTCAGGGCTGCGCTCTACCACCTGAGCTACCTGGCCACATCCGCTCGCCACTATCGAAAATGCATTCGTGTGGAACGCGCTGGAACTTCTGCGGGATTGTGCGGAGACACGCGTGCTCATCAGCTGCGTGTGTTTTCGACTCGATTATAACAACCGGCTCAGTTTCTCTCAACGCTCGTAGCGATCACGCCGTTCGCTGGTAGGCGATCACGCCGTTGGCTATCACGGTTTCGCAGCGGTTCCACGCGGTCCAGTAAGCCAGTTCCCGATAATCGTCAACGTCGAAGATGGCGAGATCGGCGTCTTTGCCGGGCTCGATGGATCCTTTGCTGCGTTCTAGGCCGAGTGCATAAGCGCCATTGATGGTGGAAGCGGCAATCGCTTCCGCCGGAGTCATTTTCATGTGGGTGCAGGCGAGCGACAGTATGAATTGCATGCTCGGCGTGGGCGATGAGCCAGGATTGTAATCCGTGGCCAGGGCAACCGAAGCAGCGGCATCGATGAGCTTGCGCGCTGGAGGAAAATCGCGGAGTCCAAGGAAGTAGTTTGCGCCAGGGACAAGTGTGGCGACGGTGTTACTTTTTCCCAGGAGCGCGATGTCGGTGTCGCTTACATGATCAAGGTGATCGAGGGAAAGCGGATTCAGGCTGAGCATGCGAGCCAGTGGAGTACGCGTGAGTTGCGAGACATGCGCGCGAACCTGGAGACCGCTGCTCCGCGCTGCGGCAAGAATTTGAAGCGAGTGCTCTTCGCTGAAAGCCCCGCGATCACAAAATACGTCGACGAACTTTGCGAGCTTCTGGCGAGCCGCCTGGGGGATCATCCGATTGCAAACCAAGTCAATGTACTGTTGCGGATTCTTTTCATATTCGGCAGGTACGACGTGGGCGCCCAGGAGCGTTGGCATAACGGTCCCGGGCCATTCGGCAGCAGCCGACCGGATCGCCTGCAGTGACTTGATTTCCGCATCGAGCGCAAGGCCGTATCCCGATTTCGCTTCGACGGTGGTTGTACCGTGCGCGGCAAGTGCACTCAGGCCGGCACTGACGCTCTTGGCGAGATCGCTCTTCCCTGCCCTGCGCACAGCCTCAACGCTGAAGCGAATCCCACCCCCGGCTGCGGCGATCTCCTCGTAAGTGGCCCCTGCTATACGCTTTTCGAAATCCATTAAGCGCGGAACGACGAACGCGGGATGGGTGTGGGAATCGACGAACCCCGGAAGGACAACTTTGGCGGTGCAGTCGATTTCGCGAATTTTCTTTCGATGACTCTTGATCCAGGGATCGCGCAGCGCGTCTTTTGTTCTACCGACGGAAACAATTTTGCCCCCGATGCACAACACCGCGCCGTCTTCGATAATTCCCAATTCGCGCAGTTCAGAACCACGGCGTGGGCCGGGATTATCAGAAGGCAAGCGCAGGGTGAGAAGGTGGGGAATGTTGAGGAGAAGCAGCGCCGCAGCGGAGGCTGGCCTATCTTTTGTTTTTCGCTTGGAATCCATCACGAATGAGGGTGCCCCACCCTTGCGTTCTTTGCAAGGGTGGGAAACCTCGAACCTACATCCGAGGGGGTTGAAGTTTGATAATTGAAGTCCACGTCGCCACGCTTTCCCACTCAAGCCAAAGGCTGGCTTGAGTGGGCCACCAACCATCATTCCGCCATGAGCAAGCCCGGGCAAGAGTGTCCGAGTCACACGCCTTCCCTATTGCTTTTTCATTGGAATTCGCACGCCGTTTTGTTTTGCGAATTCTGTTGCTTCCGCATATCCTGCATCCGCGTGGCGAATAATTCCCATGCCGGGATCCGTCGTCAGCACGCGTTCGATTCTTTTGGCCATTCCTTGGGTGCCGTCGGCTACGGTGACCTGCCCGGCATGAAGCGAGTAACCAATTCCCACACCACCGCCATTGTGAATTGAAACCCACGAGGCGCCAGCGGCGGTATTCAACAGAGCATTCAGCAACGGCCAGTCAGCCACCGCATCGCTACCGTCTTTCATGTTTTCGGTTTCGCGAAAGGGAGAAGCGACCGAACCGCAATCCAGGTGATCGCGTCCCATGACGATTGGAGCTTTGATTCTTCCCTTTTTCACTAAATCATTAATTGCCAATCCGAATTGCGCACGTTCGCCGTACCCCAGCCAGCAGATTCGCGCTGGCAGGCCTTGGAACTTGATCCGCTTGCGCGCGAGGTCGATCCAGCGGCGCAGGATGCGGTTTTCAGGAAAAAGTTCGAGCACCAGATCGTCGGTGGCGTGAATGTCAGACGGCTCGCCGGACAGAGCGACCCAGCGGAAGGGGCCGCGGCCTTCGCAGAACAGCGGGCGAATGTAGGCAGGCACGAAGCCGGGAAAATCGTAGGCGTTCTTCACTCCGTGCTGAAATGCAAAAGTACGAATGTTGTTGCCGTAATCAAACGTGACCGCGCCCATCTTCTGCAGGCGCAGCATGCCTTCGACATGGCGAGCAATCGAATCCAAAGATCTTTCTTCGTAGGCTTTGGGATCACGGTCGCGGAGCTGGAGCGCTTCCGAAAGCGACATCCCATGGGGAACATATCCGTTCAGCGGATCGTGTGCGGACGTCTGGTCTGTAAGAATGTCCGGCACTACGCCTCGATCGGCCAGTTCCGGAATGACATCAGCGCAGTTCCCCACCAGGCCGACTGAAACATTTTCCTTTTTCCGCACCGCGTTCTTCAGGATTCGCAGCGCCTCGTCGAGCGATGTGACCATGAAATCGCAATAGCCAGTCTTGAGCCGTTTCTTGATGCGCTCCGGATCAACATCTATCCCGAGAAATGCCGCGCCGGTCATGGTTGCAGCCAGGGGCTGGGCTCCGCCCATGCCGCCCATGCCGCCGCTAACGATGAGCTTGCCGGAAAGGTCTCCGCCAAAGTGTTTCTCCCCAGCGGCCGAGAAAGTTTCGAACGTGCCCTGCACAATGCCCTGAGAACCGATGTAAATCCACGATCCGGCGGTCATCTGGCCGTACATCATCAGGCCGGCGCGCTCAAGTTCGTTGAACTTCGCCCAGTTCGACCAATGCCCCACCAGATTTGAGTTTGCGATCAGCACGCGCGGGGCGTAATCGTGCGTCTTGAAAATCCCGACCGGCTTGCCGGACTGCACTAGCAGCGTCTCGTCGTTCTCGAGCGCTTTAAGAGAGCGCATGATGGCGTGATAGCAATCCCAATTACGCGCGGCCTTGCCCGTTCCACCATAAACGACCAGATCATGCGGGCGCTCTCCGACTTCTTCGTCGAGATTGTTCATCAGCATGCGCATGGCGCCTTCCTGCTGCCATCCTTTGCAGGAGAGCGCAGTACCACGCGGCGCGCGAATCGGAGTGTATGCGGGGGCTTCAGTTTCGACCGGCATGATCTAGATGGTAGCGCGACGGCGTGCATTCGACCACCACCGAGCTTCAGGAACTTGTCATTATGAGCTGCTTTCGCCGCGAGGAAAGGAATTGTTTTGCTTGAAAGCCGCAGCGAATGGTTAAAGGATCGAAGCTGGCCGCAGTTTTACCAGGTGTTATACGGCCGGCCATCGCTACCGACCTGCGCCGAGTTGCTGTGGACGTCGTCGATTCCACCCTGGTCCTGTTCGTCAGGCGAGAGCATGGTTTGATCGTCCATCTGCTCAACTTGCCAGTCTTGTTCATTGGTCATTGGATCTCTTGGCAGTTGCTTGAGGTACCCGGCTTGTATCAGGTCATCGAGCGACTGCGGGGCTTTTTGTTTATCCAGTGTGTATTGAGAGATCAAGTCACGCAGGGTAAAAAGATTTTGGCGCAATACCGATTCGCGCGCCTGTTTGATCGAGCGGGTGTAGTTTGGCACCGCAATCGAAACCAGGATCAGTATCATGCTGATCACGATCATCAGCTCCAGCAGCGTAAAGCCGCGGCTGTTACGGGCGCGATAGATGTTCAACCTCGATGACATTACCAATCCTTGTATTTTGTCCCATCGAGCGCGGTGCCCTGTGACTTGGTGAACACATCAAAAACGTTTTCGCCATCCCAGGAATCGGACGTAGGATCGTCCTGCATGGAACGCATTCCCCACTCAGTGCCGCCGGTCATAGGATCAATCGGAATTCTGCGAAGGAACTTAAGTTTCTTGCCTGCCACGTCAACACCGTTTACCAGAGTGTCCAGGTCCGGCGGATAACCTTCGGAGCCGACCTTAATCTGAAAAGCCCCGCGATCGGCTGCGTCTTTATAGCGATCAATGGCGTCGCGCATCTCCCAGAGCGCGTGGTGCAAGTCGCGCTCCTTCTGACGCTTGATTGTGACTCGCGCCATCGGGATCGCCATCCCAGTAAGGATGACGAGAATGGCTGTGGCCACAAGGAGCTCGATGAGGGTGAACCCACGGTTGTTGGTATGACGGCGGATCATCTGTCTGGAGAACGCTCTGGAAACGGCAAATTGCACAAATAGTGAGCTGCGCGATGAGCCCTGAGTAGTCCTCTCAGCCCGATGCTTTCAGCTCAAAGCTGCCCTATTGAATTGTAACCGTTGCGGCGGCTCCGTTGACAGGCAGCGCCTGCATAGCGGGGTCACGGGCACCGCCCCGGGCGATAGTCAAAGACCCCTGTCCGGCGGCTTTGGCCATGAAGGTCAGCGTCACCACAGGCCCCTGGCCGGAGACGCCCGTCGCGCCCGGGGGACGGGTGGCGGTCACCTGCATGGTCCCATCATCCTCGCGATGGGTAATAGTAACTATCTGCCCATCCTGAGCCAGCAGGCTCCCGTTAGAAACATTCACAACCTGCAAGAGCTTGGAATCAAACGAGAGCTGCAGTGGCACGGAATACACGTTCTGTGCGCCATTAAGCACCACATTTATGGAGAAAGTGGATCCCGGATGCTGGGTTATGGCTGGCGGATCAAAGGCAAAGCTCGCCGGAGCCCCTCCGCGCTGGAGCAGTTCCGGCTCGGGCTGCCCGGAAGACGTGGGCGCCGGCGGTGCCGCGGGTTGCGGCAGGGGCACCGAGCCCGCACCAGAAGCTGGGGTCGTTCCTGTTCCCGGCTGAGTTGAGCTGGAATGACTGGCGCGGCGCAGACTGATTGAGCTGGCAGTTCCGACGTCGATGGCCTGTTCATTCAGCGTACTCAAGACCTGGCGACGCACGATGTGGGGGATAAGAACGAAGACGGTTTCGGTTTGCGAGTGTTCGGTCTGAGTCTGAGCAAAGAGGTACTTCAACAAAGGAATCTGCCCCAGCCCGGGGATGCCGGTGAGGCTCTTTGACTCCAACTCCTCAAGCATGCCGCCCATCAAATTGGCTTCACCTTCGCGCAGGCGAACTTCGTGCTCGATCTTTCTTTGCCCGATGACCGGCTGCGAAATGCCACCAATGTTGGCCTGCGAAGTCACGGATGAAATGTCCATGCTGACTTTCAGGGTCACGTCTCCGTTGGAATGAATGCGAGGCGTCACGTCAACGTTGACACCGACATCGAGATATTGGAACTGCGTATTGACCAATGGATTGATGCCGACACCGCCGATGCCCGGCTGAAATGAACCGGTCGCGACCGGCACACGGTCGCCAATCTTAAGCGAAGCCTTCTGCCCATCTATCGAGCGAATCTGTGGGTTCTGGACCAGCTTGGTGCTGCTATCGGAGAACAGAGCGCTAACGTTGGCTGGACTGATTGTGACTTGAAAATCGGTCGCATTGAGATTGCCCAGCGCATTCAGGTTGATTGCGCCGTTCGCGCCATTCGTGCCATTCGAGGTTGAGTTGGTGCCGTTAACGGTGCTGGTACCGTTGGTCACGGTCGTAGTCGTTGTGTTTACGTTCGGCTGCAATTGCACCGTCATGCTGGTTGGCGGATTCACGCCAAGGGTCCGTTTCTTATCCTTGCTAATCTGCAGAATAGCCACGTCAACCACCACTTCGGGTTTGGACTTGTCGAGATCGGTGACCAGTTTCCCGGCCAACGCAACCTGGTCGGGAGTGCCGCGTACGACTATGGCACCTTCAGAAGGCAGTGGCTGAATACGAGAGATTTCCAGAATCTGGCGAAGCGCGTTTACCACGTCCTGCAATTCGGTGGGTTGGGATAAATTCGAAAGATAAAAGGTTTTGATGACGCTCTGCTCAATGTCCTTGCGCTTGGCCGGGGTGTCGCCGGCAATGAAGATCGTATTAGCAGTGACCGGGCGCCAGAAGGTTTTTGATTCCAGCGCGACAATTTGCAGCGCTTCTTCCAGCGAGACCGAATTCAGTTCAACTTTGATTCGTTGCGATCGGTAGTCCGGATCGAACAGGACGTTGATTCCTGCCAGCTTGCCGATGGTTTCGTAAATGACTTTGCTATCCTCGGTGATTTTCAGATTGATGGGAACATTGGGGATGTTCCCCAGTTCGACCGGCCCGCTGGCTTCCTGAAGCCTCCTCTGCAGAAATGTGGGGGGTTGAGCGGCGGCCTGGGGCGCGGGCGTCTTGGCTTGCTGGATCAGCTGGTTGGTGACTTGTATTTCCTGCTTGGCGATCGCGCTCGAGGGATCAGTCTCCGCCGCCTTTTGGAACTCCGCCAATGCTTCTTCTAACCTGCCGGCTTCACGCAGAAGCTGGCCGCGGTGGACGTGTGAAGCTCCGGCCAGGAACCTCAATCGCTCAAATGCGGACCGGTAGGAGGCATCTTGGGGCTTCTGATCATAGGCTTGCTTGTAAAAGTCATAGGCCTGCTCGTAGTTCTGGCGCGCCTCGGCGTTTCTTCCCTTGTTGTAAAGCGATTTGGCACTTTCGGCAATCGCTGGAAGAATAAGCAACGAAAGAAGAAAACCAACGAGCGCCGGGCGGATTGCGCATTTCATTAATGACCCCTTGGAATACAGTCTTCGCCAGCGGCCAAGGCGACCGTAGCGTGCTTCAGATGTGAAGAAAGCGCGATTATAGCATCGCAGGTAACCGCGCCGATGTTACTGTTTCTCATATGTTTACGCGAAAGTGCTAGAACTAAAGTTCCTGGGTGTTGACACCCGATCGTAAGAAATCAGATTTCAAAGTTTATGAGTTTCAAGGTTCCCCAAGTCTCGCGAGAGGCGCGCGATTTCGCAAGACCTTGGAAGTTTCAAAGCTCTTACAGATTGAATCCTCCGAAGTCTTGCCTTGCTGACCTCCAGACCAAAAAGCACTTTTGTGCGGTACCCTACTCTCATGCCCCGGCAATCCACTCATCAGACCAAGCCTAGCGCGGAAAAAAATCCGCGGCGCGATCCCACCGCCGCCGGGCAGAGAGATGCCACTGTCAATAGGATCGCCTCACATAACTACTTCTTGCTGGAAAAATTTGAGACAGGCATTGCCTTAACAGGTACCGAGGTAAAGTCAGTCCGGACCGGGCACGTCAACCTCAAGGACGCCTACGGGCTGGTAAAAGACGACGAACTGTGGCTGCTGAACTGCCATATCGGCGCGTATGAGCATGGGAACATCTACAACCACGCTCCTCTGCGAACGCGGAAACTGCTGGTACACCGGGAAGAAATCAACAAGCTCATTGGCAAGACCCAGCAAAAGGGCCTGACTCTGATTCCGACGCGTATGTATTTCAAGAACGGTCGAGTAAAGGTTGAGCTGGCGCTAGCTAAAGGCAAGCAATTGTGGGACAAGCGCGAGACGGAGCGGCGCAAGACGGCCGATCGCGAAGCCAAAGAGGCGATTGCCAGATCGAGAAAGACATAAACAAGAATTTACGCGGACGGACGCAGAATGGGCGAGGGTCCGTTCCTTTGCCGCACTTATTTTTTTGCAAAAAATTGTAGGGGCGAACGCGCTAGTTCGCCCCTAGGCTGGCTACCTGGTTTATTTCTGCTGCGGTGCGACGACTTGGGCTTTTTCCGCGTTCAGACTATCCGAACCGGCTACTGGAGTTTGAGTTGCTGCGCTGGTCTCCACTTTTTCGATCCCCGGCATTTCAACTTCCTTAATTCTGGCCGTGGTCAAGATTTTCGCCAGCTGCTGGAAGACTTTGCCACGATCCACCTGGGCAAGCTCTTCGTCCGGTTTACGAGAGGTTTCCACGTCGAGCGCAAACTCGTAGCAGGCGTCATTCTTGAACAAGTGGAAGTACTTAACGTCGGCCTGGTGCGTAGATTCTCCGTTCATCTGCTCTAGAACCGTGAAGTCGTTGGATCCGATCTTCACGTTTTCCGGTTTGGCTGCGACCGGATCTTTGGAACTCGGTACGAATTGGGCGCATTCGTCCGACGTCATTCCTGGATTCACCGTCACATTCAGCAGGCCAGCGGTGAAATCTGT
>Ga0075426_10003954_pt1 | contig 10562 bp, 9 predicted proteins | sample SoiMethybrSBSTD5_FD_75304 | JGI IMG/M metagenome (GOLD analysis project Ga0075426, IMG submission 75304) | Bulk soil microbial communities from a Populus tree surrounding site in Tennessee, USA - Soil MetaG P. TD hybrid SBSTD5 | ecosystem: Environmental > Terrestrial > Soil > Tree plantation...
CGAGATGCGCGTCAGCAAGAACAAGAAGCTCCTCACGGTGCTCGGGCCGGGCGAGCCTTTCGGCGAGATGACCTACCTCTCGCTGAGCGACCAGCAGCGCAGCGCCACGGTCGCAGCGAGCGCGCTCTCGCGCGTGCTGCGCATGCGCGTCGCCGATCTCGAGCAGGCGAGCGTCTCCTGCCGCAGCAAGTTCGACCGCGCCTTCATCGGCATCCTGGTCGAGCGGCTCAACCTGGCAAACACGCGCCTGACCTCGGGATGAATTTCGCCGAGCTCGGCATCACGCACGCCGAGCCCGTCAGCGGCGGCTGCATCCACCGCTGCTTCCGCGCGCAATGGCAGGGCCGCGCGGTGTTCCTCAAGCTGAACGAGCCGCGCTTCGCCGAGGTGTTCGCCGTCGAAGCCGACGGCCTTCGCGCGCTGCGTGCGGCCGGCTGCCGCGCGCCGGAGCCGCTGGCGCAGGGTGCCGCGAGCGCGAGCGCCTATCTGGTGCTGGAATTCCTGGAGCTGCGCGCGAGCGGCGACTTCGCCGCCCTCGGCGCGATGCTCGCCGCGCTGCATCGCCGGCAGGCCGAGCGCTTCGGCTGGCCGCGCGACAACTACATCGGCTCGACGCCGCAGGCGAACGGCGAGTGCGAGCGCTGGATGGAGTTCTGGCGCACGCGGCGCATCGAACCGCAGCTCGCGCTCGCGGCGAAGAACGGCTACCGCATCGATCTGCCGCCCGTGTGGCGACTGCTCGAGGGTCACGAGCCCGCGCCGTCGCTCTTGCACGGTGATCTGTGGAGCGGCAACGCCGGGTTTCTGCCGCACGGCGCGCCGGTGCTGTTCGACCCCGCGGTGTACTACGGCGACCGGGAAGCGGATCTGGCGATGACCGAGCTGTTCGGCGGCTTTCCGGCGCAGTTCTATGCGGCGTACAACGCCGCGTGGCCGCTAGCACCCGGCTACGAGCGGCGCAAGCACCTCTACAACCTGTATCACCTGCTCAACCACCTCAACCTCTTCGGCGGCGGCTATCTCGCGCAGGTGCGCGCGGCGCTACGCCTTCTGGCGCGTGGCCTCTAGGAGTTTCTGCAGCTCGCCCGACTGGTACATCTCGCGCATGATGTCCGAGCCGCCGACGAACTCGCCGTTCACGTAGAGCTGCGGAATCGTCGGCCAGTTGGCGTACTCCTTGATGCCCTGGCGGATCTCCGCGTCGGCGAGCACGTTGACGGCCGTGAAATCACGCACTCCGCAGGCGTTCAGCACCTGCACCGCGAGCGCCGAGAAGCCGCATTGCGGGGCCTGCGGCGTGCCTTTCATGTAGAGCACGACGGGCGCGCCCGTCACCTGCTCCTGGATACGTTGTTTGATGTCCATGGCCGCCATTTTACCGCCTGCCGCCCGAAACCCGGGGTATCCGCGCGAGATCCCGCCAAGTCTGGACGTCGCTGAGCCCCGCTTTGCGCAGGAGCTCGCCCACCGGGGCGTCCTGGCCGATGCCGTGCTCGACGAGCAGCCAGCCGCCCGCGGCGAGGTGCGCGGGCGCCTGTGCGGTAATGGCGCGGATCGCATCGAGCCCGTCGGCGCCCGCCACCAGCGCGCGCGCCGGCTCGTAGGCAAGCGCGGCGAGATGCGGGTCGCCTTCGGCGACATAAGGCGGATTGGCGACGATCAGGTCGTAGCGTTCCTCGCCGAGAGGCTCGCACCAGCGGCCGTGGCGCCAGTCGACGTCGAGCCCCAGCCGCACGGCGTTGCGCCGCGCAATCTCCAGCGCGGCGGCGCTCGCCTCGACGCCGATGACGCGCGCCGCGGGCCGCTCGTGCTTGATGGCGAGGGCGATCGCGCCGCAGCCGGCGCCGAGATCGGCGGCGCGCTCGAACTCGCGCTCGAGCGCAAGGTCGACCAGCAGCTCGGTCTCCGGCCGCGGGATCAGCACCGCGCGGTTGACCGCGAGACGCAGGCCGTAGAACTCCTGCTCGCCGAGGATGTAGGCCACCGGCTCGCCGTCCCGGCGCCGTGCCGCGAACTCGGCGAAGCGCGCCGCCACCTCCGCCGAGAGCGCCCGCTCCGGGAACGCGAGCACCGCCGCCTGGCTGAAGCCGGTCGCGGCAGCGAGCAGGATGCGCGCTTCGCGCGGCTCCAGCCCGCTCGCGTCGAGCGCGTCGCCGACGGTCAAGCGGCTTCTTCGGCGAGCTGCGTGAGCTGCTCGGTCTGGAACTCGGCCGCGAGGGCGGCGATCAGCTCGTCGAGCTCGCCGTCCATGATGCGGTCGATCTTGTAGAGCGTGAGGTTGATGCGGTGGTCGGTGACGCGGCCCTGCGGGAAGTTGTAGGTGCGGATGCGCTCGGAGCGGTCGCCCGAGCCGATCAGGAGCTTGCGCGTGCTGGCGGTCTTCGCCTGCTGCTCGCGCTGCTGCTTGTCGCGGATGCGCGCGGCGAGCACGCCGAGCGCCTTCTCGCGGTTCTTGTGCTGCGAGCGCGAGTCCTGGCACTCGACCACGATGCCGGTGGGCAGGTGCGTGACGCGGATCGCCGATTCGGTCTTGTTGACGTGCTGGCCGCCCGCGCCCGAGGCGCGGAAGGTGTCGATGCGCAGCTCCGCCGGATTGAGCACCACGTCGTCGAGCTCGTCCGCCTCGGGCAGCACGGCGACGGTGCAGGCGGAAGTGTGGATGCGGCCCTGCGCCTCGGTGGCCGGCACGCGCTGCACGCGGTGGCCGCCCGACTCGAACTTGAGCTTCGAGTAGGCGCCCTGCCCGACGATGCGCACGATCACCTCCTTGTAGCCGCCGAGCTCGGAAGCGCTTTCGGAGATGAGCTCCACCTGCCAGCGCTGGCGCTCGGCGTAGCGCGTGTACATGCGGAACAGGTCGCCGGCAAAGAGCCCCGATTCGTCGCCGCCGGTGCCGGCGCGTATTTCCAGGAAGACGTTGCGCTCGTCGTTCGGATCCTTGGGCAGCAGCGCCTTCTGCAGCTCGGCTTCCAGCCGCTCCATCGACGCGCGCGCCGCCTTCAGGTCGTCGGCGAGCTCGAGCTCGTGCGCCGCCCCGGCGTCGCCTTCCGCCTTGCGGTACTCGTCGTAGAGCCCGACGATGGCGGAGAGCTCGGCGTGCTCGCGCGAGTGGCTGCGAAAGCGCTCCAGGTCGCGCGTCGCGCCTTCGTCGGCGAGCAGCCGCTCGAGCTCGGCGCGCCGCGCGACGAGGCTGTCGAGCTTGGCGCGAAGCGTGGACTTCACTGCAGGCGGTACAGGCGCGCGAGCAGCTCGGCGAGCGCGCTGCGCTCCTCGCCCGCGGTGTCGTTCAGCGCCCGGGTCGGCGCATGCAGCAGCTTGTTGACCAGCCCCTGGGACAGCGCGTCGAGCACCTGGCGCGGCTCCTCGCCGCGCGCGAGCGCCTTGAGCGCGCGCTCGAGCTCCTCGCGACGCGCCTCGTCGGCACGGCCGCGCAGCGCCCGGATCAGCGGCACGTTCTCGCGCGAGCGCATCCAGTGCATGAACTGCCCGACCTGCGTATCGATGATCACCTCGGCCTGCGCCACCGCCGAGCGCCGCGAATCGAGGTTCGCGCTGATCACCTGGCCGAGATCGTCGAGCGTGTAGAGAAAGACGTCGTCGAGCTCGCCCGCCTCCGGCTCGATGTCGCGCGGCACGGCGAGATCCACCATGAAGATCGGCCGGTGGCGCCGCGCGCGCAGCGCGCGCTCGACCAGTCCCTTGCCGAGGATCGGCAGCGAAGAGGCAGTGCACGACACCACGATGTCGTACTCGTGCAGGTGCTCGGCGAGCGAGCGCAGCTCGATCGGCTGGGCGGCGAAACGGCGCGCCAGCTTCTCGGCCCGCTCGAGCGTGCGGTTCGCCACCGCCATGCGCGCGGGCGACTGGGCGGCGAAATGCGTGGCGCAGAGCTCGATCATTTCGCCGGCGCCGATGAACAGCACGCGCTGCTCGCTCAGGCGCGGAAAGATGCGCGCCGCGAGGCGCACGGCGGCGGCCGCCATCGAGACGCTCGCCGCTCCGAGCTGCGTGGTCGAGCGCACTTCCTTCGCCACGGCAAAGGAGCGCTGGAACAGCTTGTGCAGGAGTGTGCCGAGCGTGCCGGCGGACTCGGCGGCGCGCGCCGCCTCCTTCAGCTGCCCGAGGATCTGCGGCTCGCCGAGCACCATGGAATCGAGCCCGGAGGCGACGCGAAACACGTGCCGCACCGCCTGCTCGTGCGGCAGCGTGTAGAGGTACGGGCTCAAGCCGTCGGGCTCGAAGCGGTGGTAACGGGCGAGCCACTCGGCGGCGGCGGCGGGTTCGTCGCCCGCGACGTAGAGCTCGGTGCGATTGCAGGTGGAGAGAATTGCGGCTTCGCGCGCCAGGCCGCGTCTCAGCTCGCCGAGCGCATCGCGCAGGCGCTCGACGTGGAACACCACGCGCTCACGCACCGTGAGCGGCGCGGTCTGGTGGTTGAGTCCGAGAGCGAAGAGCGACATCCGCGGCTTGCTAAGGCCGCAGATTATAAGGGCTTAAGCAGCGCCTCGAACTCCGCGGCGGGAAGCGGCCGGCTGAACAGAAAGCCCTGCGCCTGGTCGCAGCGCAGCAGCCGCAGGAACTGCGCCTGCTGCTCGGTCTCGACGCCCTCGGCGACCACTTTGAGCCGCAGCGCCTGCGCCAGCGAAATGATCGCCGAGATGATGCTCGTGTGATCGGCGTGCTCGGTCACGCCGTGCACGAAGCTGCGGTCGATCTTCAGCGTATCGATCGGCAGCCGGCTGAGATAGGCGAGCGAGGAGTAGCCGGTGCCGAAATCGTCGAGCGCCATGCGCAGCCCCATCTCGCGCAGCTCGCGCAGCTTGCGGATGCTCTCGTCGACATCCGACATCAGCAGGCTCTCGGTGATCTCGAGGTCGACGCCGCCGCCGTCGGCGCCGATGGTGCCGAGCGCCTCGCGCACGTCCTGCACGAAGCTCTTGCGCCTGAGCTGCACGGCAGAGACGTTCACGGCAATGCGCGGCACGGCGAGGCCCTTGGCGCGCCACGCCGCGTGCTGGCGCCTCGCCGCAGCAAGCACCTGCTGTCCTGACTCGAAGATCAGCCCGGTCTGCTCGAGCACCGGCACGAACCTCGCCGGCGGCACCGGCGTGCCGCCGTCGCCCTGCCAGCGCATCAGCGCCTCGAGGCCGACGATCTCGCGCGTCGCGAGGTCGAGCTTCGGCTGGTAGTGAAGCGTGAACTCGCCGCGCTCCACCGCCTTGCGCAGCCGGTGCTCGAGCTGCACCTGCTCGGCGACGCGCGCATTGAGGCTCGGCGCGTAGAACAGATAGCGCTCGCCGGTCTCCTTGGCGCGCTTCAGCGCCGCCTCGGCGTTGCGAAACAGCGCGTCGGCATCGCTGCCGTCATCGGGCGCGACCGCGATGCCGGACTTTGCACTCACCCGCACTTCGTGCCCGGCGATGTCGAAAGGGGCGCCAAATACGTCGGCGGTCTCCAGCCCGCGCGCGACGCCTTCGGCGCTGGCGATGTTCGGAAACACCAGCGCGAACACGTTGCTGCCCAGGCGCGCCACGCGCGCCACGTCGCCGGTCGCGCGGCGCAGCCGCTCGGCCACCGCCTTGAGCAGCGCATCGCCCGCCTGCTGGCCGAGCGTGTCGTTGATGGCCTTGAAACGCTCGAGGTCGGTGACGATCAGCGCGAGCTTGGCCTGCGTGCGCCGCTGCGCCTCGATCGCCTGCGTCAGCCGCTCGTTGAACAGCGTGCGGTTGGCCAGGCCGGTGAGCGGGTCGTAGAGCGCGAGATAGGCGATGCGCTCCTGCTTGGCCATCGACTCGAGCGCGAACGAGACGTTGGCGGCGAGCTCGCTCAGAACGCGTACCTGCTCCTCGTCGAAGAAGCCCGGATCGGCGGCCGCCAGGCCGAGCACGCCGGCGGCACGGCCGTCGACCACCAGCGGGAACGCGGCCATGGCATGCACGCCGGCGGCGACGAATTCCGCGGATGCGCGCACCTGCGCATCGCGCGTCAGATCGTTCGAGATCGCCGGCGCCAATGCGCGCAATGCCCGGCCGGCGAGCCCCGAACCCGACTCCTCCTCCCGTGCAGAGGACCGCAGCGTCGGCGGATGGCTGCCGAGCCATGCTCCGTACCACGGGCGCCATGCGACATCGCCGCTGTCGGGGTCGAGCATGCCCACGCGCGCGCCACGCAGGCCGCCGACATCCACCGCGATGCGCGTGATGGTGGCGAACAGCTCCTCGCGCCCGCGCTGGCGCACCAGCGCGGAGTTGAGCGCGCTGGTGAAGTCGCGCACGCGCGAGAGGCGCGCGATGCGCGCGCGATGCTCGAACTGCTGGGTGATGTCGCGCGCCAGGCCGTCGATGCGCTCGGGGCGGCCATCGGCGCCGCGCACCAGCTTGCCGCGCGCGTTGATCCAGCGCTCGCCGCGCTCCGGGACGATGATGCGGTAATCGAAATCGAACGCCTCGCCGTCCTGCGCGCGGCGCCACGCGTTCAGCACCGCGTCGCGGTCGGCGGGATGGATCTGCCGTTTCCACAGCTCCTGATCGACCAGCAGCTCCTGCGGCTCGTGGCCGAATACGTCCTTCGCTGCGGGGCTGACGTAGATCACTTCGCCGCTCTGCACGTCGACCGACCACAGCACGTCCGGTATCGCGGCAAAGATGCTGGTCAGCCGCTCGCGCGCGAGGTCGAGCTCCGCCTCGGCAAGCCGCTTCTCGCGGCGCTCCTGCGCCTCGGCGAGCGCGCGCTCGACTGCCGCGGGCAGGCGCACGAGGTTCGCCTTCAGGACGTAGTCGGTTGCGCCGCTCTGCAGCGCCCGGATCGCGTATTCCTCGCCGATCGTGCCGGAGACGAAGATGAACGGCACGTCGGGACAAAGCTCGGTGGCCAGGCGCAGCGCCGCCATGCCGTCGAACTGCGGCATGGAGAAATCCGAGAGGATGATGTCGGGCGCGAATTCGTGCAGTGCCGCCTCGAAGGACTCCTGGCTCTCGACGATGCGGTGCGCGACGCGCAGGCCGGCGCGCTTGAGCTCGCGCACCTCGAGCTCGGCGTCGCCCGCGACGTCCTCGGTGAGCAGCACGCGAATCGTGGGGCTGCTCACGGCGACGAGCTCATTGCGGCGTTCGATTGCGCTTCCTCGCCGTCTTTCACCCAGTGCACGCGGTTCGCGAGATGGTTCTTGCGCCGTGCGCGCAGCGTCATCTCGCGTCCTCGGCGCTGTCCTCTACCAGAAGGATCTCAACCTGCTCCAGGCTCGCCATGGTCCTGGCTCGCGCTCGGCAATGAAAAGAAGAACGTCGCACCCTCGCCCGGGCGGCCCTCGGCCCAGACGCGTCCGCCGTGCCGGTTGACCACCCGCTGCACGATCGCCAGACCGACGCCGGTTCCGGGAAACTCGGCGCTGGTATGCAGCCGCTGAAAGACGCCGAACAGCTTTTCGGCGTAACGCATGTCGAAGCCGACGCCGTTGTCGCGCACCCAATAGACGCTCTCGTGCGCTTCGCGCCGGGCGCCGAGCTCGATGCGCGGATCCGCGCGCTTGGCGCTGTACTTGAGCGCGTTGCCGACGAGATTGAGCCAGGCCTGCTTCAGCAGCGCCCGATCGGCCGCGGCGGCCGGCAGCTCGCCAAGCTCGATGTGCGCCGCGCGTCCAGGATCGAGCTCCTGCACGACCTCCTTCACCAATGCGCTCATGTCGACGGGGCGCTTGAGCAGCTCCTGCCGGCCGAGCCGCGAGAACCCCAGCAGATCGTCGATCAGCTGCCCCATTTTCTTGGCATTGGAGCGCACCACCGCGATCAGCCGCCGCCCCTCGGCGTCGAGCCGCTCGGCATAGTCCTCGTCGAGCATGCGCGCGTAGCCGTCGATCGCGCGCAGCGGCGCGCGCAGGTCGTGCGACACCGAATAGCTGAAGCTCTCGAGCTCGTGATTGGCGGCTTCGAGCTCCGCCGTGCGGCTGCGCACCTTCGACTCGAGCTCCGCCGCGTGCGCCCGCACGCGCTCGAGCAGGCGCGTCTGCGTGGTCGCGATGGCGAGCTGCGTGGCCACTTCCCTTGCGATGTTGAGCTGCTCGGCGCTGAACTCGCGGCTCTCGCCGCCGAAGCTGAGCGCCCCGATCAGCTCACCGCCGGCGATCATCGGCATCGCCATGTACCAGCGCACGCCGGAAGCGAGCAGCGCGTCCGCTTCCAGGCCGGGCGCAAGCTGCTGCACATCGATGAACTGCGGTTCGCCCTTGTGCAGGGCGCTTACATCGCCCATCAGCGCGAGCGAATAGCGCACGCCCGGCCCGACATGCGTGCGGCGACGGCCCGCGGCGGCGATCCATTCGACCTGACCGGCGGCAAGGTCGAACTTGTTGACGATGGCGCGTGGCACGCCGAGCAGCTCGCGCAGCGGCCGGATCACGGCCGCGGCGATTGCGTCGGCGGGCTGCTCGGCGACGACCGCCTGGTCGATCGCCGCCAGGATGCGCAGGCGCTCGGCATGGCGCGCGAGCGAGCGCTGGTCGTTTTCGTGTGCGCGGGCGAGACGCGCATGCAGCGCGCCGTTCTCGAGCAGCAGCACCATGAGGACGAAGCTTGCCGCCAGCAGGCCATAAATGCGGCCCGCGTAGAAGCCGACATCGAAGCGGCCCGCATTGAACACCGCCGCCAGCCCGATGTCGCAGAGCCACGCGAACATCACCACCATCAGCCACAGGTCGAGCACGCTGTGGGGCTTCGCGCGCCAGAGCACGTACAAGGCCGCGAGGCTAAGCAGCCACACGCTCGAGACGACGAAAATCAGCGCGTCGCTGTAGTGGTTGCCGTTCATGATCGCCGGCAGGAGCGCCACGCCGCCGGTCGCAAGCCAGGTGAGCGCCGCCACCGCGCCGATGATCGCGGCGATGCCTGCGAACGCAGTGCGCTTCAGGGCCGCCGCCGGCGGAGCCGGCTTGAGCCGTGCGTAGGCGATGACGAACAACGGAAAACCCGCGTGCCAGAACATGTAGAGCCAGGCCGTGCTCTGCGGGCTGGCGCCAAGCAGCCCGCCTGGCGCGAACAAGCCCGGGAAGCTGAGCGTGTGGGTCACCGCCAGGCCCGCGGTGAAGAGATACCCCGCAGCGAGCAGCCGCAGCGGTGTCGCCCGCTCGTAGCGCGCCTGGCCGAAAAGCAAAATCGCAGTGACGAGATCGCAAACCACCAGCGCGGCCTGGTAGACGGCGATGAAGGGCGGTATTGCGGCGAGCTGCGCGGTAGCGAACGGAACTACGCAGACGAAGATCAGCGCTGAAACGCACAGCGCGCCGGCGGCGAGGCGCCACTGCGTGCTGCTCGCGGGCGCGGTGCCGATGAAAGTCGCGTCAACCGCATCGCGCGGTCGCGGCCTTTCTTTTTTCAGTGCCCAGCCAAGAGCTGCAAAAGAGGATTCCATTTACAGATCAAACAATAAGCCCGGACAGCAAAAGGCGTTTCTGACCTCCCGCAAGGCTACGTTAGCAACCCGCTCCAAGGTGTGCGTTTACGCACAGTTTTTCGACTAAACCGGTGCGGTCCAGTGCGCGCGGCGCGATGGCTTGAACTCAAGCGCGCTCGTTCGCCCTAGGGCGGCGCGGCTCGCGCCTCTAGCGGGCGCGTCGGGCAAAACCTTTCATTGTTTGCGCTGCGACCGCGTTTGATGAAGCGGTGGCTTTTCTGCGCCAATCGCGATGCGCGCTGCATTCGCAGCGCGGCCCAAAACTCCGAGGAGAACACGCTATGTCGAAGAAGCAGAGCCAAATCGTGCGCAAGCCGTCGAAGAAAATCGCTGATTCGCGCCGCGTGCGTTACGGTGCCGGCAGCGCGCCGCGCGTTGTGCGCGCCGCCGATGCTCCGACGCAGGATACGCGCGCCATCCGCTTTGGCGCGGGCTCGGCGCCGGCAGGCTTGCGGAAGTAGTTTTTCCGTGAACGAAACACCCCAGCCGAGCCCCGCGGTCAGCTTTTACGGGGTAGTACCCGGATGTCGCGCGCCGATACGCGCAGACGCCTCGGTGCTTGGAACCCTGCCCTCCCGCGGCTTCCAGTACTGCGAAGCGCTCAGGGCGGCGTCGTCCTTCGGCTGGTACGTGTTTCCGCCGATCGATTTCACCCTGCAGTGGGACGGCTCGCAGATCATCTGGACTTACCACGGCGCGAAAGCGTGGTATCCGCTGACGAGCGCGCAGTTTCCGGGCTTCGCGGCAGTCTTCGATCGCGCGGCGCCAAATCACCTGCGCGGCTTTGCGCCGCCGTTCCTCACCGCCGTGCCGGAGCCTGGGATCGTGCAGCTGTGGACCGGCTGGTTCGTCGAAAGCGCCGAGGATTGGAGCATCCTCGTGCGCCCGCCCGCAAACCTGCCGCGCAATCTCGCCTACGACCTCTACGAAGGCATCGTGGAAAGCGATCGCTGGTTCGGTCCGCTATTCACGAACCTGCGGCTGATCAAGACCGACGTTCCGATCCACTTCAGCACCGAGACACCCCTGGTGCAGGTGCAGCCGCTCCATCGCAGCACCTACACCGAGGAGACATCGAATCGCTTTGGCCTGGTACGCGGGCTCACGGAATTCCCAGC
>Ga0075426_10003957_pt1 | contig 10554 bp, 4 predicted proteins | sample SoiMethybrSBSTD5_FD_75304 | JGI IMG/M metagenome (GOLD analysis project Ga0075426, IMG submission 75304) | Bulk soil microbial communities from a Populus tree surrounding site in Tennessee, USA - Soil MetaG P. TD hybrid SBSTD5 | ecosystem: Environmental > Terrestrial > Soil > Tree plantation...
ATTGGCAGAGGTTCGAGATGATGGGCGTCGTCCCAGTAGATAATGCGCATGCCGAGATCGGGCCAATCTGTAATCTCGCCCACCGGCAGCAGCCAGCGGCCACCGCGCGGCTTCAGCAACTGTACGAGCGTTTGCACTCCATAGAACAAGCCAGATACGGCGTTGGCGCTGATGCTGATCTCCTGCGGCTTCAGAATGAGCCGGTAGGCCTGATCCGCAATCTGCTCCTTGTCCCTGTCGAGAGCATCGCCAATCGCAACAGACTTTGCGGCCACGCCAAGTCGAATCACGCCGCTTCGACCGCGCGCGCCGGCATCCGCGAGGCTCAACTGAAATCGTTCCCTCAATTGCTCCTTCAGGGAATCGACGGCGATATCGTCGGATTTTACCCCGCGATCGAGCACGAGTTGCCAGCCGTCGGTTAGAACAAAGTCTTGCGATTCCAGCGCCACTTTCTGCGGCACCGGCAGAACGGTATAGCCCCGCGCCGTGAGGGGCGCGACGGTTTCGGCACTCAGAGGAAAAATCCAGGACACCAGGAGCAAAGCTGTTAAGGTATGACGACTCTTCTGCATAAGCCGGTAGGTTAGCACGCCGCTGCGGAGCGGCGGGCGCTCTACGCTATTTGGGAGGTGACCGCCAACAACTTCTTCAACCATCCCAACTGGGCCAACTCCTCCACCGATATAATCACTTGACCGAATGTGGATTGCAGCGGCCACCGCCCGGAGTGAATAACAGTGCACCATACTGTCAAATCGGTTTCGCGCTACGGCGCAATTGCCTTGACGTCCCTGTTCTGCTTGCATTCGTCGTCGCAGTCGCAGGCTCGTTGGAAAGTAGTGCCCGACGGGGGAATCACGTGGGACGTCCGCCAAGGCGATGCGCACCAGGATCAGGTCGAAATGAGCGGCAGGAAGGTATCCGTGATCGTCGGCTATGGCGTGCGCCAGAACGGATCGCTCATCCTGACGCGCCGCTTGGCGTTTCCTTCGCTGCGCACCATCCCGAACGACAAGTCGGGTACTCTGAGTTACGTCTTCGGAGAGGATGCGAACCCGCGTATCTCGATCGGGGGGAAGCCGGCCGGCAACGAGACGGTGACCCGGTTCCACCACCGCGGTCTGCTGAGTATTGACAGCGTATTCGAGAACCACCGGGAAGTCGCGCTGACACGGACGATCTTTCCATCGACGGAAAGTCCTCTGGTGCTCGAGAAGTACACGTTCACAAACCACGCTGGCAAAGACATCACGGTGGAGATGGCAGAGACTCAGAAAGTTGTCCGCACGGATCCCGCACGCGGGGTGACCGGCGAGTACGTAATCTCAGCCGAAGTGCTTCCTGCGGTCGCAAAGAGCATCCAGCCAGCAGGCAGCGCGAGCTTTGCCGTGGCCTTTGCTGCCAGAGAGGCCGGGAGTGACACGCCAGGAATCAGCTTGGAAGCGGAAGAAGGGGCGCGGAGGCAACGCGTGGACGCCTTTCTGTCCGCACTTGTGCTGGAGACGCCTGACGCGGTGCTCAATACGGCGTTCGCCTTTGCGAAGATCCGTGCAGCCGAGAGCATTTATGACACCAAGGCGGGGTTGATGCATGGTTCAGGCGGTGGCGGCTACGCGACAATCTGGGCCAACGATCAAATCGAGTACGCCGTTCCATTCTTTCCTTTTCTCGGCGACCACGCTGGTAACGAAGCTGCTATAAACGCACTCCGTCTCTTTGCCCGATACATCAATGCGGAGTACAAGCCCCTCCCTAATGCAATAGTGGCTGAAGGAACCGGGCGCTGGAACGGCCCGGGCGACCGCGGTGATATGGCTATGATCGCGTACGGGGCAGCCCGATTTGCGCTGGCATATGGAGACCGGCAAACAGGAGAGGAGGTGTGGAATCTGATTACCTGGTGCCTTGAGTACTGCCGGCGGAAAGTAAATGCCCAAGGCGTTGTTGCATCCCAGAGCGATGAGCTGGAAGGCCGGTTCCCCGCGGGGACGGCCAATCTTTGCACGTCAGCTTTGTACTACGATGCGCTGAACTCAACGGTCCTGTTGGGGCACGAACTCGGCAGGACTGAATCGGTACTCCGTCCCTACCAGGAGCAGGCGAGAAAGATGAGGTCCGCCATCGAAGCTTATTTCGGCGCAAGAGTCGATGGTTTCGATACGTACCGTTACTACGATGGGAATACGATTCTTCGAGCGTGGATCGGCATTCCGCTGGTCATGGGAATTTACGATCGCAAGGAAGGCACTATCAACGCCCTGTTTTCTCCAACGCTATGGACTGAGGATGGACTGCTATCGGAAGCCGGCGACAAGACTTTTTTTGACCGCTCGACTCTGTATGCATTTCGCGGCGCGCTAGCTGCTGGTGAGACCCAGCGCGCCATGGACTTTTTGACACGGTACTCCAACCGCCGCTTGCTAGGTGACCACGTCCCTTACCCCATAGAATGGGGACCCGGAGGAAAGCAGCCGCACCTTGCCGCTGAGAGCGCGCTATATTGCCGGGTCTACACAGAGGGCCTGCTCGGAATCCGTCCCACCGGTCTGAGATCATTCGCCATCACGCCGACGCTGCCAAAGACATGGGACAGCGTGAAATTGAAGAATATGCACGGATTCGGAGCCGTTCTCGATCTTGCTTTGATCCGGGTCGGAGAAAAGCTGGAACTGCGAACGGTCGTTGATGGCAAGCGGATGCCGCCCAGAGTCGTCGAGGAAGGCAAGGCGCTTCGCATCGACTTAAACATGCGGAATAATTCGGAGTAATGTCCGCAATGCTTGGCCAGCGCAGTACGACGGGTGGCTGGCCAACACCGTGCCTCGGCCTAACGCCGGGCGATCCGGTTCTGTGCCCGAATTTTTGGTCCTGGCCTACCATCTGATACCTTCTGCAATCATCTGCCCAGCTTACGAACGGGTGATGGAGTTGTTGTTAGGAGACGCGAAACATGCTGCCGAATGGATGCCGATGCTGGAGGAGATCAGCTGGCTGGCGTTTGAGCGTAATCCTCGTCAGCCGAAGCTGGAGACCTTTGCCCTCGGTCTTGCGCACTGGGGGGCCCCGAGAATCCTGATCCAGTTGAAGAGTGAGTATTCCGGTAAAATCAGGAAGATCAGCGCGTACGCCTGGGATCAGTCGCAAAATAGTCGAAATCCAAGCGGTTGGAATGTAGTTTCTGGAAAGCGTCTGAACGGCTCTTTGCGAACGGTCACTGGCGTTTTCCAGAAGCGCAGAGAAGCGGCATAATGAAACATTGGTTGTGTCTTGCTTGAGTTCTCCGTGTAAGGTGTTACTTGCGCCGGTGTGGGTCGGCGTGCTCTTATGCCAGCAATCCACCCAGCAAACCGCGCTTGATGAGGCTAACGCTGCCCTCGAGCAGGGCAGAGCCGCGGAAGCGGATCAGAAGTTGGATTCCTTTCTAAAGGGCCATCCAGAGGATTTGCGCGCCCTGATCCTCAAAGGCGCGGTGCTGGACTCCCTCGAACGTTGGGGCGAAGCCGAAAGCTACTATCAGCATGCCCTGAGGCGTGCGCCGGGCTCGGTCCAAGTACTCAACAATGTAGCGAACCACTATCTGGCAGCCGGTGATCACACCCGCGCGCGCGAATTTTACCTGAAAGCAGTCGCCATCGACCCGCACCATGCCAACGCCAATGTCCAACTGGCGCAGATGAGCGTGGAAGAAAAAACAGGAGGACAAGCACTCCTGTATTTAGAGCAGCTTGGGAATTCTGCCGCCTCCGACCCGAGTGTCCAGCTGTTACGTGCACGCGCGCTGGCGCTGGCCGGCAAGTGCTCTGATGCCCGCTCACTGCTCGCTACGCTCGAGGACCAGGCCAGCGCCAGCCCCGTCCTGCATTTCTCTGTAGGAATGGCATTAGCCGACTGCAAACTATACGGCTCTGCCGAAGAAGCTTTTTCTCGCGCGCTGCGAGCAGACCCCGGAAATTTTGAAGTCCTCTACAACCTGGGGCTGGCGGCGCTCAAAGCGGGCCACTCCGACCGTGCCACCAGCGCGATGGAGAACGCGCTGAACCAGCGTCCGGAGGACGCCGATTGCCTTTTTGCGCTGGCGCGGTCCTATCTAGAACAGGAGCGGCTGGTGGATTCAGCCGCGCTTCTAGCTAGAGCGCGAAAATCGGCCCCGAACCGCGCAGACGTCCTCCTGCTACTCGCGCAGATCACGGCCAGCCTGCAGTTCTACGGGGACGCCACGTCAGTGTATGACGCCTACTTGAAATTGAAACCTGCTGACGAAGTTGCCCGCCGCGAGCGCGGCTTTGCACTGGCCCGCGATAACCAACACCAGAGAGCTCTTCTAGACCTCGGCTGGTATGTGCACAAGCACCCCGGTGATGCTGTAGGGTTCTATGAGTTGTCGATTGCTCAAGCCCTCGAAGACCGGGGCAAGGCCTTGGAGTCGCTCGATCACGCGCTGACGCTCGATCCCGGGCTGATCCCGGCGCGCTATTCCCGCGCCATGTTGAACCTCGAAGAGAACAAACCCGCGGCGGCCATCGCCGATTTGCGTTTCTTTTTAGAGCGAAAGCCTGACGATCCTCGCGCTCTGGCCCACCTCGGAAAGGCCTACCTTGCGATTGATCGGGCTAACGATGCCGCCGGCACTCTGAAGCGAGCCATGGACCTGGCGCCCAACGATCCGCTGATTCTCGTTCCCTACCGTGAGGCCCTCCTGAAACTTGGCCTCACGACGGAAGCGGCGCCGATTTTGTCCCGGTTGCAGCAGACCGCGGCTTCCGCAGCGATGGTCCGGCCGCGATCCGGATTCATCGAGTACGTGAGCCTTTCACCGGCTGATCAGCGCGCACGCTATCTCGCGAATCTACGGAAGAGCATTGCAGCCGACCCGGGCGACCTGCATGGCCGGATGAGACTCGGGGAGGAGCTGCTTACCGAGGGAAACACAGCAGAAGGCCTGAAGGTCTTTCGCGAACTGAAGTCAGCCGCATCTGATCCGGCGATTCTGGCTCGCTGCGGAAGAATCCTGATCGAGTTCGAACAATACGAACTGGCACGCCAATTTGTCGAAGCGGCGATCACTGCTGATGCATCTTTGAGCCCGGCGCGGCTCGACCTTGCAATCGTCCTATTCCATGTGCAAAATCCGCAGGCCGCCCTCGCGGAACTGGACAAGATCCCGGACCCAGGGCGCGCGGGGGACTACTACCTGCTGCGCGCCCAGCTCCTCGATGCGCTGGGGAAAGCCCGGGAAGCCGCGGATGCTTTGAATCATGGTATCCAGTCGGCGCCGGCAAGGCCGGACCTCTACCTCCAGGGCGCCGGCTTCCTGTTGAAACACAAGCTATACGACAAGGCGCTGGCCCTACTGGAACAAGCCTCCCGTCTGTTGCCCGACAACCGTGACCTGCTGCTCGCCCAAGCCCTGACGCTGGCGCTGATGCCGCGCGAGGATGACGCTCAAAAATTGCTGGCCCGCATCCGGACGCGCTGGCCCGAGTGGAACCGTCCCTATCTCCTGAGTGGCATGATTCTCGAGATTCAACTGCGATCGGCCGAGGCCCGGCAGATGCTGGAAACGGCCATTGCGCTCGGCGCGGCCACCCCGCAAGCGTACTATTACGAGGCCCTGGCTATCACACACGCCGCCCCAAACGATTTGGAGGCCGCACGGAACGCAATCGACCGCGCATTGGCGGTGGCGTCCGCAGATCCTTACATCTTGCTGCTTGCGGGCAAAATCTCACTCGCTCGAAAGGAGTATCCGGCAGCGATCGAGCATCTGGCGCAGGCGACGCGTCTTCTGCCGGCGCTCATCCCCGCACATTACGCTCTCCACGACGCCTACCATGCCATCGGAGACGAGCAAAAGTCCGCTGCCGAATTAGATGCTATCCAGCACATTGCCGACAACGATGCCGCCTCCGATAAACGCCTTCTTCCCACGGAGGATTTCGTTTTCACGGCGCGCCCTCCCGAATGATGCGATTGGTTCTGGATATTAAGATGCCGGCGCGACTTCGCGCGATACGCGCCATGGTCGCTTTTCTGCTCACCGCGTGGTGTTTCGATTGGCCGACTACAGGCGCGGGACCAGGTCCCATTGTCTTCGAAAACATCATCGACTCCTCTGGCGTGCGCTTCGTAATGGATAACAGCGCCAGCGCTCGCAAGCACCAGATCGAAACCATGGTGTCGGGTGTGGCGATCTTCGATTACAACAATGATGGGCTCATGGATCTTTACTTCGTGAATGGCGCGCGCTTGCCCGATATGGACAAATCCGACCCGCGCTATTGGAACCGTCTGTACCGCAATAACGGCGATGGGACATTTACAGACGTCACGGCGAAGTCCGGGTTGCGTGGCGAAGGTTTCGCTATGGGCGTGGCCGCAGGCGATTATGACAACGATGGTTGGGTCGATCTCTACGTCACCGGCATCAATCTTAACCAGCTATTTCACAACAACGGCGACGGCACCTTCACGGATGTGACGGAGAAGGCCGGCGTACGAGGCCTGCACCCGAAGCTCGGCAAGACCTGGTCCATCAGCGCAGGCTGGTTCGACTACGACAATGACGGACGCCTTGACCTTTTCGTGACGAATTACGTGAATTGGTCGCTCGCAACCGAGCCTCTCTGCAAAATCAGGGACATCGTTGCCTACTGCTCGCCGAACAGCTATCCCGGCCAGCCCAACATGCTGTTTCACAATAACGGTGACGGAACCTTTACCGATGTTTCGGAGCAATCGGGTATCGGCAAGCACGTGGGGAAGGGCATGGGAGTAGTTTTTGCCGATTATGACCGCGACGGCTTCACGGATGTGTTTGTTTCGAACGATACGTACCGAAACTTCCTTTTTCACAACAATGGAAACGGCACTTTCAGCGAAGTCGGGATCGTGAACGGGGTGGCGTACAACGAGAACGGCAAATCCGTTGCCGGGATGGGTGCGGACTTTCGCGACGTGGATAACGATGGGCATCCGGATATCTTCGTCGTTGGGATGATCGGCGACACGTTTCCTCTGTTCCGCAATCGGGGAAAAGACTTCTCCGATGTCACCAGCGCCTGGGGGATCGCCGCCCCAACCGTCAGAATGACGGCGTGGGGTGCCGGCATCGCCGACTTCGATAACGACGGATGGAAAGACTTATTCGCCGCCTGTGCTTCGATCCTGGATAACTCCGAGGAGATCGATCACCTTCCCTCGAAGCTGCCCAACAAAGTGCTGCGGAACAGCGGGGGCAATCGGTTCTTGGATGTCAGCGAATCGGCCGGCCCGGGCTTCGCCGTGCCTCAGGCGCATCGCGGCGCAGCTTTCGGAGATTTGAATAACGATGGCCGCATCGACGTCGTCGTGACCAATCAGAACAGCCGGCCCGAAATCTTCCTAAACCGTTCGCCTGGATCGAACCACTGGCTCTTGGTCAAGCTCGTGGGCAACCGCAGCAACCGCGATGGTCTTGGAGCGCGGCTGAAGGCAACGATTGCCGGCGGAGCTCACTTGTACAATCACGCCACGACAAGTACGGGTCTCAGTGCGTCCAGTGATCCCCGCGTGCACTTTGGCCTAGGCGCCGCCACGCGGATCGAAAAGCTGGAGATCTGGTGGCCAAGCGGAATTCACCAGAGCCTCAGCGACGTGAAGGCGGACCAGGTCCTCACCGTGCGGGAGACTGTGGAGTAATGTGATCTCGCTGCGCCGGCTGTTGTGACCGGCGCAGCATCGAGCAAATTAGAAGTACAGCTTCAACGCCATTTGCACTTCTCGGGGCAAGTTGGCCTGGCTCGTGATCTGGCCGAAGTTACTGTTGCCCACCGTAGTCTTCGGGCCACTGAACTGGACGTGGTTGAACGCATTGAGCGCTTCGACGCGGTACTCCAGGCGCATTCCCTCGTGGATCTTGGAAAGGGCAAATTCTTTGAATAGTGAGAGCGTCGCGTTGGTCTGGCCCGGCTTGCGGACCCAGGGCAGCGTCCGCGGCCCGTTGCTAATCGCATACCGGTCGGGTTTGACGAACACATCCGGATTCGCAAAGTACTGATCGATCAAATCTGAACTGGCCTTCTTGGGCGTGCCGATCAGGTTTGGCCCCTGGTCGCCATAGGTTGGCAGACTGTGACCACCATTGAGAGCCAACGTCATGGGACGGCCGCTGATGAGGCTCCAGATCCCGTTGAACTGCCAACCTCCCAGGAAACCATTGACCACCGAGTTCCAGTTACCGCCAATAGGCTTTCCCTTACCAAACGGCAACTCGTAGACATGGCTGAACTGAAACACATGTGTTGAGTCGTACGGCGATATGGCTTTCTCCAAAGCGAAATTGTTTGGATTCTGCAGGTGACCCTTGCCGTCAGCCCGCCAATCGATGTTGCCGTCGGTCGCCGAGGAATCGTCCAGGGCCTTCGAGAAGACGTACGTTGCGAGGAACTGGAGCCCCGAGGAAAACCGCTTTTCCAGCCGGACCTGTGCCGCATGGTAGCTCGAGTTGGCGTAAGGCGGCCCATCGCCACCGACGAGATCGAACTGCGGGAAGGGTCGCAGCAGTTGGTACGCCTGTACCGTTGGAGACGACAAGGATTTGTTCGGATCCGTGATGATCCCGTAAAAGGGGTTCGGCACCTGCTCTTTCAGGGCCCCGACCTGGCTGCTCGAAAGCCCCTGCACCCACGATCCTAGAACGTTCAGGTCCCCAGCGTTGCCGAAATATAGATGAGTACCCTTCTTCCCAACGTAAGTAGTATCCAGGAGTACGTTCCAGGGCAGTTCGCGCTGGATGCCAAAGCTCCAAGTCTGTTCGTATGGCGTCTTATTAATACCCTTGACCGGACCCCAGGCGGAATCGCCCCCGGTATCATTCAACAGCCCGAGTGCATTGCCTGGCGGGATGCTCGGCCCCGTGCCGGGCCAGGGATCGCTCAACCGCCCCCATGGGGTTGCGCCATCGTTTTGGTAGGTAGTGATCCAGGGGGTGTCCTTTACGTATCCCTGGTAGCCCCAGGCGCCCGGTCCGGCCGCGCCGGCCTTGGTAGTCGAGTAAAAGATCCCGTATCCGCCGCGCACCACTGTCTTGCTGAGCGGTTGCCAGGCGAATCCGAATCGCGGCTGGAAGTTTGTGGCGTCTATGTTGTAAACGGTCCGGTCACTTGGGCTAGCGAATACTTCGCCCCCGTGCAAGGTTCCAAGGCCGGGAACCACCAGCGGAGAAACCACATTCGGATCAACGGACTCCATGCGGTTATAGCGCTCCGTGCGCGGCAATGTGACGTCGTAGCGCAACCCGAGATTGAGTGTAAGTTTACGCGAAATCTTCCAGTTGTCCTGCACATAACCAGAGTACTGAAAGTTCTGCGTGCTGACCCAGTTGGCCACTTCATACTCGCCGCCCCCGTTCGGCGTGCCGAAACCAGTGAGGAAGCTCGCAAATGCGTCGCCGCCGCTGGTGTCATCATAATTCGGGTTCTGAGAAGTGGTGGTAAGGTCGTAGTTGAACTGGCCGCCGGTCGGTCCGGGATTCGCTGAGTTGATGCGGTGCAACCGGCCCTCCGCTCCGAACTTCAGCTCATGCGCGCCCTTAACCCAACTCATAGTTCCCTGCAACTGGTGCGTATCGATCCCCGAGAGATAATAACTCCAGGGTTGGCCGCCAAGCTGGCTGCCGTACGAGTCATTGATTACGATGTTGGGCAGCGCCAATACACCGCTGACATCCATATACTGGGGCATTCCAAGTAGTGATACGGGATCCAGTTTGGGGTAGTCACTGATAATGCCTTTCGTGAAACCCCAGTTCCGGCTCCACCCATAGGACACCGTCAGCAGCAGCGTCGGGCTGAACGTGTAGTTTTCATTGATCGCAAAGGCATGCGCGGTCCCAGGGCTCTTACCGTTCGTGTTGGGATCGGCAATATTCCCATACTGGTTCCAAACGTGGCTATTGTTACTCTGCTGGGACCACTTGGCGCTGAGCAGGCTCTTATCGCTGAAACGATGGTCGATCTTGATATCGTACTGGTTATTGGTACCCGTGTTGGGTCCGGACCCCCTCCAGTTCAGGGTCGGGTCATAACTGGCCGTTCCCACATTAAAGTTCGGCAGGGGGAAATACTGCATCAGCTTGAACGCCACTGGATCGATGAGGTTTCCCGGATGGGGGGCGGCCTGGTATCCTGTGCCGTTCAGCTTTGGATTTCCCGGACTCATGTACGTAATCATGTTGTTGAACGGTATGTATTGGGTACGTACTGCTCCGCCCAGGTCGGCATCATAGGTGCCCGTGTAGGGATCCCAGAGCTGCCCGGCATCCACGGAGCACCTGCCGTTTGCGTCAAAGCTGCCGCCGTTGTACCCGCAGAGCTCGCCGAAATTGCCCGTACGCTCAGTGGCAGTCGGCACCGCGGTAGCGCCGCTTGACTGGGTGACTTCTCGGGTACCGTCGTAGTCGAAGAAAAAGAAGGTCCTGTTTTTCTTGATCGGTCCGCCCACGGTTCCGCCGAAGTTGTTGCGGCGAAGGCCTGGCAAAGGGTTGCCGGCCGCGTTGTCGAAGAACTTGTTGGC